>Ga0310834_102052_pt1 | contig 10302 bp, 10 predicted proteins | sample SM_ome_2_FD_201314 | JGI IMG/M metagenome (GOLD analysis project Ga0310834, IMG submission 201314) | Sorghum-adapted microbial communities enriched on stacked mutant (SM) sorghum from Joint BioEnergy Institute, Emeryville, California... ... | reverse complement strand
GCGGCCCAAGCTGCTCCTGCTCGACGAGCCGGTGGCCGGCATGAACGGGCCGGAGACCGCGGAGCTCGCGAGCTGGGTGCTCAACGCCAAGCGCGAGCTCGACCTGACGATCATTATGATCGAGCACGACATGGCGCTGGTGACCAAGGTCGCTGACAGGGTGCTGGTACTCGACTTCGGCGAGGTCATCTGCTGCGACAAGCCCTCCGTCGCGGTCAACGACCCCCGCGTCATCCGCGCCTACATCGGCGGCACCGACGAGAAGGTCATCAACCAGGCGACGGCGGGTCTCAAGGAAGGGTCGGCCTCCACGGACACGACGGAGAAGTCGGCCTCCGACGCCAAGAAGGAGTCGGTCTCCACCGCCACCTCGGAGGACGCCTCATGACGGAGAACCTGCAGATCCTCGCGGGCGGCATCTCGCTCGGCTGCGTGTTCGCGCTGCTCGCCCTCGGCTTCGTGATCGTGTCGAAGGCGACCGGCGTGTTCAACCTCGCCCAGGGCGGGTTCGTGGTCTGGGGCGCGTACTCGACGTACTTCCTCCACCAGCAGGTGGGCCTGCCGTTCTACGTGGCGGCGGTGCTGTCGATCCTGTTCGTCGCGCTCGTCGCGGCCGTGATGGAGGCCGTCGCCGTCCACAAGGTGGCGAGCAAGAACCTGTACACCCCGATCCTCGTCACCTTCGGCCTGCTGATGATGATGCCCCCGGTGGTGTCGGCGTTCTGGGGCACGGGCCAGCTCACCATCGGTGACCCGTGGGGCCTCAAGGTGATCCGCATCGGCGAGGTCGCCATCACCGAGCGGAACGTCGCGGTGATCGTGGTGACGCTCATCGTGGTCGCCGTGTTCGGCCTCTTCTTCCGGTACACCCGGCTCGGCCTCGCCATGCAGGCGACCGCGCTCGACCCCGAGGCCGCCCTCGCCCAGGGAGTGAGCGACAAGCTCGTGCACCGGCTCTCCTGGGCGATCGCGGGTGCGCTCGGCGCGTTCGGCGGCATCATGCTCGCCACCGCCGGCGGTGTCGGTCTCGGCCCCGGCCTGGAGGAGTACGCGCTGCTCGCCCTGCCGGTGATCATCCTCGGCGGCATCGAGTCCCCGCTCGGCGCCGTGGTCGGCGGCCTGATCGTCGGCATCATCCAGCAGTTCGCCGTGGTGTACGCGGCCGAGGACTTCGGGGTCGGCTTCGAGGAGGTCGTGCCCTACCTGCTTATGATCGCAGTCATGCTCGTGCGTCCCCAGGGCCTCTTCGGGACCAGGAAGGTCAGGCGAATCTGATGGCGGTCGACGTCTCCCCCGGTGTCGCCGAGAAGAACTCCGCGAGCAAGCACGCGGCGCCCAAGCTGCGCCTGGTGAACAGCCGCGCCGGCCGGATCGGCGTCGCCGTGTTCATCGTCCTCATCGTGGCGTTCCCCCTCAACTTCGGCGACACGTACTGGCTGGGTGTGCTGAACTCGGCGGGCATCGCCGCGATCGCCGCCATGGGCCTGAACGTCCTCACCGGCTACGCCGGTCAGCTCTCCCTCGGCCACGCGGCGTTCGTGAGCATCGGTGCCTTCACCGCCCAGTACGTGGGCGGCCAGCTCGGCCTGCCGATGATCGTGTGGCTGCCGGCCGCGGGCATCGCCGCCGCGGTCGTCGGCGCGGCGGTGGCGCCGTTCGCGCTCCGGCTGCACGGGCCGTACCTGGCGATCGTGTCGCTCGCCCTGGTCGCGATCGTCGTCTGGGTGGCCCGGAACATCCCGTCGATCACCGGCGGTAACGAGGGAACCTTCGTCACCGCGGAGGCCACGCTCGGGCCGATCAACTTCGCGGAGCTCTCCATCGGCCCGCTCTCGTTCGTGCGCGAGCAGGGCATGTTCATCCTCATCTGGTCGATGGTGGGGCTGTTCCTGCTGCTCACGGCGAACGTGATGCGTACCCGCGCGGGCCGGGCGATGCAGGCGGTCCGGGACCACGACATCGCCGCCGAGGTGCTCGGCGTGCGCATGATGCGGACCCAGGCCAACGCCTTCGTCCTGTCCACCTTCATCGCGGGCGTCGCCGGCGGCCTGCTCGCGGTGAACCTCGAGTACATCCGGCCGGACGAGTTCGGCGTCCACCTGTCGGTGGAGTACCTGGCGATCATCGTCATCGGCGGCCTGGCGTCGCTGTGGGGCCCGGTCCTCGGCGCCCTCTTCGTGACCATGGTGCCGGTGATCGTCGACATCTTCTCGGACTCCCTGCCGTTCATCCAGCACGGCGGAACGGACGGGATGAGCACCACCGACATGAGCCTGCTGCTCTACGGCCTCCTGATCGTCATCTTCCTGCTCGCCGAGCCCAAGGGCCTGGTCGCCGTGATCCGGCGGATCCGGGACCGGGTTCGGCCGCCCCGCAAGGCCGCGGTGAACTCACCCGCCTAGGCCGACGGGGCACCTCATGTGGCACCATCTTCCCCGCGTCTAACCCTCCCTTGGGCGTACCACCGAGAGGAAAAAACACGATGAAGTTCCCCAATAAGAGAGCAGGTGTCTCCGTTGCCGCCCTGCTTCTCAGCGCCGCCCTCACGGCGACCGGCTGCGCGGCCCAGAACAGCGGTGGCGGCAGCGGTGGCAGCGGTGAGCTGAAGGCCGGTCCGGGCTTCGACGCGAAGACCAACACCATCACGGTCGGCAACATCCTCGCGCTCAGCGGCCCGATCGCCGCGACCGCCCGTGAGCAGCTCGCCGGCCAGCAGGCGTGGTACGACAAGATCAACGCGGCCGGCGGTATCGCGGGCAAGTACAAGATCAACCTGATCACCGCGGACAACGCGTACGAGGCGCAGAAGGCCGTCCAGGCCTACAACGAGATCAAGGACAAGGTCGCCCTGCTGTCCGGCGTGCTGGGCACCCCGTCGGTGAAGGCGCTGATCCCGATCGCCAACCGCGACAAGATGGTCGTCATCCCCAGCGCCCAGGACGCCAGCATCAAGGACGAGCCGCAGCTCCTGCCCACGTTCTCCACCTACCAGTCGGAGGTGGCGAACGGCGTGTCCTACCTCGTCAACAAGGACCCCGACCTCAAGAAGGCCAAGTTCTGCGTCCTCGGGTACAACAACCAGTGGGGTGAGGACATCAACGAGGGTCTGACCTACATCACCTCCAAGTGGGGCGCCAAGGTCGAGACCTTCGCCAAGTACGGTCCGACCGACACCCAGCTCACCGCGCAGATGCAGCAGCTGAAGTCGGCCGGCTGCGAGATCATCGGCTTCAGCGGCGCGGCGAACAACGTGCCCGCCGTGGTCTCCGCGGCCACCCAGCTCGACTACAAGCCGAAGTGGGTCATGGGGTTCATGGCGAACGCCACCGCGTTCTCCGAGTCGCCGATCGCCGACTACCTCAAGGAGAACATGATCTTCACCGGCCCCGGCGGTGACCTGAAGGGCGACGAGAACCAGACCCTCAAGGAGCTGCGGGAGTCGAAGGCCCTCAACGGCGCCGAGCTCACCGTTCAGCACATCTACGGCCACATCCAGGCGATCGCGGTCACCACGCTTCTGGAGAAGGCCATCCAGAACGGTGACATCACCCGCGAGGGCCTGACCAAGGCGCTGTCCGAGCTGGAGAAGGTCAGCTTCAACGGCATCAACGGTGACGTCATCCTCACCCCGGGCAACCGTACGCTGCCGCACTCCACGACCATCTACGAGTACGACAAGGAGTACTCGCCGTACGGCCTGAAGGCGGTCGAGAGCAACTTCACCGCCCCCGAGGGCATCGACCCCAAGTTCTGATCCACCGCACCGACAGCGGCTGAACCGCGGTCCCGTGCCGGGCGACCGGCGCGGGACCGCGTTCCCTTTTCGCCCGGTTTTCCGGGCGAACGCCTGGCGGTGCTGGGAGACGTGTCGGTACGGGCGCGGGTCAGGCGTGCTGGCCTGCGGCGGTGCGGGCCGCGGTGACCACGACGGTGGTGTAGGGCACGGTGAACCGGCCGCCCAGTGTGTCGATCGCCGCGCCGACGGACTCGAGGATCAGGGCCAGGGACTCGGCCGGCAGCCGGGTGAGGATGCCGGCGTTCCCCTGCTGGCCGAGGCGGTGAACATGACCGCCGCCTATCTCGCCGCCGAGCGCGAGCTCGGCCGCGTCACCGCCGAGGCCGACCTCGACACGCTCGCCACCGCCCTGGTCGGCGCCGTGCACCTGCTGTTCGCCGACCGCACCGGCGCCCCGCCGGCACCGGAGGCGGTGGAACGCACGGTGGCCACGGTGCTGTCCGGGGCCCTCGCGCAGCGGCCGCTGTTCTGACCCGCTCAGGCGGCGCGCGGCCGGGACGGCCACCAGGCGCGGGGGCCGACGTCGAGCAGGAGCGCGGGCACGAGCACGGCCCGGACGAGGAAAGTGTCGAGCAGGACGCCGAGCGCGACGAGCACGCCGAACTGCACGGCCCACACGAGCGGCAGCACGGTCAGCGCCGAGAACGTCGCCGCCAGCACGAGCCCGGCGCCGGTGATCACCGATCCGGTGAGCGCGAGCCCGCCCAGGACGCCGTCGGCGTGACGGCCGGTCCGGTCGATCTCCTCGCGGATGCGGCTCGCGAGGAAGATGTTGTAGTCGACCCCGAGGGCGACGAGGAAGACGAAGCCGAGCAGGATCGCGTCGTGGCCGAGCGCGGGAAAGCCGAGCAGGTGGCGTGAGACGAGCCAGGTCAGCCCGAGCGCCGCGCCGTACGAGACCACCACGGTGGCAACGAGCAGCAGCGGGGCGATGAGCGACCGGAGCAGGACCACGAGTACGGCCAGGGTGACGAGCAGCGCGAGCGGCACCACCCGCAGCAGGTCGCGGCGGTGCGCCTCGGCCGTGTCGACGGCGGTGGCGGTGGGGCCGCCGACGAGCGTGCCCGGGGTGCCGGCGAGGGCGGCGCGCAGCCGTACCACCGTGCGCTCGGCCGCGGCGCTGTCCGGTGCGTCGGCGAGCAGGACACGGATCCTCGCCCGGCCACCGGCCTCGACGGGCGGCTGCACCCGGGACACCCCCGCGGTGGCGCGGGCGATCGCCGCCGCCTTCTCCCGGTCCGGCCAGGCCGTGATCACGTCGACGGGGGCGGAGGCGCCGCCGGGATAGTGGGCCGACACGAGGCGCTGCCCGACGGCGGACTCCGGCGGGGAGGTGTACGCCTCAGCGCCGGGGATGCCCAGGCGGGCGGTGGCGAGGGAGAGGCACAGCGCGCCGAGGAGGCCGGCTCAGCGCACCAGGCCGGACTGGTAGGCGATCACCACGAGCTGCGCCCGGTCCCGGGCGCCGAGCTTCGTCATCGCCCGGCTGACGTGGGTGCGCACGGTCGCCGGGCTCACCACCAGGTGGCGGGCGATCTCGTCGTTCGACATGCCCCTGCCGACGAGGCCGAGGATCTCCACCTCGCGGGCGGTCAGCGCGTCGAGCCGGTGCCGTGCCGACGCCGGGGCCGGGCGGCCCGCGAACTCCTGGATCACCCGCCGGGTCACGGAGGGCGACATCAGCGAGCCGCCCTCCACGGCGACCCGGATCGCGCGCAGCACGTCGGCGGGGTCCCCGTCCTTGACCAGGAAGCCGCTCGCGCCCTCGCGCAGCGCCTCGAAGATGTACTCGTCGATCTCGAACGTGGTGAGCATGATGACGCGGGTGTCCCGCAGCGCCGGGTCGGCGGTGATCTCGCGCAGCGCGGCGAGCCCGTCCATGCGCGGCATGCGGACGTCCATCAGCACCACGTCCGGCCGCTTGGCGCGCGCCAGCCGTACCGCCTCCTGGCCGTCGGCCGCCTCCCCGGCCACCTCGAGGCCCTCCTCGCTCTCGATCAGCACCCGCAGCCCGATCCGGACCAGTGCCTGGTCGTCGGCGATCAGTACCCGAATCACCCGTCAGCCCTCTCGTCGCCGTGCCCGCGTCGTCGGGTGGGCAGCCAGGCCCGTACGGCGAAGCCGCCGCCGGGCTCCGGCCCGCAGTGGAACCGGCCGTGCAGCGCCTCGACCCGCTCCCGCATGCCGATGATCCCGTTGCCGGGCTCGCCCGGGGTGGTGCGCCCGTCGTCGACCACGCTCACCGCGACCTCGTCGGGTGTGTAGTCGAGGCGCACCGTCGCCGAGGCGCCCCCGGCGTGGCGCAGCACGTTGGTGAGCGCCTCCTGCACGATGCGGTGGATCGCGTGGGCGGTCGCGGCGCCGACGTGGGACGGCTCGCCGGTGACGATCAGCTCGACGGGGTGGCCCGCCGCGCTGAGCGAGGCGACGAGGTCCTTGACCGCGTCGAGGTCCGCTCCCGGGCGCCGGTCCCGGATCACGTCGAGGGTACGGCGGAGCTCGTCGAGCGCCTGCCTGCCGGTCTCGCGGATCGCGGTGAGCGCCTCGATCGCCTGGCTCGGGTCGCGGTCGGCGACGTGCAGGGCGATGCCGGCGCGCATGCTGATCACGCTCAGACTGTGCCCGAGCACGTCGTGGATCTCACGGGCGATGGCGAGCCGTTCCTCGTGCGCCCGGGCGCGGGCGCGTTCGGCCGCGGCCTCGGCCTCGGCCGCGCGGCGGCGGCGCTGCAGCAGCGTCACCGCGGCCGTGCCGTACGCGGTCAGGGCGGCGGCGAACCAGGCGAAGCCGACCAGGAACGGGCTCGCCTCCGCCGGTACGGGGCCGATCAGGTCGGAGGCGAGCAGCGCGGCGCCGGTCAGCGCGGCCGCCGCCGCGCCGGCGGGCAGGCCGTACCGGAGGGTGAGGTGGAACAGGCAGAGGAGGGGCGCGAGCAGGACGGGGCCGGGGGCGTGCCCGCGTGCCAGCATGACCGCGGCGCAGGCCAGGGTGATCGCGAAGGCCGTACCCGGGCGGGCCCGCCACAGGGCGAGGGCGAGCCCGGCGACGACGAGGAGGCCGTAGGCGATCGCGTCGAGTGCCCGGTACGGCGGCATGCGGTTCAGGGTGGCGACGTGGGTGCCCGCGACGAAGAGCGGAGCGGCCGCCACGCCGATCAGGAGGTCACGTCCCGGAAGCCTGAGACTGGCCACAAGGCCCACCCTAGGCGTGGGGGAGCGGCGCGGTCGTCAGCGCGGCGACGTATTCGGTACCGCGATCCGCGTACATCGGGCCGCGGCGTTCCGTCCGGAAGCGCATGCGCGGTGGGCGAATGCGGCCCGGCGCGCCGAGGGCGGGCGCCGCCCGGTGGCGCCGCCCGCCCAGGAGCGTCGCGTCATGACCTCAGAAGCGCCGGCACTGGTCTTCCTTGTTGCCCTGCACCCGGTTGCCGCCGCCGACCGGCCTGGGGCGGTTCTCCTTGCACTGCAGGTTGCCCTTGACCCGGTTGCGGTAGATCGCCGCGCCGCCGCCCTTGTTCTCGAACACCTGGATGTTGCCGCCCACCCGGTTGCGGTCCACGCGCAGGCCGCCCCGGTTGGCCTCGAGCTGGATGTCGCCGTTGACGCGCGAGGAGAGCACCGCGGCCGACCGCCCCTGCTTCACCTGCACGCTGCCGATCACCACCGAGCCGCCGGCCACCGTGACCGAGCGGGCCCCCTCCGCCTGCACGTTGCCCTTCACCCGCACCCCGCGGGCGACGAGCACCGCGCCGTCCTCCACCTTGATGTTGCCCTTCACCCGGGTGCCGAGCAGCGCGCACCGCGCCCCGTCCGGCACCCGCACGTTGTCCAGCGTCACCGCCCGGATCGTGCCCCGGCACACCCGCTCGTCCGCGAACGCCGGGCTCGCCACCACCAGCCCGCCCACAACGGCCCCGAGCACCGCTCCGCCCGCGACCACCTTGATCATCCGCATCGCATTTCCCTCCCTCGCAGCGGCCGTGCCGTACGGCCGGACGATGCGAGCCTCTCGGGCGGCGGTGAGGATCCGGTGAGGCACGTATTAGAGCGTTCTCATCGAACCCGCCCCGCACCGGTGCGCGACCGCCGTCACGGGCCCGTCCGGGCCGGCTGTGCTCCGCCGGCACGATCGAGGGCCGCGCCCGGTAGCTGTGATCTACGTTGTAAAGGTCGCCACCGAAATGAGCAAACGCCCTCATATCGGGCAAACCCCACTGTCGCCTCCCTCTCAACGACCACAGGGGGACGCGGATGACGTCGGCGGGCGGCGGATCGAATTGACCTCAACCATGCTTGAGGTTCTAGCCTGCTTACGTCCGTTGTCATGGCGGATGGGGCGTACGTCGAAGGCGGTGGCCGAGCTACGGCTCGGCCACCGTCGGCCGCTTTCTCATGCCCGGGTTCGGGCTCGTTTCTCGGGGAGCACGAGGTCGCGCCACCGGCCTCCCGACCGAGCCGGCGGTACTCGTCGAACCGGGGCCGGGCGACGTCCAGACGCTCCTGTCCCCGATCGGCGGACCGTGTCCGGCTCAGCCGAGACGTATGCCCGCGAGATCGTTGGGGGTCCCATCTCCCTTTCGGCACTGGCTCCCGCTGCGGCGCCGTCTTTTCGGATGGCGTTGAGGCCACCGTCGAAGGGCGCGGGCCGTCGGTCCCGGTAAGCCATCGGGCACGGCGCGGATAACTCACCGAGGGGGCTCGCTCCAGCCCCACCCGCCGCCGTGTGGGGGCCCGATTCCGAGCCTGCGACGGCTGTTCAACGCGCTGTGCGGGGGTTCGGTATCGGCCCCATCGCGCGGTCAGGTAGCCCAGGTCTCCAGGGCCAGCAGGTCGCGCATGGACACCATGCCGACCATGCGCCCGTCCTCCTCGACGGGGAGGTGGCGGATGCCCTCGTCGAGCATGCGCTTGGCGACGTCCCGCGAGTCCTCGTCGGGGTGCGCGGTCTTGATCGTGGTCGAGGCGTAGGCGGCGGCGGTCATCGCCGCCGGGTCGCCCGGCTCCTGGGGGTCGGCGAGGGCCGCCACGAGGTCGCGTTCGGTGATGATGCCGATGACCCGGTCGCCGTCGAGGACGGCGAGGGAGCCGACGTTCTTCTCGATCATCCGCTGCGCGACCTCGGTCAGCCGGTCGTCCGCGTCGCAGCCGAAGACCTCCGGCCGGTACACGTTTCCGATACGCATGGCTCCCCATCCGGTTAGCTCGATCCCTCGCCTACGGTTATTCCGCGTCGCCGGCCCGTCACACCGGTAGGGCGGGTTATCCCTGGCCATGCCGTACAAATCTGGCGATCGGGGCTAACCATGGCGCAGGCTCCAGAGTGACTCCGGACGGCTCATTCCGGGTGAGGCGTCAGCGGTCCCCGCAGGCGCTCAGGGCGCGCATCGCCTCGGCCTCGATGCGGGAGATGTCCTCCAGTACGGCGCCGGCCCGGTCGAGGAGGGCCGGGTCGCCGGTCTCGCCCGCCTTGGCGATCAGAGCGGCGGTCTGCGTCCAGAGCTCGGCGGCCTCGCCGTACCGGGTGTGGCCGGTACGCAGGGCGGGGTCGTCGAGCCACTGGGTGCACTCGGCGAGGAAGTCGCGGTAGATGTTGCGGAACAGCGCGCCACCGGTGCCGCCCTGCTCCATGAGGCGGGCGGCCTGTGGCAGGTCCTCGTGCGGCCGGTCGGTACGGCGCAGCCAGCCGCGTACCTCCCGGGCGGCCTTGGCGATGCCGCGGTGGCCGAGGTTCGCGATGGGGGCGGTGAGGAACGCGTCGGCGCAGGACCTGATCGCGGACACGATGTGGTCCCGGGTCACCTGCACCGGGCCGGGCGCGGTGATGGTGAAGGACCGGTTCCGGGCCGTCATCGGGCCTCGCTCGGCCCGCGCCCTGGCGAGGCTCGCCAGCGAGGTGCGCAAGGCCTCGCCCTGCTGGGCGGTGTCCACCAGGTAGGCGTACTCGTCGTCGTAGCCGTACATCGCGACCATGTGGCCGCCGAAGTGCACCCGCGAGGTGAAGTACTCCAGGTGGTAGCTGTCGAGCTGGAGGCCGACCGGGCGCCCGGCGTCGATCTGGGCCACCACGTTCTGCCACGCCTTGCGCTCCGAGGCGGTCTCCGCCACCTGCAGGGTCAGCCCCAGCCGGGCGGCGAGGTTCCTGGTCAGCTCGAAGGGCCTGACCCGGCCCCCGAGGAACGGGAAGGCCATGTTCCTGCCGTCCCAGTAGATGAACGACAGGCCCGCGCCGAGCCCGAACAGCATCGGCTCGGACAGGTCGATGCCCTCGTGCCGCAGCAGCACGCCCAGCGTGGTCGTCTCACAGTGCCGCATGCCGCGGGGTTCGATGCCCTCCACCACCGTCATCGTCCGTCCCTCCGATGTGCCTCGTCTCGGCCGCCGACCGGCCCACGATGCCGGTCGGACACCGGGTCGCTCTCGTGTCGCGGTGGCCAGGATGGACCCTCACACCGTGGCAGAGTCCAGCCCGCACGAGGACACATCGGACGGCCCGGCGGCCGTCCCACG
>Ga0310834_102048_pt1 | contig 10326 bp, 13 predicted proteins | sample SM_ome_2_FD_201314 | JGI IMG/M metagenome (GOLD analysis project Ga0310834, IMG submission 201314) | Sorghum-adapted microbial communities enriched on stacked mutant (SM) sorghum from Joint BioEnergy Institute, Emeryville, California... ... | reverse complement strand
GCATACGACCGAGCCGCAGTTCAGCAAATCGCTTATCTCGGCCCAATCGCGCCACCTTAACCGCCGGCACACTGCCGCGAGGGAGTTCGTGTCCCGTCTGTTCGTCTTTGCCCAGGTTGATCTTGTCTGCGCATATGGAACAGAAGGCAGCGAGTTCACCTTTGTAATATAGAACGTAAGTCTTGTTGAGTCCTTTCTCCTGCTCTTTGAAGCATTCCGTTTTCAGGAAAGCATTCATGATATCGTCGCTACAATCGAAAGTATCGATATGCGACAGATCAGACTCATTCAGAGTACCAATAAGAATATGGCGAGGGTCGATTGTCAACGAATCTTACCCCCGCCGAATGGAAATGCCTTGAAACTGTTTTTTCAGATTCGCCAAGTAAGTTTCAACTTCTTTTGCCGACGGAGCCTGCTCAATTTGTTTCAGTACGGATTCCGCGTCTTTTCCGTGCAGGGTCGGCGTTTCTGCCATTTGCGTTGCCATGGCTAGGCGCCTCCTAGTGGCTTTTTTTGGCAAAGCGCTCACCTCCTCGTGGGAAGCGTACGCTTGTCCTCTCCTGATTATAACAGGAATATTTGCCAAAGTGTACGGTCAAGTTGCTACCGCCGCCGCATTCGGGCGTTGCGCCGGTGACAAGCATACAGGAACCTGTCCCCATCCAACGTATACATAAGTATATCGGTGAAGGGGGAGGTCCAATGGTTCAGGGGAACGGACGACAAGTCGCCAGCAAATGGCTGAAAACGAAGGCGCTGCTCGGCGACCGGAGGATCGCCCGGCATATTCCGCACACGGCGCCGTTCTCCGCCCGGCGGCTCCGCGAGATGACGAGCCGGTACGGGATGGTGGTGCTCAAGCCGGTGCGGGGAGGAGGCGGCAACGGGCTGATCCGGATTACGAAGGCCGGGCGCGGCTACCGGCTGGATTATCGCGTGCGGCGGTCGGCTTACCGTTCGTTCGCGGGCATGGTGCGCAGCGTGAATCGGATCCGCAGGCGAAGGCCGTATCTGATCCAGAGAGGCATCCGTCTCGCCCAGGTGGGGGGAAGGCCGATCGATTATCGGGTCAAATACGTCAAGCAGAACGGCGTCTGGACCTTCCGCGCGCTCGTCGGCCGGGTGGCCCGCAAAGGATTGTTCGTGACGAACCTCTGCCAAGGCGGCTGGCGCCTGAGGGCGGCGGAAGGATTGCGCCGATCGCTTCCGCCCGGACGAGCCGCTGTCAAAATTCGGGAAATGCGAGAATTGACGAAGCGTTGCACGGCCCTGCTGGAGCGGCGGTATCCGGGCATCGGCGCGCTCGGTTACGATTACGGGATCGACGGCAACGGACAAATATGGATTCTCGAAGTCAACACTCGACCGCAATAACGGATCTGATTTGACAATATTTTCTATTCATAACTTTAATCGGTCGGCTTCGGGGGATGAAACTTTTTTATAACATGAGAAGTACAGACGTCTGTGTATAACTCCATCCCCAATATCCCCCGCTATGCGACAAGGGCTGAGCAGGTTCATCAACATTTTGCCCACAGGTTCTCCACAATGCGCTGTGGATATTCCTGGCAATTGTCCGTATCCGGCGGGACATGCTATGATGCCCTCACGAACTTCTCTATTCTATGAATCCAGAAAGGAAGGGTGAGGGAGATGCTGCCTAAGCTGTCGGACCAAATGCTGCTGGACGCTTATCGAAACGCGATTCGGCTCGGCCTGGAGAGAGAGTTCATCCGGTTGCTGCGGACGGAGATCCGGCGCCGGGGAATCTCGGGGACGGAAGTCCGGGGACTTCACGGATGAACCGCTGCGACCTGTACGAGGAAGCCGCATCCGCATTCGGGACAGCGGGCCAGATGGGGACAGACGGCGCCGTTCTCCGCGGCGGAACTTTGTATCGGAGTCCGTTCGTAGGGAGAATAGGGTCCGGTCCAATCCTCCGGACGACCTTCGTCTTCGGCACGGGCACCGCAATCCGGACATGACGCTTCCAGGGGGAACAATCCATTGCATACGGGACACAGCAAAACAGGGCGCCTCCTTCGGGGTCCGTACGAAAGCCGGATTTCGGAAGTAGGATGCCCTGTTTTCGTGAGAAGATAGAGGGACGTTACAGCTTCATGTTGCTGCTGTGTCCCGGAGACAGCCTGGCGTCGGGATCGATATACACTTTGGCGTTGTTGATCGCGGTCGGCGCTTCCCCGAATCCGACGGCGATCAGTTTGAGCTTGCCCGGATATGTGGCGATGTCGCCGCAGGCGAATATACCGGGAATGCTCGTCTCCATGCGCGAGTCGACCACGATGGAGCCGCCTTCGATGTTCAGGCCCCACTCGGCGATCGGGCCGAGCGAACTGACGAAGCCGAAGCTCACAATCACGTCGTCGACTTCCTGCTCCGCCGATTGGCCGGTCTTCACGTCGGTCAGCGTCACGCGTTCGATGGCCGTCTCCCCCGCCAGAGCGGTGATCTCCGCCGGCGTGACGACTCGAACGGCGGATCGCTGCAGCAGCTCTACGCTATGTTCATGGGCGCGGAATTTGTCGCGGCGATGGACGAGCGTCACCGACCGGGCGATCGGCTCCAGCATGAGCGCCCAGTCGACAGCCGAATCTCCTCCGCCGGTGATCAGCACTCTGCGGCCCCGGAACCGCTCCATGTCGTTTACGAAATAATGCAGGTTGGCTTTCTCGTATTGCGCGGCCTCCGGCAACTCCAGCTTTCTCGGCTCGAAAGCGCCGACCCCGGCGGCGATGATCACCGTACGCGCATGGATCGTCGCTTTATCGGTGACAATTTCAAACAAGCGCTCTTCTTTCTTCTCCACTTTCAGCACTTTCTCTTCCAGACGGATCTCCGCCCGGAACAGCTCCATTTGCTTCTTCAGGTTGTCCACCAGCTCCTGGCCGGTCACTTTCGGAAAACCCGCCACGTCGTAAATGTATTTCTCGGGATACAGCGCGGCCAGTTGTCCGCCCAGCTGGGGCATGCTCTCGATCAGAACGACGGACATCTGCCGCATGCCTCCGTAGAAAGCGGCGAACATGCCGGCGGGACCTCCGCCAATGATGGCCGCATCGGCTGCGGCGGGCTGAATTGAAGTCAACTTCGCGTGCACCTCCTGCACATTAGGCAAGCTGTCTTCCTATTTTCCACATTATAGCTTTTCATCACACCCGGGGAAAGCCATTTTTGTGTGGATGCCCAAACAAGATTGTGAAAATCAACCTTGAAAATTAACGTAAAAGTCGATATCATTCTCCATGTATAGGACGGGAGTTTCGACGAAGACCGACGAAGAACTTTGTGTAATTTTTCACAAACAGACAAAACCACAACAGAGATTGGATGGGATTGCGATGAGCAGCATACCGAAAATTGTCATCCTCGGAGCCGGTTACGGCGGGGTGTTGACTTCGCTTCGGCTGCAGAAGGAATTGAATTATAATGAAGCAGATGTCACGCTCGTCAATAAGCACGATTACCACTACATCACCACGCACCTTCATATGCCCGCGGCCGGCACGGACAACCCGGAGAACGCCCGCGTCAACATTTCGAAGCTGATCGACGAATTCAAGATCGACTTCGTCAAATCGACCGTGGTGCAGATCCGTCCGCAGGACCGCAAGGTGATTCTGGAAGACGGAACGCTCTCCTACGATTACCTGGTCATCGGTCTTGGCGGCGAGCCGGAGACGTTCGGCATCCCGGGGTTGGCCGAGCATGCGCTGAGCATTCGCAGCATCAATTCCGTCCGTCTGATCCGCGAACATATCGAGTATCAATTCGCCCGCTACAAGCGCGAACCGCACCGCACCGACTACTTGACGTTCGTGGTCGGCGGCGCTGGCTTCACGGGCATCGAGTTCGTCGGCGAACTGGCGACCCGCGTGCCGGAGCTGTGCAAGCAATTCGACGTCGATCCGGCGCTCGTGAAAATTTATAACATCGAAGCGGCCCCGACCGCGCTGCCGGGCTTCGATCCGGAGCTTGTGCAGTACGCGATGGAGACGCTCACGAAGAAAGGCGTGACGTTCCGGATCGGCACCGCCATCAAGGAGTGCACGCCGGACGGGGTCATCGTCGGCGAAGGCGAAGAGATCAAAGCCCAGACCGTCATCTGGACGGGGGGCATCCGCGGCAACCGCCTCATCGAGGAAGCCGGCTTCGAGACGATGCGCGGCCGCGTCAAAGTCGACGAATACATGCGCGCTCCGGGGCATGAGAACATCTTCATCCTGGGCGACAACGCCCTCGTGTTCAATCCGGAAGGCCGTCCGTATCCGCCGACGGCCCAGATCGCGATGCAAGCGGGCATCAACTGCGCCCACAACCTGGTGGCGTCGATCCGCAACCAGCCGCTCAAGCCGTTCGTGTTCCACAACAAAGGCGTCGTCGCGTCCTTGGGCAAAGGCGAAGGCATCGGCGTGGCGTTCGGCCGCAAGTTCAAGGGCCGCACCGGCGCTTGGCTGAAGAAGATCGTCGACCTCCGCTACCTGTTCATTATCGGCGGAATCCCGCTCGTTCTCCGCAAAGGGAAATTCCTGTAATGAGACACTGCAGCGTGCAGGTCCGCGGGCTTCTGACCCGCGAGGAATTGGACCGGTACAATGCGCTGATGGAAGTGGGCTCCTACCTGGAATCCCAATCCCGCTACGATCTGTCCGCCGTCATTCAGGCGGAGGTCGATCGGCTGATCCAGCCCGCCATCGAACGGCTCAAGGAGAAGAGCCGGGAGAGGGACCGGAAGACGAAGGAATTTCTGGAGGAGCAGCGCCGCGCGGAATGGGAAGCGAAGATGCGCGAGCTCTCTGAAGATGAGTAGAAAAGAACACCGCGGCGCGGGCCCGTTCGGACCCGGCCGCGGTTATGCGTTGCGGCGACTTCTCCGCCGGATATGCGTCAATTCAGGTCGAACCCTTTGCTCCTGACATATTCCGTATATCCCGAGAGCGGCAATTCCCGACCGAGCATGGCGGCGATTTTGCCGGACCAGTTCGCCTGCTGTCTGTTGTTCGTGCGTGTGCCGTAGTACGCCTCCAACTCCCGGTCATAGCGTTCGATGACGGCTTGGAGATCGGGATTGTACCGGTTCTCGAAAAACAGGGCGGACGTTGGCATCCGCGGCTTCTGTTCGGGAGACTCGTCGGGAACGCCCACGGCGAAACCGACCAGAGGGAGGACGAGATCCGGCAGACCAAGCCATTCATCCAGATGGGGCAAAGCCTCGTTGATTCCGCCGATGATAACGGCTCCGAGCCCCATCGATTCGGCCGCCACATTGGCGTTCTGCAAGGCGAGCGCCGCGCACAGCACGGACGTCTGGTAGAAATACGAATGGCTCAGATTGCGTCGGATGATGTCCTGCCGGGTCGGATCGACTGCGGCCATGTTCCGGTACAGATCGGCGCAAAAGACGAAGAAGTACCCGCATTCCCCAATGCACGGATGATGCGACTCCTCGGCGATCTTCTTCCGCAGCGCGGGGTCGGTCACGCCGATGATCGTAAATGGCTGCATATGCGCCGAGGACGGCGCCATGCGCGCTGCTTCAATAATGGCCTCCACCTGCTCTTCGGTCAGCGGAGCATTCTGGAACCTGCGGACGGAACGGTGCCGGCGGATCACTTGCAGTACTTCATTCATGCGTTTGGTCCTCCCATTGGATCATTCTCATATGGATTCGCAAATCCCATATTGTTTCCACGGAAACCATAATAGAACATGAGCGAAACGTTGTCAAATAGTTTCTTGGGAAACCATGTTATAATAAAAAGAAAAAAGGCAGGATGCCCGGATGCCGAACGTCAACGACCAGCTGCTTCGCCACAAGAAGCGAATAGAGAAGTCCATTTACCGGCTTTTCGTCAGCGAAACCGACGAAGACCAGGATCGGCAATGGATGATGGAGCGCGTCTCCGACGACCGAATCAAGAAGATGCTGCCCCATCTCTCCATCTCCAGCCTGCATGTCCTGGACGTCATCCACGCGCACGATGAGATCAAGGGTGTCGATATCGCCCGCGAACTGGGGGTCACGAAAGGGGCGGTCTCCAAAATTACCCGCAAATTGCTGGACCAGGGCCTGATCGGCAAGAGGCAGCGTCCGGACAATCTGAAAGAAATCTATTATTCGGCGACCCCGCTCGGCGAGGAGCTCGCCGAACTGCATCGGGTGTTCCATCAGGAGCAGGACGAGAAAGCGATGGAATTGCTGAGCGGCTTCGACGAGGCGTCGCTGGAGATCGTGGCGGACTTCCTGGAGAAGATGGCCGATCTGCGGCAGGCCGCGTCGGGATCGGCCGAGATTGCTGCGCCTGAAGCGCATTCGGCTGCGAAATGAAGAGACCTCCGCCCAAGTGACGCGTCGCTTGGGCAGAGGTCCCGGTTATCGGATTCAGCGAATGCCGCGGCTTCCGCCGATCAGCCGTTCAGCAGCTCGGTGAACGAATCGCGGGTCAGCCGGTTGCCGACATAGAAGGGCCCGAACTCCCCGTACCGAGCGCTGACTTCGTCGAAGCGCATCTCGTACACGAGTTTCTTGAACTGGAGGGCGTCGTCGGAGAACAGGGTGACGCCCCATTCCCAGTCGTCGAAGCCGACCGATCCGGTGATGATCTGCTTGACTTTGCCCGCGTAGCTGCGGCCGATCATGCCGTGGCTGCGCATCATCGCTTTGCGGTCCTCCATCGGCAGCATGTACCAGTTGTCCTGGAGCAGACGGCGCTTGTTCATCGGGTAGAAGCAGATGTGCTTCGTCTTCGGCAAGATCGGCTTCAGGCGGGCGGCAATCTCCGGCACCTGCATCGGATCGACGCCGGGTTGCCCCGTATAGTTGCTCAGCTCCACGACGCTGACGTAGGAATAAGCTTTGCGCGTGTAACGGGCGAAAGCCGAACGGTTGAACGCGTTCTCGATCGCGTTCAGTTCCTCCAGCGTCTCCCGCAAGTGCACGAACACGAAGTCGGCTTTCTGCCCGACGACGGCGTACAGCGCCAGGCTGCCCTCTTGGCGTTCTTCCGTCTCTTCCCACTCGGCGATCATTTGCCGAAGTCCGTGCAGCGCTTCCTCGCGGTCTTCCGGGGAAGCGTCCTTCCATGCGCTCCAGTCGATCGTGCGGAAATCGTGCAGCGCATACCATCCGTCCAAAGTCTGGGCGGCTTCGCTCATCGTACATCTCTCCTTGTTCTCTGCGACCTGTCGGACACTATTGTACCAGAGTTGGAGCCGATGTTCACATGGCGTTCGTTTGACGGGCGCGAAAGCGATCTTGTAAACTTAAAGTCGGAATCCGCAAGTATCTGGAGGGGAAATCCGTCCGTGTTCGAGATTATTCAGGAAATCGTCGGTGCCTTGCTGTTCTTCGTGCTGCTGTTCGGCATCGGCTTCATTTTGAACATGCTGGTCAAGACGACCTGGCTGCCGGTGTGGCTGTGGGTCGTCGTATTCATCCCGCTCGGGATCTGGCATTATTGGGAGCCGGGGCTGACGCTCGGGTCGTTCCTCGCCGTGTGGCTGCCCTCGATCGTATCCAGCACGGCAGGGGCTGCCGTCAGCGGCTGGGCGATCCGCAAATTGCGCAAAGGCGGCTACAAAATGTTCTGAAGCCGGGGAGAGGAGCTTGTCCGATGTCTTGGCTGGGCAAAGAACAGATTCGGATGGCGAAGTTCGCGCTGGTCGGCGTGATGAACACCGGCGTGGATTTCGCCGTTTTTGTCGTTCTGGTCTATGGACTGGGCATCGGCTCCGTCGTCTCGCAAGCCGTCTCTTACGGCTGCGGCGTCGTGAACAGCTATGCGCTGAACCGCCTTTGGACATTCCGCGGAGCGTCTCGCGGAGGCGCCCTGGAAGTTGTCCGGTTCCTGCTCGTAAACGGGGCGTCTTTCGCCGCCGGAACGGCGGGGCTGGTCGCGCTGCAGGACGGTGCGGGCTGGCCGGCCTATGCGGCGAAGCTCGCTTCCGTATTCGTCTCCACCGCCGTGAACTACGCCGGAAGCCGCCTGTGGGTGTTCCGGATGGAAAAGGACCGTCAAGGGGCACAATAGAGGGGAATTCCAGCGAAGAGGTGATTCCCATGCCCCGCACCGAGGTCAGCGGCGTCCGGCTTCATTACCATGCGCAAGGAAGCGGAACGCCGATCGTCTTCCTGCACCCGGCTTGCATCGGAAGCCGGGTGTTCACGTATTTGTTCAACGACTTGTCCCGCGATTTCCGCGCGGTGCGGTTCGACTTCCGCGGCCACGGGCAGAGCGAGAGCGGGACGGCCAAGCTCACGATTCCGCTGCTGGCCGAAGATGCGTGCCGCTTGATGGATGCCCTGGACGTGCGCCAGGCATACCTGGTCGCATATTCGGCCGCTTCTCTGGTTGCGCTGGAAGCGCTGCTGACGCATCCGGACCGGTTCCGGGGAGCGGCGCTTCTGAGCGGAATGGCGGAAGCGGAAGGGTGGACGAGGACGAAGCTGAAGATGGGACGGTTCGCCGTCCGGGCCGGAGCCCGGGATCTGCTCACGTACCCGCAGCTCTGGTCCAATTCCGATAATGTGTACACCTATCGCAGGCTGAGGGGAGAGACGCTGCGCGGCGATATCGCCAAATGGCGGGAGTACATGGAGTGCGCGCTCGATTATTCCGCGGTCTCGCGCCTGCCCTATATCGATCAGCCGGTGTTGCTGCTGTGCGGGGAACGGGACGCGGACGCGATCGGCCACGCCCGGGTCCTCCAGCAAGGATTGCGCCGCTGTTCGACGGCGTTCCTTCCCGGCCGCAAGCACGCGCTGCCGACCTACGGCGCAGACGGGACCGGCGCGCTCATCCGCGGCTGGTTGTACGCGCAGGAGGGGCGGGAACCGGAAGCGGACGGGCTTCCGGCCGCGGAACCGTTCGAACGCCCCGGGCGGGACGCCGTTCCCGCGGCGTCGGCCTGGTCCGATGAGAGGAAGGAAGACAACTTGCCGGGTGCGACGTGAGAGACGGCTCCTTACGGCTCGACCGGCAGAACCGCGCCGGACCGGCCGGCCCTGGTTCGTCCGGCGCGGCGCCGCGCCGCGCATCCTTGTCTCCATTAGGCGTCTCTTTATGCTACAATAAAGAGACATTCCCGCGGAAGAGAGTTGTCGATTCCGTTATGCGCGTGTCGAATTTGCTGGAATTTACGGAGAACCACCGCTATATCGTGTTTCGGGATTTCGCCCTGAGCGGTCTCGACCGCAAGCTGCTGACGGCGCTCTATCAGCCGATGGCGGGCGCCTTCGCGGCCGGACTCTATCATTTGCTCTATCACGCCATCTCCGAGGACGAGATCGGATACAGCCGTGCGGAATCGCAGAGGGAACTGTTCCTCGGACTCGGCGTCGAACCGGGCCCTTCCGGGCGGAAGCGGGTCATCGACGCGGCCTCGAAGCTGGAGGCTGTCGGCTTGCTGCAAGTGTTCCTGCATGAGAATCCGCAGACGGAGGAGACGGTGTACGAATACGTGCTGCAACGTCCGCTGGGAGCGCCGGAATTTTTCTCGAACGTGCACCTGACGCTGCTGCTGAGGGACAAGATCGGCCGGACCGCGCTTCTGGAACTGAAGAAGCGATGGACGGCGGAGCCGCCTGCGGAGCTTGCGCGCTTCGTCGATCGCCAGGAAGTGACGGTGCCGTTCTACGACATCTTCCGGTTGTCCGGCGGCCCGGCCGATCCGGAATTGGAGGCCGGCTGGCAGGAGGCGGCGCCGGCGAAGCAGCCGGCTTCTAAGCTCACGCCGCCGGAGAAGATCCGCTATCACGACATCGTGAAGCGGTTCCCCCGGAGCGCCTCGACCCGCAAGTATGTGGAGCGGTTGAACCGGGCTCCCGAGATCATGCAGCAGCTCAATTATTACGCCTACCGGTACGACTTGAATTTGCTCGACGTCCAGCGGCTGCTGGACCGGGACGAGATGTTCCGCGGCGACGGAACCGTCAATTGGGACATCTTCGAGAAGAACGCGGAAGACATCTTCCGCGTGCGGCAGACCGAGGCGAGAGCGGAGCGGGCGGCGGCCCGTCCGGAGCCGCCGATCGCGGAGGACGTCCCGGCGGCCGATGACGGCGATGCGCCGTTCAGCGTGCCGGAGAAGTTCCGGGGCACGGTCACGCCTCGGCAGTATGAGCACATTTTGCGCCACGAGCCGTACCACCATGTGCTCGCCTGGCATTTTCCGGGAGAAGTTCCGGAGCCGACGCGCCGGCTGTACAACCGGATCTTCTTCGAGCTGAAGATGCCGCAGCCGGTCATCAACGTGCTCATCCATTACGTGAACGAAATTTTGCATACGAAATGGGAACAGCCA
>Ga0310834_102046_pt1 | contig 10329 bp, 9 predicted proteins | sample SM_ome_2_FD_201314 | JGI IMG/M metagenome (GOLD analysis project Ga0310834, IMG submission 201314) | Sorghum-adapted microbial communities enriched on stacked mutant (SM) sorghum from Joint BioEnergy Institute, Emeryville, California... ... | reverse complement strand
TGCGAGGACCGGTTCGGCATGATGGTCGCGGTCGGCGTGGTCACCTGGCTCGCGTTCCAGACCTTCATCAACATCGGCATGACGATCGGGATCATGCCGATCACCGGGCTGCCGCTGCCGTTCGTCTCGTACGGCGGGACCGCGACCTTCGCCAACATGATCGCGATCGGCATGCTCCAGGCGATTCACATCCGGGCGCGATCATTCAGATAAGTCGCGAACGGCGACGAAATCGGCCGTCCGGATGCCCGACATGAGAGCGGTCCGCATGTTCGGCGACCCGAACTCTCACTGGCGCGTTCCCCGTCAGGCGAACACTCTGGAAACGACAGGAGTTGCGGGGTTGAACAATCGCTGACGGAGGACCTGCGATGCGGGACAGAGCGCTCCACGACGTCGAGGGGCGGGAGGCCGAGCTGCGGCGGCGCGCCCTGCGGCTGCTCCGCGACGCGTTCCCCGACTATCGGATCGTGTACGCCGCGGGACGCTGGGCCGCCGTCGACGAGGGCGACCCGCCCGAGGTGTGGTTCGCCGAGACCCCGAGCAGCCTGTGCGGGCAGCTCTTCCTCGCCCAGCTCCACAAGGGCGGCACCATCCCGCCGATCAGGGCGAATTCCGCCCCTGCGTGATTTTACGTGACCTGTTGGCGTTTGCCCGGATACTGCGGTGAATCCTCCCGTCACGGAGAGCGGCTCGCATGTTGCCACCGGCCCGCGTCACCGACGACGGTAACGGGCGGACGCGCCCATCGCGCGCGGGCGACGGCGCCCGGGTGGCGGCGGTCGTGTCTCGATCCGCGCGCACTTTCCGGATCCACCTTTTCGGGCACCCGGAAAGGAGATATATGTCCGGATAGCGCGGGCCCCGCGAAAGCCGTACCAGCCCTCGGCAACCCCACGTGACCTTGGAAAACCTGGCACACAGGTATCTGGAGACAGGTATCTGGAGATCGGATGAGCGACTCCCCCCGCGGCGCCGGTCGCGGCGCCGCACGCGGCCGTGACCGTGCGGTCCACACCGTGGCCGCCGCCGTCCGCGAGCGCACGCTCGCCGGGCTCGACCGGCCGCCGTCCCCGGCGATCATCAGCCAGATGGCCGAGGAGATCCACGCCACCTGCCCGGACGTCACCCGGCTGAAGTGCTTCCGGCTGGCGCGCGGCTGGACGGTCGAGGAGGCGATCGCGCAGTTCCACCGGATGTGCGACCGGGAGGGGCTGCGCCGCCGCGGCCTCACCGAGCGGTCCTGGCGCGAGTGGGAGGCGGGCGCCCGCCCCGACCGGGACTACACCGACCTGCTGTGCCGGCTGTTCGAGACCGGCCCGGTGCAGCTCGGCTTCGCCCGCGACTACACGCCCGTGGACGGCAGGCCGCTGCTGTCCGTCGACCCGGTCGCCGCGGTGGCCCAGGAGACGAGCGAGCACGCCGAGCGCGCCGAGGCGAGCGAGATCGGCCCGGCCACGCTGGAGCGGCTGCGCACCGAGATGGTGTGGGTCTGCCGCCGGTACGTCGTCGACGCCCCGCTGCCGCTGTTCGTGGAGATGCGCCGGCTGCAGGAGCGGGCCCGCCAGGCGCTGGAGCGGCGCATCCACCCGCCGCAGGCGATCGAGCTGTACTTCCTGATCGGCGCGCTGAGCGGGCTCATGGCGAACGCGAGCATGGACATGGGCCGCCGCGCGCCCGCCGACCAGCTCGCCCGGGCCGCCTACACCTACGCCCGGATCGCCGGGCACACCTCGCTGATGGGCTGGGCGCGCGGCATGCAGGCCTCGGTCGCGCTGTGGGATCGCCGGTACGCCGACGCGGTGGGGTACGCCGAGGACGGGGTGAACCACCTGCCCTACGGGTCGGGCGCCGCCCGGCTGCACCTGCTGCGCGCCCGCGCGCTGGCGATGCTCGCCCGCGAGCAGGAGGCGGTCGAGGCGCTGCACGCGGCGGACGAGGCGCGGCGCCGTACCGGGCCCGCCGTACGGGACGAGCTGCACGAAGAGGTCGGCGGGGAGTTCGCCTTCCGCCCGGCCAAGCACCACTACTACGCCTCGGCGGCCCGGCTGCACCTCGGGCACATCGCCGAGGCGATCGAGGAGGGCCACCGCGCCCTGCGGCTGTACGCCGAGGACGAGCCGCACCACCGCTCCTACGGCTGCGAGGCGATGACCCGCGCCCACCTCGTCGTCGCGTACCTGGTGAAGGGCGACGAGGAGAGCGCCCGCGAGATGCTCGAGCCGCTGCTCGCGCTGCCGCCGGACCGGCGCATCGGGCACCTGGTCACCACCCTCGAGGTGGGCCGTGAGCTGCTCGCGGCCCGGCCCGGGGGTGAGCGTCTCGCCCAACGGATCGGGGGTTTCTGCTCGGTGGGCCTCGCCCACACCGCCGCACGGGCCCTGCCCGGGAGGAGCCGATGATGTCGATCACAACCGAGAACCCCGTCGAGGCGCGGGCACGCGCCGCGATCGAGTACGCCTGCGGCCAGGCCGGGCTGGACCCGGCGGGGGCGCGGCTCATCCGCGACTACGCCAACCTCGTCTACGAGCTGCCCGGGGAACGGGTGGTGCTGCGCCTCGCGGACGCGAGCACTCCGGGCAGGTTCGAGCGGCTGCGCACCTCGGTGCGGGTCACCCGGTGGCTCGCCGAACAGGACTTCCCGGCGGTGCGGCCGCTCGACGTGCGCCAGCCGGTCGCGGCCGAGGGCTTCTTCGTCACCTTCTGGCACCACGAGCGGCACGTCGGGCCACCCCCGGACCCGGTGGCGCTCGGCGCGGTGCTGCGCCGGCTGCACGCGCTGCCGCCGGTCCCGTTCGACCTGCCCACCTACGACCCGTTCGGCTCGGTACGGCGGGCCATCGACGCCTGCCGGGTGCTGTCCGACGCGGACCGCGACTGGCTGCTGGAGCGCTGCGCGGCGCTGTCCGAGGCGTACTACGAGCGGCTCGAGTTCGCCCTGCCGTACGGGCTCATCCACGGTGACGCGCACCGCGGCAACCTGCTGCGCTCGCGGGGCCGGCTGCTGCTGTGCGACTGGGACTCGGTGAGCGCCGGGCCGCGGGAGATCGACCTGGTGCCCACCCTGCAGGGGGTGCGCTTCGGGCTCACCGAGCGGCAGCGCAGCGGGTTCAGCGAGGCGTACGGCTACGACATGACCACCTGGCCCGGGTACCCGGTGCTGCGGGACATGCGGGAGCTGCAGACGCTCACCGCGGTGCTGCGCAACGCGCACCGCGACCAGCGGGCGCACGACGAGCTGCGGCTCCGGCTCGAGTCGCTGCGCGCGGGCGACGATCGGCCCTGGAACCCCTTCTGATCTTTGCCTGAGTCAAGCAATTCCCTCCGGAATCCGGCAGAATGGAGGTGGGCGCCGTTCTTTCGTGCGGCGGGAGGGTGTTCCTGTGTTCCTGGCCTACTGCGACGAGTGCGACCGTCAGATGCTGCTGCCCGCGAGCCACATCCGGGCCCTGCACAACCTCGCACGCGGGGTGATCGCGGTCGAGATGACCTGCTACGAGGGCCACGTCATCCTCGTGCTGAGCGGCAGCGACATCGACATCCCCGGCCCGGCGCCGGTATGACGCGCGTGCCCCGGACGACCGCCCTGGTGAAGCAGGGGATCGGTCCGGGGACCGCCCGCGCGTTGGCCAAGGCGGGTCGGCATCGCGGTTAGGCTGAGAGTATGCCTGTCGAGTCACTGTTTCCCCGGCTGGAGCCGCTGCTGCCACGGGTGCAGAAGCCGATCCAGTACGTCGGGGGTGAGCTCAACTCGACCGTCAAGGACTGGGACGAGGCGTCGGTTCGCTGGGCGCTGATGTACCCGGACGCGTACGAGGTCGGGCTGCCCAACCAGGGTGTGCAGATCTTGTACGAGATCCTCAACGAGCTGCCGGGTACGCTCGCCGAGCGCACCTACGCGGTGTGGCCCGACCTTGAGGCGCTCATGCGCGAGCACGGCGTGCCGCAGTTCACCGTCGACGCGCACCGCCCGGTGCGCGCCTTCGACGTGCTCGGCGTGTCGTTCGCCACCGAGCTGGGCTACACCAACCTGCTCACCGCGCTCGACCTGGCGGGCATTCCGCTCGAATCGGCGGACCGGGGCGAGGACGATCCGTTCGTCATCGCCGGCGGGCATGCGATGTTCAACCCCGAGCCGATCGCCGACTTCATCGACGCGGCGGTGCTCGGCGACGGGGAGCAGATCGCCATCGCGATCACCGAGGTGATCCGCGAGTGGAAACAGGAGGGCAGGCCCGGCGGCCGCGACGAGCTGCTGCTGCGGCTTGCCGAGTCCGGCGGCGTATACGTGCCGCGGTTCTACGACGTGGAGTACCACCCCGACGGCCGGATCGCGCGGGTCGTGCCGAATAGGCCGCGGGTGCCGTGGCGGGTGCACAAGCACACCGTGATGAACCTCGACGAGTGGCCGTACCCGAAGAAGCCGCTCGTCCCGCTCGCCGAGACCGTGCACGAGCGGTACAGCGTGGAGATCTTCCGCGGCTGCACCCGCGGCTGCCGGTTCTGCCAGGCCGGCATGATCACCCGGCCGGTGCGCGAGCGGTCGATCGACACGATCGGCAAGATGGTCGAGGTCGGGCTGAAGGAGTCCGGCTTCAACGAGGTCGGCCTGCTGTCGCTGTCCAGCGCCGACCACTCGGAGATCGCCGACATCGCCAAGGGCCTCGCCGACCGGTACGAGGGCACCAACACCAGCCTCTCGCTGCCCTCGACCCGCGTCGACGCCTTCAACATCACCCTGGCGAACGAGTTCTCCCGCAACGGCCGCCGCTCCGGGCTCACCTTCGCGCCCGAGGGCGGGTCCGAGCGCATGCGCAAGGTGATCAACAAGATGGTCACCGAGGAGGACCTCATCCGCACCGTCACCACCGCCTACAGCCAGGGGTGGCGGCAGGTGAAGCTGTACTTCATGTGCGGCCTGCCCACGGAGACCGACGAGGACGTGCTGTGCATCGCCGACCTCGCCAAGAAGGTCATCAAGGCGGGCCGGGACGCCACCGGCTCCCGGGACATCCGGTGCACGGTGTCGATCGGCGCGTTCGTCCCCAAGCCGCACACCCCGTTCCAGTGGGCCGCCCAGGCCGATCACGAGACGGTCGACCGGCGGCTGCGCATGCTGCGGGACGCGCTGCGCTCGGACAAGGAGTACGGCAGGGCGATCGGCTACCGCTACCACGACGGCAAGCCGTCGATCATCGAGGGCCTGCTGTCGCGCGGTGACCGCCGGGTCGGCAAGGTGATCCGGGCCGTGTGGGAGGCCGGCGGCCGGTTCGACGGCTGGAGCGAGCACTTCTCCTTCGACCGCTGGGCCGAGTGCGCCGCCAAGGCGCTCGCCGGCGAGCCCGTCGACCTCGACTGGTACACCACGCGGGAGCGCGACCGGCACGAGGTCCTCCCGTGGGACCACCTCGACTCCGGTCTCGACCGCGAGTGGCTGTGGCAGGACTGGCAGGACGCCCTGTCCGGGGGCGAGGTCGAGGACTGCCGCTGGACGCCCTGTTACGACTGCGGCGTATGCCCGACGATGGGTACCGAGATCCAGATCGGGCCGACCGGGCGCAAGCTGCTGCCGCTCATCGTGAAGTGACGTCGCGGTGACGGCGGGCGCCCGAACCGGCCGGACGGCACTACCGGACTTTGGCCTTATCCTGGGAGGATGACCGGTACGTGAGGGCGTGCCCTCACCACCACGACACTTGACATCGAGACAGGAAGGAACTCCTTACCCTGAAGCCTGTTCCCGATGGGCCTCCGCCCGCGCCCGTGGTGCAGCGCCTGCGCGTGCGATACGCCAAGCGCGGCCGTATGCGCTTCACCAGCCACCGCGACATCTCCCGCGCCGTCGAACGGGCGGTGCGGCGAGCCGGTATTCCGGTGGCGTACAGCGCGGGATTCACCCCCCATCCGAAGATCTCCTATGCCGGCGCCGCCCCGACGGGTGTGGCGAGTGAGGCCGAGTACCTCGAGATCAATGTGACCCGGCGTTGCGATCCGCAGCGGGTGCGCGAGGACCTCGACGCGTCGCTGCCCGCCGGGATCGACGTGCTCGACGTGGTCGAGGCGCGCGAGGGAAACCTGGCCGACCGGCTGGAGGCATCGGAGTGGGAGATCCGGTTGCCGGGGGCCGATCCGGCCGCCGCCCGGGAGGCGGCGGAGCGCTTCCTCGCCGCCGACCGTGTCGAGGTCGAGCGCCTGACCAAGAAGGGCCCGCGCCGTTTCGACGCCCGCGGGGCCGTCCGGACGCTCACCGTGGCCGAGGGAACGGGCGAAATCGCAGGCCAGGGGGATGCACGGCCATGTGCGATACTGCGCATGGTCGTCCGGCACCTGGTACCTGCCGTGCGACCCGACGACGTGCTCACGGGTCTGCGTCTCGTCGCAGGTTTCGCGCCGCCGTCACCCCCCGAGGTGACCAGGCTGGCGCAGGGGCCGCTCGACGCGGTGACCGGTGGGCCGGCCGATCCGCTCGACCCTGACCGCGACCCTCGCGGCGGCGAGCCGGAGACGGCTGGGCAGCGCGTCGGCGGCGACTTATAGGACTTTGGCGCCGGAGCCCCGGCCGGGCCCGGCGGACCGCGAGAGTGACGATGGCTCCCGCGCGGCGCGGAGACGTGCCCGGGAGCTGACGGGAGAGCGCCCGCATGCTCGAGAACGAGCCGACCAACGCGGGGGCCGAAGGCCCCGGCGAGAACACGACAACAGAACAGACACCAAAGGTCACCCGGCGTCGCCGTGCCGCGAGCAGACCGGCCGGCCCGCCGCCGGAGGAGGCCGAGCGCGAGGCCGGACTGCTGGTGGACGAGCCACCGCAGGCGACGCCGGTGAAGGAGCCGGAGCCCGCCGCGCCCACCGCCTCCGAACCGGCCACGGCACAAGCCGTTGCCGACCAGGCCGGATCGGACCAGACCGAGACCGCACAGCAGCCGAAGGACGAGGAGCGACCGGAACAACCGGCGAAGACCACGCGCCGCACCCGGACCAGGAAGACCCAGACCACCGACGAGGCCGCGCCGGCCGAGGAGACCACGACGACCCGGCGCACCCGCACGCGCAGGCGGCGCACCGCCACCGCCGACGACGCGGCCGAGCAGGCCGCCGAGGCCGTACCCGCGGACGCCGGGAGCGCCCCGGAGGAGGCGGCGTCGTCGCAGGTCACCGCGAGCGCGAACGGCACGGCGCCGCGGGCCGCCGGATCCGAGGACGGGCGGACCGGGCCGCGTGACGACGAGCCCGCCGACGCCAGGGCGAACGGCAGGGCCGCCGAGCCGGCCGAGGAGGACCGGGACGAGGACGCCGGCGAGGAGGCCGAGGAGACCGCGCCGCGCGCCGGGAACCTGCTCGCCGACCCGTTCGGCCTCGCCACCCAGGCGCTGCGCCGCGCCAAGGCGCCCGGCGTGGTGTTCCAGGCCCCGTCCACCGTGCTCCAGCCGATCTTCCAGGCGCCCGAGCCGATCGAGCCGCGCGACCGGTGGGACGCCGACGACATCGAGCCCGACTTCGACGACCTCGACACGGACCCCGGTGAGGCGGAGGCCGCCGACCGCGCCGCGGGGGAGACCACGGAGGGGACCGGCGGCCGGCGCCGGCGCCGCCGCCGCGGCGGCCGCAACCGGAACCGCAACCGCGAGGCCGAGGAGGCGCAGGAGCAGGCCGCGGAGGCCGCCACCGCCGAGCAGCCGGCGGCGGAGGCCGAGGCCGGGCAGGACGCGGCGCAGGCCGAGGCCGAGGAGCGGCAGCCGGAGGAGCAGCAGCCCGAGACCACCGCGGAGCAGGAGGCCGCGGCCACGACCGCCACGACCGGGTCGCGCCGCAGGCGGCGCCGCCGCCGGCGGGCGCACGAGGTGGACAGCGACGAGCCGGCGCCCGACGACCCGCCGAACACCGTGGTGCGCATCCGCCAGCCGCGGACCACGGTCAAGCCGGTCTCCCTCGACGAGGTCCAGGGCGTGCGCGGCTCGACCCGGCTGGAGGCGAAGAAGCAGCGCCGCCGCGAGGGCCGCGAGCTGGGCCGCCGCCGCCCGCCGATCATCACCGAGTCGGAGTTCCTCGCCCGGCGCGAGTCGGTCGAGCGGGTCATGGTGGTGCGCCGCCGCGGCGGCCGTACCCAGATCGCGGTGCTCGAGGACGGCATCCTCGTCGAGCACTACGTCGACCGCCACTCGAGCCAGTCCTACGTCGGCAACGTCTACCTCGGCAAGGTCCAGAACGTGCTGCCGTCGATGGAGGCCGCCTTCATCGACATCGGCAAGGGCCGGAACGCGGTGCTGTACGCCGGCGAGGTGAACTTCGACTCCGCCGGGCTCGAGGGCCAGCCCAAGCGCATCGAGTCGGCGCTGAAGTCGGGGCAGTCGGTGCTCGTGCAGGTCACCAAGGACCCGATCGGCCACAAGGGCGCCCGGCTCACCAGCCAGATCAGCCTGCCCGGCCGGTACCTGGTGTACGTCCCGGACGGGTCGATGACCGGCATCAGCCGCAAGCTGCCCGACAAGGAGCGCGCCCGGCTCAAGAGCATCCTGAAGAAGGTCATGCCGGAGAACGCCGGCGTGATCGTGCGGACCGCGGCCGAGGGCGCCACCGAGGAGGAGCTCAGCCGCGACGTCGCCCGGCTGTCCGCGCAGTGGGAGAACATCCAGCGCAAGGCGAAGTCGTCCAGCCCGCCCGAGCTGCTGTACTCCGAGCCGGACCTCACCATCCGCGTCGTGCGCGACGTGTTCAACGAGGACTTCAAGCAGCTCGTCGTCGCCGGTGACGGCGGCCCGGACGACGACATCTGGGACACCGTGCACGAGTACGTCAAGTACGTCGCCCCCCACCTGCTCGACCGGGTGTCGAAGTGGGAGGGCGAGGAGGACGTGTTCGCGCACTACCGGATCGACGAGCAGATCGCCAAGGCGCTGGAGCGCAAGGTGTGGCTGCCCAGCGGCGGCTCGCTGGTGATCGACCGCACCGAGGCGATGACGGTCATCGACGTCAACACCGGAAAGTTCACCGGCCAGGGCGGCAACCTCGAGGAGACCGTCACCCGCAACAACCTGGAGGCGGCCGAGGAGATCGTCCGCCAGCTCCGGCTGCGCGACATCGGCGGCATCATCGTCATCGACTTCATCGACATGGTGCTGGAGAGCAACCGGGACCTGGTGCTGCGGCGCATGCTCGAGTGCCTCGCCCGGGACCGCACCAAGCACCAGGTCGCCGAGGTGACGTCGCTGGGCCTGGTGCAGATGACCCGCAAGCGGGTCGGCCAGGGCCTGCTGGAGGCGTTCTCCACGCCGTGCGAGTGCTGCGGTGGCCGCGGGCTCATCACCTCGCTCGAGCCGGTCGACGGCAAGCCGGAGCCGCGCGGCACCCAGGGCAAGATGGCGATCGAGAAGGCGGTGGCGGAGAAGGTCGCCGCCGCGGTGGCCGCCCGCGACACCGGCGGGGAGGCGGCGCGCGAGTCCGTGACGCTGACCGCGACCGCCGAGGACGCGGCGGAGGAGCCCGCCACGCGGAGCCGGCGGCGGTCCCGCGCCAAGGTGAAGCAGGCGGAGTAGCCGCGCCACGGCGTGACCGGCGGGAACGGCGCGTGGGGAGGGCGCCGGACCCGGCGGGCGACGGCGGTACCGGCCGCGCACCCGGTGCGCGGCCGGGCCGGCCGATCGTGATCGACAACTGCGTCGGTTCGACCCAAGGCCCGGGCATCCGGTAGTCTTGTCAATCGGTGCATCCGGTGGTGCCGTCTTCCGCGCCACCCGCTACGTCGCCGATCTCGATGCGACGGTGAAAGCATCTCAGCGAGAGCAGTCAGAAGAAGGGTTCCGCGGTGTACGCGATCGTCCGTTGCGGCGGCAGGCAGGAGAAGGTGTCCGTCGGCGACGTCCTCGAGGTGGACAGGATCGCCGGTGAGGTCGGCTCCACGGTGTCTCTGCCGGCGGTGCTCGTCGTCGACGACGGCGAAGTCACCACCGATGCCGCGGCTCTGAAGAAGTTCAAGGTCACCGCCGAGATCCTCGGCGAGACCAAGGGCCCCAAGATCCACATCCTCAAGTACCGGCCGAAGACCGGCTACAAGAAGCGTCAGGGTCACCGCCAGCGCTACACGCGGATCAAGGTGACCGGGATCTCCGCCGGGCAGTAGTCCTCCGCGGGAGGGCGACGGTGGTCCCCGGCCCTCTCGCCGCGACGCGGGTCCTTCCGCGGGAGGGGGCGTCGGTGATCCGCCGCAGCGCCCCGAGGTGACCTGGGGAGGACACCCGATACCGCTCTCCCGCCGCGACGCCGCGGCGTCGCCATAGACACGAAGGAGTAAGCCGAGATGGCACACAAGAAGGGTGCGTCGTCCACCCGGAA
>Ga0310834_102044_pt1 | contig 10342 bp, 9 predicted proteins | sample SM_ome_2_FD_201314 | JGI IMG/M metagenome (GOLD analysis project Ga0310834, IMG submission 201314) | Sorghum-adapted microbial communities enriched on stacked mutant (SM) sorghum from Joint BioEnergy Institute, Emeryville, California... ... | reverse complement strand
AAACTTGCGGAAGTTATGGAACGACTCGCCGTCATCTTTGGTGATAAAGCTAAAGTTCAAGTTCCCCAGGTCGTGGTAGACCGCACCGCCGCCAGAAAGACGACGAACGACTTGTACGCCGTTCTCCTTCACGTATTCCTGATTGATCTCCTCGATGGTGTTTTGGTGCTTGCCGATAATGATGGAAGGCGCGTTGATATAAAACAGCAAGTAGCTGTTGTCCTCCAGCGGTAAATGTCTTAAGGCATATTCTTCGATGGCCAAATTGACGGACGCATCGGTAATGCCTTCGTTATCGATAAACAGCATGGTTCTCCATCCTCCTATTTTGCGGCCGGATACCTGATTCTCAGGCCCCGGGATGTAGTCATACAAGCATACGATTTTATTGTAAACCAATTGGTGTCGAAACCAAAGGGGGAGCATCGTTTTTTGCGGAAAAAGAACGCCATGTCCTTCCTTGTTGACGGAAAAAGACGGGACAACGATAATGGGGACACCTGAACTTTTTTGAAGCGAAGAGAGGAATGACACTCTATGGAGTTGGAAGTATACGGACATGGCGGCGATCTGCTGACCGCTTCGGCCCGGTATGGCGTGGCGGCTGGAGAATGGACGGATTTTAGCGCGAACATTAATCCGTTGGGACCTCCGCCTGGACTGCTGGAGGCGCTGCGCGAGGCGTTGCCCGGCATTGTGCGGTATCCGGACCCGGGGCATCGCGGACTGGTCAAGCAGTTGAGCATGCACCTTCAAGTCGAGGAGGACATGCTGGTCATTGGTAACGGGGCGGCGGAAAATATGGCATTGGCGCTGCTTGGACTCACTCCGCAGAAGGTGGGGGTGGTGGAGCCTTGTTTTTCGGAATACCGTACGCTCTCGGAGCAGTTTGGCGCCCGGGTGCAGTCGGTGTTTGGAACGGAAGCGCGGGCGTTTAAAGCCGCACCGGAGGAAGTGGAGGAGTTGATTCAGAAGACGGATTTAGTCTTTATCGGTCAGCCCAACAATCCGAACGGTGTGCAATACAGCTTGGACGAACTGCGGCGGTTTGCTGCGGCCGGAGAGCAGTACGGCACGTATATCGTTATTGACGAAGCGTTTATCGACTTTATTCCGGAACCGGAGCGTCAGACATTGCTGCCGGAGCTTCGGAATAACTCGCATCTGATCTTGATTCGGTCGATGACGAAATTTTTTGCGATTCCGGGCCTTCGGCTCGGTTACGCGATCGCCCATCCGGACACGGCCCGGCGCATGAGGGACAAGCAGGTGACCTGGAGCGTCAACTCGTTGGCCTTGCTGGCGGGCGAGGTATGCTTGCGGGCAGATGCTTCGCATGAGCAGGCGACCCTTGAGTTGGTGAAGCGACAGCGTGACCTTATGCACAGCGAGCTGACGCGTCTTGGGTGTCAAACCTGGCCGGGCGAAGCGAACTTCCTGCTTGTGCGGCTGCCAGAGCCGTGGACGGCTGAATCGATGCAAACTGCGCTTGGTCGGCGCGGGGTGCTGGTGCGCAGCTGCGCGATGTATCCGGGGCTGACGAACCGGGATATCCGGCTGGCGGTGAAGGATGAGTCGGCCTGCCGCAAGCTGCTGCGGGAGCTAAATGACGTGATGGTTGATAGGATGGTCTAAGCCTAGGTGTGGGGAGGATGGAAAAATGAAGATAGAGATGCCTTTTATGGAGGCGCAGCCAGGTGAGGTTTATGTTTCTGAAGCCTGGCCGGGGTTGAAGCTGGCGTATGGAGAACGGCATTTGCTGCTGGAGGCGCCGGATGAGATGGACGGGCTGAGCAGCGCGGTGTTTGGCGGAGGAGCTGGGCGGCTGCGGCGGATGGTCAACATCTATGTCGACCGCCAATACCGCTGCGACGACCCGGCGCGAGACATTGCGGAGTTGCTGGAGCAATGGGAGTACCCGGCTGCTGGGACAGCGGGGCTGCTGACGGCGGTCCCGATGCGTTACGCCGCGGTGGCGGAGGAACGCGGCGAGGATTTCGCCGTCGTCTGCTGCGCGACGGCGGGGGCGTCGAACGCCGCGCGGGCGGGCGTTCGGCGGACGACGTTCCCGGCCTCCTGGTCGCCGGGAACGATTAATGTGCTGCTGGCCGTGGATGGGCGGCTGACGCCGGCGGCGATGGTCAACGCCGTGATGACGGCGACGGAGGCCAAGACGGCCGCGCTGGGCGATCTCGGCGTGCGGGACGCCGAGATCGGGCTGGCGGCCACCGGCACCACGACCGACGCGGTCGCGCTTGGCGTGAGTCAGCGGGCCGACTGGCCGCTGCTGCACGCTTACGCGGGCACCGCGACGGACCTGGGCGGAACGGTGGGCCGCCTGGTGTACGCCGCCGTAGGCGCGTCGCTGCGCGCTGCGGCTGCAGGCACCGGTACGGGCGCGAGCGCGGAGGCACGCCGATGATGGCGGCGTGGTGGGTGGTGCCGGTCGCGTATGCGCTCGACCGGATGCTCGGCGATCCGCGCTGGCTCCCCCACCCGGTGGTGGGGATCGGCAAGGCGATCGCCGCGCTCGAGGCGGCCATCCGCCGCCTCGTCCCGCCCCGCCGCTACCGCGCGGCGGGGGTGCTGCTGCCGCTGCTCGTAGCCGGCGGCAGCTTTGCCCTGACCTGGGCGCTGCTGCGCCTGCTGGCCCAGGTCAGCCCGTGGCTGGCTGCCGCGGTGGAGGCCGCCCTCATCTGGACGACGATCGCCGCCAAAGGCTTGCGGGAAGCGGGCATGGACGTCGCCGGCCACCTGCTGCGCGGTGACCTGCCCGCTGCCCGCCGTGCGCTGGGCATGATCGTCGGACGCGACACGGCACACCTGGATGCGCCGGAGGTTACGCGCGGCGCCGTCGAGACCGTCGCCGAAAACATCGTCGACGCGGTGGTGTCGCCGCTTCTTTTTGCGCTGCTGGGCGGCGCCCCGCTGGCGATGGCCTACCGGGCGGTCAACACCCTCGATTCGATGGTCGGCTACAAGAACGACAAATACATCGATCTCGGCTGGGCCTCCGCCCGGTTAGACGACATCGCCAATTTCATTCCCGCCCGGCTGACGGCGCTATTGCTGTTCGCCGCAGCCTGGGCGTTGCGGCTGGATGCCCGCGGCGCTGCGCAGGCCGTGCGCCGCGATGCCCCCAAGCATCCGAGCCCGAACAGCGGCTATCCGGAGGCTGCGGTGGCCGGGGCGCTGGGCGTACGGCTCGGCGGAGAAAATTCGTACCACGGCGTCGTATCGTTCCGCGGCTACATGGGGGAGAAAACCCGCGAGATGGTGCCCGAGGACGTTGCCCGTACGGCCCGCTTGATGTTCTGGGTCGCAAATGCCACGGTGATCCTAGGAACGGGGATCTGGATGGCGATCACCGGGAATTGGGGTTGGATATAGGCTTTGAAGCGTGGACACGCTGGGGAGGTGGAAAGAGGATGGACGTGGAATGGTGGCTGGTACGCCACGGCCTGACGGCATGGAACACGGAACGCCGATATCAAGGCCATAGTGATCCCCCGCTGCTGCCAGGAGAGACGTCGGGTTTAACCGGACTGCGCCGGGAGCTGGAAGGGGTAAACTTTGCAGCGGTATATGCCAGTGATTTGCGGCGCTGCTTGGAAACATTGGCTTGGGCTCGTCCGGATCTGCGGGACAAGGTGCACATCGACCCCCGGCTGCGGGAAATGAACTTTGGCCAGTGGGAAGGACAAACCTATGAGATGCTGAAGGATGACGAGCGATACCGGGCTTGGATCGATAACCCGCAGGCGGTAACCCCGCCCGGCGGCGAATCGTGGCAGGCTTTTCAGTCCCGTCTATCGGGGGTATGCGGAGACCTGCTGGCGCGGTCAGGTGCTGTGAAGGAGACGGTCTCTGGCGTCCTAGGCCGGGTTAGCGATCAACCTGCGGAGCCTCTTGCCCCAAAGGTGACGCAGCAGCTCTCCACATCAGTGCAAGAACCATGGCGTCTGCTGATCGTCACCCACGGCGGTGTCATCTCACTGCTTTGTTCGCTGCTCATGCCCGGTCTCAGGTTTTGGGACACCCGTATTGGGCCGGGCGGGGTTCAACGTTTGTATTTTCAAGGGAAAGAAGATGGAGAAGGGGGGAAAGGAAGTTGAAGCTAAGTTTGCTGGATTTCGTACCTAAGCTTCCGGGGACGTCGGCGGAGGAGGCGGTCCAACAAGCAATCCGTTTGGCTCGGGAGGCGGAAGCCCTGGGTTATCATCGCTATTGGACGTCGGAGCATCACGGGATGGAAGGGCTGGCCAGCGCAGCGCCGGAGGTACTGCTGTCTGCCATTGGAGCCGCGACCCGTCGGATTCGTCTCGGCTCCGGTGCCGTATTGCTGCCGCATTACAGTCCGCTGAAGGTTGCAGAAAGCTTCCGGCTGCTGTCGGCCTTGTATCCAGGGCGAGTGGACCTTGGCATCGGAAGAGCTCCCGGCGGGGAGGCGCAGGTGACGATGGCTTTGAGCGGCAATTTTCTGGAACGGGTCGGCCGCTATCCGCAGCTGGCTAAAGATCTGGCGGACCTGCTGGCGGATGAATATCGCTACGACGATCATCCCGTGATAGCTCGGCCGATCCCTAAACTTTCGCCGGAGCTATGGATGCTGGGCACCAATGTGAAAAGCGCCACGTACGCCGCCGAGCTCGGAACGGGCTATGTTTTTGGCCAGTTTATGAGCGACAGCAACGGAGCAGAGATCCTGCGCTCGTATCGGGAAGCCTTCCGCCCCTCCGTTCATCTAGCGAAGCCGTCAACGATTCTGGCAGTGGGGCTGATTTGCGCGGAGAGTGAAGAACATGCGCAAGCGTTGGCGGCGAAGACGGGGGAAGGGTACCGCGATCGCGGCGGAGCGCCTTTTCAATGGTTTGCCGGGACAGCCCCGCAAGCCCGCGAGTATCTGCTGGACCTGCAAAACGAGTGCGGAAACGACGAGTTCCTGATCGTATCCCCGATCCCTGATTATGAGGAGCGGCTGCATTCCTATCGGCTGGTGGCTGAGTTAGGTATATAATCTCGAGAAGCGGTCTCCCAAGCGCACACCTAACCCTCCATACACAAGTTCCCCCTTGGCAACTCGAAAATCGGTCAAGGGGTTTTTCTTTTTCCTGAGGAAGGAAACAAGGGAAAATTTACACACCTAAAAAAAACCAACCGGATATCCAAAGTCCACGCCTTGTTGAAAGCGCTTAAGTACATAATAATGGGTTTATCCTAAACACAGGGGGCATGATTCAATGGTTAATCGGAAGCTATGGAAGAGAACTTCTGCAATCGCTTTAACTGCCGTACTGGCATTGAGCCTGTCGGCATGTGGAGGCGGCGGTGGGAAGAATAACGCGGCGGCGAATGAGCCTGCTGGAAATGGGGGACAGAGCGGAAGCGGAGAGAAGATCACCATCACGTTCCAGAACATCTATCCGGACCCGGCGACTCCGTCCTACAAAACGATCCATGCACTGGTGGAAGAGTATGAGGCGGCACATCCGAATATCCATATCGAGCTTGACACATTGAATACCGACCAGCAAAAAATCAAGCTTAAAACGCAAGCAGCATCCAAAGAGGTTCCAGACATTACGATTGTGAACCCGGCTGCACAAATGAAACCGTTCGTGGACGCCGGTCTGCTGGCACCGCTGAACGACATGCTGGACCAAAACGGGCTGAAAGACACGTACCAAGAGGGCCTGCTTGATTATTACAGCTTCGACGGCAACGTTTATGCATTGCCAGACGGCAACAACATCGAGGTCGTTTACTATAACAAAGAACTGTTCGAGCAAGCCGGCATCACGAAAGTCCCGGAAACGTTCGACGAATTCCTGGCTGACGTGAAGATTTTCAAAGAAAAAGGCATCACGCCGCTGGCGATCGGAGAGAAGGATTCCTGGACCGGTTCGTTCTTATTCATGAACATTCTGCTTCGTACAAACGGCGGCCCAGGCTTCCTGCAAGACGTCATGGACGGCAAGAGAACGTTCGAAGATCCGGCCTTCATCGAAGCCGTTGACAAGTTCCAAGAGCTGGTGCAAGCCGGTGCCTTCCCGGACGGCGCAACTTCGATTGACGCTACGGCCGGCGGCAACATCTTCAAATCCGGTCAAGCGGCCATGTGGGTCATCGGTTCCTGGGAAACCGGGGCCATCGACGCTTCGTCCGTTGCAGGTAAAGTGGGAGCGTTCCCGTTCCCGACGGTTAACGGCAAAGGAGATCCCAATGAGTTCATGTTAGCGCCGGGCAGTGCGTTCGCGGTATCGGCGAACAGCGAGCATTTGCAAGAAACGAAGGATTTCTTGAACTTCTTTGCGCTGAACTTCCCGAAGAAGCAATTTGAGAACAAAAACGCGGTTGGCCTTGGTCAAAAAGTTGACGGTGACCTGAAAGCTGCAGGCTACTCTGATCTGGCGATCGAAGTCGCCGAATTGTTCAACAAAGTGAAGGGCGGCGACTTGGCGTTCGACAATACGATGAATCCGGCAACAGCGCAAGTCCACCTCAGCAGCATCCAAAACTTGTTCGTGCAGCAAGTGGATTCCGCTCAAGTGGCCAAAGAGCATCAAACCGCCTATGAAGCCAACAAGCAGTAATTCCTTGAGCCAATAACCATACCTGATCTTCTAAAAATAGTTACCTTTCCATCGATGCGAAGTAGCCCTTGTAAGCATTCGTGCTAAAGCGCTTCTTCGCATCGCATTTCTATTGGGGGGCGGAGAGATGAAAGTACTGAAGGTGCCCGCACGCACAATAGCCGTCTTCGTACTGCCTTGTCTGTTGTTGTATGTGTGCTTGGTGTTTGTTCCGATACTCGTATCGTTTGGGACCAGCCTGTTGAACTGGGACGGGATCACCACCCCGAAGTTTACGGGGCTGTCCAATTTCCGGGATATGTTCTGGAACGACCCGGTCTTCTGGCCGTCGGTCCGGAGAACGCTGCTTTATGCGGTAGCCTCCATGCTGGAGATTCCGCTTTGCTTGTTATTTGCTATATTGCTTAGCCGTTATTTGAAAAAGGGGAATACGCTGGCGTCGATCTATTTTACGCCGGTCATTTTATCGGTTGTTATTATCGGACAACTCTGGAAAACGATCTATAACCCGACCTCGATGGGCGGCATGCTGAACGGCGTGCTGATCGCCTTAGGTCTGGACAGCTGGACGCATAACTGGCTGACTGAGCCGAAAATCGCAATGTACAGTTTGTATTTCGTGTCGCTGTGGCAGTATTTCGGCTATCATTTGCTCATTCAATATACCGGGGTGCAGAACATTCCGGATGAAATTTATGAAGCTGCAAAAATCGACGGGGCGGAAGGGTTCAAAGCAGACCGTTACATCACGATGCCGCTGATCGTCCCGATCTTCAAAATATCGATCGTCCTGGCGTTTATCGGCTCGTTGCAGGCGTTCGACCTTGTGATGGTCATGACGGCCGGCGGACCCGCGCACGCCACCGACGTCATCTCCACGCATATGTACAACAGCTCGTTCCTGTCTTTGAAATACGGGTACGGCAGCGCGATTGCTACGTTCCTGGTTCTGTTGTGCCTCACATGCACGGCGATCATCAATTCCATCTTCAACAAGCTTGAGCGCAAATACAGCTAGCAAAGGAGGCGAGGTTCATGCGAAAAGTCAAAAAAGGAATCGTCTACGTGCTGTTTGCGATTCCGGTCGTTACTCAGCTGTACCCGCTGTTGTGGCTGCTGCTGTATTCCTTGAAGACGAATGAGGAGATCATGGGCGGAAGCTTCTTCGCCTTGCCGAAAGAGCTGCAGTGGCACAACTACAAAGACGCTTACGAGTCGGGGAGCTATTTGAAATATTTATCGAACAGCGTGATCGTTACCGGGATCACCATGATCTGTGTCATTCTGCTCAGCTCGATGGTGGCGTATGCGATTTCGCGGTTCCGCTGGCGGTATGGGAACATGGTCATGACCATCTTTTTGATGGGGATGATGATTCCAATGCAGGCTACGCTGTTGCCGTTGATGGTGATTTTCAAGAACGTTGATATTCTCAACACGCATCTGTCGCTGATTTTGCCGTATATCGCTTTTTCCACTCCGATCTCGGTCTTTATCCTTAGCGGGTTTATGAAGAGCATTCCGGCGGAAATCGAGGAATCAGCGTTTATCGACGGAGCGAGCATTTATCGGATCTTCCGCAGCATTATTTTGCCGGTGTCCGTTCCGCCGATGATGACGGTTTGCATTTTAACGTTTATCACGATTTGGAACGAATATATCTTGGCCGCTACGTTCATTTCGTCGGAGCGACTGAAGACGCTGCCGTTTGGGGTATATACGTTCGTCAGCCAATATTCCGTGAACTACGGGGCCATCGGCGCTTTCCTGGTCATGGGTGCGCTGCCGGTCATTTTGATCTATTTCTTCCTGTCCAACCAAATTACGAAAGGAATGGTAGCTGGGGCAGTAAAAGGGTAAAGACTGCGCTTGCAAAATAAGTAAGCCATCTTATAATGAAGGAGCAGCAGGACACGGGGTTGGGAGGGAGAAAACAGTTGCGAAACAGCTTTCATTCCATAAACCATCGGTTGTTTTTGCTGTTTCTTTTTTGTATGTCGGGCATTTTGCTGATCGTCAGCGTGCTCTACTACAGCCGGACGACGGAGCAGTATCACGAGAAAATCAGCGACCTGTCGCAGAAGAACGTCGCTCAGACCGTGGGGTTGTTTAGCCTGCTTTATGAAGGATACGACAGCTTGTCGAAGTCGATAACCAACAATTTTGAGATGATCCGCCTGCTGAACGAAAAAACCGACGAGCCGGCGGTAGCCTATATTAACGAACAATCGATTACGAACATTATTGGAGCGATCTTTTATTCCCGTGACGATTTGGTGGGCATTCACGTTATCACCAACCGGGGGAAGATATACAACTACGGCAACTCGATGAATGTGCTGGATCCCTCTTATCCCGAGGAGGATTGGTATCACCAGCTCCGCAATTCATCCGGGAAACTGGTATGGTTGGGCGTCTATTCCCATTCGCTGATCGATTTGGCCGAGGACAGCCCGGTGTTTGCCTTTGGCCGGCAAATTTACGATTTGAACGAGCATAAACCGATAGGTATTGTGCTTTACGAGGTGAACCCGGGGCCGGTGCTGGATGCATTGGATAATCTCAAGCTGGGCGAGCATAGCGAGGTTTATCTCGTCAATCAGCAGGGCCAGGTTGTCTCTTCATTAACCGAACCGGCACCTGTGCTGGAAGACCTTCCAGAGCTGGATGCAGCCCACAGCTTGGTTGTGGAGCAGGAGGATTCGGGGATTACGGTGGCGTCTCGCCTGCCTTTTTCCGATTGGTCCGTGGTCAGCGTGACTCCCCGACAGGATTTGAACGTTGAGCTGGTGGAGACGAAGAGGTATTTGCTGATCGTCATCTCGATCCTGATCATCGTCTCCGCTGTCGTCGCCAGCATCGTATCGCGAACCATTGCGAATCCGCTGAAGAAGCTGATCCGCGAGATGAGACAGGTGGAAATGGGGAACTTCCGCGGAATGGTGAACGTCTCCTCCTACCAGGAGATTAATATTCTCGTCGCTTCGTTTAACCGGATGGTCAGCCGGATCGAAGAACTGATTGAGCGGGTGAAGATTTCCTCGGTCAGCGAGAAGAACGCCGAGCTGCATGCGCTGCAGTCGCAGGTGAATCCGCATTTTTTGTACAACACGCTGGATATGATTTATTGGATGCTTGATGAGAAAGAGAACGATCGGTTAGGCGAGCTCGTCTTATCGTTGTCTTCGATGTTTCGCTACAGCAGTGAGTGGAAGGATGGAGCCAAGGTTACGCTGCGCGAAGAGCTGGAGCAGATTAACCATTATTTGACGATTATTTTGATCCGGCTGGAGGGCCGGCTTCGGGTGGAGAAAACCATCGATGAACGCTGGCTGGACATTCGGCTGCCAAAGATGACCGTTCAGCCGATTATCGAAAACGCAGTGAAGTACGGATTAGAATCGCTCAAACGCCAAGGTGTGCTTAAGTTATATACCCAAGAGGTTGGAGATGTGCTGAAAATCGTGGTGGAGGATAACGGCAACGGGATGACGGCCGAGCGGCTAGCTTGGTTGAAGCAGTCGATCAACTGCCCGATCCCGAAGGTATCCGGCACGGGCAGCAGCGGCATTGGGCTGCAAAATCTGCACCGCCGCCTTCAACATATGTTCGGCGAACGTTATGGTCTGGAGATCGAAAGCATTCCTGATCAAGGAACCAGGGTAGCCGTCGTGCTGCCGCTTCCGATGGAGGGGGACGTTGCAACATGAATATTTTGATTGCGGATGATGAACGGGCGATTCGCGAAG
>Ga0310834_102042_pt1 | contig 10359 bp, 10 predicted proteins | sample SM_ome_2_FD_201314 | JGI IMG/M metagenome (GOLD analysis project Ga0310834, IMG submission 201314) | Sorghum-adapted microbial communities enriched on stacked mutant (SM) sorghum from Joint BioEnergy Institute, Emeryville, California... ... | reverse complement strand
TGGCTATCGAACAAGGGGCGCGCCGACGCGTTCGATCTGAGCCCGAGACAGCTCGTGTTCGCGGTGCTCACGGAGCGCGATGAGCAACGTGCCGAGATGCTGCGGGCAGCCCAGTCGACGCGCATCGGCCAGGCCGATTCCAAGGACTACAAGAAAGCCATCGAGGAGTTGACGAAATGAGCGAAACCCCGGACATCCGGACAAAGTTTCGCCTCGATGGCTTGAAACAAGCCGCGACGCAACTCCGGTCGTTTAGCCGCCGGGCGCGGGATTCGTTTGAGATCGCTCGCGATAGCGGCCGCCGTGCGTTCGAGCCCGCACTCCAGCGGCTGGCTCAGCTCCGAGCCGCCATGCTTGCTCTCACAAGAATCGTGCGCACTACCACGGTTCGCGCCTTCCGTACGCTCGGCACCGTCGGCGTGCGTAGCCTGCGTGGAATCACCGTAGCGGCGCGCACCGCGGGTCGAGCGCTGAGAACTGGGTTGCTCGGAATCTCGGCTGCAGGCGTCGCCGCTGGCGTTGGCTTGACTAACGTCGTCAACAAGTCTGCGGAATTCGTAGAGCTGCAGTCGCGCTTCGCGCGTGCTGGCGGCACGAGCGTGCGCGCTTTCTCTCGTCTGTCGTACGCTGCCAGGCAGTTCGGAGTCGAGAGCGATGAAGTCCTCGGGGCATTGTCAACGCTTTCGGATCGGATCGCCGAAGCGGCGAGAGGCGAGGGCGCGGCCGACTATTTCCGCGCTCTCGGAGTAAGCGTTGTGGATTCCCGCGGTCGGCTTCGGGATTCGGTAGCCGTGCTGCTCGATCTCGTTGATGCCACTCAGCGACTTAACGCGACTGCAAGAGCTAACGTTTTCAACGAGTTGTTGGGAGGCGACGCCGAGAAACTGGCGGGCTTGCTGAGCCTCGGTTCGCGCGACATCGTTCGAATCGGCGCGGAAGCCGAGATCGCGGGTGTCGCGCTCGACGAGTCCGATGTCAGGCTAGCGAGGCTTTACTCTATCCGAGTGCGACAGCTCCAGGAATCGTTCCGCGGATTGGGCCTCGAAATCGCTCGACGCCTGTACCCCGCGTTCGCGGAGATGTCGCGCACCGTCGCCAATTTTGTCGTCGTGCATCGCCGCGAGATCGCGAATTGGGTCGTCCGCGCATGGAACGCGGTGGTGTCGGTCGTGCGCGATGTTGTCAACCTTTTCAGGGGGCTGGACGGCGGGGTTCGGAATCGTTGGCTGATCGAGTTGCGGAATGGCTTGAGCGGATTGGTTGAGGCGATCCGGCAGGTCGTTCCCGCGATAAGCACGCTGCGCTCTATCGCCGACGCCGCGCTCGGCGCGCTCGGAAGCGGACTGCTTTCGGTGATCGCCTTTGCTAGCGATTTCGGTCGAATCCTCGGCGGTCAGGCGGCCGTGTCGTATTCGGTCCTGAACGATCTCGTTGCCCAAATTGCGGACGCATACGAGTGGGTTCTGTCGTTCGGAGAGGCGCTCGCGGCAGTGCTCAGCGGCGGCGACGCCGAGGGTGAATTCGGCTATCTGAACGATATCCGAGACCGTGTGCTCGAAGTCTCGGAATCGTTCGAGACAGCTTGGGGCTGGTTCCGTCGGACATACGATTTCCTGAGCAGCGCACTGCGCACGGCATTCGATTGGGACCTGACGTCGACTCTGCTGTATATCGGCCTCCTCCGCCTGTCCGGGCTCCTGCCGCTCATCCTGGCTCCGCTGCGTTTGCTCGTGAGCCTGCTCGGCGGGGCCGCGGGCGTGGGGTCGGCGGTCGCGGGCGGTCTTGCCGGACTCGCGGGCCGCGCAGCCGCCGGGGCCGCGGTGAGCGGCGGCCTGGCGGCGGCGTTCACGGCCGTCGGCGCTTCGGCCACGGGCGCGGTCGCCGCGATTGGATCCGCGGGCGTTGCTCTGGGCTTGCTTATCTCAAAGGGGCTCGAATGGATCGGAGTCAGTCGACAAATTGGGAACGCGCTGACGCGACTCACTGACGCCATCGGAATCACCGATTTTGCGGGCGAGCGTGCGGCGAGTCTCGCGTATCTGCGTGCTGTCAGCTCCGCAAGCGTGCCGAAAATCGGCTCCGCTATGCAAGCCGTCGGCGGCGTTCCGGACCTGTCGTCGGATGAAGCGCTTGCTGCGAAAGGAATCGAGATCCTCGGCTATAGCACGCGCCCCGGCGTCCGGCCGATCAACTTGAATATAGGCGGCGAGACTTACGCGATGACCGCATCTGAGGACGTTGCTGAGCGCCTGCAGCGAGATCTCGCGCGCTCCGGCCGCGCGCGCACGGCCGCGCTGCCGAGCTGGTTGCGATAACGGAGGCGGCTATGAGCAGTAGCAGTACCGAAACCGTGCTCGACCTCTCTACGATTCCGCTGCCGCCCGGGTCCGCGCGCGGGATCCGCGAGCGCCTCGAAGTCGTCGCTCCAACGGCGACGATCCGGCGGACCGTCAACAATCAAGCCATATCGTTGCGGGTTCCAGGCGAGGACAAGTATCGCGTGAGCTTGTCGTGCGACGACTTGCACCTGCCGTCGCTCGACGGCCTTGCGGTCGGGGACGAGGTTCTTGTTGCTTGCACGACCGAGCTGTCAACTCGCATCAGCGCGGGCGCGACGTCTGCGGCGCTGGCTCGCACGCCTGTCGCCGGATCCGTGCACGCCCGCCGTATCGATGGGCAGTCTGTGTCGGTGAGCGTGAACGGGAGAGTAGTGAACATCAGTGCTCAAGCCGTTGACGTGACCGTGTTTTATCGACCGCTTCTGACGTGTTTGGTCGAAAGCTGGAGCGGGGATTCGGACGAGTGGGCGGCTGAGGTGGGCTGGTCTCTGGAACTGCAAGAGGTCTGATGTGGGTGCAAAGCTCTTCTTTGCATGGGTCGAGAACGGAGACGTCGCGTTCTCCGCCCCGACGCACGCGCGCGAAGACCTGCCAGTTCTGTCGCTCCGAATCTCGCAGAGCGAAGGCGAGTTCGCGACGGCAACGGTGGAGACCGAGAATCCTGGCCTGGGCCTGCTCGCAGCCGGGCGGCAGCAGTGGGCTCTGATTTCCGCCAGCGAATCCGGCGATCCGGGCGACGCCGAACTTCTGTTCCGCGGCCGTGTGCTGGCGTTGCCGTCGAGTCTGGCCGGGCCGACGATTGAGCTTGAGTTCGTTGCCGAGCCCGAGGACTCGGAAGACAAGCTCCGCGCATTCGCGGAGCCGCTTAAGGTGCTGCCGTATTACGATTATCTGTACGTGCCTGAGGGCTCCGAAGACGACCCGAATGAAGTCCTCGAAGCACGCGGCGCGCTCTTCGATTTCGACCGGAAAACGCATGCAATTTCGTTGACGGATTTCCTTGAGGGCGAGCGCGTGATTGACGTCGGCGACCGCCACGACCGCGACGCTTTTTCGCTGTCGCCGGGCGAGCCGCCTGTGTCGCGGGCCAGGATGCTGGTGTCGTGCGAATGGGAACAGCGTGCACGCGGGATCTGCGTATTGCCGACAGGTCGCGGCGAATTTCGCGGAATCGCGACGTGCACGCCGCACACACTCGAAGCCTCCGTGCCCGAGCGCGGTGCGGGAATCGGGGCGAATTCGGGTTGGACTGTAGAATCGAGCGAGCTGCGCCTCACGGGACTGAGCGAGGGTCCATGGATGCGGACGGGGTATCTGGTCGATGTGACCGATGAATTTGGGAACGTGATTTGGCAAGAGCCGGAAGAGGGGCAGCTGGACGTTGCACACTACAGCTTAGACCAATTTTTCGCGCGCTTCGACTACCGACAGTCGCGCCGCGAGCAAGCCGAGCTCGTGCTCGACGCGTCGTCGCAGCCGGTGCTCGGCGCGGTTCGCGAGCAGCGGCTCGAAGACGTGGCCCTTGGCGACCTCTTAGCTGATACGGTGACCCCCCACTGGCAGCCGAACACATTCTACAATATCGGCGACAAAGTGAAGTGGAACGGGGGTGTGTGGAAGTGCAATTTCGATCACTGGTCGGCCGCTACTTGGGGGCAGGACTTTATCGAGACCGCGTATACAGGCGGGCAGGGGTACAAGTATTTTTACGGGCACCGAATCAACTGGTTCGCGACAGAAACACAAGCGCCTCTGGGAGATTCGAGGAGGTGGTCGTATTTCGATACCGAGCGCGGGCGGAGGTCGCTTGAGCACGGACTTCTGAGGCTGCGTGCTTTCCTGCGCTCCCGGCTCCGGTGCGTTGACGTCCGGCTGCTCGGGAGCTGGGAGGACTTGGCCGACGTTTCGTGCCGCGACAGCGTGAGATTTACGCATCCAGGGTTGCCCGGAGGCGGCGCTGTCGGGAAGGTCGCAGGCTATGAGATGGTGTGGTCGGGCGACGGCGAGCGATATGTCGAAGTGTCGCTCGGGGTATCAACAGGCACCGGGGATACTCTGCCTGTCGCCGAAATTGGCGAGCCAACCTGGGTGAGCGACGATTGGGTTGAAATCGGGTACGCGGCGCGCACGGGCGCTCAGTCGGCAGTCGATGACATCGTCTACGAGCTGGAAGCTGCCGACCCGGTGGTGCACGTAAATCCGTTCGCGCTGAGCAGCCCACTTTACTCTGTCCTGCAATTTGAGATCAAAAATCGGGCAGATGTGCAGCTTGCCGCCGCAGCGCGACTGGGCCGCAGCGGCGGGATCGCGGATGAAGCTGTTGTGGCTCGCCCGACAAAGCTAACACTGCGACTAAGGGACATCAGCGGCGAGGACACGCTCGTTCGAGAGTACACGGTGTCCGGTCAACCAATTGTGGGTCCCAGAGGAATCGATCTTGAGAGCGCAGCATGAGGAAGTCAGGAACTACAGCAGGTACGCGGCTCGGGCAAAGCCTGCGACGCGCTACGTCGGGCAGGCAGCAGAAAGTGGGTAGGCAGGTGGCATCAACCGCGGGCTACAACCCCGGCACGCCGCAAATCGTGCCGGGGACAAGTCGACTGCGCATTATGGGGATCTTTTGGGTGAACAGGAAATCAATTGCCGATCCGCGTTGAGATGGTGCCGTTATGATCGTTCTCTGGAAAAACGTGCAAAGGCCGTTGACGCCGCAAGAAGCCGACGGGAACTTTGAGGACCTCGACGGCCGCCTGGCGCAGCTTGAATCCGGCCTCGCGGTCGAGGGAATCGGCGAGATCACGGTTGAAGGCGACGTCATGACGATCATCGGCGACCGCGGAACGCAGTACGGCGCATTCCAGCTCCCGGCTCCGCTTGAGCATGCGGGGGGATGGCAACCAGAGTCCGCGTACGGCGTCCGCGACGTCGTGGGCCATGACGGCGCGAGCTACTACTGCTTGCAGAATCACACCTCGTCTGCCGATTTCGATGCGGACCTGGCGGACGGCAAGTGGGCCTTGCTCGCCGACAGGGGTGAGGACGGCGACCCGGCGCAGGCGATTGCCTGGCGAGGCGACTGGGACGTCGCGACGGCCTATGTTCAGGGTGACGGCGTTGCGCACAATGGGAAGCTGTATGTCGCGCTCACGGCGACGACGGGTTCCGAGCCGCCGAGTGAGTACTGGGAAGCGTTGGGGGATATCGTGTCGGGCACGCCGAAGCTCGGCGATCTAGCCGACGTCGACCTCGAAAGCAACGGTCTCTTCGACGGCGATATCCTCGTTTACGACGAAGCCTCCGGCGCCTGGGTCGCAGCCGAGCCGCCGAGTGGCGGCGGTGGGGGAGCCGCTACCGTAGAGTTCTCGTCAACATTTTTGGGCAAGCCAACTGCGGGCGGATTGGTGGCTCAGTACGTCGCTGCTGCGGACTGGCTGGAGCTACTGGCTGCCGAAAGTTCGGCGTACGCGAACACGCCTGTGGGCGCGGGCGGGTCAACGGTTTCGTTCGATGTCCTCGTTGACGACACGGTAGTCGGCACAATTGATTTCGCGCCTGAGTCAAAATGGGGCTCGTTCAACGTTTCGGGTTTTCCGACCGTGCAACCGAGCGGCGTCGTGCAAGTCGTCGCGCCCGATCCGGCGGACCCGGACCTAGCCGATATCTCGGTCACGCTGCGGTTTTTCCGAACCGCTTAGCAACCTGGCGACAGGCCCAGCAAGACTCCGGCTCTGTCGCCGAATTCTTGCTCGATCCACATGTTGTCAACATTGCCTGCGGAGGCTCAGGACGCGCGAAAGCGGGGCTGGCCGATGGATTCCTCATCCCGAAATTGACGTCGCTCAGCGGGGCTTAGAACGCCGTTTACTCAATCGCACTGCTCCAGGCCCCGTGCAATCAGCTTTCTTACTGTGACGGGTGGGGAATGTTCTCGCCCCAACTTCCACGGCCCGCCATCGTAGCCTACGAGCGGGGTGCCTTGCCTGTTCGTTTGCTGGACCCACGCCACGGCCTGTCCGTTCAACGCGTATGTACCCGAAGGGGAGTTCATTCACACGGCCTTCCGGCCACCGCCGATGTGCTTGCAATACAGCGATCCCCACTCCAGTCCTTCGATCCCGTAGTCGGCCGGGTCGATGTCCTCGAATGCGGCTGCGGGACTGCACATAGCTCCGATGATGAGCAAAGCTGCCAAGGCCGATTTCTGTTTCATGCCCAGACCCTCCCTCGAATTCCCGCTACAACGTACAAGCCTCGTGGCCTAGGTCCTGCCTGCTGCGGTTGCGGCCCAGTGTACCCAGGTGCTGAAGTTATCCTTGCCCCGACCCAAGACCCAGTCGTACAGAGGGAACAGCTTCGAGAGCTGCACTGGCTGGTCCAAGCGCAACAGAGGGTGGGCTGACTTGGGGATGAGGTCGGCGTCCTCATAGCGCACCCACTCGTATCCGTTCCATTCGTACGGAGTTAGCTTTTCCGGCGCGAACAGATTCGGGGCTAGCGCAAGGTAGTCAAAGGGGTTGGGGCCCATGATGTCGACCCCATGGTGCATATCGGGCAGGCCGTGGATGCGGACGCCGAACAGGCCCATGCCCTGCTCCAGGCTCTTGAAAATCTCGTAGCGGACCCAGTGCCGGGAAAAGGTCTGATAGCCGACCAAGACGCATGTCACGGATGAGCCTGCCAAACCTCCGTTGATCAGCCGCTTCACAACGGCGGCGCCCTCGGTCTTGGCCTTCTCCGTCAACGAGCCATCAAAATAGCCCGCCGCCTTGCGGTCGGGCTTGGTGACCCACTGGTTCCGAACCTGAAAGACCCGCCGGATGTCCCGTTGGTAGTGGAAGCTGAAGAAGACCCTGCGGACCCGCGGTGGCTCCAGCCTCTCGGTGAGAAGGTCACCCAGCAAGTTGCGCGGTTGAGGCTCCATGCCGTCGGTCAGGAGGCCAGCAAGGCCGTTGCGCCTGGGCGGTGGGAAACCGCCAAATCCACCGAATCCCCCAAGTCCGGTCATGCCAGTGTTCTCCAGGTAAGAATCAGGAACGCCGCCAGCGCTCCGTAGTACAGAACTGTCGACCAGCCGAACGCGCTACCGAAGAGCGACCGCCCGGATCTGATATCGGGAGGCGGTGTGATCGAGAAGCTGGGCCGCTGATCGTGTGGCTCCTTTGCTACGCGTTCATAGAGATCTCTGAACCACCTTTCTTGCTGCACGTATCGGGCATCGATCAGCCAAAAGACCGCCACCAGGATGATCGCCAGCAGGGGAAGGTCGTTGACATTGCAGTTGCCGCGGGCGGCAACTGCGGCCGCGCCGCCGACCACGATGATTGCCACTCGTTTGACGGACGCCGACGCGGTTGCCATCCGGGAGACGACGTCCTGGATCAGGCCGAGATGCTTCGCTCTCGCGTCGGTGTAGTCCGCCTTGGCGGTGTCGGTCGCTATCAAAGTATGGCCCCCTCAGGCCCCGAGCTAACTACATGCAGTGGCGGATGACGGGGAGTCAAGATCCTGCGACCGAGGGGTTTACCAACGGGATTGTCCCTTGCAGGCAACTAGGGCTCGCTGGACGGACGATATGCCGTGTTGACCGATGCCCGAGGACCAGTGCCGTGCAGCCTTCTTCCGATTTTATCAGGCTCATTGAGTCGAACGCTCGGCTCGAAACGAAAATTGATCTCGTGTTGCAGCGTCTCGATCGGCAGGACGAGGACATCGACGCTATCCGCGGCCGGGTCGAGGACCTTGAAAAATCGCGTGCTCACAGCCGCGGAATCGTAGCTGCGCTAACGGCCATCGGCGGCGCAATCGGCGGAATCGCGAGCACGGCAATGAGATTTTTTCTCTCCTCCTGACGCCAATCTCGCAAGTAATCATCAGGCCTCGTCAACATATTTGAAGTAATGGTGCGCGGAGCGGCGTGCAGAAAACCTTGACTCGCGTAGATCCCCGGCAAACCTCAGCAGCAGAGTACTTTGCGGCTCACGCAAGGCAGGGAGGACGGCGATGGCATGCAAGAGGATTCGCCGCACGCGGGAAGAGAAACTGGAGCTCGGCAGGCGGATGGCCGAGCTGGTTGAACGGGGCCTGACGATCAAGGCGGCTGCCAAGCAACTCGGTGTCGCACGGATGACGGCGACGGACGCTCTCCAGGACTACCGAGAGCAGGCCGGGATCGAGGAGACGCGGGAGAAGCCGGAGAAGGCGGAGCCGTATCGGCTCGGCGGCAGTCCCGCAGACAGGAAAGTCGTTCAACTCGAAGAGGAGGTGAACCGACTCCGGCGCGCCCTTAGGGCCGCGCACAAAGACGGCACCGACCTCGACACGGTCCTGGATTCGGCACTTCGCGTTTCCGAGTACGACCCCAACCCGCCGCGCTGGCTGAACACGCGGCCGTCGAATCTCTCGTCACCTGGAATCCCAACGATCCTGTGCTCTGACTGGCACATCGGCGAGGTCGTCTCCAATAGCGAGACCGGAGGTTTGAACGAGTTCAATCCGGAAATCGCGGAGCGACGCGTCCGCCGTCTCTTCGAGAACGTCGTCGAGCTGTGCTTCCAGCACGTCGGCGGCGGGCGCGTCAGCTACCCCGGGATCGTTGTGGCGCTCGGCGGCGACATGTTCAGCGGCGACGTGCTCCACGACGAACTCACGGAGACCAACGCGAGGACCGCCGAGGAGTGTCTTTTCCTCACGCTCGACTGGCTGATCGCGGGAATCGACCTCCTGCTCGACAGCGGTTTCCCGAGAGTTTTCGTGCCGTGCGTCGTCGGCAACCACGACCGCGACGCGAAGAAACCGCGCGCCAAGGGACGGGTCCGGCGGTCGTTCGGCTACATGCTGTACCGAGCACTGCAGCGGCACTATGCCCGGCTTCCTGAGGGCCACGTCTATCACGGCCGAGTCCGCGTTCACATACCGGACAACACGGACGCTCTCTACAGCGTTTACGGCCACCGCTATCTGCTGACGCATGGCGATGCGATGGGTGTCAAGGGCGGGGACGGCATCATCGGGATCGTCGGCCCGGTCACCCGCGGGCGCATCAAGATCAGAGACGCCGAGGCTCAGATCGGACGCGACTTCGACACGTTGCTGATGGGCCACTGGCACACCTACCTGCCTCTCCGCGGCGCCATCGTGAACGGTTCGATCAAGGGCTTCGACGAGTACGCCCGGACGATCCTCCGCGCGAAATACGAGCCACCGATTCAGGCGTTGTGGTTCACCCACCCAACCTACGGAATCACAAGTCAGTGGCCTGTGTATTGCGATGACGGGACCTCGGTCCGCGAGCGCCGCGAGGCTTCCGAAGGTCAATGGCTGTCGGTCTGGACCGGGAATCTTGGCCAGGAGGCTGCCTGATGCGCGCGCTCGACCTCTTCAGCGGCATCAGCGCGCTCTCCGCCGCCAACGCCGCCGTCGGCTCGCCGCTCACGATCAAGGCCTTCGCCGAGGTGGACGACGCCGCATCAGCCGTGCTCGCACACCATCATCCTGAAATCGAGAATCTGGGGGACGTCAAAAATGTTGACTGGGGGAAGTACAGAGGGGAAGTCGATCTCGTCGCGGGCGGAAGCCCGTGCCAAAGCTTCAGCGTCGCAGGAGAGCGCGGAGGACTCGCAGATCCCCGCGGAAACCTCGCGCTCTACTATTTGCGAGTGGTTCGAGAGGTTCGTCCGCGCTGGTTCCTCTACGAGAACGTCCCGGGTCTCCTCACGTCAAACTATGGACGGGATTTCGCAACCTTCATCAATGAAGTGGGGCAACTCGGGTATCGGTACGCGTGGCGAGTGCTTGACAGCCAACATTTCGGAATCCCACAGCGACGCCGACGGCTATGGGTTGTCGGACATCATCGAGACTTTCGCGGTCCCGCCTCAGTACTATTTGAGCCCGAAAGCCGCAGCGGGGATCCTGCGCCGCGCCCGACGCCGTGGCAAAGAGCTGCCGCCGGAGCTTCTGGAAGCGCTCACGGACGTGATCGCGAACGGCGAGTGATCCCGTTCCGTCAGCGCGCTTTCGG
>Ga0310834_102040_pt1 | contig 10375 bp, 9 predicted proteins | sample SM_ome_2_FD_201314 | JGI IMG/M metagenome (GOLD analysis project Ga0310834, IMG submission 201314) | Sorghum-adapted microbial communities enriched on stacked mutant (SM) sorghum from Joint BioEnergy Institute, Emeryville, California... ... | reverse complement strand
AGGATGTTCGGTTCCATACGTTCAAATTACCAGAAAAAACGAAATGGATGAAGCCTGAACTTCACCCGAAAAGTTATAAATTCTGATATGTCGAAAAAGCCCGGTTGATTCGCATCCCGCGCGAATCAACCGGGCTCTGTGTTCATGCTAGATCGGCAAGCTCTCGTCGGCAGGACGGACTTGTCCTCCGCGAGGCAAGACAAGGCTGAACGAGCTTCCTTGTCCCGGCCGGCTCTTCAGACGGATGGTGCCGCCCATTCGCTTGGCCAGCTCCAGAGACAAGGGGAGGCCGATTCCGGAGCCCGGCACCTGCTCGTTCCCCTTCCGGATCCGGTAAAACAACCGGAAGACAAGCTCCCGTTCGCCGGGTTCAATTCCGACCCCGGTATCCGATACGTTGACGATCGTCATCGCGGCGTCTTGCTCGTAATGGATGCGAACGCTGCCTTGCTTCCGGTTGTATTTGACGGCGTTGGACAACAGATTGAGCAAGATTTGCCTCAGCCGCACCCGGTCGGCATGGACGGCCAGCCCGGCCGATGCCCCGGACGTGTCGTGAATGATTGCGATCTCTTTCTTCCGGGCCTCCGGCTCGACCCATCGCAGGCATTCTTCCACCAGATCGACGATCGGCGTCTCGGTCAGGTCAAGCGGCGCCACGCCGGATGTGATGGCCGCCCAATCCAGCAGATCGTCGATGATCTCCAGCATATGCAATCCGGCTTCGCGGATCTCGGCAGCGTACGATTGCGCCTCCGGATCGATCGGGGACGTCTCCAGCAGTTGGGCGTACCCGATGACCGCGTTGAGCGGCGTCTTCAGTTCATGGCTGACCGCCGACAGGAGCATCGTATGGCTTGTATCGGCGTTCTCCGCGGGTTGGCGCGCTTCCTGTACGGATGCCTCCGCCCCCCGTGTCCAGTTTTCCGCTTCCGGCGCCGCTTGCCGCTTCATCTTGAAGAACAAACCTGTCATCGCCAGACTGTAGATCAGAAGGAAGATCAGCAGGAGAACGCCTAGTTTCGGCCAATGGGTCGACGCAACGCTTGGACTCTCCGCGGATGATATAATGGGAATGATGCCGCGCACTTCGGACGCTTCCTCGCCAGCGGCATCCGGATCATTCGGTTCCACATCCGAGAAACCGCTTGTTTGGCTTGCGGGTTGCCGATATTTGCCGGGGAATTTGTCCGCCGCAGGGATCATCAGCCCGACCGCCGCGATCAAAATGAGGATTCCCCGGCAACCGGCTTTCCTCCATCCAGCCAACCATGCGGGTTTTCTCAAGACACCACCCCCTAAGGAGAACGTCGTTCCATGGCCGAACTCTCGTTCCGGATTCTCGCGGCGGACGACAACCCCGCGAATCTGAAGCTGATCCATCGGATATTGAGCCGGTTGAACCATCATGCCGAGACCGTCAGGGACGGGTGGGAAGTATTGGACGCGCTGCGCCGCCGCCCATTCGACATCGTTCTCCTGGACGTGCGCATGCCCCGGCTCGACGGTCTGGAGACGGCCAGACGAATCGTCTCCGCCATTCCGCCCGGCGAGCGGCCGATCCTGCTCGCCATGACGGCAAGCACGATGCAGGCCGATCGGGACGAATGCCTGGCGGCTGGCATGGACGACATCATCGGCAAGCCGATTCTGATCGGCGAACTTGAGAGGAAGTTGGAACATTGGGCGGGGCAGCGCGCGTCCATCGCCTTGCACGAACGGCGATCCCCTCATGGACAAGCAGACCATTCCGCAGATCTTGCGTCCCTCCACCGGAGACTCGAGGAGTTGTGGAGCCTCCATCCCGATGCAGGCGAATGGGCCCGGCTCCTATCCGTATTTGTGGAACAATCCGAACAACGAATTCAACATCTGCGCCTCGCGGCGGCGGAAGGCCGGCACACCGCCGCGGCGGACATCGCCCACAGCCTGAAGGGCGCTTGCCTGAACTTCGGCGCCGTCCATACGGCCGATCTCTGCCGCGAGCTCATCCGCATCATCCGGGAACGGGGCGGCGCGGCAGACGTTCAACACTACGTCGAGTCGATCTCGGCGAGCTTCCGCTGCGTGAAGCTCTGCGCGGCGCAGTGGCTTAAGCTTCAGCGGATTTAACCGTCCTGTTCCTTATAGAGCGGCGCTGTCCGGAGCAGATAGTCCGCCAATTGCCGGAGCGCCGCTTCGATCATCGGCGCTTGTCCATTCTTCGCCGCGTGCTCCAGCGCCTCCCCGATTCGGCTCACGTCCTCGAGCCCGTATCCTCTTCCGCTTCCTTTCATCCGATGGCCGATTCTCGCGATTTCTTCGTAATCCCCCTGTTCGAGCCATTCGCCGATTTTCTCCACATCCTGCTCCCGATGCTTCAAGTACTCCGGAATAAGACGGTTCAATCGTTCCTGCCAATCCGCGCGAACGGCCGTCCCGCTTCCGGTGCGCCGAATCGCGCTGACGAGCTCCTGCGGGGACAGCGGCTTGAAGAGCACGGCATCGCACCCCGCCAGCAAGCAGTCCCTTCGCCACTTCTCATCGCGGTCTCCCGTGATGGCGATGATCGCGGCGGGCCGCCTGGCACGTTCCCGCTCCAGTCCGCGCATCTCCCGAACGGCGGCGAAGCCGTCTTTCACCGGCAATTGCATATCCATCAGCACCGTATCGTACCGTTTGCCGGCGAACAACCGAACCGCTTCTTCGCCTGTCTCCGCCATGTCGATGCGGCAGGGAAAATCCTTCAGAAACAATCGGATCAACATCCGGTTGTCGCACCCGTCCTCCGCTACCAGAATGTCCAGAATGCCATTCCTCTGTGAAGTCATCGTGATCCCGCTTCCTCGGATTGAGCCTTGATGTGGGGGTGAAGGTTCAGGATGGCGTCCGCGACACCATCCTTCTCCCCATCGACACGCTGTGATATTTTTCGCTAACGATTCTAGTAGACTATAATAAAATTAGAAATGTGTACATAAGATTCTGGGAGGAACCCGGCGTTCGATGTTCAGGCATAAAATACTGATTGCCGACGACGATGCGGACATTCACGTCCTGCTCCGCAATGCGCTGGAATTCGAAGGTTTCGCCACCGAAGTCGCCCTGAACGGCAACGACGCATTGTCGAAAGCCAGAGATCCCGATCTGTCCCTGGTTCTTCTGGACATCATCATGCCCGATATGAGCGGGTTCAACATCTGCCGCCAGATCCGCGACTCGCTCAGCATCCCCATCGTGTTTCTGACCGCCAAAGACCGGGAGATCGATAAAATTCTCGGCCTGGAGGTGGGTGCAGACGATTACATCACGAAGCCGTTCAGCGTGGATGAGGTCGTCGCCCGCATCAAAGCGCATTTACGCCGGGAAGCCCGCAAGAAGAGGGAGATGCAGGCGTCGTCGGCGATCCAAATCGGCGATCTGACCATCAATAAGGATACCTTTGAAGTGAGAGTCAAGGGTGAGCCGGTCGTTCTCTCGACCAAAGAGTTCCAGATTCTGGCTTATTTGGTCGAGAACAAAAACCGGGTGCTGAGCAGAGAACAGATATATGAAGCCATATGGGGATATAACGACTTCCGGGACATCAATACGGTCACGGTTCATCTCAAGAACATCCGCTCCAAGATCGACCCCGATCACACCTACATCAAGACCGTCTGGGGCGCGGGCTACAAATTCGTCGGTTGACGTCCCGGCGGCGAATCCGCTAGTCCAGGTGATTATGGATCGCGGATAACAGCCGGTCCTTGAAGAACGGCTTCACGACGAAGTCTTTGGCGCCGGCCGCGATCGCTTCAAGCACCAAAGCCTGCTGCCCCATGGCGCTGCAAATGATCACTTTCGCCTTCGGATCCATTCTGCACAGCTCGCGGACGCAGTCGATCCCGTCCATGAGCGGCATCGTAACGTCCAGCGTCACCAGGTCCGGCTTGAGCCGGGCGTACATCTCCAGCGCTTCCCGGCCGTTGGAAGCCTCCCCGACGATTTCATGTCCGGCTTCCTTCAGAATCTGGATGATGGACATTCGCATAACCGCAGCGTCGTCCACGACCATGATTCTCGCCATCTCGCACACTCCTTGTCATGATCACGCCTCATTGTCTGCACAGCATCGTCAGCAGCTGCGGGATTCTGTGCAGCGGACTGACTTTCCGGACGGCGCCCAGTTCGAACGCCGCTCTCGGCATTCCGTACACGACGGACGACGCCTCGTCCTGGCCGATGGTGAACGCTCCCTTTCTCCGCATGGCCAGCAGCCCCTTCGCTCCGTCGTAACCCATTCCGGTGAGCAGGACTCCGATCGCGGAATCGCCCGCTTCCTTGGCGACGGAATCGAACAAGACGTCCACGGAGGGGCGATGTCCGCTCACTTTATCGCCCGGGAAGCACTCCAGCTTGAAGACGTCCCCGTGCTTCCGGACCCGGACGTGCCGATCCCCGGGGGCCACGTAGGCGGTGCCCGGCAGGACCGGATCGCCGGTCCGGGCTTCCCGGACCTTCAGACGAGTCTGCTGGTCGAGCCGGTCCGCGAACATTCTCGAGAACACGGGCGGGATGTGCTGCACGATCACGATGCCCGGCAAGTCGGGCGGCAGCTCCTTCAGCAGCCGGGAGATCGCTTCCGTCCCTCCAGTCGAAGCGCCGACCGCGATCAAGCCGACGCTCCGCGCGCGAAGCTCTTCCGTCTCCTTCTCGCCGTCCACCGGAGCCGGCTGCCGCTGCGCCCGCCTCGCTTTGGACGCCGCGACCGTCTTGACGCGCAATTCCTGCGCGAAGGAGAGAAGACCTCCGGCGCCGGGATTCGGCTTCGCGACGAAATCCACCGCTCCCGCCGACAAGGCGTCAAGCGCGGCCTCGCCGATCGAGCTGACGACGACAATCGGAATTTCGTACTGCGGAAGCAACCGCCGGATGAATTCGATGCCGTTCATGCGGGGCATTTCCACGTCGCAGGTCATGACGTCCGGGTGATGACGGAGAATGAGGTCCCGGGCCTCGAACGGATCCGCGGCGGCGCCCACGACCTCGAACGTGGGATCGGACGCATACAACAGAGCCAGCACCTCGCGATACAGCGCCGAATCGTCCACGATCAACACTCTGATTTTCCCGGCAGCCATCGATGCAATCCCCCGCTTTCGAACGAACCTTCAACATTTCCGATAGACGGAGGGCAGAACATACCGATACGGGGTCGCGTCCCGATTCAGCGTCTCCGACTGCCCGATGAACAGCCAGCCGCCGTATTCCGTCATCTGGTAAAGCTTGTCGACCAGTTCCTGCCGCGTTCGCGGATCGAAATAGATCATCACGTTCCGGCAGAAAATCACGTGGAATTTCTTCCGGAAAGGAAAGACCGGCTCCATGAGGTTCAACTTGCGGAAAATGACCTGACGCCGGATCGCTTCGACCAGCCTGGAACGGGATTCCCCGCAAGGCTGGAAGTAGCGGAGCCTCCAGCCCGCAGGAAGCTGTTCGAGCTTGTCGTTCGCGTAGATCCCTTGTTCGGCTGCGGCCAATACCGCCGCCGAGATGTCCGTGGCGAGCACTCTCGCGTCCCAGGCCTCTTTCTCGCCGCCCAATCCTTCATCCAGCAGCATCGCGAGCGTATACGGTTCCTCTCCGGTCGAACACGCCGCCGACCAGATCCGCAGATCCCGGTCCTTGACCGTTCGACGCAGATAAGGAAGGACGTGGTCGCGAAAATATCGGAAGTGTTCCGGTTCCCGCATGAAATACGTGTGGTGGGTCGTCAGCTTGTCTACGAGAACGGCGGCGGCTTTGCCCGTCTTGTCCTCCAGCAAATGCCGGTAATACTCGGAGAACGAGCTCATGTTCTCTCGGACGAGCACCTGCTGGAGTCTGCCGATGACCAGCGCCTTCTTCTCTTCCTTGAGGAATACCCCGCAATGGGTTCTCATGTATTCGGCAATTTGCCTGAACTCCTGATCGGTAATCGAGATCATGAATACTTGCCGAAATCCTGGTCGCTCAGGTTGATCCGATATCTGGACGACGCCGGTTCAGCGGCGGACGCGGCTTCGCTCCGCCCGTTCATGCCCTCCAGAATGCGCAGCACTTCCTGATCCCGCTTGTCCGCTCCCGCGTTCGCGTGAAGCCTGCGGTGCGACTTCAGCTTGAACCAGGCGACTTGATCCCGCAAGAGGCTGGCCTGGCTCGACAGCTCTTCGCTGGCCGCGGCGCTCTCCTCGGAGGTGGCCGAATTCGTCTGGACGACGCTGGAGACTTGCTGGATGCCCTGGTTCACTTGCGAGATCCCGATCGACTGCTCGTTGGAAGCCGCCGCAATCTCGCCGACGAACGAAGCCACTTTGGCGACGCCCTCCACAATCTCGTTCAAGGCGTCCGCCGTCTCGCCCGCGATCCGGGTTCCTTCCTCCACCTTCTTGATGGAGCCCTCGATCATCGTCGTCGTCTCTTCGGCCGCTTTGGCGGAACGGGCCGCCAAATTCCGGACTTCCTCTGCCACGACGGCGAAGCCTTTGCCGTGTTGGCCGGCCCTGGCCGCTTCCACGGCGGCATTGAGTGCCAGGATGTTCGTCTGGAACGCGATTTCGTCGATTACCTTGATGATTTTGGAAATGTTGCTGGACGCCTGATTGATCTCCTCCATCGCTTGCAGCATTTCCTTCATCTGCTCGTTGCCCTTCTCCGCGTTGGCTTTCGCCTGGTTCGACAACTGGTCCGCCTGGGCTGCGCTCTCGGCGTTCTGCCTCGTCTGCTCCGCGATCTCCTCCATGGACGCCGTCAGCTGCTCGATGGAGCTGGCCTGTTCGGTCGCCCCATGCGACAGAGCGATGCTGGATTCCGATACCTGCCGGGCGCCGGCGCTCACTTGCTCCGCCGCGGACGCGATATTCGACATCACGTCGTTCAGGTTGTCCGCCATCGTGCGGAACGCGGAGGACAGCATGCCGATCTCGTCTTCCGTCTTCGACTCGATCTCGATGTCCAGATCGCCTTCCGCCAGCCGGTTCACCGGCCGGCTGATCATGCGGGAGATGATCAGGCCGAGCGCGATCGCCACCGCCATCGCGACCGCGACAATGATCGCCATGATGAGCATCGTCTGCCGGGACGAACGGATATATTCCGCCAGGAGTTCATCTCCGTCGGAATCTTTCAAATTGAACAACTGCTCGATCTCGTTAATCACTTGCGACGTCGAGGAGTCGTCTTCCCGGAGCAGCGCAAGCGCTTCGTCTTCCCGGCCCGACAGCGCCAGATCGAGCATTTTCTCCTGGTCGACCTCATAGCTCTCGTAATTCTTGGTCAGCAACGCGTAAAGGTCTTGTTCCTCCTTCGTCTTCAGCGTCGGTTCGACCGCCTTCAACGATTCCTGCAGCTGCCCGTTGATCTCCTTGATCTTGTCCACGTACTGGCTCCGGTCGGCGCTATCCTTGTCCATGATCACATCCCGAACATGGATGCGAGACTGCTGATACAAAGTCGAAGCCCTGCCGATATCGCTGCTCGACTTGCCGTAATTCACGAACAGATCCTGATAGTCCCGATCGATTGCGTTCAAGTTCAGAATCCCGATCAATCCGACGACCCCGGCAATGACGGCCACCAGGACGAACCCCGTGATCAACTTGGTGCCCACTTTCCAATTCGCGAACCCTCTCATATCCCCATCCTCCTTAGAATATCAGCTTTCCTGCAAGCGGCCGATTTCCGGCTCGCGAATGAGCGCCTCGCCGTGCAGAATCAGCTTGACGTCGCCGCCGACGTTGCCGATTCCGCGGATGAACGGGCTGCCCGACTGGTTCACGTCCGGCGGCGGCACGATGTCCGAATCGGAGATTTCCATTACCTCGGACACCCGATCCACGATCAGCCCGATCGCGATGCTGCCCACTTCGATCACGATGACGCATGTTCTGTCGTTGTAAGGAATGGCGGGCTTGCCGAATCGCAGCCGGACATCCATGACGGGGATGATTTTGCCCCGCAGGTTGACGATGCCTCTGAGGTACGCGGGCATCTCCGGAATCTCGGAGATCGGCAGCATGCCGATAATCTCCGTGACGTACCGGATCTCGATCGCGTACACCTCTTGCCCCAAGGCGAAGGTCAAATATTTTCCCCTCTGCGTATCTTCTTCTTCTCCGATTTCCGCCGCTTGCCTCGCCGTCATGTTCATCCCCTCCTCGATTCTCTCCGATTATTCGGCAAGTCGCTCCTTCATCAGCCCGCCTACGTCCAGGATCAGGCTGATGCTCCCGTCTCCAAGCAGCGTGCATCCTGCCAGTCCTCGAATCGGGCGGGTATCCCGAATGTAATCCGGAAGCCCCTTCACTACGACTTGCTGTTGCCCGATCAAAGCGTCGGCGAACAGGCACATCGCGCGGCCGTCGTCCTCGACGATGATGAGGATCCCTTCGTGAAGCCGGGTGATCTCCGTGTCCGTCTTGAATCGCTCATGCAGACGCAGGATCGGAAGACATTCGCCGCGTACGAGGATCATCTCGTTGCCCCGCGGATCGACGATGATGTCCGATTCGGCCGGCCGGAACGACTCCCGGATGGACTCGGTCGGCAACGTGTACCGGGAAGATCCGACTTTCACGTTCATGCCGTCGATAATGGCCAGCGTCAGCGGAATGTTCAGCGTAATCGCGGTGCCGATCCCTTCTTCGCTCTCGACGGAGATCGAGCCGCGCACGGCGCTCAGGTTCCGGCTGACGACGTCCATCCCGACCCCTCGCCCGGAGTACTCGGTAATCCCTTCCTTGGTGGAGAAGCCGGGCAGGAAAATGAGGCCGAACACTTCTTTGTCGCTGTATTCTTCTGCCGGCTTGGTCAGCAGCCCGTTCTGTCCGGCTCTCTTCAGGATGGAGGACCGCTGCAGCCCTCTCCCGTCGTCCCGGACGACGATCTGCACGTCGCTTCCGGCCGTCTTCGCTTCCAGGGTCAGCGTCCCCGTCCTCGGCTTGCCGGCGGCCTCCCGCTCATCCGCAGTTTCGATCCCATGGTCGAGCGCGTTGCGCACCAGATGCATCAAAGGGTCCGATATCGATTCGATGATCGTCTTGTCCATCTCCGTGTCTTCGCCCAGAATGCGCAGCTGTACGTCCTTGCCGAGCTTCTTGCTCATGTCGCGGACGACGCGCTGCATTCGCTGGAAAGTGGAGGCGACGGGCACCATCCGGATCGACATGACCAGATCCTGCAGTTCTCCGGTGATTTTGTGCAGCAGCCGGGACGCTTTCATGAAGCTGCTCGATTCCGCAGCCAAAGCGAGCGGATGCTGGGTCACCATCGCTTCCGCAATGACCATCTCACCGATTAAGTCCATCAACCGGTCCAGCTTGTGGACATGCACGCTCATCATCGGTTGGTGAGCCCCCGAATCGGCGGGATCGCCGTCCGGCCGGGCCTGCTGATTCGGGGCCGGGGTGGCGGCGCGCGCGTCCGCCGGTTCTTCCGCCGCAAGCTCGACATCCTGCAGACAGGAGGTTTTCAGGATCGCCTCATAGATTTCCTCATAGGGCTTATCCGAGCGGAAATTCAGCCGCAGCCCTTTCTCCTGGATGAGCCGGCTGCTCGCGTCGTGATCCGTCAAGTCCCCGGGCTCATAGACGATCTCGTCAGCGATCCCTTCGTTCCGGAGTTTGTGGATCAAGGCGATGGCGCGGACATTCTCCATCTGGCAGCCTGCCTCGAAGTAGACGGCCGCCCGGTAGGCTTTGCTTGCGGCTTGGGGGCAGGTGCCCGCTCGGGATACGGTCCCGGGATCGGGTTGGGCTTTGCCGTTCGGTTCGGCGTGCGGTTCGGCTTCCGCGCCCGCATCGGCATCTGCACTCGCTTCGGCTTCGACGACCGCATTGGCTTCGGCATCGGCACTCGCTTCGGCTTCTGCGCCCGCTTCGGCTTCTGCGCCCGCTTCGGCTTCTGCGCCCGCTTCGGCTTCGGCTTTCGCCGCCGCCGCTTCCCGCCGCGTCTCCGATTCCGCGCCGGGGAAGTTCCCGCCCGTCTGGAACCGGTCGATCAGTTCCTGGATGCGGGCGATCAGCGGCCGCGGGTCGCCGTCCGCTTCGTCGCGGCTGCGGATCTTGTGGATCTCCACCTTCATGAAGTCGATGCAGTCGAATAGGAGGTCGGACATGCCCGACAGCTCCATCGCCCCTTCGTTCCGGGCGCGAATGAGAGCGAACAGATCCTCGATCCGGTGGCTCAAGTCGGCCAAATGCGCGAAATCCATCATGGCCGAAGAGCCTTTGACCGTGTGCATAATGCGGAAAATTTCGCCGATCGCCTCGCCGGTGAAGCTGTTTCTACTTTCGCATTCCAGCACGATGCTTTCCAATTGCTCGATCTGCTGGCTCGTCTCGAAGAGATAGACTTCCAGAATGCTATCGTTCGCGTT
>Ga0310834_102039_pt1 | contig 10382 bp, 6 predicted proteins | sample SM_ome_2_FD_201314 | JGI IMG/M metagenome (GOLD analysis project Ga0310834, IMG submission 201314) | Sorghum-adapted microbial communities enriched on stacked mutant (SM) sorghum from Joint BioEnergy Institute, Emeryville, California... ... | reverse complement strand
TCGGGCTTCGGCGGGCCACACTCTGGGGCGGCATGCCGTGCCGAGGCAGCGGTATTCGCTGGCATTGCAGCGACGAGGTGCCAAAATGCACTTCATTTTATCCAAAGCGCGAAAATATGTTTGTTCAAGTGCCAAAATGCACTTCAGTTTGTCTGAAAAGCCCCTTCTCCTTGTAAAACTCGAATATCAAGTGCATTCTGGCACCTCATTCAGCCAAAATGACGATTTTTAGTCGAATGAAGTGCACTTTGGCACTTGAATCGAATGGGCATCACGGTCGAACCATGTCTCGCAGCCCTGAGTCGACGGGATAGCGGCGCCATATGCCCGCACGGCTTACTGGCCCCGTCCCCCGCGCGCCCTGCACCTGAACCGACGGGATAGCGGCGCTATATACCCGCACGGCTTACTGGCCCCGTCCCCCGCGCGCCCTGCACCTGAACCGACGGGATAGCGGCGCCATATGCCCGCACGGCTTACTGGCCCCGTCCCCCGCGCGCCCTGCACCTGAGCCGACGGGATAGCGGCGCCATATGCCCGAACGGCATATGGAAGCCCGATCCCCCGCGGCGGAGCAGCGGAAGGACCGGGCATTCCGCCCATATGCGGTTAGGCTTGCTGGAACGCCGGCATCGGCTCGCTGGAGAAGCGCAGAGCTTCCAGCATGTGCAGCAGCGCGCGGACCGTATCGAGCGACGTCAGGCAGACCACGCCGTTCTCCACCGCTTCGCGGCGGATGCGGAAGCCGTCCCGCTCCGGCGTCTTGCCCTTCGTCAGCGTGTTGACGACGAATTGCGCCTGGCCCGAGCGGATCAGGTCAACGATATTCGGCGAACCTTCCGACAGCTTGTTGACGCGGACCACCTTGAGTCCCGCCGCCTCCAGCGCGTCGGCCGTTCCGCCGGTCGCGAGCAGCTTGTAGCCGAGCCGGTAGAAGCCCCGGAGAATCTGGGTCGCTTCCCGCTTGTCCTTGTCCGCGATGGTGGCGATGATCGAACCGGAAGTCGGAATTTTCATGCCGGAGCCGATCAAGCCCTTATACAGCGCCTTGGCGAAATGAATGTCGCGCCCCATGACTTCGCCGGTGGACTTCATTTCGGGCGTCAGAGTCGGATCAACCCGGCGCAGCTTCGCGAACGAGAACACCGGGACTTTCACCGACACATACTCGTTCTCCGGCCATAGCCCTTCCGAGTAGCCCAGCTGTGTCAGCTTCTTGCCCAGAATCGCCTGCGTGGCCAGATTGGCCATCGGGACGCTAGTCACCTTGGAGAGGAACGGCACGGTCCGGGAAGAGCGCGGATTGACCTCGATCACGTACACTTTCTCGTCATATACGACGAATTGGATGTTGACGAGGCCGACCGTACGAAGCTCCTTCGCGATCCGGATCGTAATGTCGACCGCTTGCCGCTTGACGGACTCGGACAACGTCTGCGGCGGATACACCGCGATCGAGTCGCCGGAGTGCACGCCCGCGCGCTCCACGTGCTCCATAATGCCCGGAATGAGCACCGTCTCGCCGTCGCAGATCGCGTCGACTTCGATCTCTTTGCCGAGCATGTACCGGTCGATCAGGACCGGATGCTCCGGATTGATCTTGACAGCTTCCTTCATGTAAGCCAGCAATTCTTCGTCGGAATAGACGATCTCCATCGCCCGGCCGCCCAGCACGTAGGAAGGACGAACAAGCACCGGATACCCCAGTTCCCGGGCCGTGCCGACCGCTTCGTCGACGGAAGTTACCGTGCCGCCCTTCGGCTGGGAAATATCGAGCTTGCGAAGCAGCGCTTCGAACCGCTTGCGGTCCTCGGCCTGGTCGATGCTGTCGAGCGAGGTTCCCAGGATGTTGACTCCCGCTCTGGCAAGCGGCGCGGCCAGGTTGATGGCGGTCTGTCCGCCGAACTGCACGATGACGCCGACCGGCCGCTCCTGCTCGATGACGTTCATCACATCTTCGAAGAAGAGAGGTTCGAAATACAGCCGGTCGGACGTGTTGAAGTCCGTGGACACCGTCTCCGGATTGTTGTTGATGATGACCGCCTCGTAGCCGGCGTTGCGGATCGCCCAGACGGCGTGAACCGTCGAGTAGTCGAACTCGATGCCCTGTCCGATGCGGATCGGGCCGGACCCGAGCACGATGACTTTCGGCTTGTCGCTCGGCAGCACTTCGTTCTCGGTCTCGTAAGTCGAGTAATAGTACGGGGTCGTCGCTTCGAATTCCGCCGCGCACGTGTCGACCATCTTATAGACCGGGGTGAAGCCCAGCTGCTTGCGGTAGGCGCGCACGTCGTCTTCCTTCGTCATCGGGGCGGACGCGCCCTGGCCTTCCTTGCGAAGCTCCGCGATCGCGCGGTCCGTGAAGCCGTATCGCTTCGCCTGGTACAACGTCTCGGCCGTCAGCCCCGGCTCGCGGCGAATGACGTCCTCGAACCGGATGAGGCGCTCGATCTTGTCGAGGAACCACCAGTCGATCTTCGTGATGTCCTGGATCTTCTGCAGCGGCCAGCCGCGGCGGAACGCTTCGGCGATCAGGAACAGACGCTCGTCGTCGGCTCTCGACAGGCGCTGGCCCAGCGTCTCCTCGTCGATCTCCCCCGCATCCTTCAGGAGCAGGCGATGCACGCCGATCTCAAGCGACCGCACCGCCTTGTGAATCGACTCTTCGAACGTGCGGCCGATCGCCATCACTTCTCCGGTCGCTTTCATTTGCGTGCCGAGCTTGCGGTTGGCGGACGTGAATTTGTCGAACGGCCAGCGCGGGATTTTCGTCACGATGTAGTCCAGCGTCGGCTCGAAGCAAGCGTAGGTCTGTCCCGTAACCGGGTTCACGATCTCGTCGAGCGTGTAGCCGATCGCGATCTTCGCGGCCATCTTCGCGATCGGGTAGCCGGTTGCCTTGGAAGCCAGGGCGGAGGACCGGCTGACGCGCGGGTTCACTTCAATGACATAGTATTGGTAGCTGTGCGGATCCAGCGCGAATTGCACGTTGCAGCCGCCCTCGATGTTGAGCGCGCGGATGATCTTGAGCGAAGCCGAGCGCAGCATCTGGTATTCGCGGTCGGACAGCGTCTGGCTGGGCGCGACGACGATGCTGTCGCCGGTATGGACGCCGACCGGGTCGAAGTTCTCCATGTTGCAGACGACGATGCAGTTGTCATTCGCGTCGCGCATGACCTCGTACTCGACTTCCTTCATGCCGGCGATCGATTTCTCGATCAGACATTGGCCGATCGGGCTGTAGCGGATGCCGCTCTCCACCGTCTCGCGCAGTTCTTCCTCCGTCGCGGCGATGCCGCCGCCGGTGCCGCCCAGCGTGTAGGCCGGACGCACGATGACCGGATAGCCGATCTTGTCCGCGAAGGCGACGGCGTCTTCGACCGTCGTGACGATGTCGCTCTCCGGAACCGGCTGCCCCAGCTCCCGCATCAGCTCGCGGAACAGGTCGCGGTCTTCCGCCCGCTCGATCGCCGACAGCTGCGTGCCGAGCAGCTTCACGCCTTCCTGCTCGAGCACGCCGGCGCGCGCCAGCTCGACCGCCATGTTGAGGCCCGTCTGGCCGCCCAGCGTCGGCAGCAGCCCGTCGGGGCGCTCCTGGCGGATGATCTGCGAGACGAATTCCAGGTTGATCGGCTCGATGTACACTTTGTCGGCCATGTTCGTATCGGTCATGATCGTGGCCGGGTTGCTGTTGATCAGGACGACTTCCAGACCTTCTTCCTTGAGTGCCTGGCAGGCTTGCGTCCCCGCGTAGTCGAATTCGGCGGCTTGACCGATGACGATCGGGCCGGAGCCGATGACGAGAATTTTATTGAGGTCTTTATTTCTGGGCATATTGCAATTCTCCTCTCCGCGTCTCCGCCCATACCGCCTGGCGCGGCCGCTGCGGGTTGTTCCGCTTGTGATCGCGGATCATGTCCAGGAACCGGTCGAACAAGTAGCCGTTGTCATACGGGCCCGGCGCGGCTTCCGGATGGTATTGCACCGAGAAAGCCGGGTAACGCTTATGCTTCAACCCTTCGATCGTCTTGTCGTTGTTGTTGATATGGGTGATTTCCAGTTCCGTGCCCGCGACGGAAGATTCCTTTACGGTGTACCCGTGGTTCTGGGACGTGATGTAGCAGCGTCCGGAGGCGAGCTCCTTCACCGGATGGTTGCCGCCGCGATGGCCGAACTTGAGCTTCTCGGTATCCGCGCCGCAGGCGAGGGCGAACAGCTGATGCCCCAGGCAGATGCCGAAGATCGGATATTCCCCGAGCAACTCGCGAATCGTCTTGACGGCGTGCGGCACGTCCTTCGGATCCCCCGGCCCGTTGGACAGCTGGATGCCATCCGGCTGCAGGCGGCGAATCTGGTCGGCGGTCGTGTCGTGGGGGACGACGATGACGTCGCAGCCGCGCTGGGTCAACTCGCGCAGGATGCCGCTCTTGGCGCCGTAATCGATCAGGACGATCCGCTCCTTGGAGCCCGGGCTTGAAAAAATGTGCTTCGTCGACGTGCGCGCCACTTGATCGCGCAGCAGAGGCGTGAGGCCAAGGCGTTCCTTCAGCTCTTCCACCCGCTCCGTCCCCGTCGTAAGGATGCCCTTCATCGTGCCGTGATTGCGGAGAATCCGGGTCAACATGCGCGTGTCGATCTCGCTGATCCCGATGATGCCGTACTCTTTCATCAGATCGTCGACCGACTCCTGGGCGCGCCAGTTGCTCGGCACCGGCTCATGCCGGCGGACGACGAATCCGTGAATGTTCGGACGCCCGGATTCGAAATCTTCCCGCGTAATGCCGTAATTGCCGATCAGCGGGTACGTCATCGTGACGATCTGGCCGCAATAGGACGGATCCGACACGACTTCCTGGTACCCCGTAATTCCGGTATTGAACACGACTTCTCCGACCTGGGCGCCTTCGGCCCCGAACGCGAGTCCCGTGAACAGTGTGCCGTCTTCCAGCAGCAATCTCGCTTGTTTCTGCATCTGTCTCCACTCCCCCATGTTTAACGGTTCTTGCCGCCGTTATCGGTCCACACCACTCGGCCTTCGACCATAGTAAGGACCGGCCAGCCGTACAGCTTCCAACCCGCGAACGGGGTGTTGCGTCCCCGGCTCGCAAAACTCGCCGGATCGACTTCACGCTCCGTCTCCAGATCGATCATCGTCAGATCCGCAGGCGCGCCAACCTCCAGCGTGCCATACGGCAGACCGAACACCCTCGCGGGCTCCCGGGTCATCTTGCCGAGCAGGAAGCCCAGCGTCCATCTCCCGGTGCGGACGAACTTCGTATAAAGCAGCGGGAACGCCGTCTCGAGGCCGACGATGCCGAACGGCGCCCGGGCCATTCCGCGGGCTTTCTCTTCTTCGCTGTGCGGCGCATGGTCGGTGACGATGATGTCGATCGTGCCGTCCTCGAGCCCCCGGATACAGGCTTCGACGTCCTTCGGCGTGCGGAGCGGCGGGTTCATTTTCCAATTGGCGTCCATCGAATCCGGAATGTCCTCGTCCGACAGCAGCAGATGGTGCGGACATACTTCGGCGGTGACGTTCACCCCGACCGACTTGCCGAGGCGGATCAGGCGGATCGACTGCTCCGTGCTGACGTGGCAGACGTGGTAATGCACCCCCGTCGACTCGGCCAGCAGAATGTCCCGGCCGACGTGGATCGCCTCCGACTCGTTCGGGATGCCTCGCAGCCCGTGGCGTCTGGCGAATTCCCCTTCGGTCACGGCCGCGCCTTCAACCAGGCTGTCGTCCTCGCAGTGGGCGATGATCGGCAGTCCAAGCGCCTTGGCTCTCGTCATGGCGTTCTTCATCATCTGCGCGTTCTGCACGCCTACGCCGTCGTCGGTGAACCCGATCGCGCCCGCCGCTTTCAGTTCCTCGAAATCGGTGAGCTCGCGGCCAAGCTCGTTCTTCGTAATCGCGGCGTACGGGAGCACCCGCACGACGCCTTCCGTTCGCGCCTTGTCCCGTACGAACCGTACGGTGTCCGCGTTGTCCGTCACCGGACGGGTGTTCGGCATCGGGGCGATCGTCGTGAATCCGCCCTTCGCCGCCGAGCGCGTCCCGCTGGCGATCGTCTCCTTATATTCGAAGCCGGGTTCCCGGAGATGAACATGCATGTCGATGAAACCCGGAGAGATGAGCTTCCCTGCGGCGTCGATCACTTCGTGCCCGTCGGTATCGGGCTTCTCGGCGCCGGTCAGCCGTCGGGCGACCTTGCCTTCCGCCACCTGGAGATGCACCGTCTCCTTCTCCCCGCTGACGGGGTCGATGGCCGTCGCGTTTACAATCCAGATCGCCATGGTCGCTGCAGCGCCTCCCGTTTCTTGTTCCGTGATACCCGCATCCGTCTGAACGAATGGGGGGTTGATGAATTTTTATACACTTTATTGTATACCTATGACGTCTTGTTGTCACTTATCAAGGGTCAAATCCAACAGATTTGCATAAAGATTCGTGATCGCGCAGCCCTGTCGAGGCTGCGGTGTTACGAATCGGCTTCGATGGGGTGCATAATGGTGACTTGATCCGTCCCGTCGAACTCCCGCAGCGAGACCCGGATCTGTTCTTGACGGGAAGTCGGCACGTTCTTGCCGACGTAATCGGGACGAATCGGGAGCTCGCGGTGCCCCCGATCCACCAATACCGCGAGTTGGATCGACTGGGGTCTCCCGTGATCCATGAGCGCGTCGAGCGCGGCCCGGATCGTTCGGCCCGTGTACAGCACGTCATCGAATAAAATGATCCGCTTGTCCTTCGTCGAGAAGGGCAGGCTGAGCTCCGGTCCGGAGGCGTCCCGGGGGTGTCCGGCGTCCGCCCGTTCGTCTTCGGGTCGGTCGTCCCGATAGCGGGTGATGTCCAGCTCTCCGACCGAGACCGGCACTCCCTCGATGTCGAGAATCCGTTCGGCAACCCGCCTCGCCAGAAAGACGCCGCGGGTGCGGATGCCGACGAGCACGCAGCCCTCGATCCCTTTATTCTTCTCGAGCACTTCATGGGCGATCCGGGTCAGCGCCCGCCGGATCGCGGACTCGTCCATGATCACGCGGGAATCTTGCACGATGGCACCGCCTTCCTTCGGCCCAACGGCCATAAAAATACCCCCTTGCGTCAGACGCAAGAGGGATTGCTCACAGGGATTCAATGCCTCGGGACGGGACAATCCGAACGGTCCGTCGACGGACCATCGTATGCCGATCCTGAGGAATGCGCTGCGCCGCCTTGCCAGTCTCACGGGACTGATTTAAAGGTGCGATTCGATCTCCTAGGATTATCCCATTTCGATTCGGGGCTGTCAAGGCTATTCCGCGCAGACGGAACGAATCAAAATTCGAATTCCACGTCGGACAGGCGCCGCTTGATCTCGTCGATGACCCGGCGCTCCTCCGCTTCGCCTTGCGCCTGGAAAGTGACGGACAGCCGGATGAAGCGGCCGGCGTCGTCCCACGGCACGGTCGAAATCATTTTCTCGCGAATCAAATACTGCGAGAAGTCTTCGGCGGTCTCGAACCGCTGCCCGCCCCGGATGCCTCTCGGCGCTTCCACGTACAGGAAGAACGAGCCGCTCGGCTTCTCGGCGCGGAAGCCGATCTCGTTCAGCGCGGCGACCAGCAGGTCGTGCCGGCGCGAATATTTGGCCGCGATCGCCTCGGTGATCTCCGGGTGCTCCAGCCCGTAGGCGGCGGCTTTCTGGATCGCGATGAACTGGCCGGAATCGGTATTGTCCTTCACGTCGCCGAACGCCTTGACGATCAGCGGATTGCCGGCGATGAAGCCGATGCGCCAGCCGGTCATGTTATACGACTTGGAGAGAGAATGGAGCTCGACTCCGACGTCCTTCGCGCCCGGCACGGACAGGAAGCTGAACGGCTTCGCTCCGTCGTACGTCAAGGCGGCGTAGGGGGCGTCGTGCACGACGATGACCTGGTATTTCTTGGCCCAGGCGACCACTTGCGCGAAGAACTCGGGCGTCGCGGAAGCGCCGGTCGGATTGTTCGGGTAGTTCAGGTACAGCAGCTTCGCCCGGCGGGCGATGGGTTCGGGGATCGCGTCCAGGTCGGGCAGGAAGCGGTTCTCCTTCGTAAGTCTCACGTTGTACACTTCGCCGCCGTAATATTTTGTATGCGTGCCCATGACCGGATAACCCGGAACGGTCATGATCGTCACATCGCTCGGGTTGATGAACACGGCCGGCAGCATGGCCAGCGCGGGCTTCGCGCCGATCGTGTGCAGCACTTCCGTGGCCGGATCGATTCCGTCTACGCCGAACACGTTCTTGAGGTAGCGGGCCGCCGCTTCCTTGAAGGCGGGAATGCCGTTGTCGGCGTAACCGCGGTTCTCCGGCTTGGCCGCCTCTTCGGCCAGCTTCGCCACGATTCGCGCATCGGCCATCTCGTCGGGCTCCCCGACGCCCATGTCGATCAGCTCGACGTCGGGATGGGCTTGTCTGGCGGCCGCTTTCGCCCGCTTGATTTTCTCGAATTTATAGATGTTCGTGTCCTTGCCATAGTCCGGCCCGCCGATGCGGCCGGCGAACGATTCCTGGATGTACGTGTTCTGGTACTGTTCCGCGCTCACTTCGTCCGACTCCCCTTCTCGTCGTTATCCTGAAGATAACTATGCCTGACCGTCACTCGTTTCACCATGTATTAATGTGCCGATCTTTTGCAGAATCCCGTAAGGAGCAGCAGGCGTGGGGCGGATGGAGGTCGAAGGCGCAAGTGCGCCGAAAGCGCGGGCATAACAAGTGGAAAAGCGGCGAAAGCGCACAGGAAAGGTGCGCGGAAATGCGTGGGAAGTGCGTGGGAAGTGCGTGGGAAGTGCGTGGGGGGCTTGCGGGAATCGGGACATTCTCGCGGGACGGGAGTGAAGACAAGCGGGTCACGGCTTCCGGAAGCGAGCGATGTTCGCCCTTGCCACAAGTGAACAAGCGGGAGGTGTCCGCCGGTTCAGCCGACAGACAGATCCTCCCGCTTCTCCCCAAGCTGTATACGCTCAACGCGTGCGCAAAATCTCCAGCGCGTGCTCCATGTCGGCCGGCAGCGGAGCCGTGAACTCCAGCCGCTTGCCCGTCCGCGGGTGGTCGAAGCCAAGCGCGCCGGCGTGCAGCGCTTGGCCGGACATGCCCAGCTTTCTCCCCGCGCGGCCTCCGTACACCGGGTCGCCGACCAGCGGGTAGCCGATATATTTCATGTGCACGCGGATCTGGTGCGTTCTCCCGGTCTCCAGCCGCAGTTCCACATACGTATAGTCCGGCGGATAACGTTCCAGCACCGCGAAGTGGGTCACGGCGCGCTTGCCGCCTCTATCCGTAACCGTATACAGCTTGCGATCGTGCGGATCGCGTCCGAGCGGCGCGTCGATCGTCCCGCGGTCGTGCGGGAGGACGCCGTGCGCAATCGCCTGGTACCGCCTCGTGACGGAGTGCTCCTTCAGCTGGGCGGCCAGGGACGCATGGGCGAGATCGTTCTTCGCCGCCATCAGCAGCCCCGACGTATCCTTGTCGATCCGGTGCACGATGCCGGGCCTGAGTTCGCCGTTAATGCCCGACAGATCTCGGCAGTGGTGCATGAGCGCGTTGACGACGGTGCCGGACGGATGGCCGGCGGCAGGATGCACGACCATGCCCCGCGGCTTGTTGATCACAATGACGTCACCGTCCTCGTAGACGATGTCCAGCGGAATGTCCTCCGGCACGATCTCCACCGGATCCGGTTCGGGAATTGTCACCGCGATGACGTCGCCCCCGGCCACGCGCGCGTTCGGCTTCGTCTTCGATCCGTTCAGCGTGGCCCATCCGCCGCGAATCCACTCTTGCACCTGGGACCGGGAGACGGCGGGATCGCCGAGCGCGTCGGCGATGTGCTTGTCCACCCGCTCGCCGGATTGACCGGGTTCCACCGTCCACATCCGCCGGCGGTCCTGCTCTTCCGGGATGTCCGGATCCCAATCTTCAGACAGGCTGTTCGCTCGTGGATTCTCCATTGTCATTCGAATGATTCTCCCGTTTGCCGGACAGCAGCGAATCCAGAATCACCAGAGCCACTCCGACGCTGATGCCGGTATCGGCCAGGTTGAAGATCGGAAACGTGTAGCTGCCGAAATTGAATTGCAGAAAGTCGACGACTTCCCCGTACAGCGCGCGATCCAGAAAATTGCCCAGCGCGCCGCCCAATATGACCGCCAGGGAGGCCAGAAGAAGCCGGCTCCCCGTGCGGTGCGACCGATGGAAATACCAGACGATCGCCCCCGCGACCACGATCGTTATGGTGAGGAAGAACCAGCGCTGATCCTGCAGAATGCTGAAGGCGGCTCCGCGGTTGCGGATGGACGTCAACCAGAAGAAATCCCCCAGCACTTTGATTTGCTCGTTCTCTTCGATCGTATG
>Ga0310834_102030_pt1 | contig 10412 bp, 4 predicted proteins | sample SM_ome_2_FD_201314 | JGI IMG/M metagenome (GOLD analysis project Ga0310834, IMG submission 201314) | Sorghum-adapted microbial communities enriched on stacked mutant (SM) sorghum from Joint BioEnergy Institute, Emeryville, California... ... | reverse complement strand
TACACCGAGGAGGCGATGGCGGCCACCGGCGAGACCCGCTGGGGCATCTGCGCGGCGGGCATGCGCTCCCGGGCCACAGCCGACGCGGTCGCCGCCCAGGACGGCCTGTTCTCCGTGCTCGCCCGCGACGGCGGGCCCGCGCCGGTCGAGCTGCGCGTGTACGGCGCGCTGCGCGAGACCCGGTTCGGCGCCGAGGTGGCCGACCGCCTCGCCGACCCGCGCATCACCGTCGTCACCCTCACCGTGACGGAGAAGGGCTACCTGCCCGGCTCCGACGCGATCGCCTGGCTGGTGGCCGGCCTGGCACGCCGGGCCGCCGCTGGCGCCGGCCCGGTCACCGTCCTCTCCTGCGACAACATCCCGCACAACGGCCGCGTGCTCGCCGACGCCGTCCTGGCCGCGGCCGGGCACCTGCGCGACTGGATCGAGGAGAACGTCGCCTTCCCCTCCTCGATGGTCGACCGCATGGTCCCCTACGCCCGCCCCGAGGACCTGGAGCAGGTCGCCGCCGCCCTCGGCGTGACCGACCGCGCCGCGGTCGCCACCGAGCCGTTCCGCCAGTGGGTGATCGAGGACCGCTTCGCCGCCGGCCGCCCCGCCTGGGAGAAGGCCGGCGCGCTGCTCGTCCCCGACGTCGCGCCGTACGAGCTGATGAAGCTGCGCCTGCTCAACGGCGGCCACTCCCTCATCGCCTACCTGGGCCTGCTGCACGGCTGCGAGACCATCGCCGAGGCGGTCTCCCGCGACGACATCGCCGCCGCCGTACGGGCCCTCATGGACGAGGACGTCACCCCCACGCTCCCCGTACCCGAAGGCTTCGACCTCGCCGCCTACAAGCACACCCTGATGCAGCGCTTCGCCAACCCGGCCCTGCGCCACCAAACCCTGAAGGTCGCCGAGGACGGCTCCCTCAAGCTCCCCGTCCGCCTCGTCCCCGTCCTCCAGGAACGCCTCGCCGCAGGCGCCACCCCGACCCACGCCGCCCTCGCCATCGCCGCCTGGATGCGCTGGGTCAGCCTCGCCCCCCGCCTCGACGACCCACTCGCCGACAAACTCCGCGCGGCCGCCGCCACGGCCACCAACCCGCGCTCCCTGGTCGAGGCCCTGCTCCCCTTCATCGCCCCCGACGCACCCCCGGAGGCCACCGACCTCATCACCGACCGTCTCGCCGCCCTCTGGTGACTGCCGCCATCGGCTCGGCTGACGGCCAGCGGTTAGCCACCGATACCCGGACGTACGACCCCCGCTGTCCACGGCCCTAACCCGGGATGCGGTAGTAGGCCTAGGACGTCGTCACACCGTTCGGCTCCCTTGCTACGCAGCCGTCACGCGACGACCAAGTCGCAAGGGGATCGGCTACGTCGCGTCTGCGCGTCCAGACCTGCTTGCGGCCTTCTATGGCGTGATTTTCGATCCCGACACCGCCAACACTGGCAGGTGGCCCACCGGCAGCACCGAGTGCCAGACCGCAAGGCTGGCTGATCTCGAGTGGCGCGTATGGTCAGGCGGCTGCCGGGGACACCAGCGCCCGCAGCTCACGGGCTGCGGGCAAGGCTCGGACCTTTTCCGGAAGGTTGTCCAGGATGTCCCCGACGATTCGGCGACGTGTCGGGGTGACGGGCAGCGATTGGGTGACCTGAACTGCGCGGTCGAGTCCTTCCTTCACCTCACCCTCCTGGATGGCGCACCACATTTGCAGAAGGATGAGGTTGGCCTTGGCACCTACCCTCTCCGTGGCGGTTGCCGCAAGCGCCTGTTCCAGGAGCGATGTCGCCCGGCCGACGTCGCCGATTCTGGTCAGCACCCAGCCCTCTACCCACAGGACTTCCGTCAGCGGCTTGCCCCAGACAGAAACGCGGTCGCTGGTCACCTGCGCGGGAAGCGTTGCGTACGCGTCTTTGAACTCGCCGAGCGCCCGACGGGCGGCATCGGCCTGCCCCTGAGCGGCGAGCATGCGGCTGCGAGCACTGAGCGCGTTGACCATGCCGAGGCAGGGTCGGCCACCGGCGAGTTCGATTGCCTCGGCGACAAGGTTCTCGGCCGCAGGCCCCAGACGCTGCATGTAATAGGACTCGGTCGCCTCCCGAGCCCGCACCCACACAGCGAGGTCGTGGTCGCCCGACGCGTCGGCAGCGGCACGGGCGGCCGACCACGCACGCCAGCAGGCGCGCGGGCCTGCGATCAGCGGGAGATCGAGTGCAAGGAACGCCGACAACTGCGCGTACACCCGCAGCAGAGCCGCACGCTCGGCGTCGTCGGATGTCCTGGTTAGATGGCGGGACAGGTCGTGGATGTCGGCAGCGAGGTCGGCGGACCTCGACCCGGACAGATCGGTCCACACGCCCTGCGCGTAGTCCCAGGCGACCTGCTCCCAGTCGTCGACGTCACGGTCGGCCGGCTCTCCAGTGATCTGTTGGAGGCCGACGTGGACGGCGTCAATCGTGGAGGCGGAGATGGCCGCGCCGGGACCGAGCACCGACAGCAGGCGAAGAAGGGAGCGACGCTGCATGTCGTCCTCGTCAGGAATCGGCGGATTTGCTGAGGACGTACCCGCCTGCAAAACCCTCGACTCCCATTCGGTAAGGACCTTGTCGCGGGCGAGCAATTCGCTCAGCCGGATCAGGACGCCCTCGGCGTTGTAGGCGGTATCCAGGAGCGGGACCAGATCGGGCGGGACGGGTTGGTCACCACGTTCGATCCTGGCCAGGTGGCCCCAAGAGACCGGGAGCCGGGCGGCCATCTCGCGCAGGCCTGTGCGGCGGAAGGCGCGGAGGACCGCGCCGAAGAGCTGGGCGGAGGAGGGTTGGGGGGTTTGTCCGCTCATGCCGCCTCTCCATGGGTGACGGTCGCGTGACGCGCGTGGTCACGCGATTTCAGCCAGGCGACCACCACGCGGCCCGCCCAGTGCCACGTTTGCAACGTCCGCGTGAGAGGGCGGGCGACATGCCCGACCACCCAGCCGCGAACGGCAGGCCGAACCGAGCGGGCGGCCTGACCCGCACGCGACCGTGCGCCCGGTTTCTCCCACGAGGTCATAGCTGGATAAAAGTGGGGAGAAGCGTGTGAATCCACTCAGCGAGCCGTCTCCCTTTCAAGACAGGCCCTAGGTCGGTACGGCGAGCCACACGTCGATCCACAGTCGCCAAGTGCCATCTGGCGGCGTGACCAGAGAGCGTTCGTCTTGGCGGGTGCGCAGGGACAGCGCGTGTACCGGCTTGCCGTACCCGGCGAGCTGGCCCTGTTCGGCGGCGAGGAGGACCGGGACGCGGCCTGCGGAGCGGACCCGGGTGGCGAGGCGGGTGACGTCGGCGGGGGCGGCGAGGTCGGTGCCGGGGACCACGGCCACGCGGGCGGTGGGGACGCCGCACATGCCGCGGACCACCTGGGTGAAGCGGTCGCCGGTGACGCGTTCCACGATGAGGACGGAGGCGTTGCGGGGGATCGCGCGGCACAGGGCGGCGACCGCGGCGGCCTCGCCGCGGCCGACCGGGGTGAAGGCGGTGCCGATCGAGGTGACCGCGGGGGGTGCGAGGAACAGGAGGGCGCCGGCGACGAGGAGGGCGCGCTGGCGGGGGCGGCCGTGGCCGGCCTCGCGGTAGCGGGCGAGGGCCCAGCGCATGCCCCAGGCGGCGAGCAGGATCACGCCGGGGATGATGATCGGCACGAGGCGCCGGGAGGCGAACGGGTGGTCGGGGGTGATGGCGGGCCGCCACAGGGTGGTGACCGTGGTCCAGCCGATGATCGCCAGCGGGAGCAGCCAGACGAAGGCGCGGCCCTGGGCGAGGCGGCGGGCGAGCATGGCGGCGGCCATCGTGGCGAGCACGAGGGCCGGGACGCCGACGTACCAGAGGACCCAGTAGAGCGAGTCCTCGTAGTACAGGCGGGTGCCGTCCACGGGCAGGCCGTTCGCGGCCTGGGCCTTGGCGATGAACTCGGCGGTGAGCAGGTCCTCGGCCGTGGTCGGGGTGCGGTGCACGGTGTGCACCCAGGGCCGGAGGGCGAAGCCCGCCACCACGGCGACCACGAGCCCGGCGGCGAGGCCGGGCAGCACCCGGGCCACGCCGCCGCCGGGGCGGCGTACCAGGCGGGAGGCCGCCCGGCCCAGGCGCGGGGCGAAGGCGATGCCGAGCAGGGTCGCCGCGGCCACCGCGCCGCAGATCGCCAGCAGCGGGCGCAGCGAGTCCTCCAGGTCGGCGAGGTACGGCCGGGCGAGCAGGTACGCGGCGACGCCGCTGACCGTGCCCCCGGCGAGCAGGCCGCCGAGCAGCGGGCGGCCGAGGCGTCCGGCCGGGCCGAGGTAGCCGGGGCCCAGGGTGGCGCGGCGGTGGCGGTGGATGGCGATGAGCAGCCCGGCGTACGCGAGCACGGGCAGCACGTCGCGCAGCGCGTCGATGCGGACGAGCAGGGCGAGCCCGAAGATCAGCCCGGCGAGCGCGGCGACCACCGTGGCGTCCACCGCCTGGATCGAGCGGGTGCGCGCGAGACTGTGCACCAGCCCGGCGGGCGACCCCTCCCTGGCCGGCGGCTCGGGCGCGGCGGGCAGGAAGCCGACGCCGAGCAGGCTCGCCCGCATCCGGTGCCGGGCGTCGAGCAGCAGGTTCACCGCGCCGAACAGCAGGATCAGCGAGCAGGTCTCACTGAACGGGGCCCGCGAGGTGTACAGCAGGGGCATGCTCACCGCGAGCGCGGCGGCGGCGAGCACCGACCACCGGGTGCCGACCAGGCGGGCCACGGTGCCGCCGAAGGTGAGCACCGCGAGCGCGCCGAGCACCGCGGGCATGAGCAGCAGGCCGGGCACGCCGCCCATCCAGTGCCCGAACGCGAGGACGATCGGCGTGCCGGGCATGAACTGCGGCACCACCTCGGGCGGTAAGGGCTGCGCCGCCCGGTCCTGCCCGCCGGTGTCGGGGACCGGCACCATGTACGCGGGCCCGGCGGCGGGGTGCTCGTCCGCGGTGTTCTCCAGGGGATAGGGGTTCGGGCCGGTGGCGGCCGCGCGGTCCCCGCCCGAGCCGCCGGCGTCCGCCCGGTAGAAGCCCACGCTGTCGAAGCGCAGCGCCGGGTCGGGGCCGCCGAACGCCGCGGTGTCGGTGGTGATCGGCAGCGTGCCCTCGGTGGCGAGCCAGATCGCGTACTGGGCGTACGTGGCCGGGTCGCGGCGCACGATGAGCTGCTCGCCGTGGAGCACGCCGTTGAACACCCCGAAGGCGAGCGCGATGCCGAGCAGCGCGGCCGTCTGCCGCGCGGTGGCCTCCACGGTCTCCGGCATGCGCCGCAGGCCGTACCGGCCGAGCAGGAACGCCAGGGCCACGCCGAGCAGGATCGTCTGCACCGGGCCGAAACGGCCGAGCAGCAGCAGCGTCACCCCGGCGAGCAGCCACCCGGCGAGCACGAGCGCAGGGGCGGCCGAGGCCACGGCGAGCACCTGGCCCGCCGACGGCCACCCCACGCGTGCGCCCCACGTCCCCTTCATCTGGCCGGGAGCCTAACGCTCCGGGCCGACCGATCCGGTGCCCGCAGGCGAAAGCGCCGGTGAATCCGGTACCGTGCCCTGGGATCGGGGCCGCCCGGTACGGCCGTGCGACGTGGGCCGACCGGCGCGGACGCGGTACGGCACGGCCGTGGTCGGCCGCGACAGGCCGCCCGGCGAGCGCCGTGGCCGAGGCGGGCCACGGCGGCGGCCCGATGCGGATGTGGACGGCCAGGGAGGGGGCGGGGTGGACAGGACCCGGGAGGGCCCGGCGCGCGCCCCCGGCACGGCCGCCTCCGGCCGGTCCGCGGCCCTGGCCACGGCGCGGCGGGCGGGCCTGCGCGCACGGCTGCGGCGGCACCGGTGGTTCGTCACGGTGCTCGCCGTGGCGGCGGCGCTGCGGGTGACCGCGATGCTCGGCTACCGGCCCGCGCTGTGGTTCCCGGACTCCTATACCTATGTGGTGACCGCGCTGCGGCCGAGCCCCGACCTGGTGCGGCCCGCCGGGTACTCGATGTTCCTCTGGCTGCTGGAGCCGTTCCACAGCTTCGCCGTGGTGGCGTTCGCCCAGCACCTGCTCGGGCTCGCGCTCGGCGTGATCGTCTACCTGGCGGCGCGGCGGGTGGTGCCGCGCGGCCTCGCCACGGTGGCGGCGGCCCCGGTGCTGCTCGACGCCTACCAGATCCAGCTCGAGCACCTGCTCGTCAGCGACGTGCTGTTCGCGCTGCTCATCCTCGCCGCGGTGGTGGTGGCCACCCGCCGGGAGCCGGGCACGGGAACCGGCGTGGCGGTAGGGCTGCTGCTCGCCGCCGCCGCGCTCACCCGGACCGTCGGGCTGCCGCTGCTCGCGGTCTTCGCCGCCTGGTTCCTGGTGCGGGCGCGCCGGAACCGGGGGCGGCGCGGGCGGTTCCGGCCGCTCGCGGCCCTGCTCGTCGCGGCGCTGGTGCCGATCGGCGGGTACGCGGCCTGGTTCTGGCAGACCCACCACCGGATCGGGATCGTCGGGGCGAACGGGGTGTTCCTCTACGCCCGCACGATGTCGTTCGCCGACTGCGCGGTGATGCGGCCGCCGGGCGACCTCGCCGTGCTGTGCGACCCGCGCCCGCCCGCGCTCCGGCCGCCCTCCCAGGAGTACATCTGGGACGACGACTCGCCGCTGGTCCGGCTGCCCGGCATCACGTTCCGGGCGAGCACCGACGCGCTCGCCGCCCGGTTCGCCGTGCTCGCCATCCGCAGCCAGCCGCTCGACTACCTCGCCTCGGTCGCCACCGAGCTCGGCCGCTCGTTCACCTGGGAGCGGCAGGTGTACCCGACCCGGGAGATCTACGACCTGTACGAGTTCCCGGCGCGATCGCCCGAGCCGCCCACCCGGCACCCGGCGACCGTCGGGTACCGGCTCGCCGAACAGGAGTACGAGCGCGGCCCGATCCGCACCGTGGTCGCCGAGCCGTACGCGGGGGTGCTGCGCGCCTACCAGGGCGTGGCCCGGCTGCCGGGCACGGTGCTGCTCGCCGTGCTGCTCGTGCCGCCCGTCGCGGCCGGGGTGCGGCGGCTGACCGGCGGCCCCCGGTACGGCACGGCCGGCTGGGCGCTGCCGTGGACGGCCGCGCTGGTGCTGCTCACGGTCCCGGCGGCCACCGCCGAGTACGACCACCGGTACGTGCTGCCGGCCGTACCGCTCGCCTTCCTCGCCGCGGCCGTGGCGCTCCGCGGGCCGTCCGAGCGGCGACCGTAGCTGGACGATTGCTGGCAATAGGTAACGGCGCGATGGAACTCCCCACGCCAATTGTCCGTATCTCGGTATGCTGACCTGCGGATCATCGGCGCTGTCATCGTCCTCGGCGGCGCCCAGCCTCCCGATCGGCCGTCCCCGAGCAAGCTCGGTGGCCTAACCTCAGGGGCACAATGAGCGAGCACCGACACGCTCCCCTGCCCGGTCATGCGCCCAGGGAACACGGGGCGCCGCCGCCGGTCAGGGGCCGAAGAGCACGCCACCCCGGAGGAGAGGTTCCCTCTCCCGGGGCCGAGCCCTTCGGTGGTCCGCAGCGGCCGGGTACGCCCCCGCCGCCGCGGCCTGTCGGCGCGCCCGCTCCCGGGCCGGGTCCGCGCCGTGCCGCGCGCCCCGGTGGCCGTTACGGCGGCCCGGAGGAGCCGGGCGGCTTCGTGCCCCAGTCCGGCCCGCATCCGGTCGGCGCCCATCCGGCCGGGCCGTACCCGGGAGGTCCGCAAGCGGCCGCGTCGCCCGCGGGCGCGACCCGGGCCACGGTCACGCTCGACCGGCACCGGGAGGGTCCCGCGGCCGAGCCGGACGGCGGCGACGACGACCCTCCGAAACGACGCCGCCGCTCGGGCCGGGGCGGCCCGCCGCAGCAGCAGGGCGGCAAGCGCCAGCGTGTGCTCGCGTACGTCAGCGTGGTGCTCACCGCCGTGCTGGTGATGGCCACGCTCGGGGCGTACAAGTTCTACCGGGACGCGCTGGCGTTCAACCGCACTGAGGTCCACAAGGCGCTCGGGAAGAACCGGCCGAAGAACACCACCGGCGCGCTCAACGTGCTGCTCGTCGGCTCCGACGCCCGGACCGGGGAGAACAAGCGGTACGGGCCGAAGACCGTGGGTGAGCGCACGGACACCATCATCCTGCTGCACATCTCCCCCCGGCGGGACAAGGCGATGCTGCTGAGCCTGCCGCGGGACTCGATGGTGCAGCACCCCGAGTGCACCAACCCGGCCACCGGGGCCCGCATCCCGCCTCGCGTGGAGATGATCAACGCCGCGTTCAACGACGGCGGGATCGTCTGCACGATCAAGACGATCGAGGCGAACACCAAGATCCGCATCGATCACTACATCAAGGTCGACTTCACCGGCTTCAAGAAGATCGTCGACGCGCTCGGCGGCATCGAGATCTGCCTGCCGCAGCCGGTCAACGACAAGAAGGCGAAGCTCAACCTGCCCGCGGGCCGCCAGGTCGTGATGGGCGAGGAGGCGCTCGGCTACGTACGGCTGCGCAACCTGGGCGACGGCAGCGACATCAGCCGGATCAAGCGGCAGCAGATCTTCCTCAACCAGGTGGTGAAGAAGGCGGCGAGCGGCGACCTGCTCACCAACCCGGGCAAGCTCACGAACTTCCTCCATGCCGTCCGCGACTCGGTGGAGACGGACGAGAACCTCAACACCGAGGCCCTGCTGCAGATCGCGCAGAGCGGCCGGAAGATCGTCGCGGGCGGCATCAAGTTCGTCACGATTCCCTGGGAGCCGTACGAGAAGGACAAGAACCGGGTCCAGTGGAAGCAGCCGGACGCCGACCGGCTGTTCCAGGCGATCCGCAGCGACGTCGACCTGCCCACGCCGACGCCGTCCGCGAAGAGCTCGAGCGGCACGAGCACGCCGAAGCCGGCGATCAAGCCGAGCCAGATCCGCATCCAGGTGCTCAACGGCACCTCGATGCCGGGCAAGGCGAAGGAGGCCGCCGAGGCGCTCGCCGAGCAGGGCTTCAACGTCGTCGAGGTCGGCAACGCGCTGCAGGCCGACGGCACCGAGTTCCCGAACACCAAGGTGCTCTACCCGGCGAAGGCCGCCAACGGCGCGGACTACGCCAACCCCGTGGTCGGCAAGCTGCTGACCAAGGGCGTCAAGGCCGAGGCGGGCCTGGTGCGGCCGAGCGGCACCACCACCCCGTTCACCCCGCCCGGGGCCACCCCCGGCGCCGGCACCGCCACCCAGGGGGCGAAGGGCCCGCTGATCCAGCTCATCATCGGCAAGGACTGGGACGGCGTGAAGATCCCGGTCACCAAGCTCCCCGACACCGCCCGGGTCGTGGACAACAAGACCAACGTCTGCGCCGCCTAGAGCCCGCCGGAAACCCTGTGAGAGAAGCCGAAGATGCCGAGGAGAACGGCCGGTCCACGGTCCCGGGGCACCAGCCTCGGGGCCGTGTCCCGCGTGTCCCAAATCGGCCGCCACCATCGGGCGGTCCGCACGACAGGATCGCGAGTGAGCGTTAAGGTGAGTGGATCTGGCGGGCTCGCCTACCGCTTCGGTCGCCTGACTCGGGCCGGCGTTCTCGCCCATGTCTCCGTCGTCGACAGATAGCTGAGCGTTCCCCAGTGAGCGACACCCGATCGTCCTTTCACTCACCGGTTCCGCGCACGGACAAGGGGGATCCCCCCGATATCGACCAGGACGCGCCGACCAGTCAGATGGACCGGGTGCCCGCCTGGCCGGATCCGGCGGATCAGGCGGACCGGCCCCGGTCTGACGGGCCGTCCGGCGCTTCCCGGCCGCCGCTGCCCGCGGTGCCGCCCATCCCGCACGTCGAGTCGTCCCCGGACGACAACTGGTCGTTCTTCGAGCGGCCGAAGAGGCCCTCCCGTCCCCCGGCGCCGCCGCAGGACGCCTCGCCGGACCCCGCCGCCTCGCGGCCCGGCGGGTCCGCGGCCGCGTGGGACGCGGGCCCGTCCGGCCCCTCCGCGGGCTCCTCCGGCCCGTCCACCCGTGACTCCGCACCGAAGGCCCCGTCGGACGCCTCCGCGTCCGGGGGTCCGCTGCCGCGCCGTACGCCCGGGGCGACCCGGGCGAACGTGGGCGGCGACGCGGCGTCGCTGTTCACCCCGCCGCCGCGGCAGCAGGCCGCCTCGCCGTACGGCGGCTCGCCCTCCGGTCCCGCATGGGACGACGACATCGGGGGCGCACCGACCTCGGCCATGCCCCCGGTCGACATGGGCGCGCCGCCCGCCGCCCCGCAGCCGCCGGGCTCGGGGTACGGCGCCGCGCCGCGGCCTGCCGAGCCGTCCGGCCCGGCCGGGCCGCCCGGTCGCGGTGCGCCGCGGCCGCCGTACGGGCCCGAGGGGTTCTCGTCGCCGTACGGCTCCGGCCCCGGGCAGGCGGGGCCTGCGCCGGGTCGTGCGCCCGGCGGCCCTGGGTCCGGCACGGCCACGCCTCC
>Ga0310834_102026_pt1 | contig 10432 bp, 8 predicted proteins | sample SM_ome_2_FD_201314 | JGI IMG/M metagenome (GOLD analysis project Ga0310834, IMG submission 201314) | Sorghum-adapted microbial communities enriched on stacked mutant (SM) sorghum from Joint BioEnergy Institute, Emeryville, California... ... | reverse complement strand
CGGCCCGCTCCGGACGCCGGTTCCATCCGCCAACTCGGGTACACCGTCGTCTCCGGGATTCGGGATCTGCCCTTGCTCCGGTTCGCCGTATTGTTTCTGCTCTTCTATGCCGTCATTCGGACGGCGGCCGGCTGGCCGGCCCGGCTGCTCGGGTCGGTCTTCTCGGCGCCGCTGGCCATCATGCCTTCCGGCGGAGCAATCAGCCGGGCGGCCGGAGGCGTCATCGGCGCGGCGCTTGGCGCCGTGCGCGCCCTGCTGCTGACGGCGGCGCTGTTCGCCTATTGCGCGCTGTTCCCGCAAGCGCCGTACGCGGATTACATCCAGCAGTCCGCCTTGTATCGGGAGGCGGCGGCCCAGGTCATCCGGCCGGCTGCCGGCGACCTGCTGGAGAATCGGCTGCCGGTGTTCGCGCAGGCGATGTCGGACGAACTGGACCAGCTGTGGCTGCGGCGCTACGACGTCATCGACGCCGATATTCCGGACGACATCGCCAGCGCGGCGCTCTCGATCACGCAGGATCAGATCGGCGAGGAAGCGAAGGCCAGAGCGCTCTACGAGTGGGTCGGAACCCGGATCGCGTACGACGACGACAAGGTTGAGGCGTACGTCACGCGGGGCGAATGGCGGGAGCAAACGCCGGAGACGACGTTTACGACGCGCAAAGGCGTATGCATCGATTACGCCAGGCTCTATGCCGCGATGGCGCGAGCCGCGGGTCTGGACGCCCGGGTTGTGACCGGGCTGGGCTACGACGGCCGGGGCGGCTACGGCGCTCATGCCTGGAACGAAGTGTACTTGCCGGCATCCGGGAAGTGGGTTCCGCTGGACCCGACATGGGCCCGCAGCGGCGACTGGTTCGATCCGCCGCGGTTCTACGACACGCATATCCGCAAATCGTGAGATGAATCCAACTTTTGCAGTCCGTTCATCGTATGTATAGGCAGGGTTCATGCAAGGGACCCGAAGCAAGGAGGTTACGCGTGTGAGCGGTTCCGGTTCGGAAGACGAGTTGAAGAGAGAGCTGCGCAACCGCCGCCATTTCAGCTTTCGGCTCAACGTCTTCTTCTTCGCGACTTTCTTCGTCTTCTCCACCCTGATCGTTCGGCTCGCCCTGCTGCAGTTCGTGGAAGGACCGTCGCTGAAGGCGGAAGAACACAAGATCGGCACCCGGGACGTGCCCATTCCGCCGATCCGCGGGAATATCTACGATTCCGAAGGACGGCCGATCGCTTATTCCACCTCGACGCAGTCGCTGTACTTCACGCTGGAGACGGGCATGAAGGAAGAGGAAGGCCGCGCGCTCGCCGCCAGGCTGGTCGAGGTGTTCGACCGGTACGGCGATCCTGCGAAGAAGCCGCTGACCGCGGAGCAAGTATTCGAATACATGGACTTCGGCGGCAAAATCAATTATCCGTACCAGCCGCGGAGAATCAAGACCGGGCTTACCCAGAAGGAGATCGCCTATTTCTCCGAACACCGGGACGAGTTCAAGGGCATCGAAGTCGTGGAGGAGAGCGTCCGCCAGTACAGCCCGGACAAGATCGCGGTGCAGCTGGTCGGCTACATGAAGAAGCTCAGCGGCGCCAAATCGCTCGACAAATACAAGGATATCAACACGGATCAGGACGATCCGACGATGAAATACCTGAGTTCCGAAGAAGTCGGATTCGACGGTCTGGAGCTCATGTACCAGGACGAGCTGCGCGGCCGCAACGGCGTGAAGTCGTATCCCGTCAACAGCGAGAGCAAGATCGTGGGGGCGATGCAGCTCACCAAGCCGGTCAAGGGGGACAACCTGTTCCTGACGATCAACATGGACGTGCAGCTCGCCGCGCAGAAAGCGATCATGGATCATCTGCAATTCATGAAGGAAGCTCCGGCTTCCTCGACGTATCACGACGGCTATCTGGCCACGACGGGATACGCGGTGGCGATGGAGGTCAAGACCGGCAAGGTGGTCGCCATGGCCAGCATGCCGGATTACGATCCGAATCTGTGGCAGGGCGGCATCAGCTCCAAAGACTACGACGCCGTCAAGTTCTTCACGGGCAACGGCGCGATCCGCGAAGTCCAGGCGCCGTACGCGGACGACGAAGAGCGCAAGAAGCACCCGTCCTCGCTCGTGTTCCTGGGGTCGACGCAGAAGCCGCTGTCCGTCCTGATCGGCCTGAACGAGAAGCTGATCACGCCGAGCACGACGTGGAACGATCCCGGCTACTTCGAGTTCGGGGCCAAAGGGCACGAGGTGAAGGTGCGCAACGCCAGCAGCGCGGCCAACGGTCCGCTTACGCCGACCCGGGCGATCGCGAAGTCATCCAACGCCTTCATGGCGGCCAACATCGGCAACGGCCTGTTCAAGAAATACAAAGGCACGACCGAAGCCGTCGACGTCTGGGACAGCTATGTGAAGCAGTTCGGGCTGGGCGTCACGACGGGGAGCGGCTTGCCGGGGGAATCGAAAGGCGACGCGAACTATTACAATTCGGCCAAGCGCGACAGCGTGCAATCCGCCCTCATCTACGCGTCGTTCGGCCAGCAGGGCCGGTATACGGCGTTGCAGCTCGCCCAGTACGCGGCTACGCTGGCCAGCCGCGGCAAGCGGATGAAGCCGCAGTTCGTGAATGAGATCAGGGACGCGGAAGGCCATGTGGTCCAGCCGTATCAGCCGGAAGTGCTGAATACCGTGGAGTTCCCGGAGGCGTACTGGCGCACGGTGGAAAACGGCATGAAGCAGGTCAACGTGCAGGGGTTCGAGGGTTTCCCGTACGAATTCATGAGAAAGACCGGGACGTACCAGCAGGACGTCGCCGGCAAGAGGCTGGAGAACGGCGTGTTCATCGCCTACGCGCCGGCGGAAGATCCGACGCTGGCCGTCGCCGTCGTCGTGCCGCAGGGCGGCTATGGCGGCTGGTCGGCCGCTCCGATCGCGCGCAAAATTTTCGACGCGTACGACCGGGCGATCGGCTTGACCGGCACGCCGCGCCAGTCGTCTCCGGACATCGATTCGCCGGCGGCGCTGCCGCTCGATTGAGGCGAAAATCCTGAATAATCCGCTCCTCATGGAGCGGATTTTGCGCGAGTATGGTAGAATGTCGATGATCGGCAAGGCGAAAGGAGCATTCGTCATCATGTCACGTTATCGCTTGTTGGCCCTGGATTTGGACGGCACGCTCCTGAACGGGGAGAACGAGATCAGCCCGGCGAACGCCGAATGGGTTCGCATTGCCCGGGAAGCCGGCATCACCGTTGTCCTGTCCACCGGACGAGGCTTCGACAGCGCTTCGGCGTTCGCGGAGCAGCTGGAGCTGGATGCGCCGATGATCACGCTGAACGGAGGGGAAGTGTGGCGCCGGCCGAACGAGCTCCATCGGCGCACCCCTCTCGCCGCCGAACAGATCCGGGAGCTGCACCGCCTCGCGCTGCGCAGCGGCGACGTCTGGTATTGGGCGTATACCACGGAAGGTCTGTGCAATAAGGACAAATGGCCGGACGAGATCGAATCCCGGGAATGGCTGAAATTCGGATTTCATTGCGACGATCGGCAGCGGATTCTTGCGATTCTGGAGGAGCTCCGCTCCTGGGGCGGACTCGAGCTGAGCAACTCGTCTCCCAGCAATATCGAGATCAATCCGGCCGGGGTGTCCAAGGCTGCGGCCATGGAGGAAGTGTGCGGGTTCATCGGGTGCCGGATGTCCGAGGCGGCGGCGATCGGCGACAGCCTGAACGACATCGCGGCGATCCGCGCGTGCGGGCTGGGCATCGCGATGGGCAACGCCCAGGAAGAAGTGAAGCGGGCGGCCGACGCCGTCACCTCCAGCCATCTGGAAGATGGAGTCGCCCGCGCGATTCGGGACTTTGTGCTAAAGGCGTGAGACCGTGATGGACGTGATCGGCTGGCTGATTGTAGCCGCGTTGTTCGCTCTCGGCATGGCGGGAGCCGTGCTTCCCGTGCTTCCGGGCGTGGTGTTTATATACGCGGCGTTTATCGTCTACGGCTTGTTCTTCTCGTTCGAGCCGTTCGGCTTCTGGTTCTGGTCGATCGAGACGCTGATCCTGGCGCTTCTCTGCGTCGCGGACTATCTCGTGAACGCATGGGGCGTCAAGAAATATGGGGGCTCCAAAGCGTCGGTGGTCGGCAGCACAATCGGCGTGCTGATCGGTCCGTTCGTCATTCCGGCGTTCGGGCTGATCATCGGCCCCCTGGCCGGCGCGATCATCGGCGAGTGTCTGGACGGGCTGCTGAGAGGGACGCCTGTGAACCGGGAATTTCTTGCCAGGTCGCTGAAGGTCGGATGGGGGTCGCTCATCGGGCTGTTCAGCAGCACGGTGGTCAAAATCATTTTGCAACTGGTCATGATCGCCGTATTCGTCATTTGGTTGGTGTTCTGACCCGCATATCTCAGAGGAGGACGTACAGACATGATTCGAGTTACCGTATGGAATGAATTCCGGCACGAACAGATTCACGAAGAGGTGCGGAACGTGTACCCGGAAGGCTTGCACCGGGCGATCGCCGAAGGGCTGGAGGCGGAGGGAGGGTTCGCGGTCCGCACGGCTACGCTGCCGGAGCCCGAGCACGGTCTGACGGCAGAAGTGCTGGATCATACGGATGTTCTGGTCTGGTGGGGGCATATCGCCCATCAAGAGGTGGAAGACGCAATCGTGGAACGCGTGCATGAGCGCGTGCTGAACGGCATGGGACTGGTCGTGCTCCACTCCGGCCATTTCTCGAAAATTTTCAAAAAATTGATGGGAACGGGCTGCGATCTGAAGTGGCGCGAAGCGAACGAGAAGGAACGCATCTGGACGGTCGATCCGGCTCATCCGATCGCGGCGGGCGTTCCGGAGCATTTCGAGATCAAGCCCGAGGAGATGTACGGCGAGCACTTCGACATTCCGGCGCCGGACGAGCTGATCTTCGTCAGCTGGTTCGAAGGCGGGGAAGTGTTCCGCAGCGGCTGCACATGGCATCGCGGACAAGGCAAAATATTCTACTTCCGCCCGGGACACGAGACGTACCCGACCTATTATCATCCGATCGTTCGCCGGGTCATCGCCAACGGCGTCCGTTGGGCGGCGCCGTCCGGAGCGGCCAAGCCGGTGCGCGGGCATCATCAGCCGCTCGAGACGATCGGATGAATCGAGGCATGTAAACGGTGAAAAAGGACTCGCTGCTCAAAGGCACGCTCATCCTCGCCGCGGCCGCGCTGGTGGCGAGGGCGCTCGGCATTTTCCAGCGGGTGCCCATCGAGCATATTCTCGGCGACCGGGGCAACCAATATTACGCCAACGCCAACAATCTGTATCTGTTGCTGCTCGTGGTCGCGACGGCCGGGATCCCCAGCGCGGTCAGCAAGATGGTCTCCGAGCGTTACTCGCTCGGCCGGGAGGGCGAGGCGCGGCAGATCTACCGCGCCGCCTTGCTGTTCGGCGCCGCCGCCGGACTCATCATTACGCTGATCATGCTCGGCCTGGCTCCGCTGATCTCCGCGCTGATGCGCGACCCCGGAGCGGAGGCGTCCATCCGCGCGATCGCCCCTTCGCTCATCCTGTTCCCGGTGATCGCCATGATGCGCGGATATTTTCAGGGACGTCAATATATGTCGGCGGGCGGCATCTCGCAAATTTACGAACAAATATTGCGGGTGGCGTCGGCGGTCGCCTTGGCTTTCGCTTTCTCCTCGTGGGGATGGAGCGATGAGAAAGTCGCGGCGGGGGCTTCGTTCGGCAGCGTATTCGGCAGCATCGGCGCGTTCGGCGTCATGCTGTATTACGCGCGCAAGCTGTCCGCGGCGGACCGAGCTTCCGGGTCCGCGAGAAGGGCTGCCGGGGGCCGGAAGCTGAAGCTTCGCGACATCTATCGGGAACTGTTCCGGTTGTCGGTGCCGATCGTGCTGACTTCGATCACCGTCCAGATGATGTATACGCTGGACGGAGTTCTGCTGCATCCGTTGCTGCAAGGCCGATTCGAGCCCGAGACGATCGATGCCTGGGGCAGCGTGCTGCTGCAGAACGCGCAGTCCATCGCGGGCATCCCGGTCATTCTGGCTGTCGCGCTCAGCCAGTCGATCATCCCGGTCATTTCCGCCGCTCACGCGACGGGCGACCGCGCCAAAGTCGGCAGCCAATCGTCTCTCGCCGTACGCATCGCCGTATTCAGCGGCATGCCGGTCGTCCTGCTGCTGGCTGTCGGCGCATACAGCGTCAACGGCTTCCTGTTCAGCCCGCGGGGCAGCCTGATCGTCGGCATGCTGTCGCTTGGGACGATTTTCCAGATTGGCATGATGGTGACGAATTCGATTCTGCTCGGCATCGGACAGCCACGTAAAGCGACCTTGCACGCTCTGACCGGCATCGCCGTCAAGCTTGTGTTCAGCTTTGCCCTGGCGCCCTGGATGGGGGTGTACGGCCTGATCGTCTCGACTTCGGTCTGCTTCGTCTGGACGCTGGGCTTCAATATTCTCAGCCTGAAGAAGAGGTCGTCGCTGCGCGTCATCGAGGCGGGACGCTGGGCCGGATTCCTGGCGGCGGCTGCGGCGACGGCGGCCGTGCTCTGGGGGCTGCAAAGCGCGGTGCTGGCCTTGCTGGCCGGCCTGCCGGACCGGGTCGGCTTCTTCTTCTCGACGGCGGTGATGGGCGCGGCTGTGCTGCTCGTCTATCCGGGGCTGCTCGTTCTGTTCCGGGTCATCACCCGGGAGGAAGCGAAGTCTTATCCCCGTCCCGTCCGCAAGCTTCTCGCCCCGCTGTTCCGCCTTCGCGCCGGCGGCGTCCCGGAAGGCTAAATCCGGGGCAACGGAGCGGCCGCCATCGCTTGCAGCTTCCGCTGGCCCAGCTGATGCTCTTCCGTCATGTCGATCGCGCGTGGGGGCTTCGGGGACACGAGCCAGTCCGCCATTTTCGTTCGGACTTCCTCCCCCTGGAACCAGTCGCGATCCGGCGGCTCGGGCGGGGGACGGTCGGGCCATGCTTTCTCCAGCCTGGGACTGTACCAGCGCGATTCGGAAGCGGGATCCCCTTCCCGGGGGATGCCGCTTGTTTGCTTATCGCGGAATACACTGGGCCAATAGTCGGCGCGGGATCCGGTGTGCGGAATCCGTTCGGCGAACGCCCGCACGCCCGACAGAACGCGCGGATAACCGAACAGCATGGCGTACAGGCTCTTGCCGAACCGGATCCGTTCGTCCAGGCTGGCGAACCGTTCGAGCACGCCTCCGACCAGCGTCAAGGGGCCCGGATTCCGGCGGTCGGACAGCAGGGGGAAGACGACCTGGTTCGTCCGCAGCCAGGGCGCGGTCTGGAACAGAAGCGATTCCTCCGCTCGCTCCTGATGAGGGGAACGTTCCAGGACCGTCGTTTGAATGACGTTCTGCTCGTTGAGGATGAGCGCGGTCGTCAGCGCGACGGAGTTCCGTTCCAGCCAGAACCGTTCCCAGAACGGGCCCATAAAGGCCGAGACGCCGAATCCGGGCAACAGCGCGAACAGAGGACGGTTTCTTTTGCGGCTCTCGACGTACAGCCTGAGCTGCGGGTATGCATCCTGGAAGATCTGGGCGTTGCACGCCTCCAGAAGCGTGAACAGCTGTTCCGCCGTCTCCGGCTTCAGCAGCCGCGGCAACCATTCTCCTCTGAGGTCGGTCATGGACCACCCGCCGTTGCGGGACACCATGTGGGCAAGCAGCGCCCAATGCAATTCGGGGTGCGAGCGGTACACATTCCAGTAGGCCTGCGTTCTCGTCACGTTGTTGAGGTTCCAGACGCGGGTCTCCTTCCGGATGGCAACGAGAAGCCGTTCCTCTTCATCCGCGTCATCCGCAATGCCGTGAAGCTGCCGGGGGGGCGCATGCCCAATGCGTTCCAATTCGGCAAGAAGAGGGCTTCCCTTGCCGCAATCGCAGCGAAGCGGTATTTTGCGGGCCGTAAGCCGAAGAATGTTCCGCCGTGCCGCCGATCTCCGCAGCCACTGACGCGCATATTCTCCGGCGGATTGCCATATGGATGCCAACGAGACCGGTCTCCTTTGCACGAATTCGAAATGGCTTGACGGGAGGATTCCCGCACCCGGCGTCGAATTACTCTTGATGCGGCAAGGGAAATGATGCCAATCTCAGCAAGATGGAACGATGGGAAGGGGACGAAGAATGGCAAGAAAATGGCGCAAGTGGGGCATTGCGCTGTGCGCGGTGCTGGCGGCCCTGCTGGTCGGATGTCAAGCGGTTGCGGGGCTGAATTACGATGACGTGGTCCTCAAGCAACTGGACGTGAAATCCGCGGAGCAGTCCGGCTCCGTCTCGGTGGATCTGGATTGGAATCCGAAATTCCTCTCCACGTTGGATCCTCAGGAAGCCAGATTGCTGGAACTGCTCGCCCACGCCTCGCTGAAGATCGAACAGGCGAAAGTGGATGAACATCATCGGGGCTCTTACGCGGCCTCGATCGAATTGAACGGCAAGAAGCCGGTGAAATTCGCTCTCCAGATGGACGGGGAACGCATGCTGATCCAGGCGGAAGGCGCCCGCAAGCCGCTGTTCCTCGATCTTGGCGACGCGGACGTGCCGGCGGCGGCCGGCGGACTCGAGGAGCCGGTGCGGAAGTTGGCCAAGGAAGTGATTCGCTATTTCGTGCATCACCTTCCGAATCCGGACAAAGTGAGCGTGTCAAGGGAATGGTCGTCCGTGAACGGACAATCGACCCCGCTGACGAAGCTGCACGCCGAACTGGACGGCGAAGAGCTCGGCGGCTTGCTCGCACGGTACGTGGATGCGCTTGTGGGCGACGAAGCCGGCATGCGGAAGTTGCTGGAGAGCGTCGCGGGACAGCTCTCGGCGCTGCCGCCCGATCTGCTCGGGGGGATATTCGGAGAAGAAGCTCCGTCCGATGAAGAAATCCATTCCTGGATTGACGAAGGCATGCAGACGATCCTGCCCGGGCTCAAGCAGGCTCAGGCCAAGATCGCGGAGCTGAAGGACAGCCTGGAGTGGTCGCTCGTCTTCGATCGCGGCACGCAGCTGAAAGCCGACTACTATGTCGACGATTCCCTGAATCTTCGCAAGTCCGACCTGGATCTGGTCATCGCGCCGGCGGTGTTCAAGCTGTCCCAATTCCCCGTGCGGAGCATCTCCGTACGCTCGCATTCGGAAATCTGGAACATAAACGGCGACGTGTCCATTCCCGCGATCGAGAAGCCGGCGGACGCGCTCGGCACGGACGATCTGGACGGGATGTCGGCGATCGGTCTGCTGCGGAATTTCGAGGAGAACTCTCCGATTTACGATCTGTTGAAGAACGAATTCCAGGTGGACGACATCACCTTCGATCTGGATGTCTACTCCATGTACGGTACGCCTCCGCTTCTGGATCAGGATGCCGGCGGCCGGGCGATCGTGGAACTGCCGCTGCGGCAGACGCTGGACGGATTCGAGGACAGGATCGAATACGACCACGCCGCCAGACAGATCCGGTTCACGGACGAAGGCACGGATCAAGAGATCGTTCTGACGGTCGGCTCGGCCGATGCGACGGTGAACGGGGCTCCGGTGCAGTTGTCGGTTCCGGTGCATCTGCACGATTCGAACGCGTATATCGGCGCGGACGATCTGCTGAAGCTGCTCAGGGCAACCTATACGTACGTCGAAGAAGAGGACGGCACCTTGACGGTGACGGTCAGCCGGGATCTGTAGCCGGCGGGCGCCGGCCGCTTGCCGCGCGTTCGCTCGCGGCGTATAATGGCCGTACGTCATGGCCGGCGGCAGCCGGCGGAAGGAGGAATCAACTTGCAACGGATAACCGAAGAGCAAGCGTTCCGGGATGCGGTCGCCCAAGACGGGCTGACGGTGGCGGTGTTCAAGGCGTCGTGGTGCAAAGACTGCCACTTCATCGAGCCGTTCATGCCCGAGGTGGAAGCCGCCTACGCGGACCGGATCCGGTTCGTCGAGATCGATCGGGACGAGATGCCCGATCTGTGCTCGGAACTGAACATTCTGGGCATCCCCAGCTTTGTCGCGTTTCGCGGCGGACAGGAGCTCGTTCGCTTCGTCAGCAAGCTTCGCAAAACCCGCGAGGAGATCGAGACGTTCCTTAACCGCGCGGTCGAAGTCTCGAAAGCCGTCGCTTCCGCGGGCTGAACGAGTCTCCTCAACCGGACGAGAGCCCTTCTCCCATGCCGATCGGGCAGGGAGAAGGGCTTCGTTCGTCTCAGCCGTCCCGCCGCGTTCCCGGAAGCGTCACATTTTGAACATGGTATTGGGGAGGGGGCTCCGGTATAATGGGAAATGTCGATCAGACGCATTTTCCATCAGAGAAATCGGGGATTGAACATGACCCTGCAAAAATACAAATGGTTGACCCTGCTGACCTGCATCGGCATGTTTGTCGTGCTGATCGCGGGCGTGCTGGTGACCAATACGGAGTCCCAAGCGGGATGCGGCACGGACTG
>Ga0310834_102025_pt1 | contig 10433 bp, 9 predicted proteins | sample SM_ome_2_FD_201314 | JGI IMG/M metagenome (GOLD analysis project Ga0310834, IMG submission 201314) | Sorghum-adapted microbial communities enriched on stacked mutant (SM) sorghum from Joint BioEnergy Institute, Emeryville, California... ... | reverse complement strand
CGCGGCGTACGGTCAGGCAACAACGGCTCCAACCGAGCCCACTCCGCATCCGTCAAATCATGACGACCAACCACAAAAGTGGTCTATCCCACCCGCCGTCAAAGATCCAGGAGACACGCCCTAGTCCACCACCGTTGGTGCACTTCACCTTGGCGCTGCCCGTGGTGGTGCCGTAGTAGAGGCTCAGGCACTTGCCGATCGCCCGCTTGCCCCGGTAGTTGGGGTGGAACGACTCCGAGAGATGCCGTTGGACCATGACGGGTGTGTCGGTCTGAGGCGCAGCGCGGCTGGATAGACTGCTCGCGTGCCTGGCGCGGACGGACTCGAGCGTGAGGACCGCGACCTCGCGGCCCTGGCGGTGCTCGCGCTGCTGTCCACGGGCCCCCGGCATCCGTACGACCTCCATCGACTGCTGACCGACACCGGCAAGCGTTTCGTCACCGGGCTGCCGCGCAGCCTCTATCACGCGGTGGACAAGCTGGAGCGGGCCGGACTCATCCAGCCGGTCGGCGTCCAGCGCCAGGCCGGGCGTCCCGAGCGGACGGTGTACGGGCTCACGAACGCGGGTCGGGACGAGGTGCGCCGGCGAGTCGAGCTGCTTCTCGCTACCCCGACCGCGGATGCGGACGTCACCTACGCCGCGTTGTCGTTCGTCACGGTCCTGACGAAGGAGCAAGCGGTTGCCGCGCTGCGGGCGCGCACCGCCGCCCTCGGCGCCGCCATCGCGCAACTCGAATCGGACCTCGCCGGTGCGGCGGATGTCCACCCGCTCCTGCTGGTCGAGTCCCAGTTCGAACTCGCCCGACTGCGGGCCGAGCGGGACTGGATGACCGGGATCGCCGACCAGATCCAGACTGGAAGACTCGAATGGCTCGATGCGATCCCGGCCGACCGTCCCGCCTCCTGAGGTATACGTGGGAGGAATGCGGGCCCCATGAAGGCGATCGCGCGCCCCAGCGGGATGAGGAACAGGTTCCGCACGCCGAAGACCCGTACGTGCGCGATTGGAGCGTCGTCACTCCAGGCGGTCAGGTTCGGCGCCGGGCGCCGGTGACCTCGATCGCTTGCCGGGCGAGCGAGTCGTCGGCAACGACATCGAGGATTGTCGCCGCGAGGTCCGCGCGGGTCAGCTCGTTGGCCCCGCCCGTGAAGTCGTGGCCGTCCGGCATGCGCACGACCGATCCCACGGCCGGCTTGTCGACCAGACGGTTGGCGCGCACGATCCGCCAGTCCAGCCCCGAGTCGCGTACCACCCTCTCCATGTTGCGGGCATCGGCGTACGCGTGGCGCAGGACCCAGCGCACCACGGCGAGCGCCAGTCGCGGCTTCGTCGCGACCAGGGCGTGGCTGCTGGTGACGACGAGTCGGCCCACGCCCGCATAGCGCATCACCTGCACGAGGTTGCGGGTCACCCGCTCCGCGAGCGTCGTCGGCTTCAGGTCAGGTGCCGCGACGATCGAGATGACCGCGTCGTGACCCGCGATCCCAGCGAGATCGTCGGCGACCAGCCCATCGCCACGTACCACGTCAAGGCGTGGATGGGCGATCGCGACGGCCTCCGGGCGCCTGGTGAACGCCGTAACCCGATGACCCCGCTCCAGCGCCTGCTGAACGACAAGCCGCCCGGTGCGGCCGCTCGACCCGACAACGAACAGTCTCACACTCCGCTCCCCTCTCCTCGGGTTGATAGTGCGGATTGCACTATAGCATCTTGCCATAGGATCGGAGAGTGGCCGAGATCGCGATGCGGTGAGAGCGTCCGGGGCCCGGCGGCAGGAACTCAGGCGGAGGCTTCCGCCGGCACGGCCGGGCCGGTCACCCGTGTCCAGTCCTCGCGGCCGTGCGCGATTGCCCGGTAGCGACGGACCACGCGTGGGAGGACGAGCAGCGCGAGTCCGGCCTGCCCGACGAGGTAGGCCAGGCCGGGCGCGCTGACTCCCCACAGGGGCAGGCCCCACCAGGAGATGCCCACGAGGACGACGACCGAACCGGCCTGCACGGCGGTGAGCGGCCACACCCGTCGGCGCATGAGGCAGAACGCGCTGTAGAGCAACAGCACGGCCGTGAACGGCAACGACGCCCCGACCAGCGTCAGCACGCCAGCGCCGTGCGCGTAACCAGGACCGACGAGCGAGACAAGAGGCCTCGCGCCGAGCCCGAGCACGAGCGCCCCGGGCACGGCGATGACGGCACCGAGCCTGATCGCGCGCCGCAGCGCCTGCGGCGCCTGACTCGGCTGCGAACTCGCCGTCACGACGAACGACGTCACGATGTTCCACAGCAGCGCCGTCGCGCCCACACCCATCGTCCAGGGCACGTAGAAGTAGGCACTGCGTTCCGCACCGAGCACGTTCGCGACCAGCACCGGCGGCACGTACACGACGACGTTTCCGAGGATGCTGTTGACATACTCGGCCCCGACGAACGATGCGACCTCGCGTCGCCGGGCCACGGTCGTCTGGGGTTGCCCCCGACGGGCGTGGGCCAGGCGCAGTGCGGCCGCGACGACGACCGCGACCGAGATGGCGATCGGAGCCACCCACGTCAGGAAGAGTGACCGGTAGCTGGCGGTGAGGCCGAGAATCCCGAGGATCACCGCGACCGCGAGTTTCGCGGCGTGGGTGCCGACATTCTTCAGGGGCACCCAGTGCGCGCGTCCCAGCGACGTGACCACGCCGTCGGCCACGTACGAGACCGTGGCCAGGGCCGCCGAGGCGACGAACAGGCTCGCGAAGCCCCAGCCCGCCCCGGCGAGCCCGCCATCGAGTCGCAGCGCGAGGAAGGCGGAGGCGAGGAGACCCGCGGTGACAGCGACGGCAGTGAATCCGGCCATGACCCACCGCGTCGTCCTTCCGCCCGCCGTCGGGAGGAATCGCGCAAAGAAGTTGACCAGGTTGATCTGCGCGACACTGGCGATCAGCGTCATGGAGGCGATCAGCGCCGAGGCGCGCCCGACGACCTCGGCCGGGAACCAGCGGGCGACCACGATCCAGAAGGCGAACCCCATGACTGAGGTCGCGATCGTGGACGCCATCAGCGTTACGGCGGTACGTCCGACGGCGACGCCGCCGCACGCCCGCGTCGTGGCCGCGGGGCCGCGCGGCTCGTGAGGGGTTCGCATGGGCGAGCTCTTCCGGCGGGGACGTGGCGCGTCAACCGTGACACGGATCCCCCTCCGTCGCGGCCGCGCAGAGCGCAGCATCACATCTGTTTGGGCGTACGTCGTCCGGTGAGCCCATGGCCGCGACCACCATGCGCCCCACCGAACACAGCTGACCCAACAGCATTGCCTGGGCCCGCCCCGCAGTCGGCCGGCCTCAGCCGTCGGGCAGCGGGATCAGGAAAAGGTCGACCTGATGGGTCGGCCGGCGCCCGGGCGGCGGCACCCGGTCGGACCAGCCGCGCAGCACGTCGAAGAGTTCGGCCTGCAACGCCTTGGCGCGGCATCCAGGGCCAGCGGAACCCAGGGGAACATCACCGACGGGTGCCGCGGGTCGAGCATCATGGATGGCTCCCAACCACCTTCGCCGGCGGCCAGGTCGAGACGGACTCGCTCCCGCTCGTCCCGGTAGCGCCGGACGCACCAGTTCCCACGCCTCACCCCTGAGCTGGCTGGCTGCTGTGCTTCGTCGTGATCGGTCCGATCACCGAGGAGCTGTACTTCCGTGGCTTCCTTCTGCCGCGCCTTTCGAGCCGTCCGGCCCTCGCCGTGCCGGCGAATGCGATCCTGTTCGCGCTGTGTCACGGATGGCCAGCCATACACCTGGTTGACTGTTCGATATTTTGCCGTTGCCTTGGCTGTCGTGGCGCTCCGCCCCCGAGGTGTGGTCGTGGCCGCCGCCGTCCACAGCACCGTCAACCTGATCGGGCTGCTGGTCATGCTGTCCGTCGAACTCGGTCGATAGTCCCGACCCGGTCAGGGCCTCAGGACGATCTTGCCGGTGGTACGGCCGGTCTCACTCAGTCGATGCGCGGCGGCGGCCTCGGCCAGCGGGAAGACCCGCTCGACGTGGACCCGCAGCTGGCCGGCCTGCACAAGCTGGGCCAGCGCCTCGAGGCCGGCGCGGTCAGGCTCGACCAGGAGGAACCGACCGCCGGCCGCGACGACATCCTGCGCGTCGGCGCCGTTGAGCGCGACGATCATCCCGCCCGGCCGCAGGGTACGGCGCAGCGCCGGCACCTGCCCCGCCACCGTCGCGATCGCCAGATCGATGTCCCGTACGACGTCGCCGGGGTCATCGGTGTGGTGGTCGATGACCTCGTCGGCGCCGAGTCCGCGCACAAACTCGTGCTTGGCTGCGCTGGCCGTTCCGATGACGTAAGCGCCGCGCGCCTTGGCGATCTGCACGGCGAGGTGGCCGACGCCGCCGGCGGCCGCCGGGATGAGCACCCGTTGACCCGGCTGTATGTCAGCGGTCTCGACCAGCACCTGCCAGGCGGTCAGCCCGGCCAAGGCCAACCCGCCCGCCTCCTCGACGGTCAACTCGGACGGCTGGCGGGCGAAATGACGCGCGGGTCCGGTCACGAACTCGGCGTACGCGGCCGCCTCGCGGGGAAACTTCGGCATGCCGAACACCGGGTCGCCGACCGCGAACCGGGTGACCCCGGCTCCGACCGCGGCAACGACGCCGGCCAACTCCCAGCCCACCGTGAACGGTGGGTTACCGAGGAAACCGCCACTGGTGCGCACCTTCCAGTCGACCGGGTTGACGCCGGCCGCCCGCACTTCCACCAGGATCTCGGTCGGCCCGGGAACCGGCCGGTCCGCCTCGACATACTCGAGTACCTCCGGCCCACCGAGGGATCGCTGCAGGATCTTCCTCATGTGCCCACACTACTGGCGATCATCGTCACCCTGTCCGGTCGGGCTTTGCCCACCCGCCGGGTTGGCGGGACCACTCTACAGTGGACGACGTGCCGGCCGAGTGGGAGCTATCCGACGCCTGGGTGTTCGCCGCCATCCAGGGCCACAGCATCGAGGACGGCGACACGCTAACCGAGGTGATCGCCAATGGCGACGCCATCAACCACGCAATACTCACCGAAGCCGAGTTCACCCGGGCCGTACCCAGGCTGATCAACGCCGGACTGATCGGCGCCGACCTCGCCGCAGATCGGTATTGGCGCACCCCGGCTGGCCACGCGCTGTTCGAGCAACGAATGAAGCGACGCGGAATGTTCGGTTGGATCGATGCGATCCCACCCGCACTGCGTCGGCTGGGCCCTCCGAACGATGGCGAGTGGGTCCTGCCGCCGGGAAGCTTCGATCGCGCCGTACGGGCCTGGCTGCGGCGAGGTAGCGCGATCGCATGGGAACTGATGAGCAGACGTCGTCCGCGGACGACCCGTACGTGAGAGTGCGAAGCTGTCGGGCAGCCCGCCGCCCGGCACGTCCAGCGGGCCGTGACGTGTGCGGCTACTAGCGGTTGCTGTCAGCGTCGCTGTCAACAAAGGCCGGAGCCCTGCTGCGAGGGATCCGGCCTTGCCCATTTGCCGAGGTCAGGTGTGGTGCGCCGCCAGGGACTCGAACCCCGAACCCGCGGATTAAGAGTCCGCTGCTCTGCCAGTTGAGCTAGCGGCGCTCACGGCAACGGCACACACCGTAGCACACCCGAGGCCGAGATCCACAACGAATACCCCCTCGGCGCGTCGCGCGGCCGGCGGTGGACGCGGAGAACAGCAACATACCGGTCAAAACCGGTCAGACCACCGGCCAATACGTCGCGGTTTGCGGGGTTTTCGGCACCCGCCGCGGGTAGCGTGAACCACGTGAGCGAGAGCAGGAAGCACCCGCCCCGCCTCGACGAGAACCTCGAGCGCGGCGTCGAAGGACACCTGCAGGGATCGCCACCGGGTGGGCGCGCCGAGGACTGGCGTGAGCAGGAGCCGCCGATCGAGGGCGAGCCCGACGTCACGGCCCGCCCCGAGGCCGACGACGTCTCCCGCTCGGACGTGCCGCTGGTCATGACCCCACGGGAGATCGAGGCCCGGTCCCGGTTCGGCCGGTACCTGGCCCGCACCACCTTCCCGGCGAAGCGGGAGGACCTGCTGCGCAACGCCCGCGAGTCCAAGGCACCGGAGGACATCCTCGAGGACCTGCGCCGGCTGCCCGAGGACGAGACCTTCGAGACCGTCGCCCGGGCCTGGGCCGCCCTGGGCCGGTCCATGGACCAGCGTTTCTGACCGGCCCCCACCCCGGCCAGCCCGGTCTTCCCCCGGCCGGCTCGCCGGCTGATCACGACGGGCGTACCGCCGGCGGCACCAGCTCGCCCGACGCCGTTCACCGCGACACCGTACGCCCACGGCCGGAATGCCCAGCCGGCGACGCGCGACGCGTTCAGCGGCGGTAATACGGCGACCAGCGCAGCAGGGCGGCGCGAATGAGCGGAGCGGCCGCGCTGGCGAGGGTACGCCGCCAGCCGGCGCGGGCGGCGACCTCGCGGACGATGTCGTCGAGGCTGTGGCGCTGGTACCGCAGCAGGGCCTGGCTCTCGGTGGTGTCCAGCCAGTCGGTCGGGTACCGGGTGTCGGTGCTGAACGCCTCGTCCGGCAGCGGATCAATGCCCATCGCCGCCAGCATCCGGGCGATGTACTCACGGTAGGTGACCTGGCAGCGGGGGCCGCCGCCGAGCAGGAGCACGCGGCCCCACACCTCGGGCGTCTCGATGGCCTGGGCGAGGGCGAAGCCCGCGTCCCGGGGGTCGAGCGCCTCGATCCGGCCGTTCGGGTTGTTGTCGAACATGATCCGGGGTGGTCGCCGCAGCCCGAGGATGGGGACGTCGGCCAGGCGCACGATGCACCACGACAGGCGGCTCGCGCGCACCAGCGCCTCGGCCTCGATCTTGTGCTCGGCGTACGGGTTCGTGGGAACCAACGGGTCGTCGGCCCGGACCGGCGGTGGACGGTCCATTGTGTACCCGTGCACGTTGAACGATGAGGTGAACAGCAGGCGCGGGGGCGTCGGCTGGGCCTCGCAGGCGGCGATCACGGCGGCCGTACCGTCCACATTGACCGCTCGGGCCCGCTCGGGGTGGGCGTCGGCCGCCGGCGGCAGGATCGCCGCGAGGTGGATGACCACGTCGACGCCCGCCACCGCCTGGTCGACCGCGGCGCGGTCCGTGACGTCGCCCCACACGGTCGGCACGCCGAGACGCCGAGCGGCGCGCCGGGTGGCGGCGAACCGGGGCGACAGGACCCGCACCTCGTGGCCGCGCCGACGCAACTCGGGCAACGTATGCGTGCCGACGTGGCCGTAGCCTCCCGTGACCAGGACCCGCACGGCCCCGCAGTCTAGTCCCGACCAGGACACAGATGATCATGCAGAGCGAGGCGGCGTCCGGCGGCCAGGCCCCCGCGCAGGCGCGGCCAGGAGGGGCACCCCGACCGACCGGAGGGGCACCCCGACCGGGCAATGACGCCTGATAACGAGTGACGACCGCCCAGGATACGCGTTGCCATCCCCACACGACGCATTCCCGGAGAACGCCGCGGCATCAGCGCTCTGTGATCTTTCGCTGCCCTTGACGGAACCGGCCCTCGATGAGAATGTGGCGCCGGTCACTCCACGAGAGTGACCTCCGCCTACGCACCCGTGTGCGGGGCGCAGCCGAGGAACAAAGGAGTCCACATGGCTGTCGCCCAGGGCCAGGCGCTCGCCCAGGCCGGCAGCACCGCGCACGTCCAGACACGGACGCCCGAAACCCGGACCTCGGTCAACGTCATCGCCGAGAAGCCCGGCAAGAACCCGAACAACGTCGTGATGGCCGGCGCCCACCTGGACGCCGAAGTCGCCGGCATCAACGACAACGGCAGCGGGGCGGCGGCCCTGCTCGAGACGGCGCTGATGATGGCGAAGCTCAAGCCGGAGAACACGCTGCGCTTCGCCTGGTGGGGCGCCGAGGAGGCCGGCCTGGTCGGCTCCACCGCCTATGTGGAGAGCCTGTCCCAGGCCGAGCTGGACCGTATCGCGCTCTACATGAACTACGACATGGTCGGCTCGCCGAACTACATATTTATGGTTTACGACGCTGACGAGTCGACCTTCCCGGCGCCGGTGCCGGTGCCGCCCGGCTCCCAGGCCATCGAGGACGTGTACGAGGCGTACTACACGATGATCGGTGAGCCGTACGACGACACCGAGTTCTCGGGCCGCAGCGACTACGAGGCGTTCATCCTGGCCGGCATCCCGTCATCCGGCCTGTTCACCGGCGCCGAGGTGATCAAGACGGAGCAGCAGCAGGCGATCTGGGGCGGCGTGGCCGGCGAGCAGTTCGACCAGTGCTACCACCTCGCCTGCGACGACATCAGCAACATCGACCCGCACGCACTCGAGGTGAACAGCGACCTCATCGCGTTCGCGATGCTCACCTTCGCCTACTCGACCGAGTCGGTGAACGGTGTTCCGGGCGCGAAGGTGCCCGGCCCGCCGGTCCACCTGCCTCCGCCCGCCGGGCCGCAGGGCACGTTCGTCGAGAGTGACGGCGGCGGCCACGGCCCCGGCCTGGTCGTGTCGTAACGCCACCCCAACTCGGGCTGGGCGGTCGGTCGTCGTGATCGGCCGCCCAGCCCGAGTCCTCTTTGAGGTACGGATCGGGTACGGACGTGGTCGCTGTCCAGGCCGGCCGGGAAAACCGCGGCGTGCCGGTTTGGTGCCCGTGGCCGCGCGGCACCACCACCGGCGCGACCTGGGTGCCTCGCGCCGCCCGGCGTACGTGCCCGAGGCACCGTTAGGCATCGTCGCCGGTGGGGCCGGCCGTCGTCGCGTCCAGGTCGCCGTCGGTGGTGAGGATGATGTCCTTGTCGCGGGTGACGTGGTAGGTGCGCCCGTCGGGCAGGGTCCAGGTGGTGACCCGGCCGCGGGTGGTCTGCTGGTCGGTGACGCGGACGCCGGGGGCGTGGCGCAGGGTGTGGTGGCGGCGGCACAGGCAGCGGCAGTTGCCGCGGTGGGAGGGGCCGCCGCGGTGGTGTTCGAGGGCGTGGTCGATGTCGCAGGCGGCCGCGGGCCGGCGGCAGTGGGGTGCGCGGCAGGTGCGGTCGCGGGCGCGGATGAAGGCGGCTTCGTCGGCGGTGGGGTGGCGTCCGGTGTGGCCGTGGTGGCGGGGCCGGCCGTGTTCGTCCACTTGGGACCATTTGTCGGGCGGGTTGGCTCGGGCGTCGGCGTCGACCTGGGCGGCGATGTCGGCGATGACCGCCGCCCAGGCGGGGTCGTGCCCGGTGGTCAGGTCGGCCGGGGTGAGCTGGATCTCGACGACGCTGCGCCGTTTTCCGACCTCGACCCGTAAACAGGTGCAGGCCGGGTCCGGCGTCCCGGCCACCGAACCGGAATCCGACTGGGCCGCCGTTTTCGGGTCGTGGGGCACTGGCGGGAGGATGGGACGCCGGCTGGTGGTGCCGTGGTGGAGCAGTTCTCCGTGGGGGTCGAAGACCGACCACCGCCACAGCGGGTCCAGCAGCCGATCGGCGGCGATCTGACGGGCGACGTCCGCGGGGACCGGCCCGAACCCGGCCAGCAGACCGGGATGGTCATCGCGGCCAAGCAGCGTGGTCAGCTTGACGCTGACCTGCACCACCCCGGGACGCGGCACCAGCCGGCCCCCGCAACGCCCGCACCGGTCCCCGGCCAACACGCCACCGGCCGAATTCCCTGTTCCGAACCGGGAATCACCAGCCCTCAGCGCGACCCGGCCGACCGGATTCCCTGCCTCGGACCGGGAATCGGCAGCCATCGACGTGGCCACCGGCTTTCGAACCTGCTCCCCCGGCTCACGCCCGCCCGCCGCGGCCACCCCGTCGCTAACCGCGACCGCACCGACCCGGCCTCCGGTCGCACACCCGCCGACCGTTGGTGCCGCGGCCGTCGCCTGGCCGGCTGGATTCCCTGTCTCCAACCGGGAATCCGGGTCAGCCGATGAACCGCGCGTCCGGCCGGTAGGACTGGGGGTGCCTGGTCCGGCGTCCGCGGCCGTCGAGGGATAGGCGGCGTCGGAGCGATCGTGGCCGCTCCCGTGCTGGCCGGGCCAGCACTGGTCGGCCCAGTGCTGGTCGACCCAGCGCTGGTCGTCGTCGGTGTGCCCGAACCACCGCTCGTAGTCGTACTCGTCGATCACATCGGTGGTCTCGGGCGGAACCGGCCCCGGATCGCCCCCAGTGGCGCCGGGACGGCGGTGCTGGTCGGTCGATGGCTGCGGGTAAGGCGACTCGGCGTCGGCGGTGAGGCCGTCGACGGTCGGGCTGATCGGAAACGGCACCCCGGCCAGCAGGTCGGTGAACGCGTCCCCACGCAACTGGCTCAGCGTCCGCGGATCACCCGCCGCCCGAGCCGCCCGGGCCAGCCGATCGATCCGGTCGAACGCGGCCGCCGCCCGATGCGCCGGCAACCCCACCCCGGCCAACGACGCGGTCCCGTCCGGCTCCGGCCGCAGCCGAACATCCCG
>Ga0310834_102020_pt1 | contig 10465 bp, 8 predicted proteins | sample SM_ome_2_FD_201314 | JGI IMG/M metagenome (GOLD analysis project Ga0310834, IMG submission 201314) | Sorghum-adapted microbial communities enriched on stacked mutant (SM) sorghum from Joint BioEnergy Institute, Emeryville, California... ... | reverse complement strand
GCCCGGGCACCAATCGCTATGAGGTGACGGGGGATAATGGCAAGATCGTCATTGAGCATGGGAAGATGACGTTCTGGCGCAATCGCGTCCCTGAATCGGAGTTCAACAGGACGAACCAGAAGGTGTTCGGCCGTCCCGAAGTATGGGAGTGCGAGATTCCGGTGGCGGCAGGCATCGGCCCGCAGCATCGCGGCATCACACAGAACTTTGTGAACGCGATCCTGCATGACGAACCGCTCATCGCGCCGGGCGAAGAGGGGATCAACGGACTGTCGATTTCCAATGCCATCCATCTGTCCAGCTGGCTCAATGACTGGGTGGAGCTGCCGGTGGATGAGGAGCTGTTCCTGAAGCATCTGCAGGAGAAAATCGAGGTTTCCAGGACGAAGAAGAAGGCCAATGTGCGTCAGCAGACCGTCGGCATCGACGGCAGCTTCTGATGCCAGGCCGATACAGGGAAGCTATTCCAACTACAACGCAACAGCCTGATGAGCTGATGATCTGAAGGAGGAAACAGGCAATGATCCATAAATTCGCCGCGCAGCTGTTCACGCTGCGCAATGAGCTGGAGCAGGATTTCCCCGGAGTGCTGAGGGAGCTGAAGAAGATGGGCTGGCATGCCGTCCAGATATCCGGACTGCGCGGACACACGCCGGAGGTGATCAGCGAGGCGCTGCGCGAAACGGGGCTGGCCGTAGCGGGCATGCATATCTCGCTGGACATGATCAACAATGAGCTGCCGGAGGTGCTCAGACAGGCCGAGATGTTCGGGACCAAGGATCTGGTGGTGCCGTATCTGCCGGAGACACTGCGCAGCGAGACGGGTTACCGGCTCGTGAAGAGCAATCTGAACGAGCTGGCGCGCAAGCTGAAGAAGCTTGGTTATACGCTCAGCTATCACAATCATGACTTCGAATTCGCCACGACGATCGAGGGCAAGGATGCGCTCAGCTTCATCCTCGAGCCTGCAGAAGACAATGACATCCTGGCCGAGATCGATGTTTACTGGGTGAGGAAGACCGGCCGCGATCCGCTGACCTACATCCAGTCGTATGGCGGACGCATGCCGATCATCCATCTGAAGGACATGACGAACGACGAGGAAGAGACCTATGCCGAGATCGGCACCGGCAAGATCGATTTCCTGCCGATCCTGCGCTGGGGCGAAGCGAACGGCGTCAAGTGGTACGCGGTCGAGCAGGATATCTGCAAGCGGTCGCCGCTGGAATCGCTGGCGATCAGCCTGGACAATCTGCGCCGCATGGCGGAGGAGATCGCCAGGGGCTAAACGCTTGAGGAGGAGAGAGGATGTCGAACAGGGACGGAATGAACTATGCGCCGAAGGGCAAGGCCAATCGCGTGGTTGGCCCCGGTGAATTCACCATTGCGGCCATCGGGCTTGATCATGGACACATATACGGGATGTGCAACGGACTTACGGAGGCTGGCGCTGAGCTGAAGTGGGTATACGATCCGGATCCTGCCAAGGTGGAAGCGTTCCTGCGCACCTATCCGCAAGCGAAGGCAGCGCGCTCGGAGCAGGAGGTGCTGCAGGATCCGGAGGTCAAGCTGGTGGCTGGCGCGGCCATCCCGTCGGAACGATGCGCGCTTGGCCTCAGGGTGATGGATCACGGCAAGGATTACTTCACGGACAAGGCGCCGTTCACCACCCTTGAGCAGCTTGAAGCCGCGCGCCGCAAGACAGCTGAGACGGGGCTGAAATATGCTGTCTATTACAGCGAACGGCTGCATGTCGAGAGCGCTGTCTATGCCGGACAGCTCGTGCATGACGGGGCGATCGGCCGCGTGCTGCAGGTGATCGGTCTCGGGCCGCATCGCCTGAATGCGCTGAGCAGGCCGCGGTGGTTCTTCGAGAAGAAGTATTATGGCGGGATCCTGTGCGATATCGGGAGCCATCAGATCGAGCAGTTCCTGTATTACAGCGGGGCGAAGGATGCCACCGTGCTGCACAGCAAGGTCGCCAACTATGCGCATCCGGAATATCCGGAGCTGGAGGATTTCGGCGACGCGACGCTCGTGGCGGACAATGGGGCGACCAATTACTTCCGCGTTGACTGGTTCACGCCGGACGGCCTGAGAACCTGGGGAGACGGGCGGACGATCATCCTCGGCACGAACGGATATATCGAGATTCGCAAGTACATCGATGTCGCGAGGGAAGAAACGTCGGATCACGTGTTCCTCGTCAATGACCAGGGCGAGCAATACATTCACGCCAAGGGGAAGGTCGGTTTTCCGTTCTTCGGAGAGCTGATCCTCGACTGCCTGGAGAGAACGGAGCGGGCCATGACGCAGGAGCACGCCTTCAAGGCGGCGGAGCTGTGCCTGCTCGCGCAGAAGCAGGCGGTGCGCGTGACCGCTGGCGAGCTGTGATGGTCGTCACGCACCTCATGATCTGCTGTGGTATAATGATCGTTGAACCGCTCAGGTCATGAGGAAGGGAATGAATGCATGATGGACCGGACTCCATATGAATTGCTGGGCGGGGATGAGACGCTGCGCAGGCTGGTGGATGCCTTCTACCCGAAGGTGTACGCCGATCCGCGGCTATCCCCGCTTTTTCAGGGCGATATGAAAGTGATCAAGGAGAAGCAGAGGATGTTCCTGACGCAGTTTCTCGGCGGGCCAACGCTGTATTCGGACGCATACGGCCACCCGATGATGCGGGCCAGACATCTGCCGTTCGAGATCACGCCGTCACGCGCCGAAGCCTGGCTTGAATGCATGCGGCAGGCGATGGATGATATTGGTCTTGCGGGCGAGATCCGCGATTATTTCTATGAACGGCTCAGGATGACCGCCTACCATATGGTGAACACCGATGAGCCGCGCGCCCAGGCAGACTGAGTGGATGGCTGGCCGACTGCATGAGTCGACTCGTCTCGTCAGACGATCTCGAAGAACAGGTTGCGTTCCAGCCATCCGCGTATATCTCCGCGGTCGGACGAAGTGCCATAAGCGAGCATCAGCTTGACGAGCGCCGCTTCCATGGACATGTTCGCCAGCGGCGCAACGCCGAAGCGGCTGACCTCGTGGGAAGTGGCATAGCGGTTTCCGCCCGTGTCTTTCACAGGAGCAAGATACAGATCGATATTCCGCTCGCGGCAAGCTTTGCAGAACAGCTCCAGCGAATCTTCTGTTGATGCGAATCGTATCCCGGTGGTACCGGAGTGATACGCTTCGAGAAGGATCGCCTGGAGCTGTTCGTTATTGTCCGGCAGCCGCAGATGGGAATAACGGAATCCCGGGTAAGGCTTGACGCAGAGGATCCTGCCCGAGAAGGAGAGGTCGGCGAGCTTCCCTGTCTGGCGCTTGCGGTAATCCCGAACTTCCTCGATGGTCGGGTTGTACCGGTTCGTCCGCACTTGCAGTCTGCCGCCCAGGATCTCGCCGAATGGCTCATGGTAGATGCTGAGGAATTGGTCGGTGAACGGCTCGGACTGGCGGATTCGCGTCCCCAGATGGACCTGCATGCGTCCTTCATGATTCTCAAATATGACGAAGACGCCAGGCAGCGGGTCGTGCACGATCATCGAGACGCAGGCGGCAAAGTTGCGCAAGCCCTCACTTCGCACATCATCCAGCGGATAGTTGCTGGCGGTCAGCAGGATGGGCACGGGGCTTGCCGCAAAGCGATAGCTCAGGGCGGCGGCGGTATAGGCCAGCGTGTCGGTGCCGTGGGTGATGATGACGCCGTCGTAGCGTGCCGGTTCGGCCTCTTCAATCGCGCGGATCAGCCCTTCCCAATCCTCTGGAAGCATATTCTCGCTGAGCAGCGCAAAAGGCTGAATGGCGGTGAACCTGGCCTGGACGCCGTAATGTTCCTCATGCAAGCGGATCAGCTCATAGCCCGCCGCGGCATGCACATCGATCGTGGCCCCGTTCGATTGGCTGCCGATGGTTCCTCCTGTGAATACAACAAGGATGTTTTTCATCCCATGAAGTCCTCCGTTTCCTGGTCGATCGGTGTCATCTGGTGTGAGATTAACTGCCTGTCCGCTTGGTGGATCAACGCAATTTCATCCTGTCGCGACACGGCCGTATCCCTTTGGTGATTTCGTTCCTATTATATCGGGGTATGTCCAAACATGCAAAAGAGGTAAATTATTGTAAATCCGTCGCATGTTATGATACAATCTGTATCATAAATGGACAGGAGGGTTGTCGTGATGTCGACTCATATTACAAGCCCATACGTACATAAATCGCTGTCTGTTTGGCTCGATGTGTTCCGTTGGGCAGCCGCAGTCGTGGTCGTAATTTCTCACATCAAAGGTCTTTTTTTGTGAACTATTCCGAACTTGTTGATCCTCATCCGATCGTGACCTTGCTCTATATGGTTGCGAGTGCGGGGCATCAGGCTGTCATCATTTTTTTTGTTTTGAGCGGCTATTTTATTTCCAACAGTGTCATCAACTCTATCCGCAAGCAGACATGGTCCTGGAAAGTTTATCTGATGAACCGATTTACCCGGTTGTATATTGTGCTCATTCCGGCGCTCTTGTTGGGAGCCATTTGGGATCAGACTGGCATCCATTACTTCGGACATACCGGTGTTTATGACGGGTTGCCGGAAGATCAATATATTTTGGATTATTCCTCCAAAGACCACCTTGTCTGGCAAGATTTTTTCGGAAGTCTTTTCTACTTGCAAGGAATTTTGACAGGTCATTTTGGTTCGAACGGCCCGTTATGGAGCCTGGCCTACGAATTCTGGTACTATATTCTCTTTCCTTGCCTGGTGCTCACTGCTGTATCCAGAAAAGCAGTCTATAAGGCGCTTTACGGCTTGTTGAGTGCGTTCTTGTGTATATTTGTCGGAAAGCAGATTGTGCTTTATTTTCTCATATGGGCTCTTGGGTTTGCGGTACATATGCTGCCTGTGCGAAAGTTCAGGTTCGACCGGGTATGGAAATGGCTGTTGCCGATCTTTGTGATGGCCCCTTTTTTTGGTAACCGATTCATTCCGTTTGGCTCGTTTATTGCCGATCTGGTGATCGCCGTTGCATTTGCAGCTTGGATCTATTATATGAAATGCTCCATGCAAAACAGTCAGCCATCTCCCCATCTGTCTGTTTGGGCAAAACGCCTGGCGGGTTTCTCATATACAACTTATCTGACGCACTTTCCCTTGCTCGTCTGGATCCATGGTGCTCTATATGCCCTCAGCCCAGTCAAATGGCAACCAACCGCAGAAACGTTCATGTATGGGGTTGCTCTGCTGATCGCGACGCTGATCTATTGTTGGCTCGTATCGCTCATTACAGAACGACATACAGATAAGGTCCGCAAACTGATGTCCGCACTTATGACACGCAATCAGAAATTGCCGTCGCAATCCGTCAAACAGGTATTGAAAAAAACGCTATAGTCAGACTCCTCTGGAGAAAAGTGTCGCCCACCCTCAACAGACACCTTCTCTAGAGGAGTTTTCTCTCCTTGCATGCCCCTCCTTTTTTGAACATCTTCCTGTCGTGGTCAGGCACTTCTCTTCCGGCTGAATCTTCCCTAACATTGCCATTTTTATGCAAGTCCATCAGCGTGTCATGTCCTTAAGTCCAATTGATGCAGATCCTCAAACAGGTGATCACAGGGTGAAGCCTTCTGCCTGGCCTTGCGCCATGCGCCATGAACACCGTTCATGGCAAAAGGGTGATCGAGTCAAATACTGAAACTTTGGACGGGAATTCGACGTAATGTTACAATAGATGGAAGCTGCAGTAGAAGATTGTGAGGTGATTAGAGAGATGGATACGGTTTATTGGATCCTGTTTGCGATCGGTGTCATCCTGGCAGTGCTCACGATCCTGTTCGGCGATATCTTCGATATCGGATCGGATCATCTGCCCTTTCTCTCTCCAACCGTTCTGGCTTCATTCCTCACTGTATTCGGCGGAAGCGGAGCGTTCCTGACGATCTCGAGCAACCTGCCGCCGCTATTCATCGCGGCGATCTCGCTCGTCGTAGCGCTGGCTCTCACCGCTGTGATTCTGTATGCGGTCATACTCCCCCTGCATCGCGCACAGCAGTCGGCTGCCTTCTCCAGCAAGGACATGATCGGCAAGACGGCTGAGGTGATCACCCCGATCGAACCGGGCAAGAGAGGAGAGATTATCTACGAGCAGGGAGGATCGCGCCTCAGCGCTCCTGCCAAGACCTTGCAGAACGAGAGAATCGAGCAAGGCGAAACCGTCTGGATCATGGACGTGGTCAGCGGCACCTTCATCGTGGAGAAGAGCGGCAACGGTTAGAAGGCCGTGCCCAGGCAAGCGGCCGGTCTTGAGGCCAACCCGATCAGGCCTGATCAATCAACGAAATGGAGGATGATCTATGTTGAATTCGTTCGACACAAGCATCTTGATCCCCGCAGGCATTATATTGGTCATTATCTTGTTGGTTATCGTATTTGCCAAACGGTACAGAACGGTCAGAGCCGATGAGGCGATGATCATCACCGGGGCCATGACACGAAACGGCATGAAGATCGTCAAGGCAGGCGGCGCCTTCGTATTCCCGATCATCCAGAACGCCGAGATCCTGTCGCTGCAGGTACATACCCTGGAGATCAAGACTCCGGAAGTCTATACGGAGCAGGGCGTCCCGGTCATGGCGGACGGTGTGGCGCAGGTGAAGATCAAGGGCGACATCGAGTCGATCGCCACCGCAGCCGAGCAGTTCCTCGGCAAGCAGGAAGATGAACTGCGGAGCATCGCCACCCAGACGCTGGAAGGGCATCTCCGGGCGATCCTGGGCCAGATGACCGTGGAGGACCTGTACAAGAACCGCGAGGAGTTCGCGAAGCGCGTGCAGGAGGTTGCGGCGAGCGATCTGAACAAGATGGGGCTGCAGATCGTGTCCTTTACGATCAAGGACGTGCGCGACAAGAATGGCTATCTGGAAGCGCTTGGTCAGCCGCGGATCGCCCAGGTGAAGCGCGATGCGGAGATCGCCAAGGCGCAAGCGCTGCGCGACGAGCAGATCGCCAAGGCGCAGGCACTGGAAGAGGGCAAGAAAGCGGAGTTCAAGGCGGAGACGAACATCGCGGAAGCGCAGAAGGAGATGGAGGTCCGCAAGTCCGAGTTCAAGAAGGAACAGGATATCCGCCGCGCTGAAGCCGATCAGGCCTACAAGCTGCAAGAAGCCAGGACTCTCCAGGAAGTGAAGAAGGAAGAGATGCAGATCGCCGTTGTCGAACGGGAGAAGCTGATCGAACTCGAGGTCAAGGAAATCGAGCGCCGTGAGAAGGAACTGGAGGCGACGGTTCGCAAGCAGGCCGAAGCGGAGCGCTATGCGGCCGAGCAACTGGCCGAAGCGGAGCGCTACAAGATCGAGGCGATGGCGAAGGCACAGGCAGAACAGGTGCGTCTCGCCGGTCAGGCCAATGCGGATAAGCAGCGCGCGGAAGGTGCGGCCGAAGCGGAAGTCATCCGCATGAAAGGTCTCGCGGAAGCCGAAGCGAAGGACAAGATCGCGGAAGCGATGAAGAAGTACGGGGAAGCGGCGATTGCCGAGATGATCGTCACCCAGTTCCCGGATATCGCAAGGGCGATTGCCGAACCGCTGTCCAGGACGGAGAAGATCGTCGTGATCGACAGCGGCGGTGGTCAGAGCGGCGGCGCCAGCAAGGTGACCGGGTATGTGACGGATATTCTCGCCAAGCTGCCTGAGACCGTTCAGTCGCTGACAGGCGTCGATCTGACGAAAATCCTGGCTCGTCTCGCCGAGGGAGAAGCGGCGCGTCCGTCGGCCCAATCGACGAATGCAGGCGAATCAGCCAATCCATCCGGATCTTGATATCCGAACCGTTCCTTTACACTCACTACACACACTCACACCGGAATCTGCAGTCCTTCTATTAAGTATGGCGTTATGATCCATTCCATAGAAAACGTTGAACACGCGATAGGCGGGGGATGAATCCCGAAGCAGGAGAAGATCTGTGCGGGGGGGGACGATTCTCCCGTTTTTTTCACCTCCATAAACAAGATCCATCGACAAAAAGAGCCCCGATCGTGCAAATTGACTCGTTCTATTTTTTGATTTTCTATGAAAGGTAGTTACATTTTTTCGAAATTATGATACAATGTGTATCATAATAGGAAGGAAAACTCAATATGATAGGAGTGTTTTGCGGTTGATTGATACAAAAGGGAGCAACCTAGTGTTCGTACTGTGTGTGCCCCGGAGCGGAAGCTCTCTGACAACCGTCATGCTGCAGAATCACAGCAAGATCTCCGCCATGCAGGAAATGTGGTTTCTGCTGAGCCTGTATGACCTGCGTCAGCGAAAATCCAGGCCCTTCGGCGGGACGGATATCCTGCATAAATTTTTTAACGGCGTACTGACCGATGAACTGTTCGAACGGGCATGCCGGGCCTACGCGCTGGAGGTTTACAACGGCTTGCTCTATTCGGGCGAGTCCAGCCTGGTGGTTGACAAATCACCGCGATACTACCTGATCCTGGAGTTTCTGGACCGGTTGTTCCCTGAAGCCAAGCGCATCTGGCTCACACGCAATCCGCTGGATATCGCGGCTTCATACAAAAAGGTACACAAGCATCTGGGAGATCCGTTTGATCTCCTGGAGACTCTGAACAGCGACAGGTTGAACATGAAGGCGGTGGACATGACGGCGGGGCTTCTGCGTTACGCCCGATATTTCTCCGGAGCGAGTCCGCATGCCATTCACGTTCGGTATGAACAGGTCGCCTCCGAACCGCGTCAGGAGCTGACCAGGCTCTGCCGCTTCTTTGGCGTGGAATATGAGGAAGGCATGGAACGGTACGGCGACGCCGTCAGGAGCGGCGAAGCGGCCCAGTTCTTCAGCATGGGGGTGGGCGATCCGTTCCTCGCCCGGCATGCGGAGCCGCATCGGCAATCCATCGGCCGCTGGCACGAGATCTTGACCCGCGAGGAGGCGATCCGGTATTGCCACGTCATCGGCGCCCGGATCTTCCATGAGCTCGGTTACGCGGAGGAGCTGGCCGATGCCGAGAAGCGGCTGGGCATCACGGTTCCTGACGATCCGGATGAACAGCTCATGGAGCGGCTCTCCAGGCAGCTCGCGGATGCTGCGGGATACGACTGGCAGCCGGGCTATCAGCTGCGGGCCGACCATGATCCCGGTCGGATGTCGGTCAGCCTTGATGCGGAACACGCGATTACTCCCGAAGTCATGCGTCTTCAGATGATGCTGCGTTCGCTGGAGATGCGCCTGGAGAAATGCTATCGCGAACGCGATGAATACAAGGCGCGCTACATCAGCCTGAGGAGAAAAACGGACCGTCTGAAGGCGTGGATTCCCTTCGGCAAACGGCTGTCCAGGTTAGCTTTCGGAATATCTGGTGAAGGTGGTCATAAGCGATGAGCGCGATCGCAGGAATCGTCAGCCTCGAGGGTGCCGTCATCCCGGCTGAACTGACGGAGAAGCTTGCTCACGAGCTCCGGGTCTATAGCGGCGATCAATTCCAGACGTTCCTGGAAGGCCATGTGTTTCTGGCCTGCCAGGCCAGGTGGATCACCCCCGAATCGGTGAACGAGGCGAATCCCGCCTATGATGCCCTGTGCCGGCTGGCCATCGTCTCAGACGCCTGCATCGACAATCGGGATGAGCTCTGCGAGGAGCTGGGAATAGATGCGGGCTTGCGCCAGAATATTGGCGACAATGAACTGCTCTTGCTGGCATATGCCAAATGGCGGAGCGATGTGGTACACCACCTGATCGGCGATTATGCCTTTGTTATCTGGGATGCGGTGAATCGCGAGCTATTCGGGGCCAGGGATCCCCTGGGCAGACGCACGCTCTATTATACCCTGGCGGACGGAAGGTTCGCCTTCTGTACCACGATGCGTCCGCTCCTTGCCTTGCCGGGCGTCTCCAGAGCATTCAACGAAGAGTGGCTGGCCGAGTATCTGGCGATTACTTCCATGTTCGATACCGTTCAGCCGGATATCACGCCTTACAGGCAGATTCGAATCCTGCCCGCTTCCCATACCTTTCGCCTTAAGCAAGGGCGGCTTACGACAACAGCTTACCATGTACTGGAAAACGTAACTGAACTTCACCTGGGCAACAATGAACAGTATGAAGAAGCATTGGTGGATGTGGTCCGGCAAGCTGTTCGATCCAGGCTGCACACGCATCGCAATGTCAGCTCCATGCTGAGCGGCGGACTGGATTCCGGCACGGTGGTGAGCTTTGCCGCACCGGAGCTTGCGTATCGAGGGAAGAAGCTGTATACGTTCAGCTATGTTCCGGTTGAGGACTTTGAAGACTGGACGCCGGTCCGCTATATTCCGGATGAACGCCGATTCATACAGGCTACGGCTGAACATGTCGGCAATGTCGAAGCCAGACTCGAATCGTTTCCCGGAAGAAATCCCTTCCTGGAGATTGATCATTACCTGGATATTCTCGAAACCCCGTATAAATATTTCGAAAATT
>Ga0310834_102014_pt1 | contig 10519 bp, 6 predicted proteins | sample SM_ome_2_FD_201314 | JGI IMG/M metagenome (GOLD analysis project Ga0310834, IMG submission 201314) | Sorghum-adapted microbial communities enriched on stacked mutant (SM) sorghum from Joint BioEnergy Institute, Emeryville, California... ... | reverse complement strand
GTGGAAGCGGCATCGCTCAACGGATAAAAGGTACCCCGGGGATAACAGGCTGATCTTCCCCAAGAGTCCATATCGACGGGATGGTTTGGCACCTCGATGTCGGCTCGTCGCATCCTGGGGCTGGAGTAGGTCCCAAGGGTTGGGCTGTTCGCCCATTAAAGCGGCACGCGAGCTGGGTTTAGAACGTCGTGAGACAGTTCGGTCCCTATCCTCCGCGCGCGCAGGAGACTTGAGAGGAGCTGTCCCTAGTACGAGAGGACCGGGACGGACGAACCTCTGGTGTGCCAGTTGTCATGCCAATGGCACGGCTGGTTAGCTACGTTCGGACGAGATAACCGCTGAAAGCATCTAAGCGGGAAGCTCACCTCAAGATGAGGTCTCCCACCCGTCATGGGGTAAGGCCCCCAGCTAGAACACTGGGTTGATAGGCCAGAGGTGTAAGCCTGGTAACAGGTTCAGCCGACTGGTACTAATAGGCCGAGGACTTGACCACAAATACGCTTGCGTCCACTGTGCGATTCTGAGACAACGAGCAGCTGTTCCGGTTGAGTTCGACCGGATTCCCGGACAGGTGCTGACAGTTGCATAGGGTTACGGCGGCCATAGCGGCGGGGAAACGCCCGGTCCCATTCCGAACCCGGAAGCTAAGCCCGCCAGCGCCGATGGTACTGCACTGGACACGGTGTGGGAGAGTAGGACGCCGCCGGACATCTTTCTCGTAAGGCGCTCACCGTTGCGGTGGGCGCCTTACGTGTTTTCGCTGTCCTCCGCTCATGCACCGCGACGTCGATTGTGACCACGACGGGGATTTGCCCGCCGGGGGGATTGGACGGTGACGGGGATTGGACGGTGACGGGGAGCCGTCGGAACCGGTCGTGGGCATCGGGCGTCCGCAAGGGCCATGCGGATGCTTCGGTCGATGCTGGTGATCGGGCTGGTCACGGCGATGGGTGTGCTCGTCCGCGCGGCGCCGGCGTGCGCGTGCAGCTGCCGGGAGCTCACCCAGGAGGAGGCCCTGGCCCTCGCGGACGTCGTCTTCGCCGGCACGGTCACCGACGTCCACTCCTCGGCGACGGGACCGATCTACAGCAGCGCGGATCCGGTGACGGTGACCTTCGAGGTCGACACGGTTCAGAAGGGAGACGTCCCGGCGTCCGTGCAGGTGCAGACCGTGGTTTCGGAGATTTCGTGCGGGTACGAGTTCCGGGAGCGGTCCCGGTACCTCGTCTACGTCCACGTCGACCAGGCGGGCCAGTGGACGACCGGACTGTGCAACGGGAATCGGGTGCTCGACCCCTGGACCGGGCCGCGGGCCGGCGACCCGTCGCCGACCGGCGACCAGCCGCAGTCCGAGGCGGGGCCGTCGGCCGGGGCGCCGTCCGAGAGCGCGCCGTCGGATCAGGCGGCGGCTGGGCCCGGCGACGGCCGCGGGCCGGCGACGCTGGTCGACGACCCGAGCCGGCGGTCGCTGCTCCTGCTCCTGGCCGTCGGTATCACCGCCGTGGCGGCCGGCGTTCTCGTCGTGCTGGTCGTACTTCTCGTCCGGCGGAGGCGGGCCGCGACGATCACGTCCGGCTAGTTCGTAGACTGACGGTCGTGACTCAGAAGCCCGATCTCGCGTCCGCACCCCTGCCCACCCAGTACACGCCGGGTGAGGTAGAGGGGCGCCGATACGAGTTCTGGGTGTCCCAGGACCTGTTCCGGGCCGACGCCGGCAGCGACAAGGACGCGTACTGCATCGTCATCCCGCCGCCGAACGTGACCGGCTCGCTGCACATGGGTCACGCGCTGGACCACACCATCCAGGACGCGCTGATCCGGCGGCGGCGGATGCAGGGGTACGAGACGCTGTGGCTCCCCGGCACCGACCACGCCGGAATCGCGACCCAGAACGTCGTCGAGCGGCAGCTCGCCGCCGAGGGCCTGTCCCGCCACGACCTCGGTCGAGAGAAGTTCGTCGAGCGGGTCTGGCAGTGGAAGGCCGAGTCCGGCGGCGCGATTCTGGGGCAGATGCGACGCCTGGGCGACTCCGTCGACTGGAGCCGTGAGCGCTTCACGATGGACGAGGGCCTGTCCCGGGCCGTGCTCACGATCTTCAAGCGGCTGTACGACGACGGGCTCATCTACCGGGCCGAGCGCATCATCAACTGGTGTCCGCGCTGCCTGACCGCGCTGTCGGACATCGAGGTCGAGCACAGCGACGACGAGGGCGAGCTGGTCTCGATCCGGTACGGCGACGGCGACACGAGCATCGTGGTCGCCACCACCCGGGCCGAGACGATGCTGGGCGACACCGCGGTGGCGGTGCACCCCGACGACGACCGGTACCGGCACCTGGTCGGCCAGGAGGTCGAGCTCCCGCTGACCGGCCGGCGCATCCCGATCGTCGCCGACCCCTACGTCGACCCCGAGTTCGGGACCGGCGCGGTCAAGGTGACCCCGGCCCACGACCCCAACGACTTCGAGATCGGGCAGCGGCACAACCTGCCGAACCTCACGATCATGGACGAGCGGGGCGTGATCACCGCCCCGGGCCCGTTCCAGGGTCTGGACCGGTTCGAGGCCCGGCCGGCGATCGTCGCCGCCCTGCGCGAGCAGGGGCGCGTCGTCGCGGAGAAGCGGCCGTACGTGCACGCGGTCGGCCACTGCTCGCGCTGCCGGACGACCATCGAGCCCCGCCTGAGCCTGCAGTGGTTCGTGAAGACCGGCCCCCTGGCGAAGGCGGCGGCCGACGCCGTCCGCGACGGCCGGGTGCGCATCGTGCCGGCCGAGATGGCCAAGCGGTACTTCGCCTGGGTCGACAACATGCACGACTGGTGCATCTCCCGGCAGCTGTGGTGGGGCCACCGTATCCCGGTCTGGTACGGGCCCAACGGGGAGACGATCTGCGTGGGCCCCGACGAGGAGCCGCCGGTCGGTGAGGGCTGGCACCAGGACGAGGACGTGCTCGACACCTGGTTCTCGTCCGCGCTCTGGCCGTTCTCCACGCTCGGCTGGCCGGACGAGACGCCGGACCTCGCCAAGTTCTACCCGACCAGCGTGCTGGTCACCGGCTACGACATCCTCTTCTTCTGGGTCGCCCGGATGATGATGTTCGGCCTCTACGCCATGGGGGGCCGGCAGCCGTTCCACGTGGTGGCGCTGCACGGCATGGTGCGCGACCAGCACGGCAAGAAGATGTCGAAGTCCTTCGGCAACGTGGTCGACCCGCTCGACTGGATCGAGCGGTTCGGCGCGGACGCGACCCGGTTCACCCTCGCCCGGGGCGCGAACCCGGGGGCCGACGTGCCGATCAGCGAGGAGTGGTGCCAGGGTTCGCGGAACTTCTGCAACAAGCTGTGGAACGCCACGCGGTTCGCGCTGCTCAACGGGGCGACCGTCAAGGGACGCCTGCCCGCCCGGGCGAAGCTGTCCACGGTGGACAAGTGGATCCTGTCCCGGCTGCAGCGCGTCATCGCGGAGGTCGACCAGTACTTCGAGGAGTTTGAGTTCGCCAAGGTCTGCGACACGCTGTACCACTTCGCGTGGGACGACGTGTGCGACTGGTACGTCGAGCTCACCAAGCCCGTGCTCGCGCGTGGGGGCGAGGAGGGCGCCCCGGCCGAGGCGGCCGCGGTGACCCGCCGGGTCCTCGGCCACGTGCTCGACCAGCTGCTGCGGCTGCTGCACCCGATCATTCCGTTCGTCACCGACGAGCTGTGGACCGCGCTGACCGGCAAGACCTCGGTGGTGCGGGCCGCCTGGCCCGCCGTCGACAAGTCCCTCATCGACGAGGCGGCCGAGGCGAACGTGGCGGCCCTGCAGCAGGTGGTGACCGAGGTGCGGCGGTTCCGCTCCGACCAGGGGCTGCGGCCCGGGCAGCGGGTGGCGGCCCGGCTCGTCGGGCTGGCCGACGCCGGCCTGGCGGCGCACGAGACGCTCATCCGCTCTCTCGCCCGGCTGGACGAGCCCGGCGACGGCTTCTCCGTCACCGCGTCGCTGAACGTGGGGCGGGGCGTCACCGTCGAGCTGGACACCCGGGGCGCCATCGATGTCAGCGCCGAGCGGGCGCGGCTGGAGAAGGACCGCGCCGCGGCCGAGAAGGAGATCGCGGGCTGCCGGGCCAAGCTCGACAACCCGGCCTTCACCGACAGGGCGCCGGCCGAGGTGGTGGCGAAGGTCCGCCAGCGCCTGGCGAACGCGGAGGCCGACCTCGCCCGGATCAACGCATCCCTCGCCGCGCTGGGCGCCTGACCGGGCGGGCGCCCGCGCCCGGCGCCTCAACCGCCGGGCGCCCTACGACCACCGGGCGCCCGGACCATCGGCGCCCGGACCATCGGGCGCCCAAACTACCGGGCGCCCAAACTACCGGGGCACGGCGCGCCCGGTGCGCGCAGCCGACCGTACGGCCCGTCGGCCGTACCCGTGACAGAACATGGAGTCCAGTGGCCACCTTCGCTGAGGTCGAGGCTGAGCTGACGGCCCGGGGTTACACCCGGATGGTCTTTGACCTGTCCCGGATCGAAGGGCTGCTCGACCTGCTCGGCAGCCCGCAGCGCGCGTACCCGGCCATCCACATCACCGGCACGAACGGCAAGACCTCCACGGCTCGCATGATCGACACGCTGCTGCGGGCCCACGGCCTGCGTACGGGCCGGTACACGAGCCCGCACCTGCAGAGCGTCCGGGAGCGGATCAGCATCGACGGCGAGCCGGTGACCGAGGACGAGTTCGTGGGGATCTACGAGGAGGTCGCCCCGGTGGCGGCGTTCCTCGACCAGCGCAGCGCCGGGGAGACGTTGACCTACTTCGACATGACGACGGCCATGGCGCTGACCGCCTTCGCGGACGCGCCGGTGGACGTCGCCATCGTCGAGGTCGGGCTCGGCGGCGCCGACGACTCCACCAACGTGCTGCAGGCCGGCACGTGCGTGATCACGCCGATCAGCCTGGATCACACCCAGTGGCTCGGCGACACGATCGCGGACATCGCCATGGCCAAGGCCGGGATCATCCACCGTGGGGCCACGGTGGTGTCCGCGGCGCAGCCGGCCGAGGCGATGCGTCCCCTGCTGGAGCGCTGCGTCGAGGTCGAGGCGACGGTCGCCCGGGAGGGTGAGGAGTTCGGCGTGCTGACCCGGACCATCGCGGTCGGCGGCCAGCTGCTCTCCTTCCAGGGACTTGGCGGGGTCTACGACGACGTGTTCCTGCCCCTGCACGGGGCCCATCAGGCCCAGAACGCCGCCCTGGCCCTCGCCGCGGTCGAGGCGTTCCTGGGCGCGGGCGCCGGCACCCGCCAGCTCGACCCCGACGTGGTTCGGGCCGGCTTCGCCGAGGCCACCTCGCCCGGGCGGCTGGAGCGGGTGCGGTCGGCCCCGACGATCCTGCTCGACGCGGCCCACAACCCGCACGGCATGAACGCCACCGTCGAGGCGCTGCGCGAGGAGTTCTCCTTCACGCGGCTGGTGGTCGTGCTCGGGGTGCTGGCCGACAAGGACGTACCGGCCATCCTGGATCTTCTTGAGCCGGTCGCCGACGCGGTCGTCTGTACCCGCAACTCGTCGCCCCGGGCGATGCCGGCCGACGAGCTGGGCCGGCTCGCCACCGAGGCCTTCGGCGAGGACCGGGTCAGCGTGGAGCCGGACCTGCCCGACGCGATCGAGAAGGCCGTGGTGCTGGCGGAGTCGGATCTCGACATCCTGTCCGGGGCCGGCGTGCTGATCACCGGATCGGTCGTCACCGTCGCTGACGCGCGCCGGCTGCTGGTGCGGGAATGAGCGCCGCGGCCGGCCCGGCGCGTGGCGCTGGCGAGGAACCGGTCCACCACCCCGGACCGGCCCATCACGAGAGAGGCGGGCACATGAGCGAGTCGGGCGAGTCCGGCGGGGCCGGCCCGGACCAGAGCCGGCCGGACGTCGGCGGGGCCGGGAGCGGCGGGGAGGCGTCCGGCCGGCGGCCCTCCGGGCTGCGCAATCCCGAGGCCGCGGTTCGCGGGGTGGGGGCGGCGGCCCTCGGAGCCGAGGGCGTGGGCCTGCTGCTCGCGATCGTGCCCTTGCGGGTGCTCGGCGCCGGGGGCAACACCGGCACGGCGATCGTGGCGTCGCTCGCGGTGCTCAGCTTCGTCCTCGCCGGACTGCTGCGCCACCGCTGGGCGTGGTGGGCCGGCGGCGCGCTACCGCTGGCGGCGATCGGGTGCGGGTTCGTCGTGCACCTGTCGCTGACCGTGTTCGGTGTCCTGTTCGGACTCGTCTGGCTCTACGTGCTGCGGGTGCGGGCGACCGTCCTGGGCCGGCGCTGAGGCCCTACTTGCCTCCGCCGCTGCGCCACTCGATCAGCTCGACCGCGTGCCCGTCCGGGTCACGCAGGCGGGCCCGCCACAGCTGCAGGCCGGGACCCCCGGGCACCGGCGCCGGCGCCTCGACCACCTCGCCGTCGCCCGCCCGGACGGCGGCGCAGACCTGCTCGATGTCGGTCACGTCCAGGTGGACTTCTCCCGGCGTGGGTTGGATCTTGCGCTCATCCAGCAGCACGCGGCTGCCCTGGCGCTCGACGACCGCCGACTTGGCCGAGGTGAAGACGACCGAGAAGCCGAGCACGTCGCGGTAGAACCGCAGCGCTCGGCTCAGGTCCGCCACCGGCCGGCTCACGCTGACGCCCGTGCCCGGGCTGGTCGTCCGGCCCGGATCGCGCGGCTGCGGGATGGCGGGGGCGCCGGCTGCTGACCCGCTCCGCTCGGCCGATGGCCGCTCGGCGGCGGGCGGCGGGGCCGGCTCCGCCGGGCCGGGTTCGGCGGTGGTCTGGTCGCCGGTGGCCGGCGGCGTGGTCCGCTCGGGCGCCGGTGACGCCGGGGTCGCCGCGGCCGTGGTCGTGGACGGGGCCGGCGGCTCGTCGTCGGGCGGCATCCGCGTCACCGCCGGGGGCTCGTCCATGAAGTCGCGGATGTCGACGTCCGCCGGGTCGAAGTCGGAGAGCGTGATGGTCTCGAAGCCCGGTCCACCGGTGACCGCCGGCGCCGGGTCGGCCGGCTCCGCGGCCAGCTGCGGCGTCTCGAAGTCGGCCGGGTCGTATCCGTCCGGGTCGTGGCCGTTGGGGTCGGTGCGCGGCTGGTCGACCGCCGGCGGTGGCGCGACCGGCTTGTCCGTGCGGCCGGTGTCGCCCGGGAGGGTCTTGTCAGTGACGAGGTCGTCGGCGAAGGCCTCGTCGAGGTCGGTGAAGGTCTCGTCGAGGTCGGTGAAGGTCTCGTGCAGCACGATCTCGGCCGGGGAGACGGCGGTCGCGGCTGCGGTGGGTGGCGGCGGCGACGGCGAGGATGGCGAAGCCGGGGGTGGCGGCGCCGCGGGTGGAGACGACGCCGGTGGCGGTGCCGGAGGTGGCGACGTTGCCGGAGGTGGCGACGTTGCCGGAGGTGGTGCCTTTGTGGCCGACGACGGCGGCGACGAGGCCGGCGGCCGGCGCGGACGCGGTGGGGTGGGGGAGTAGACGATGGGTTCGTTCTCCTCCTCCCACACGAACGCCGGGCTCGCGTCCCCGCCGGCGGACGGGGCGTCGGGCGCGCGAACCATGCCCTGGTTGACCAGGTCCCAGCGGATGTGCAGGCGCCGCCGTGGGTTGCCGCCCCGGACCTCGACGGGAAACGTCGACCCCGGCTGCGGCCACCGTTCCAGCGGAACGGCCGGGTCGCGGTGCCGCGTCCGCACCGGCCCTCGGTTGGGCAGCAGAATCTCCAACACCATGTCGCAGCGGGCGGCGATACCGGTGTTCGGCGGTGGGTCGGAGACCGACAGCACCCGCGCGGTCGCGATCTCGTACGATCCGGCGCCGCGTCGGGCGGCCGAGGCGAACACGCCCAGGGCCGTCACGGCGAGGACGCCCAGGGCGGCGAGCAGGAGCCAGAGGTTCTGCCACCCCAGGGCCATGGCGACGAGGAACACCGCGGCGACCACGGCGAGATAGAGCACGATCCGCTGGAAGTCGCTGATGTACCACCGCCGGCTCACGTGAGGGAGGCTACGGGGTACGCGGGTGGCAACGGAAGCACTACCCTCGGTGCGTCTCGTGGCGGTTTTGGGCGATATAGGGAGGAGTGGCGGTGCGGCGGCGGGTCCGGACGGGTCAGCTCGTCGTCGCCGAGGTGACCGCGGTGGCGGTCGTCGGATCGGCCTTCGCGCCCCGGTGGGTCTTCGTCGGGGTCGCCATTCTCGGAGCCGCCGTCCTGGTGGCGACGTTCGGCCGGGCCGGGGGACGGTGGTGGTACGAGGCGGTGGCGCTGTCGCACCGTTTTCGCCGTCGGCGTCGCCTGGCGGCCGCGCAGGTCGTGACGGCCGCGGTCGACGCCGGGACGGTGCCCGTGTCGGTGGCCTGGCTCCGCACGCTCGCTCCGGAGTTCACCCTGCGGTCGGTCACGGTCGGCCTGCACCCGGTCGCGGTCGCCGCCGACGCGGACGGCTGGTTCGCGGTGGCCGAGATCGGGTCGCTCTGGGATGACGACCTGGTGCCGGCGCCGGCGGGCGGTGCGCCGGACGCCGGTTGGACGCCCGGCGGCGCGGCGCCGTACCCCGAGTGGGCTCCGGCGGCGACGCCACCGGCCTCCGACGCCCGGCCCGTGCCGTACCGCGAGCTCGCGGCCCTGCTCGATCAGGTCTCGTCGGTGCAGGTGATCCTGGTGCCGGGACCGGACCCCGGGCAGCCCCGCCCGGCCTGGGTGGCGGTGCGGGTGACGCCCGCGGACGCGCTGGCGGCGGAACGCAGCGGGGGCATCAGCGCGGTCGAGCGTACGGTCGCGGCGGCGGTGGCGAAGGCCGTACGCACGCTCGACGCGGCCGGGTGGCCGGCCCGGCCGGTCACGGCCGACGGCCTCGTCCCCGCCCTCGTGGAGGCGACCGGGCTGGACGGGCCGCCGCAGGAGCACTGGAGCTGGTGGCGGACCGGCCGCACGGTCCGGACGCACTACGCGGTGACGGGGTGGCGTCCGGCCCACGGGACGCTCGCCACCGGGGTGAGCCACCTCAGCGTGCGGTTCGACCGGCGCGACGACGGCCGGGGCGGCGCGACCGGCGATGACGGGCCCGGCGCCACGGTGATCGCGGCGGTCACCACGGCCCCGGCGGCGCTGCGCCGCACCTGCGAGGAGGTGGTCGCCGCGGCGACGGCCCGGTCCGTGCGGCTGGTCCGGCTCGACGGGGAGCAGGCCCCGGCGGTCTGGGCCACCGCGCCCACCGCCGCCCCGCTCGTCCCGGGGCGCTGATCCTCGCCCGGCGGGCGGCGGGCGGGCCCGCGCGGGGATACCGGTTCGTGCGCAAGGCCACAGCTCGGGTAGCCTGGATGGCAACGGCGTTGACCCGGCTATCACCGGCGAGCCTCCGGAAGAACGGGCCGTAGTCGATGTCTTCGGCCGGCCTCAGTAGAACCGGACGGGGCGGCCCGTTACAGCCGACGAATGAGCGGGTTCCCGACTCTCGGTGACGCTCGCGGGGAGCGTCACCCGAGGCTCGGGGCCAAGCGAGGTGGTACCGCGGGCCGGTCAGGCTCGTCCTCGCGCAACTGTCCACAGAGGTCAGTTCGAGGAGCGAGGCGATGGCGTACCCCAAGACAGCGGCCCCCAAGCGCAAGCGGACGACGAGCAAGGCGAACCCTGCTCCGTCGGCCGTGCCGGCGAGTCCCGACCTGCCGGCGATCGAGCGCGGGGTGCTCGAGTACTGGGCCGCCGACAAGACGTTCGCCGCCTCGGTCGAGTCTCGCGAGGCCGGCGTCAACGGCGCCAACGAGTACGTCTTCTACGACGGACCGCCGTTCGCCAACGGGTTGCCGCACTACGGGCACCTGCTGACGGGATACGTCAAGGACGTCGTGCCGCGCTACCAGACCATGCGCGGCCGGCGTGTGGAGCGGCGGTTCGGCTGGGACTGTCACGGTCTGCCGGCCGAGGTGGAGGCGGAGAAGCAGCTCGGCATCTCCACCAAGGCGGAGATCCTCGATCTCGGTGTATCTAAGTTCAACGAAGCCTGTCGGAGCTCGGTGCTGCGCTACACCGCCGAGTGGGAGCGCTACGTCACCCGCCAGGCCCGCTGGGTCGACTTCACGAACGACTACAAGACACTCGATCTGTCCTACATGGAGAGTGTCATGTGGGCGTTCAAGACCCTCTACGACAAGGGCCTGATCTACGAGGGCTTCCGGGTGCTCGCGTACTGCTGGCGGTGCGAGACCCCGCTGTCGAACACCGAGACCCGCATGGACGACGTGTACCGGGACCGGCAGGACCCGGCGCTGACCGTGTGGTTCCGGCTGCTCACCAAGACCGGCAAGCCGACCAAGGAGAAGATCGCGGTCTGGACCACCACCCCGTGGACCCTGCCGTCGAACCTGGCGCTGGCGGTCGGTCCGGACATCGACTACGCCGTGCTCGAGCGCGACGGCGAGAAGGCGTACGTCGGCGAGGCCCGGCTGGCGGCGTATGAGAAGGAACTGGACGGGTGGACTCGGACGGGCACGGTCAAGGGGTCGCAGCTCGTCGGTCGTCGCTATGAGCCGCTTTTCGACT
>Ga0310834_102012_pt1 | contig 10525 bp, 12 predicted proteins | sample SM_ome_2_FD_201314 | JGI IMG/M metagenome (GOLD analysis project Ga0310834, IMG submission 201314) | Sorghum-adapted microbial communities enriched on stacked mutant (SM) sorghum from Joint BioEnergy Institute, Emeryville, California... ... | reverse complement strand
CACCGGACCGAACCCAAACAGGAGCAGAATGGGGATGAGATAGGCGAAGGCGGGAACGGTCTGCATCAGATCTAGAGCCACGCCGAGCGGCCGATCGAACCGGGGCCACCGATAACCCATGACGCCAAGCCCAAATCCCATCGCCACGGAGAGCGGAACGGATACGCCCACCAGAGCCAGCGTGTTCATGCTTTCGCTCCAGTATCCGATGAGCAGCGTGTAGAGCAGCGCGCCCGTCGTGAAGGCCGCCAGTCCCCAGCCGCCGGCTCGATGGCTCACGATCGCGAACAGCGCCAAGACGGCCGGCCAAGGCAGCCCCTGGAGGACGGACTGCAGCAGGTACATGGGCTGGCCGAGCAGCCAAGATATCGCCCGAAAGACGTCCCGAAAGCGCCCCACGAACCAAGTCATGCCCTGGTTGACCCAATCGGCGACCGGCAGGATCCATCGGTCGGGATAGGTCACGAGCCACGCGTGCTCTTCTCGGACGACGAAGCAGAGCACCGCCAGCCCGAAAACCAAGAACCACCGTGCCGCATCGGAGGTGACGACGGCGCGGCTCCCGCAACCCCGATTGATCTCGATGGTCGTCATCAGCGGTGCCTCTGCGCCGCGTTCTCCGCCAGGGCGCGAACGACGCCGCGCGCCGTCACCTGGCCGACCACGGTGCCGAGACCGTCCATGACCGCCACCGGGGCCTCGTGGTGCGCGAAGCGCGGCAACAGGTCCTCAAGCGTCGTTTCGGGATGCGTTTCGCTGCCAGGGGCAAGATCGGGCCCCGGAGTCTCCATGAGATCGGCCGCTCTGATAACGCGGGTGAGCGGGACGTCCTCGGTGAACTCCGCAACATAGCCGTCCGCGGGCTTCAGCACGATCTCGGCCGGCGTGCCGATCTGCACGATCTGCCCGTCGCGCATGACCGCGATGCGATCCGCGAGCTTCAGCGCCTCCAGGAAATCGTGGGTGATGAACACGATCGTCTTGTTTAGCATTCTTTGCAGGCGGACGAACTCATCCTGCATCTGTCGGCGAATGAGAGGGTCGAGAGCCGAGAAGGGCTCGTCCAGGAACCACAGCTCCGGCTCGACCGCGAGAGATCGCGCGATCCCGACGCGCTGCTGCTGACCGCCGGACAGTTGACTCGGGAGCGCGTGCTCGCGCCCGTCGAGCCCGACCAGCTCGATCATCTTCATCGCCCGCTCAAAGCGCTCGGCCTCAGCGATGCCCTGCACCTTCAGAGGAAAGGCCACGTTCTCGAGCACGGTCAGATGGGGCAGAAGGCCGAAGCTCTGGAACACCATGCCGATCTTGTGCCGGCGCAGCTCGATAAGATCGCGCTCGTCGAGATCCAGAAGATTGTTGCCGTCGAGATAGACGGCGCCCGCCGTCGAATCGATCAGGCGTGACAGGCAACGGATGAGGGTAGACTTACCCGAGCCCGAAAGCCCCATGACCACGAAGATTTCGCCTTGGCGGACATCGAAGCTGACGTCCGCGACCGCCGGTATGTGGCCTTCGGCGCGCATGCGGCGGCGTAGCGACGAGAGGTTCGGTACGGCTCCGTCGCAGCCCGAGAAGAACCGTTTCGGATCGGGCCCGTAAACCTTCCAGAGGTGACGGCAAGACAGCTTCACGCGGTCGGCGTCTGGGTTTAATCGGACATTCTGAATAGTCATGCTGCGATCTCCGGGCATATTCGTCGGCCGGCTTTGCGAGACCGACCACGGCGGCGGTGGAACAGGACACGATGCCCGTCGGAAGAGCGGGTATTGTACGCGGCGAGCGGCCGCGGCCCATGCCTGGTTCTATCGGGCAGAGGTCCCGACGTGCCCGCCCGGTGGCGCGCGGCCCTTCATCTGCAACGGCTCCGGAGGCCGAACGCTTCCCGGGCGGACACGCCGACCGGCGATCACATGACAGCGTCCACCCAGGGCTGCCAAACGGCCTTGTTCTGCTCGACCCACTCGTCGGTGACGGTTTTGAGCGCTTCGCCCTTCTGGTCGACGAGGAACATCAGCTTCTCCTGCTCCTTTGCGTCCATCTGGAAGCGCTTGAGGACCTCCCAGGCCGCCGGCCACGTCTTCTCGAAACCGGCCCACGCAACCTTGTTGATGAGCGGCGGGCTGACGCCGCAATCGTTGACCGCGTTCGGGTTCGGCCCCCACGAGGGGTCCTCCATGCAAGCGGGCTCGTACTCCGGCAGATCGACCCAGCCGACATCGACCTCGGCCAGAACCCAATGCGGCGCCCAGAACATCATGACGAGAGGTTTCTTCGTCTGCACCGCGGCCTTCAGCTCGGCCACCAGCGCACCCTCGGAGCCGGCCGGGACCGCTTCGAAAGGAATGTCGAGGCCTTTGATCAAGTCGACGGACCGCGTGCCCCAGTCCGCGGGGTAGGACAGAATCCGCCCATTCGGGAAGGTCTCCGCCGTCGCAAGCTTGGTCGCGCACTCTTCGAGTGCCTTCCAGTCCGGCAGGCCGGGGCAGATCGATTCCATATGTGCGGGGTACATCCACCCCTCCCTCGTCTCCAGGCCGAGGGGGCCGATATCGACGATTTTGCCGGCCTCCTTCATCTTCGGATAAATGTCGCCGACATTGTTCATCCAGACTTCGAGCGTCGCGTGCAGCGACCCGTCGGCGAGCGCGGTGAACTGGGGGTAGTTCCCGGCCGTGACATACTCCACCTTGTACCCCATGCGCTCCAGAATGTTCCCGGCGATCTGCGTCGTGATGCGGGCACCGGACCACTCGACCATGGCGAGCCGGATCGGCTTGTCGGTTGCTCCCAGTTCGGCGGCCTGCGCCGACGTGCTCATGCCCAGGCTCAGGCCCAGGCTCAAGCCCAATACGGCGGTAAGGCACGAAGCGCGGTCGCGGAGTTTGTTCAGACTGAACATGGATGCGTGAACCCTCTGCTGTTCGGTTTCTCTTGTTTGGATGCGCAGCGCGCTGTTTGCCTAGTTCCTATGGAAAGGGTGTAAAGGGGCGCAAACGATGGGGACCTCCATCAAGCAGTTGAAACCGTCCTGGTCGACCGGCTCGGCGGCGAATCGATCCGCGCTTGAACGGCGTTCGCGTTCGCCGTTACCCTGCGGTGTGGAAGCAGTAGCCGAGCGGGTCTTCGTACGAAGTATTGCGGCCCCTAGGGGAACCGTTTGATTGTTTGCGTCGCGCGAAGACGCAAACGATCAGATACACGCGCTGACGGAATCAACCGGGCGACACGGGCTGCGGCGGGCGCGCCCGGCCCTGCAGGCGTCCACCTCTACGCCCCGACTTGCCGTAGGGCCGGCATTAATCGGAGCCGGGCATCAGTCGAAGTAGAAGGGTTCGCGGGCGAAGACCCGCCGCACCATCGGTTCGAAGTAGGTGAGCGGCAACGTCTCGTAATCGGGATCAAAGGCGTACTGGTCCCAATCGCGGCAGAAGCGCTCACAGGCCTCGAAATGTTCGTGGCCTCGGAACCGCTCGCGGGCGTTCGCATCCTTCCCGATCTTGTCGTAGTAGTAATAACCTTGGAAAAGGCCGTGATGCAGGACGATCCAGTAATTCTTTTCGCTCACATAGGGGCGCAGGATCGCCGCGGCGACCTGGCTGTGATTGTCAGGGGCGATCGTGTCGCCGATGTCGTGCAGCAGGGCACAGACAACGGTCTCCTCGTCGGCGCCGTCCCGCAGCGCTCGCGTGGCGCTCTGCAGCGAGTGTTCGTACCGGTCGATCGGATAGCCCAGCTTCGGCCCCCTCATGGCGTGCAGGAGAGCTAGAACGCTGTCGGCTAGGCTGGCCGCCTTGTGCTCGGCGGTCAGGCGCAGGATGAGCGCCCAATCCTCGGCTGAGGCCTCGGTCATGCGCGTAAAGTTCGCGGTTTTCACGGTTCCTCCCATCACATCGGTTCAACAGTCGGCGCGCGAGGGACCGCGCGCGCCCGCCATCGCTCACCGGGCGATATAGCCGCCATCGATGACCAGTTCCGAACCGGTCACGAACCGCGACTCGTCGGAGGCTAGGTAAAGCACGCCGTAAGCGACGTCGTCGGGCTCGCCCAAGCGGCCGATCGGATGCAGCGCCGTGACCTTCTGCTTCTCCGCTTCCTGGGTCCCCAGATCGGCGAGATAGTTCTGCGTTTGCGGCGTCCAGATGTAGCCGGGGTGAATCGAGTTCACGCGAATGCTGTAGCCGGCCTCGCCGCAATGTACCGCCGCCGCCTTCGTGAAGGCGCGCACGCCGCCCTTGCTGGCGCAATAGGCGGCGAGATTCGCCTCGCCTATGTTCCCGTCGATGGAGGAGAGATTGATGATCGACCCCCCGCCCGTCTTCTTCATCGCGTCGATAGCGTATTTTGTGCCGAAGAACGTGCCGTCGAGATTGACCGCCATGGTGAGCCGCCACTGTTCGAGCGTTGTCTCCTCCACGTTGGCGGCGATGGCGATGCCGGCGTTGTTGACCAGGACATCGAGCCGTCCGTAACGCGTTACGGTCTCATCGATCAGGCGTGGCCAGCCCTGCTCGTCCGCGACGTCCTGCTTGACGAAGAAAGCTTCGCCGCCGGCGGCGAGAATCGTGCGGACGGCATCCTCTCCCTCCTCGCTGTTCCGGCCGGTCAGGACAACCTTCGCGCCTTCGCGCGCAAGCAGGATGGCTGATGCCCGTCCCAGCCCCTTGGTGGCGCCGGTGACGATCGCGACCTTGCCCTGTACTCGACCCATGCCTCCCCCTTTCTCGACCTGCGGTTCGGTTGGCCCGCCGCCGGTTGCGGCCCGATGGTTATCCGCGACAGCAAGCCATGTCGACTATGATGGACGGGAGCGCTCGCGATTGATCCATCGCGACATCGGAAGACGCAATGGATCAAGTCCGGGGACGTGCCGAAGCGGATCAGCCGACGCCCTCGACGGCCGGAATGATTTCGTCTTCGAGTAGGCCGTGCAGCTGCCGCACATATCTGGAGCGACCAGACGGTCTGTCCCGAAGACGCTCTGGTTGCGTCGCTGGATCATCCCGGTGCTGCCGTCCCTCTGGTTAAAGGACGTGATGCGGCCGCCGAGGCGGTAATCGGTGCCGATCGGGGCTTGCGTCAGGCCGGTGGTAGCGACGTCGACCAGGCCGTCCCGCTTGAGTTCCCGTTCCTTGGCGACCCCGTCTGCATAGTGCCATCCGACGAAAGCCATTCGCCCGTTCGCTGACCGAGGCCGGAGCCGTCGACCAAAGCGACGGCTCGGCCCGCGGCCTCGTAGAGGTCACCGATGGTCGACCCGATTCGCTCGTCCAGACAAAGGGCGCGCTTCATCGCTCGGGCACACCCGATTCAGCGCCCGCCGGAACCGGCGGCCGGCCGCATGGCTCGACGGCGTATCGACCGGCCTCCCGCACCGCCTCAGGCCGGCGCCGTCGCTCGCCGTGTCCGGGCGATGCCGTCGAGCCCAACCAAGCCGACCAGCAAGAGCAGGAGCGCACCGAGCTCGGGCGTCGGGATCGGGTCGCCGCCGCTGAGAGCGACGAACCTCAGGCCATCGTCGCCGAGCTCGAAGTCGAAGACGAATCCGTCGCCGAGGCCGGCATAGTCGAAGGTGACGTTCGGCAGACCGGAGATCGCGGCGGCCAGCAGGACGTCGAAGACGTCGCCCGTCTCCGGCAGGAAGCCGTCGACGAAGGAGAACAGGATCGTCCCGCCAAGGAAGCTGGCGTCGCCGAGGACGTTCAGCACGTCGTACTCGCCAACACCGCTGCCGCCGATCTCCAGCTCCAGGATCCCGGTCTCGAAGACGAAGTTGCCGTCGATCGTCAGCGTTCCCGGCGAGAGGCCCGGGGCAACCGTGCCGCCCTGGTTGACCACGTCGCCGACCACGGTGCCGTTGGCGCCGAGGAAGCCGTTGGCGCCGAGGCGGGTTTCCGCCGCCCGCACCACGCCGCCGTTGCGCACGCTCACCGTGCCGGTGCCGCCGTCGGTCATGTCGAAGTCAAGACCGACCGCCAGGAAGCTTCCCGCATCGAGCTCTGAGCCCGCGCCGTCGACGATCACGGTCCCGATGCTCGATGGCGCCTGCGCCACGAAGACGTTGGAATCGCCGTCGGGATTCTGCATGACGACCTTACCGCCGCCGGTCACGGCGAGCGTGCCGGTCCCGGACCGGCCGATACCCAGGAAGGACTCGACGCCCTCGATGCTCACCAGCCCGCCGTTCGTGACCAGGAGCCCGCCGGGGCCGGCCGTCCCGACGTTGATGAACGTGCCGTTGTCGTCGCGCACGATCAGCGTGGCGTTGTCCACCCTGAGAGACCCGCCGGCCGCGGCGTCAGCCTCCCGACGCTGGGCGATCTGGACGCCGGCCGCATCGGGTGCGCCGTCCGACGCCTCAACCAGAACGGTGCTTCCGGACTCGATCACCATAGTGCCCAGACCGTCCCGACCGACGTAAAGCCGCGCCTCGTTGCTGCGGATTGTCAACTGCGAGTTCCCCGCGACGCGGACCTTGCCGTCCGAGCCCGGGTCGCGGCCGATAACCAACTGGGAGAAGCCGTCGCCGCCGCCGACGGTGACCGTGCCGCCATCCAGCACGTCGAGCCGCCCCCGCGCCCCGTTCGGACCTTCGGGCGGTCCCCCCGCGAGAGACAGCCAGGAAGGCACTATGTCCGCTGACTGACAAGACGCCGCCGTTCCGCACGGTCATGGTCGCATGGCCGCCGCGCCCGATGGTCGCGGAGGCGCCGTTGCCGCCGATGGAGATAATCGAGCCCTCGCCGTCAACCGTAACCCAGGCTCTGCTGGTGGCGAGCGAAGCGCTGCCGCCGAGGTTGAAGGTCGGCTGGTCGTCCAGGCCGCCCGCGTCAATGAACACACGGCCACTGGCCGGGACGTTCAGCGTCGCGCCGCCGCCGCGGCCCATCGACAGGCCGCCGCCGAAGCCGTTGTCGGGGTCCCCGGGGGCCGCCGTCGTGCTCCCCGGTGATGTGCCAGGTCGAGCCGGCGCCGGTCACGGTGACCGTGCCCGAAGACACAGTTTCCGCGGCGATCCAGGCGTCCGGCCTTGGGCCCGGTGTCGTCAGGACCGAGCCGCCGTTGATCTCGAGCGAGCCCGTGCCCGGGTCGCCGAAGTCGCCGCCGACGCGAATGTCCGACACGGTCGAATCGCCCTACCCAAACGTCCCCGACCCGGTGGCATAGCCGGTCGTGATGATAGTGGCGCTTGCCTCGCCGGCGGCCAGCGCCAACGCCACGGCGGCGCCCGCGGCGAGCGCCGCCCTGTAACCAATCCTTCGCATGCGTCGATGCCTCCCTGAGGCTTCCCCGATCCGTGCCCGGAGCGGGCCGAGGGACTGAAGTACCGTCGCCGGCTGCCCGCTGCCCCGTTCGGGGGTAATGGCATCGCTTTCCGCTCGGAAACCCCATCCTGTGCGGGCGCCTCGACCCCGCTTTCCACTCTGCGTGTCGGACGTGTCTAGAGGATGGGCGTAAGCCCGCGCAGCACGAGGGCCACTAGCTCGCCCTGGCGGCTTGTCCCCGTTTTCTCGAAGATCCGCTTGAGGTAGCCGCGGGCCGATTCCCGCGTGATCCCCATCTCGTCGGCCGCGGCTTCGAGACCGCGCCCCGCGATCAGGATCCTGACGAGCTGCGACTCGCGCTCGGTGAGACGGTAGAGCCCCCGCAGCCGTGCCGCCGGATCCTCGGGAAGCCGCTCCGGATCGGTGACGAAAAGGACGGCGACGGGCCGAAACCCGTCGGAGTCCCTGGGCAGGATCTCGGGCCTGCGCCGCAGCGGCGCGACGGTGAGCGAGAGCGGCCGCTTGCCCGAGGGGCGCGGCAGCGCCATCGTACCACCAGGGTGGAGGCCTTCGCTTTTCCCCGTCCGCACCGCGTCGGCCAGCAAGGCCTCGAGGGCCCGTGTTTCCGTCGGCCGCGCCGCCGCCAATCGGCCCCGCCGCAGGCCCAATCCGTTGCCCGCCTTCAGAATCTCCTCGGCGGCGGCGTTCGACGCCCGCGCCCGCAACCCCGCGTCCACCAGAATGACGCCAAACGACAGGCGGTCCCCCACGATATTGCCCTAGTATTATTCGCTGACCATGTCCGGACGTATTAACCATTGTCTGTGCCAACAGCCGCCGGGTGTCGGAACCGATCGCCCCAGCTATCCGGCCGCGCGATTAAAATTGCCCGGCTATTGTCGATCGTGGCTTTTTCACCATTCGTGATTTGTTTTTCGTGCAACGGACTCATTTTCAGAGACGAGAATCTTCGCCGGCCCATAATTCGAGAACTTCCATGATCCCTTTTCGCTTCATCGGATATCTTGCGCTTCTGTCCTCTCTTCTCGTCTTGACTATCTCCGATCCCGCCCACGCCTATCTGGACGCAGGTTCGGCCAGCCTGATCGTCCAGATGATCGCCGGCGGCGCGGCGGGGGCGCTCGTTGTGCTCAAGCTCTACTGGCAGAAAATCGCCGGTATTTTCCGAAATGATAAGCCGAAGAACGACGGCACCGAGCAATCCTGATCGAGTGGAATTCCGATATGATTCGAGAGCCGGCGTCCTTCCGGGACCATACCGCCACCGTTTTCGTCGACGGCGATCGCGTTCTGCGCGGCCTTCGCAGGCCGGCTTTGGAGAGCTGGCACGCGCTACGGAAAAGCGCCTTCTTCTCCGATGCCCAGGGCTCCGGCGCCATCGTCGCGACGGCGGAGTGCGATGCGCCGGCAACCATCGACGTGTCGGACGAGTTTGCCGCATGGCTGCAGCACGCCCGCGTTCCCTTCGTGTCCTATCCCTATGAATGGACGTTCGGGATGTTGCGTGACGCCGCGCTCCTACACCTCGATCTCGTCGAAGCGGCGCTCAAGGATGGGCTGATCACGAAGGACGGCTCCTCCTAAAACATCCAGTGGATAGGGGCGAAACCGACATTCATCGACGTCGGATCCATCGAGACTTACCGGGACGGCCGGCCCTGGTTCGGGTATGGCCAGTTCTGCGCGCTGTTCCTCAATCCGCTCGCCATCCACGCTTTGCTCGGCGTTCCCTTCCACGACCTCCTGCGCGGCGGCCTCGAAGGAATTGGCTCTAGGCATGCCGCGGCCATGCTCGGCTGGAGGCGCTGTCTCCGCAGGGGCCTCTTCAGGCACATCCTGTTGCACGGCCTGTTGGAGCGCGGACTCTCACTCGAGGCCCAGGGCAAAACCGACATCTCCTCGAATCCGATGTTCACCGCGGCGACGATTTCCGCTCTGGTCAAGGGACTGCGCCGGACGATCGAGGCCCTCCCTTCGCCGACGAAGAGCGGTGTCTGGTACGACTACGAGAAGACACACAGCTACGAAGACGAGGATCTTGCGCAGAAAGTTAGGTTCGTCGAAGACATTGCCGGCCGTGTCGAGCGCGATCTCGTCTGGGACATCGGCGCCAACTCCGGCACCTTCAGCCGTATCGCGGCGCGCAACAGCCGCTACGTGCTGGCACTCGACGCCGACCACGACGTCGCCGATCTGCATTACAAGCGGCTTCGCGACGATGGCGTGTCGAACATCCTGCCCCTTGTCGTCAACGCCACCAATCCGAGCCCGAACATCGGCTGGCGGCTCTCCGAGAGGGTGGACCTCACCTCGCGCGGCAAACCCGATCTGATCCTGGCTCTCGCGCTCGTTCATCATCTGGCCATCGGCGCAAACGTCCCGCTGTCCCAGATCGTCGAGTGGTTTGCCTGCCTTGCGCCCGAGGCGGTGATCGAGTTCGTTGGCCGCGAGGACGAGATGACGAAGACGCTGCTTCGTCACAAGCACGACCAGTTCGCGGATTACAACGAGGCGGCATTCGAGGCCCATCTGTCCCGCCACTATCGGATCGTTCGAAAGATTCCCCTCAAGAACGGGAAGCGCGCGCTCTATCACCTTCTGCGCGCGTGATCGCCCGCCCGTCGCCTCTTCGCCATGACCAAGATGGACAAACGCTCATTGTTTCTGCGCGCGGCCGCCGCTCTGTCCCTGTCAAGCATCGCCCATTACGCCGCCTGGTCTTGGGCCTTGCACGATGTCTATTACTCCCTGAACGACAATCCGTTCGTTGTCGTCGTTTTGATGGCGGCCAACCTCGTTGCCGCCGCCCTGATCTTTGCTCTGTCGTCACCGTCGCCGCGTCTGATCCGCCTTCGCGTGACCGTGGGCATCGTCGCCTGCGTTCTTCTTGGTCTCACCTATGCCCACTGGCTGTTCGGACGAACCAGCACATTCGTCGCCGCCTCTCTGAATGCCGTGTACAATCCCACGGCTACCTCTTTACTGGAGTTCCTGATCAGCGCGGCCCTGTTGCTCCTGATCTGCACATTGGCCTGCCGGATCGCGCTGCCGCACTATCGGAAGATTGTCCAAGTCGCGGCGCTTGTCCTCGCCGCGCTCGGTCCATTTGCCGCAATTCTTTACCTGCAGGGCGGATTTGCCGCGCTCGATCGGGCGGCCACCGACAACCCCGGACAGTTCAAGCTTCAAGGAGATGCGACGGCCAGATCTGGGCGCTCCATCATTTTCCTGGTCATGGA
>Ga0310834_102010_pt1 | contig 10529 bp, 8 predicted proteins | sample SM_ome_2_FD_201314 | JGI IMG/M metagenome (GOLD analysis project Ga0310834, IMG submission 201314) | Sorghum-adapted microbial communities enriched on stacked mutant (SM) sorghum from Joint BioEnergy Institute, Emeryville, California... ... | reverse complement strand
CCGATCGGCGACCACCTGATCCGGCGGCTCATCGCCCGGCTGCGCCGCCTCGCCCCGCGCGCCGACGTCGTGATCGCCTGCGACTACGGCGCGGGCGTGTGCACCGACGCGGTACGGCACGCGCTGCGCGGCCTGCCGCTGCTCGTGGTCGACGCGCACGACGTGCGGCCCTGGGCCGAGTGCCGCCCGGACGCCGTGCTGCCGAACTACGCCGAGGTGTGCCGCATGCTCGGCGAGCCCGGCGACGGCGGCGACCGGGTCGCCCACCTGACCGCCGCGTCCCGGCGCATCCTCGACGCCGCCCGGGCCCGCATGGTGGTCACCACGCTCGACGGCGAGGGCACGCTGCTGCACCGGCCCGGCCGCCCGCCGTACCGGACCCACGCGGTGCCCGCGCCCGACCACATGAGCACCGGCGCCGGGGACACCTTCACCGCCGCGTTCGCGCTCGCCCTCGCCGCGGGCGCGAGCCCCGAGCAGGCCGCCGACAGCGGGCAGGCCGCCGCCCGGGTCGTGGTGCGCCGCCCCGGCACGGTCGCCTGCACCCGGCACGAGCTCGTCCAGGAGCTCGGCACCGGCGGCCGGGCCGTACCGCCCGAGGTGCTCGCCCGGCACATCGCCGAGCACCGCAGGCGGGGCGACCGCATCGTGTTCACCAACGGCTGCTTCGACGTGCTGCACCGCGGGCACGTGGTGTGCCTGGAGGAGGCGCGGGCGCTCGGCGACGTACTCGTGGTCGCGGTGAACGGCGACGCGAGCGTCACCCGGCTCAAGGGGCCGGGGCGGCCGATCAACGCCTGCGAGGACCGGGTGGCCGTGCTCGCCGCGCTCGACTGCGTCGACTACGTGGTGGTGTTCGAGGAGGACGACCCGGGCGAGCTGATCCGGCTCGTCCGCCCCGACGTGTACGTCAAGGGCGGGGACTACCACCCCGAGCTGCTCCCCGAGGCCGCGCTGGTGCGCGAGCTCGGCGGCGAGGTGCGGGTGCTCGACTACGTGCCGGACCGGTCGACCACCGCGATCGTCAACCGCATCCGCACCCAGGCATAGCCGGCCCCGGCCCGGGTAGTGAGGCACGGTCCGGGCAGGACGTCCACCCGACCCGGCCGACACCGGAGGCGACCATGAAGCGGATTCCCGAGGAGCGTTCCCCGACCGGCAAGCCGATGGTCCCGGCCACCCCGCGCGACGTGCTGCACATCCGCATCGGCTCGTTCATCCTGCTGTTCACCCTCGCCTTCGGCACGCTGGCGTTCGTGCTCGGGGTCACGGTGCTCGGCATCCTGCTCTACCTGATCGCGATCGGCACGATCGTCGACATCGTGCTCGCGGTACGGCGCCAGCGCCGCCTCGGCGGCAGCCCCGAAGGCCTCGAATGACCCGCGGGCCGCACGCGCGCACCGGTCGCCGCCGGGGCGCGCCGTGACGCCCGGGGCACACCTGACGAAGGAGTGACGGCGCATGGCCGTCCAGGACCCGCACCGGCCGAGCGAGCTCGCGGCGCAGCTCCGCGTGGACGCGGTGCGCGCGTCCGCCGCCGCGGGCTCGGGCCACCCCACCTCCTCGCTGTCGGCCGCCGACCTGATCGCCGTGCTGCTCGCCCGGCACCTGCGGTACGACGTCCACGACCCCGGTGATCCCGGCAACGACCACCTGGTGTTCTCCAAGGGCCACGCCTCGCCGCTGCTGTACGCGATGCTCAAGGCGGCCGGGGCGATCGGCGAGGAGGAGCTGCTCACCTTCCGCGCCCGGCACAGCCGGCTGGAGGGGCATCCCACGCCGCGGCTGCCCTGGGTGGACGTGGCCACCGGCTCGCTCGGCTTCGGGCTGCCGGTCGGGGTGGGGCTCGCGCTCACCGGGCGGCGGCTCGACCGCCTGCCGTACCGGGTGTGGGTGCTGTGCGGCGACGGCGAGCTCGCCGAGGGCTCGATGTGGGAGGCCGCCGAGCACGCCGGGCACGAAGGGCTGGGCAACCTCACCGCGATCGTCGACGTCAACCGGCTCGGCCAGCGCGGGCCCACCCGCCACGGGTGGGACACCGCCGCGTACGCGGCCCGGTTCGGCGCGTTCGGCTGGCACACGATCGAGATCGACGGCCACGACCTGGACGCGATCGACCACGCCTACCGGGAGGCCGCGCGGAGCGACAGGCCGGCCGTGGTGCTCGCCCGCACCCGCAAGGGCCGGGGCGTGGCGGCGGTCGAGGACCGCGAGGGCTTCCACGGCAAGCCGCTCGAGGACGCCGGGCAGGCGGTCGCCGAGCTCGGCGGGGAGCGGCACCTCACCGTGACCGTGGCGCCGCCGCGGTCGTCGCGGGAGCCGCACCGCTTCCCCGGCGGGCCGTACCGGCCGCCCGAGTACGAGGTCGGCGCCCAGGTGGCGACGCGGGACGCGTTCGGGGCGGCGCTGGCGGCGCTCGGGGCGGCGCGCGGCGAGGTGGTCGCGCTCGACGGCGAGGTCGCCGACTCGACCCGCACCGAGGCGTTCGCCGCCGCCCATCCCGAGCGGTTCTTCGAGTTCTACATCGCCGAGCAGCAGATGACGGCCGCCGCGGTCGGCATGCAGCGGCGGGGGTGGATCCCGTTCGCGGCGACGTTCGCGGCGTTCTGGGCGCGTGCGTACGACTTCGTGCGGATGGCCGCGGTCAGCCGGGCCGACCTGCGGCTGGTCGGCTCACACGCGGGCGTCTCCATCGGGCCCGACGGCCCGTCCCAGATGGGCCTGGAGGACCTCGCCGCGTTCCGCGCGGTCCACGGCAGCACGGTGCTGTACCCGTGCGACGCCAACCAGGCCGCGGCGCTCACCGCCGCGATGGCCGGCCTCTCCGGGGTGTGCTACCTGCGGACCACCCGCAACCCCACGCCGGTGATCTACCCGCCGGGCACGCGGTTCCCGGTCGGCGGCAGCCGGGTGCTCCGCGGCTCCGGCCGGGACGCGGTGACGATCGTCGCCGCCGGGATCACCGTGCACGAGGCGCTCGCCGCGGCCGACGCCCTGGCCGCGGACGGCATCGCCGCCGGGGTGATCGACGCGTACTCGGTCAAGCCGATCGACGCGGCCACGATCCGCACCGCCGCCGAGCACACCGGCCGCGTCCTCACCGTGGAGGACCACTGGCCCGAGGGCGGCCTCGGCGACGCCGTGCTCGAGGCCCTCGCGGAGACCGACGCCAAGGTGGTCAGGCTCGCCGTACGGGCGATGCCCGGCTCGGCCACGAGCCGGGAGCAGCTCGAGGACGCCGGCATCGACCGCGGCGCGATCCGCCGGGCCGTCCACGACCTGTACGCCCTGGCGGCCCGCTGACCGCGTCGCGCCGTACGGCCGGGGCCGTCAGTGAGCCACCGGTGGGCGGCACGTGGTTCGCCCCGGTCGCGACCGCCGCGCGTCGGGCGGGGCTCAGCGGGCCTTGGCGGTGGCCCGGCGGTTCGCCTTCTTGATCGCCTCGACGAGCTCGTCCTTCGTCATCCTCGAGCGGCCCTTCACGCCGAGGCGGGCGGCGGTCTTGTAGAGGTGCTCCTTGGTGGCGTTCGCGTTCACGCCCTCGGCCGTCCTGCCCTGGCGCGGCGTGCCCCGGCGCGCCTGGGCGTCGGACGGGCCCTTCGCGGCCTTGGGCTCCCAGTGGTCGCCCACCTTCTCGAACGAGTGCTTGAGCGCGGCGAACGCGGTGCGGTGGGCGCGCTGCCCCTCGCCGTAGGTCTCCACGGCGGAGTCGTGCGCCTTGATCCAGGTGTCCTGGGCCTTCTTCGGCGACCGTCGCAGCGTGGACGGCAACTCTTCCCTCGCGGGCATCTCGGGCTCCTTTCGGCGCCGGCTCCCGGCGCTCGGCTCGGCGCCCTCCCCCTATCCCCGGTACGGCCCGCAAACCTGCCGCCCACGGCCCGGACGGCCCTGCCGTACCGGGCGGCCCAAAAAAATTCATGGCGGCTCGGGAACATCGGGCCGCCGTCGTTGGTTCTCTACATCGTGGCCGGTGTGCCCAGTGTCCCCGGGCCTCACCCATTTGCCTTCGCGGAATACCGTTCGGCTGGAGCCGCGTTGAGCCTTCGCCGCGAGGCGACACGCACACCGGTGCACACGCGTCGAGGGCCTCGCCACAACCAATGGCGGGGCCCTCGTTGCCGTTCCCGGGCGGCGTGCTCGGGCGCGGCCGCCGCTCAGAGCTCCAGATCGAAGGCGACGTCCACGACCCGGACGGTCGCGGCCGACGGATCGTCGAGCATCTTCCGCGCCCCGGGCGACCGAGACGGTCCGGTCCACGTACCCGTACGCCCGGCCCGCGGTTGCGGCGGCGCGCAGCCTGCTCAGGTCGAGGCCGAACCGGCGCAGGTTGGCGTCGTCGTGCTCGCGCAGGGACGCCGTCCAGCGCCGGAAGTTCTCCAGCTCGTGCGGCACGAGCCCGTGGCAGGCGCCGCTCCGCGGCTCGGAGGTGCTCGGCGTCATGTGGCCGCCCCAGGTGATGGGGGTCGCGCGGGGCCGCCTCTCGTAGACCACGAGCTCCGGGCACGAGCCGTACCGGCGCGCGAAATCGGCGAGCCGGGAGGCGTCGAGCGGGGTGGCGAACTCCACGACGACGAGCGCGTTCATGGCCTCGGACAGCCTGGCGAGGACCGCGCGACTGAGCAGCCAGGCGGCCGGTGACCCGCCGCACCGGCCGAGCAGCGCACGGGTGGCCTTGACGAAGGTCTCCTGCGCGAGATCCTCGGCGAGGTGGGGTCTCGGGTACGGCGCAGCGGGTAACCGCACACCAGGGGCCAGTGGTCCCGGGACAGCTCTTCGATGCCGGTGCGGATGATCGCCTCCGCGTGCGAGGTGAAACGTACACGCCCCAGAAGACGGCACCGGCCCGCGGATGGTCACAGATCACCTCGGACCCGGCAGACCGCCGCCCGGCGGCCCCGGCGCGGGGCCGCGTCGCCTCGACCGGGATCGGAGGCTCGCATACCCGCCGTCCAGGTCACCACATACGATCAGGGCGTAGGCGGCTTTTCACCCCCTGCGATATATCCACCAAATTGGTAGGTTATACAGTTTTAGCTGGGTACAGCCTTAGCGTCCACGCACCAGCTGGGCCGAGCACGTCCCGTGATCGGCCGCCCGACCACCGTTCGTTCCAGAAAGAAGTGGGAAATTGACCGTACCCTCGCTCCTGGTCGAGCCCGAGGAGCTGCACGCTCGGCTCGACGATCCGCGGCTTGTGATCATCGACGCCACCACGTTCCTGCACATGGACCCGGAGGGCACGGACCACAGGCTCACCTCGGGTCGCGCCACGTACGAGCAGGAGCACATCCCCGGCGCGGTCTTCGCCGACCTGCTCAACGACTTCTCCGACCCGAACGCGGCCGTGCCGATGACCGTGCTCGACAGCGAGACCTTCGCCGCCCGGATCGGCGCGCTCGGCGTCGGCCCGGACGTGCACGTCGTCGTGTACGACCAGGGCGCCAACATGTGGGCGACCCGGCTGTGGTGGAACCTCCGCCTGGAGGGCTTCGACGCGGTGTCGGTCCTCAACGGCGGCCTGCCCGCCTGGAAGGCGGCCGGCTACCCCACCCGCAGCGGCGTGGAGACCCGCCCCGCGGCCACGTTCGTCGCCCGGCGGCGTCCCGAGCTGCTCGCCGACCGTGACACCGTCGCCAAGGCGATCAACGACGAGAACGTCGTCCTGGTGAACGCGCTCGACCCCGCCACCTTCCGCGGCGAGTCGAACGCCTACCCGCGCCGGGGCCGCATCCCGTCGAGCGTCAACATCCCGTTCCTCGACCTGGCCGACGAGAGCGGCCGCATCCGCGGCACCGACGAGGTCCGCGACCTGTTCGCCGAGAAGGGCACCCTCGACGAGGGCAAGCGCGTCATCACCTACTGCGGCGGAGGCATCGCCGCCACCTTCGTCGCCTTCGACCTCGCCCGGCTCGGCCGTACCGACGTGGCCGTCTACGACGGCTCCCTGAACGACTGGACGTCCGACCCGTCCCTCCCCATGGAGACCGGCTGATCGTCACTTAGATCCACCCGGAAGGCCGTCCCCGCGTGGGGGCGGCCTTCCGTGTCCTCGGCCGGACCTCCGCGTGCCGGGGACCCGCCGCCGGGACGGCCTGCCCGGCCGATCAGCGCACTCCTCCGCCCGGCACATGGTGGGGCCGTACTCACCTGTCATCGGCCATACGTCCCGGGTTCGCGGCCCGAGATACAACGCGGCGATACCGGGACAGAAGCTCACATTCTTCCGACGGCGCGGGCCACATGCGCCAGACGTTCTATCGCCGATGATCGATTTGCTCGCGAGGCCACGGCCTGGCGCGCAGCCGAGCCGAACCGCCACACCCTCGGCCGATCTTCGACCGGAGGACGCCGTGCAGGACCTTGTCCCGCCGCCCTTCCTTGGGCCGGAACATGAGGAAGCCGCCCGCGCGGCGACCGCCGAGGGTGCCGTGGCCCTGGTCATCAGCCCTTCCGGCATCGTGCTCCATCTCCGGGACGACAAGCCCGGCATTCCGAATCCAGGCCGTTGGTCGCTGTTCGGCGGCGCGATCGAAGACGGCGGGTCCCCCGCCGAGGCGCTCATACGCGAGCTCGAGGAGGAGCTCGGACTGGTCGAGTTCGATGCCCGCCCGCTTTGGCGGCTCGTGGACACCTGCGGCGACGGCCGACTGCTGACGCTCTTCGAGGTGCACACGCCGCTGACGCCCGAGCAGCCGACCTTGACCGAGGGAGAGGAACTGGCGGCCTTCACGCCCGACGAGGCGTTGCGGCCGAACCTCGCCCACTTCTGCCGCCAGGTCCTGGAGAGGTACGACGCGGCGGCGTCGCCTCGGTAACCCAACGAAGCCGACCGGCGCCCCGAGCCGCCCAGCGTCGTCCGGCCGACCACGTCGAGATCGGCATGACCTTCACGTCACGATGAGCGGCCGACCGCGTCCTTCGCCCAAACGACACGTCTTCCCCGAGACAAGCCGGAGCCTTCCCCGGCACAAGCCGGTGCCGCCGATCCCCGCGGCCGCTCCGCCGGTGGCTCGACGAGCGCCGGCGGCATCGTCATGAAAGCCAAGTCTTGACCTTCGTGGACCGCCTGTCTCGTCATCCGGACCCACGGCTCAACCGCGGCTGACCTTCCGCTGAAAAACAATGCCCTGCCCTGTACGCCGAACATCCGCGCCACTGGCGCGTATATTGCCGGCGGCGGCCGGAAACCGCATTTCATCCTGCGCGCCAATTCCTGAGACGTATGGATAACTTACCCAAATTTCGTATCCGCAGGCCCAGATCCGAGGTTAGCGGGCCACCAAAAGAGGCGATCACCCCATAGTGGCCGCATGACCGCGAGCAGCGGGTTGCCGGGCCCGGTTGCGGCCCGGCGTCTCAGGTAGGAGATCTCGTGAACGGGTTCGGTGGGGACGTCAACGGTCAATTCGTGAGCTGTGTCGCCCTCCCGGCGATGACGTCATCGGTCGCGACCGCGCGTGTCCATACGCGCACCCTCATGCAGAAATGGGAAGTGCCGGCCGTCGTGGACGACGCCGAAGTGGTCGTCAGCGAAATACTCACCAACGCGATAAAGGCGACAACCTTACTGCCCTGCGACGGCGACGCCCCGGAGCCATCCGACCGCCCCGATCACGTGTGCCTCTGCCTGTTCCTCGACGACGGCGAACTCGTCGTCGAGGTCTGGGACCCCCGCTACGAGATCCCCAAGCGACGAGACGTCGACCTCTTCGACGAGGGCGGCCGCGGCCTCTGGCTCGTCGAGTCCCTGAGCCGCGCCTGGGGCGTCCGCTGGCCCCCGACCGGCGGCAAGATCGTCTGGGCCCGCCTGACCTGCCCCACCCCTGCCCCACCCGCCGGCGCAGCCCACGACCAACCCCCGACCCGCCTCGGCGCGTCCACGTGACCCCGGCACGGCCGTACCGCACAGCCCACACCCATCCCCCGGGCCCATGCCGTGGCTATGACGCCTCCCCGAGCAGCTCCGCCACCCGGGAGCGAACGGATCGCGTCTGCGGATCCTCGTAGGAGGCGAGTATCTCCAAGGCGCGACGCCCGTTTTCCACGGCCGCATCCACCTCGCCCGCGAGGTGCTGGGCGATGGCGAGATCCCCCAACGCCACCCCGAGCCGCCATTGGTCGCCCAGCTCGTTGTGCACGGCCGCGGCACGCCGATGAAATTCGATCGCCTCCTCCGGCCGTCCCATCTCGCGGTAGGCACGGCCGGTCGCGTTCCACGCCTGCGCCTCACGTGCCCGGTCTCCGAGTTCTCGGTGCAGCTGGGCGGAACGCCGGAGAGCTACAAGGGCGTCCGGCGCGTTGCCGCGTGCAAGGTGCACCATGCCGAGTTCGAGCAGCCAGTAACCCTCCCAGACGGCGTTCTGATGTTCCCGTGCGATGGCGACGGCCCGGTCGATATGCTCCTGCGCCCTCTCGAGTTCGCCGCGTTGCCGAGCGATCAGCGAGAGGATGCGTAACGCGTTCCCCTCCCCACCCCGGTCGCCGCGTGCGACGAACAGATCCAGCGCCTGCCGTACCAAGGGCTCGGCCTCGTCCGGCATGCCGAGTTCGGCGCGCACCTCGGCGAGGTTGGCGGCGGTCACCGCCGCCCAGAAGGGCTCATCGAGGTCTCGGAAGATCGCCATGCCGCTCTCGAACATGGCGCCCGCCTGCACCAGATCGCGGCTTCTGAGGTGGATAAGCCCGATGGCGTTCAGGGACAGCCCTTCGGCCATGCGGTTGCCCAGCTCACGGCGCAGCTCGAGGGCCGCGGTGTGGTATTCGAGCCCTTTCGCCAGCCGGTGCGACTGGGTGTAGGCCATGCCCAGGCTTTCCAATAACTCGGCTTCGGCCTCCCGGTCGCCCAGCCGCCTCGCGGCGTCCAAGCCGATCGTTGACGTGGTGATCCAGTCGTCGAAGGGATTGAAGCGCATGTAGGCCGCACGCAGCGCGACCGCGAGCTTCCATGCGATGTCGGGCATTCCGTTCGCCGCGGCAGCCCGCGTTGCGGCGACGAGGTTCGGCCGCTCGGTCTCGTACCACTCCAGCGCATCCCGGTAGGTGTCGAACCGCAGCGGCTCCAACCCTGGTTCCGGTGGATCAAGCGGAACATGGGCCTCGCCCGGATTGAGGAAACCTTGCGCGGCGTCCATCGTCCGCAGATACCACTCCAGTGCCCGGCGCAGATGGGCGCGACGGTCCTCCGCAGTCTCCTCGAGGTTGGCCTGATCCGTGGCGTAACTGCGTAGCAAATCGTGGAACTGATAACGGCCAGACGAGTGATTTTCCAACAGATGCGCTCCGACCAATGTGTCCAATTTGTGTCGGGCCGAGGTCACGCTCGTGCCGACCATGGCGGCGACAACGGGAGCGCCGAATTCCGCTCCGGGATGCAAACCCAGTAGCCGGAACAGGCGCGCGGTGTCCGCCGGGAGCGCGCGGTAGGACCAGGCGAACACGGTTCGCACCGCCTCCCCTTCGCTCTCCTCGGCGGTGAGCGCGTCCCAGCGCCCCGACTCGCTGCGCAGGTCGGCGATGAGTTCGTCGAGCTGCATCCACGGCCGGCTGGCGGCCCGCTCGGCGGCTATGCGCAGGGCGAGCGGTAGCCGGGCGCACAGCCGCGCGAGCTCGGCCAGCTTCGCCGGATCGTCCTGGGAGCGATAACCGGCGGTGACCACACGGAGCAGCTCGACGGCGTCGTCCTCCTGCAGCACGCCCAAGGTGACCCGGTGTGCGCCCTCGCGGACCACGAGGCTGGAGAGGCGGCTTCGACTGGTCACCAGGACGAGGCAGCCCGGCGCTCCCGGCAGCAGTGGCCTGACCTGCGCAGCGGTCGCCGCGTTGTCCAGCACGATGAGCATGCGCCGTCCAGCGAGCAGTGACCGGTACAGCGCGGCGGCCGCGTCGACATCGGTCGGGATCGCCTGCGGGGAGACACCGAGCGCGACGAGAAATCGTCCAAGGGCCTGCTGCGGGCTCACCGGCTCCCCCGGGTCGTAGCCCCGAAGGTTCACATAGAGCTGCCCGTCAGGAAAGCAATCCTTTACCTGATGCGCCCAGTGCAGGGCGAAGGTCGTCTTGCCCACACCCGCGGTGCCCGCGATCACCGCCAGCGACACCGAAGGCGGGTCCGTGGCGGTGTTGGAAAACAGCACCGCATCCAGACGCCGGGACTCGGATAACCGGTCGACGAAACCTCGTACGCCGCCGGGGAGCTGCCGCGGCGTCGGCGGTACGGCGGGGCCGGCATGGTGAAAGTGAATACCGCCATCGATCGTGCCCGCCTGCACCACGTTGCTCGCCGATCCCGACATCTCGGAACGGGTCATCGGGCTAAGTGACCGATCCGGTTCTTCCTGGGATCGTTCGTCTGTCCGCACCTCCTGGTCTCCTCCGTGACCGCATTCCTCAGACCGGCGGGGTCAGGGCTGCGATCTTGCGGTCGAAGTACAGATGCAGCTCCTCGCCCTTTGCATAGAGATCACGTATGAACGAGGTCCAGCGGTTCACGGTTTCACGGTCGGAGTATCTGATGGCGCCGTCAAGAACGC
>Ga0310834_102003_pt1 | contig 10558 bp, 9 predicted proteins | sample SM_ome_2_FD_201314 | JGI IMG/M metagenome (GOLD analysis project Ga0310834, IMG submission 201314) | Sorghum-adapted microbial communities enriched on stacked mutant (SM) sorghum from Joint BioEnergy Institute, Emeryville, California... ... | reverse complement strand
GACATGGCCGTACACTCCTGAACCATAACCCATAAATGAAATTCTAGCATTATTTTGGACTATTGAGTAGTGCCGTTTTCCTTATATTCATCGGCTTCTCCGGTGTCGGCGCTCCCGCTTCTGGCGGAATACGGCATATAGGTGTCCGCCTCCAGCATCGTAATCGTTCCGGGTTCCCGATTTTCCACGATTTCGCTGAGATAGGGGATTTTATCCTTGAGCTTGGAGACCGTCGTAATCACTTCGAACCGGGATCTCGTATACAGCTTGATCCGGTCCGGGTAGGACAAGGAAGGATCGGGCTGAATCTCCGACAGGTCGGACAGCAGACCGTCCGGCATCGACGCCAGCGCCTCGCACAGCGCCTTGCGGACGGCGTCGTCCGGCTTCCATCCGGTCAAGACCGGCTTGTCCGGCAAGCCGTCCGCCGCCGCGGGCAGAGCGAGCCCGTTCTCGAGCACGACCTTGGCCGCGCCGTCGGCGCCGATCTCGCTGGCGACCTCGGCATACTCGACCACCCGAACCTCCACGTCGCCGGGGAATTTTTTGAGCACCCGAACGCTTTTCACCGGCTTCAGCTCCCGGATCCGTTCCTCCAGCTTGCCGGAACCCGGCATAAAGAAGGAGTCCCCGGGCTCAACGCCCAATGCCTTCTTGACATCGGCTTCCGACAAATGACGGACGCCCGTCACCTCGATCCGGGACACTTTCGAGAGGGAAGATCGGAAGAACAGGATCACGAGCGCGATCACCAGCAGCAGGACCAGCATCGCGACCAGCCGGCCGCCGCGCCGTCTCGGCGGCTCCTTCTCCCGTTTCAGAGCGGGGATCCGCTCATTCATCCTTCCACACCTCCCCTCCGCATGACATAAATCGGCCCCGCGACTTGAAAGCATACCGCGCGGGGCGTAGGCTCACCTGGCCTGTTGAACGGCCGTTGTCTCGTTCGAATCTCTCGCAATGCGTCCGCCCAATCGGGAGAACATCTCTTCAATCCGGTCATAGCCGCGGTCGATATGGTGCACCTGCTCGACGACGGTACGGCCCTGGGCGGCAAGCCCCGCGATCACCAGGGCGGCTCCCGCGCGCAGGTCGGTCGCTTCGACCGCCGTTCCGTACAATTCGGGCACTCCGCGGATGAACGCGTTGTTCAGATCCACCCGGATATCCGCACCCATGCGGCACAATTCGTCCACATGCTTGAAGCGGCCTTCGAACACCGTCTCCTTGATCAGGCTGACGCCGTCCGACAGCGCCAGCAGCGTCATCAACTGAGCCTGCAGGTCGGTCGGAAACGCCGGATACGGAGACGTTACGACGCGCTCGACGGCCTTCGGCCGAGCGTAAGCGCCGACTCTCATTATAGCATTGTCGGTCTCGATTTGAACACCTGCGCGCCGCAGCACGTGAATCAAAGAAGTCAGATGCGCGGGCTGAACCCCGACGATCGACACTTCTCCCCGGGTGGCCGCGGCCGCGACCATCACCGTGCCGGTCACGATCCGGTCCGGGATAATCTCGTACTCTCCGCCGGACAGCGATTCGACACCGTCGATCAGGATGGTGTCCGTCCCCGCCCCCCGGATGCGGGCGCCCATCCGGTTGAGGAAGTTTTGCAGGTCCTGGATCTCCGGCTCCCGCGCCGCGCCGACGATCGCGGTCCGACCCTTCGCTTTGACCGCGGCCATCATAATATTTTCCGTCGCCCCCACACTGGGAAAATCCAGGATGACCTCCGTGCCGCGAAGTTCGGAAGCCCGGCACACGATCCGGCTGCCCTTCTCGCGTATCTCGGCTCCGAGGGCGGCCAAGCCCCGAAGATGGAGATCGATTTTCCGTTCCCCGATCGCGCACCCGCCCGGCTGGTACAGCTGCACCTCGCCGAAGCGCGCCAGCAGCGGTCCGGTCAGGAACACCGAGGATCGCATCTGTCTCATCAGAAATTCGGGAATGTGCGAAGAAGCAGCCGGCGCGGAATCGACGGTCACCGAGCGGCTGCCGCTGTCGTACCGGGCCCTGCAGCCCAGTTCGGTCAAGATGTCGAGCATCACTTCGATGTCCAGCAAGCGGGGAACGTTCCGGATGACGACCGGCTCCTCCGCGAGCAGGCAGGCGGCTAAAATCGGCAAAGCGGCATTTTTGGCTCCGTGGATGCGTATGGTGCCCGAGAGCGGCGTACCGCCCTCAATCACCAGTTTGTCCAAGGGGTAATCACCTCCGGGTTACCGCTCACCCATAAAGAGAACCTCCGGCACCAACCGGATTCCGTTCTTTGCTTCGATTGTGCGCTGAATCTTCCCGATGAGGGTGAGTACGTCCTCAGCCGTCGCACCGCCGAGATTGACGATGAAGTTGGCGTGCACGTCGGAGACCTGAGCCCCCCCTTCCCGCATGCCCTTCAGGCCCGCGGCTTCAATGAGCCGGGCGGCGTGGTCGCCGGGCGGATTGCGGAACACGCTGCCGCAGGTCGGCTCCTGCAGGGGCTGGGTCCGTCTCCGGCGGTCTTTGTACGACGCCATGGCCGCGGCGATCTCCGTGCGGTTCCCCGGCCTCAGGCGGAACACCGCGCGGGTGACGATGCCGCGTCTGTCGTGCAGCACGGAATGGCGGTACGAGAACGCCATCTCTTCCGCTCCCAGAACCGCTACGCTTCCGTCTTCCCAGACGATGTCGGCTGATTGGAAAATGCGTGATACGTCCGAGCCGTGCGCGCCGGCGTTCATGTAGACGGCACCGCCCACCGTGCCGGGAATTCCTCCCGCGAATTCCAGTCCGGTGAGCCCTTCCTTGCCGGCCAGAACCGACAGCTTGATGAAGGAGAAGGAAGCGCCGGCCGTCACCGCTGCGCCTTCGAACCGGACTTCGTCGAAGCCTTCGCCGAGCTTGATGACCGCTCCCCGGACTCCCTTGTCGGAGACGAGCGTATTCGACCCCCGGCCCAGCACCTGCCACGGCACGCCGTGCCGGCGCAGCAGCTCGAGGGCGCATGCCAACTCCCGGCGGTTCTCCGGCACGATCAGCGCGTCCGCGGGACCCCCGATCTTCCAAGTGGTGTAGGGCGCCAGCGGTTCCTGCAACCGCACCTGCCCGACCGGAGCCTGCGCGAGCTCTTCGGTCCAGTTCCGCATTCGAAAGCTCCTCCTCTCTCGAATCTCCGGGCCCCGTGTGAGGCCGAAGCCGAGCCAGTTCCAATTCATGTTCTCCCGGCGCCTGGGGGTCGGCCGCCGCTCTCCGTACGGGCGCACGTCTGCGGCTGTCACGATCACCCTGTATCTTATGTCAGGCTCACCGGGGAGGTGACAGACGCCCAGATCGCCCAAGCCGCCCTCCCCGAAGCGCGCCTGCGGCCGCGTCAGCCGGCGGACTTCTTCTTGTTCGCCTGGATCAGCCGTTCCAATTGCTCCGCGATCGTCCGAGCCGCGTCCGGCATGCCCAACTTGCGGGCCGCTTCCGCCATTGACGTCCTCCGGCGCTCATCCGACAGGATCGACGAGACGGCCGCGAACAGCGTCTCCCCGGTCAACTCCTTCTCCAGGATCATAACGGCCGCCCCCGCGTCGGCGACGCTGCGGGCGTTCGGCTCCTGGTGGTTGTTCGTCACGTTCGGAGACGGAATCAAGATCGAGGGCATGCCGGCGGAGGCGAATTCCGCGATCATCCCCGCACCCGCCCGGCTGACGACCAGCGATGCCGCCGCCAGCACCTCCGGCATATTGTGGATGTAGGGCACAACGTGCACCCGGTCGGCCGCGGCCGCTCCGAGCGCGCGCGCCCGCTCCTTCGTCTCTTCCAGGAACCGCTCTCCGGTCGCGCACACCAGGTGCACGCCGGGCAGCCGATCCAGCATCGGCGCCATGCCGACCGCAGCCTCGTTGATCGCGCGGGCTCCTCCGCTGCCCCCAACGGTCAGCACGAACGGAGTTCCCCGGGGCAGGCCGAGCGAGGCGAACCCCCGGGCGGCGTCCGCGCCGATGACGGAGCTCGCGCACGGGTTGCCGGCGTATACCGCGTCGGGAACGCGCGAGAAGAACGGCAGCGAATCCCGAAAGCTGACGGCGACCGCATCCACGTAGCGGCTGAGAAATTTGTTCGTCAAGCCCGGCACGACGTTCTGCTCGTGGATCAGCGTCGGAATGCCGAGCTTGTGCGCGGCGTAGACGACCGGCCCGCACACGTAGCCGCCGGTGCCGACCACGGCGTCCGGCCGGAAGCGGCGAAGCAGCGATTTCGAGCGGCGCACCGCCTGCCAGAAGCGGACGACGGTCCGCACGTTCTCCCAGGACAGCGAGCGTCGAAACCCCGTGACGTCCAGCGCTTCGAACGAGATGCCGTGCTGCGGCACGATCCGGCTCTCCATCCCCTTGCGGCCCCCGATGTACAGCAGTTCCGTCCCCGGATGGCGGGCTTTCCATTCCTTGCCGATGGCCAGAGCGGGGTAGATGTGCCCCCCCGTTCCTCCTCCGGTCAACACGACGCGCATGGCGGTCACCTCGAATAACGGGATAAATTCAGCAAAATGCCCAAAGCCGTAAGCAGCAGCGTCAGCGACGAGCCGCCGTAGCTGACGAGCGGCAGCGTGATGCCCGTGACGGGGAGCATGCCGATCACGACACCGATATTGATCAGCACCTGCACGGCGATAATGCCGACGATGCCGGCCGCCAGCAAGCTGCCGAACGAATCGGTCAGCGTGATCGCGGTGCGCATCCCCCGCCAGATCAGCACGAGGAACAACAGCAGCAGCAGCGTCCCCCCGATAAATCCGAGCTCTTCCGCCAATATCGAGAAAATGAAGTCCGTCTGCGGCTCGGGCAAATAGTTATACTTCTGGCGGCTCATGCCGAGGCCCAGGCCGACAAGGCCGCCCGGGCCGATCGCGTACAGCGATTGGATCGACTGATACCCCGCGCCGAGCGGGTCTTGCCACGGATCGAGAAACGCCGTGATCCGCTGCAGGCGGTAAGGCGCCGCGGCGATCAGGCCGACCAGGCCGGCGAGCCCCAGCAGGCCGAGCCCGCCGAGATGCGCCGTGCGCGCTCCCGCGGCGTAGATGACCAGCAGGGAGGCGCCGAACATGACGACGCCCGTGCCGAGGTCGGGCTGGAGCATGATGAGGCCGAACGCCGCGCCCAGAATGGCCAGCGGAGGCAGCAGCCCATCGCGGAACGAGCGGATGCGGTCTTGGCGCTCCGACAGCAGGCGGGCCAGGAACAGAATCATCGCCAGCTTCATGAATTCCGAAGGCTGGATTCCAAGCGAGCCGATGCCGAGCCAACTGCGGGCCCCGCCGCGGACGACGCCGACACCCGGCACGAGCACGACGAGCAGCAAGCCGAAGCAGACAAGCAGCGCCGGTACGGCCCATCTGCGCCACACCTGGTAGTCCACGTTCATCGTGAAGAACATCGCAGCCACGCCGAGCAGCGCGAAAATGAACTGCCGCTTCACGTAATAATACGAATCCCCGTAATCGTGGAACGCCGCGACGGCGCTGGCGCTGTAGACCATCACGATGCCGATGGCCAGAATGCCGAGCGTGGCGGCGATCATCCAGAGATCGGGAACGGAACGGGACTTGGCCATGAACCGGACACCTCGCGTACCTGTGGAAGTGGGGACACGCCCCCTTCTACAACGTATGCGCCGATTGCTTAAACATGCGGCCGCGGACTTCGTATGACGGGAACATGTCCCAGCTCGCGCAGGCCGGCGACAGCAGCACCGTGTCCCCGGGCCGCGCCATGGCGGCGGCTTCCTCGACGGCTCTGCGAAGCGTGCTCTCGGCGTCACCCACAGGTTCGACGACTTTCACGTTCGTTAAACCGGCGGCTTCCGCCACCTTCCGCAGCTTCTCCCTTGTCTCCCCCATCGCGACGAGTCCCTTCACCCGCGTGCGGAACACCGGGAGCAGCTCCATGTAGTCGGAGCCGCGGTCCAGTCCCCCTGCGATCAGAATGAGCGGTGAGGGCAGCGACAGAATCGACATGGTGGTGGCCATCGGGTTCGTCGCCTTCGAATCGTTGTAATACAGAGCGCCGCCGAACTTGCCCACGTACTCCAGCCGGTGCTCGACGCCGCGGAACGTCCGCAGCGGCTCTTCGAGCCGCGCCGGGTCCGCACCCGCGGCCAGCGCGACGGCGACGGCGGCCAGCGCATTGGCGGTATTGTGCCGGCCGGGGATGCCGATGTCGCCCACCCGGACGATGCGGGTCTCCCGCCCTTCGAAATCCCGGTGGACGACCCATCGCTCCATGTCGGGCTCGTCGTCCAGCGGTTTGACCGAACGGTACGGCGGCACGACGCAGACGCCGGCCGCCAGTTCCCGGGTCAACGAGAACGGCAGCTTGCGGGCGGCAAAACGGTTCGACAACTCCCGGCACACGGTGTCGTCGTCGTTGTACACGGCGACGTCCTCTCCAGTCTGGTTCTCGAACAATTTCGCCTTGGACGCGACATAATCCTCCATCGTGCCGTGATAATCGAGGTGCGTCTCGGCCACGTTGAGCAGGCAGGCGACGCGCGGCCGGAAGTCGGCCGTGCCCTTGAGCTGGAAGCTGCTCAGCTCGGCGACGAGCCATCCGTCTTCCCGCACCTCTTGCGCCGCTTCGCACAGCGGACGGCCGATGTTGCCGGCCACGACCGGATGAAGACCCGCCGCCTTCAGCAGTTCCCCCGTCAACGTCGTCGTCGTTGTTTTCCCGTTGGAGCCGGTTATGCCGATGATCGGCGCTTTGGACAGCTGTCCCGCGACCTCCACCTCGGTGACGATCTCCACGCCCAGCCGCTGGGCTTCGACAATCGGCGGCGCCGAATACGGGATGCCCGGATTTTTCACCAGCAGTGCGGTCCGTTCGGTCACCAGCCCGTCCGGATGACCTCCGCATACAACAGAAATGCCCAAAGCCGTAAGGGAATCGGCTTCGGGACATTGCGATCTTTCCTTGCGGTCGTTCACCGTCACGAGCGCGCCCGCTTGGTGAAACAGTGTGGCGGCGGCGGCGCCGCTCCGGGCGAGGCCCAGCACGACGACCTCCCGGCCGCGGTATTGTTCCAGTTGATTCATCCGAGTATAGCCCCTTTACATCTTGTACACGAGCACCCCGGCTCCGGCCAGAATCAATCCCGCCAGCCAGAACACCGTGACGACGCGCCACTCCGACCATCCCGACAGTTCGAAATGGTGGTGGATCGGACTCATCTTGAAAATGCGCTTGCCCCTCGTCTTGAACGAAGCGACTTGCAGGATGACCGACAGCATTTCGAGCACGAACACGCCGCCGATCAGGATGAGCAGAATTTCCGTCTTCGTCAGGATGGCGACGGCTGCGATCCCTCCGCCGAGTCCGAGCGAACCCGTGTCGCCCATGAACACCTTCGCCGGATGCGCGTTATACACGAGGAACCCGAGCACCGCGCCGACGACCGCCGCGCAGAAGACGGCTGACTGGGGAGAGGCGGCTTCGACCGCGATGACCGAGTACGCCCCGAAGGCGAGCGCGCTCGTGCCGGACAGCAGCCCGTCCACTCCGTCGGTGAAATTCACGGCGTTGCTGGAGGCGAAGAACATGACGACGACGAGGACGTAATACCCCCAGCCCAGTTCCCAGAAGATGTGCGTTCCGGGAATGGCGAGCGTCGTCGGGTGATCGTTCGCCATCAGGATGCCGCAGAACACGATGGAAAATAACAATTGACCGAACAGCTTCTGCCTGGCGGTCAGGCCGAGCGAACGTTTGAACGCGATTTTAATGTAGTCGTCCAGGAAGCCGACGAGGCCGAAGCCGAGGCATGCGGTCAGCAGCGCCCAGAACTCGTATCCCCGTTCGGAAAATTTCAGGAAAGCCAGCGTCAGCGCCAGCAAAATGATGATCCCGCCCATCGTCGGCGTGCCCGACTTCTTGAGGTGGGACTGCGGGCCGTCGTCCCGCACCTGCTGGCCGAACTTCATCCGGCGAAGCAGCGGGATGAGCAGCGGGCCGAGCAATACCGCGAGCACGAACGACACACCGAGCGTGAGAAGCACCGATCCGTAGTCCATGGCTTACCGGGCGTCTCCTTTCTGCAGCGCGGCGACGACTTCTTCCAGACGCATGCCGCGGGAAGCTTTCACCAGCACGAGGTCGTCCGGTCCGGTCTCGCGAACGAGCGCGGCGGCCAGTTCCTTCTTGTCCGCGAAGTGGCGGACCGCGCCGGCCGGATACGCCGGACCGGCCGCCTCGGCCGTATGGACGGACAACGGACCGTACAGATAGACGATATCCGCCGTCTCCGGCGCGATCGATCGTCCGATGGCGGCGTGGAACGACGCCTCCTCCGGCCCCAGCTCCAGCATGTCGCCGAGCACGAGCCGCTTGCGGCGATAACCGTTCAGGCCGGCCAGCAGCGAGAGCGCCGCCTTCACCGAAGTCGGACTGGCATTGTACGCGTCGTTCAGCACGACCGCCCCATTCGCCGCGCGCGTCTTCTCGATCCGCATGCCGGTCAGCTTCGCGGACCGCAAGCCTTCGGCGATCTCCCCGTCTGACAGGCCGAGGGCGCGTCCAGCGGCGATCGCCGCCAGCGCGTTCATCGCGTTGTGCTTGCCGGGAACCGGAATGTCGTATTTCGTCTCCCGGCCGTCTTCCGTTCGGACCCGGAAGGAAGTCCCTTCCACGGTCACGCCGAAATCCGATCCCGTGATGGCGTTGCCTTCCCCTTCGCCGAACGTGAGCACCGAGCAGCGCCCTGACAGTCCCTGCTCCGCGATCTCTTCGCGCAGCAGCGGTTCGTCGCCGTTCACGATCAGGACGCCGCCCGGCCGCAAGCCCTCGGCGATCTCCAGCTTCGCCTTCGCGATGTTGCGGCGCGAGCCGAGATGCGCCAGGTGCGCCTCTCCGACGTTGGTGATCACGGCGATATCCGGCTTGGCCAGCCGGGACAGCAAGGAGATCTCGCCGCGGGCGCTCATGCCCATCTCCAGCACGAACGCCTGCGTATCCGGCGACGCCCGCAAAATCGTGAGCGGCAAGCCGATATGGTTGTTGAAATTCCCTTCTGTCTTATGTACGCGATAGCGCGTCGAGAGAACGGAGGCGACCAGGTCCTTCGTCGTCGTCTTCCCGTTGCTGCCGGTGACCGCGGCCACTTTCGCATTCAAGCTCGCCAAATAGCCTGCGGCCAGTCTCTGCAAAGCCGCCAGCGTATCCTCGACTTGCAGCAAGGGCAAGCCCGGCGGCGCCGGAATCGGCCTCGAACGCGTCCACAGCGCCGCGGACGCTCCCGCGGCCCGGGCCGCTTCCAGGTATTCGTGCCCGTCGAAGCGCTCTCCCGCGAGCGGAACGAACAGTTCGCCCGGCTTCAGCGTCCGCGTATCCGTCGACACGCCGGCGAACCGGACTTCCGCCTCGGCTTCGTCATATTCGGCTCCGCACCAGGCGGCGGCTTCCCGTAAAGTGGCTTGGATCACGATCTTCGGCTCCTTATGGCGGCTCGCGCCTCCAGGCGGTCGTCGAAATCGTGGGTGACGCCGCCGATAATTTGATAAGTCTCATGGCCTTTGCCCGCAATCAATACTACATCCCCGGGGCCGGCCATTTCAACCGCCGCCGCGATCGCCGCGCGGCGATCGGGCTCGAGCACGTACCGGTCCGCGGACACGTTCGCCTCCGTCAGTCCTGCGGCGATCTCCCGGATGATGGCCATCGGATCTTCCGTCCGCGGGTTGTCGCTCGTGACGATGAGCGAATCCGCCAGCGCGGCCGCGATCCGGCCCATGATCGGCCGCTTCGTCCGGTCCCGGTCGCCTCCGCAGCCGAACACGCAGATGACGCGGCGGTCCGTCAGTTCCCGTACCGTACGCAGTATGTTCTCCAGTCCGTCCGGCGTATGGGCATAGTCCACGACGACCGCGAAATCCTGGCCTTCGTCGACAAGTTCCGCCCGGCCGGGCACGCCTTTCATGGACTCCAGGCTGGCAATCGCGCGCCTTCGCAGTAAGCCGCCGCCAGCGCGGCCAGCGCGTTGTACACGTTGAACTTGCCGACCAGGCGCAGCCGAACTTGCCGCTGCCCGGCGGGGCACCGCAATGTGAACGAAGTGCCTCCCGCCGTAATGCTGACTTCCGTCGCCCGGAAATCGGCGTCCGTTTCGATCCCGTAGGTCACGACTTCCGCCGACGTCAGCCGGGCGAATCGCCCGGACGCCCGATCGTCGGCGTTCAGAACGGCGAAGGAGCGGTCCTGAAGCCCGTCGCCGTAATCGTTGCCCAGACGCGCGAACAGCAGCCCTTTGGCTTCTTCATACGCTTCCATCGTTCCGTGATAATCCAGGTGGTCCTGGGTCAGATTGGTGAAGATCGCGGTGCGGTAACGGACTCCTTTGACGCGGCCTTGCTCCAGCGCGTGCGAAGACACTTCCATGACGCACCGCTGCGCGCCGGCGTCGCGCATCTCCCGGAAGATCCGCTGCAGTTCCAGCACGTCGGGCGTCGTTCCGGACATCGGCAAGCTGCGGCCGGCGAACCGGGTCTCGATTGTGCCGATGACGCCCGCGGAGACACCGGCGTCCTGCCAGATCCGCT
>Ga0310834_102000_pt1 | contig 10569 bp, 8 predicted proteins | sample SM_ome_2_FD_201314 | JGI IMG/M metagenome (GOLD analysis project Ga0310834, IMG submission 201314) | Sorghum-adapted microbial communities enriched on stacked mutant (SM) sorghum from Joint BioEnergy Institute, Emeryville, California... ... | reverse complement strand
GAGAGGGCGGCGCCGCGCCGTTGGCGCCGGAGGCGAAGGTCAGCGGCACTGTTCCAGCATCGCGCTCTTGTCGGCCGTGGTGACCGGAAGGTCGTACTTGAGCGCGACCTGGGCGAACCGCGTCACGTAGGCGCAGCGAATCCTGCGGTTCGGCGGAAGCCAGGAGGCAGGGCTGGCGTCGCCCTTGCTGGAGTTGGTGGAGCCGTCCACGCCGAGCAGGTTGAGCGGGTCGTTCGCGATCTGGACCCGCTTCGCCTTCGGCCAGCGCGAGGCGCCCATCTGCCAGCTGTACGACAGCGGCACCACGTGGTCGATCTGCACCTTGGCCGCCTCGGCCTTGCGCCACTCGATCGTGGTGCCCGTGTAGGGGTCGTAGATGGTCATCGACTCCAGCACGCAGTCGGAGCCGGACCGGTACTTCAGGTTCGTGCCGTCCCGGGCGAGCACGTCGTTGCGGGTGTCGCACCCGTTGCGGGCGAGCGGTACGCCGGTGGCCGTGTCCGCCCAGGCGTAGCCGTACTCCTCGCGGGAGTAGCCGGTCTTGGGGCCGCGCCCCCTGGTGGCGAGCTTCTCGATGAGGGCCCGGGCCTCCTCCTTGTCCTTGGCCGAGATGATCGGCGCGAGCCCGGGCTTGGTGCCGTCCGGGTTGTCGAGGGGGTTGGTGCCCGGTTCGGACGACCCGCCGTTCGATCTGGCGGACCCTGCGTCCGTCTCCAGACCGACCGCGTCCACCAGGCCACAGCCGGTCAGCGCGGCCGCCGCCGCCAGCATCGCCACAGCCGTCCGAATTACGCGCATCCCCCACCTCAAAACCGGTTAATGAACATGCAAGCCCCAGGTATAGCAAACAGCCGATTTCCCGGCGATAGCCGTACCGGTGAGCAGCACACCGCCGCGGCGTGGGGCAGGTCGTTCCGGCTGCGACAGGTTTCAGCCCGCGAGCACCCCGGCCAGCCAGTCGTAGACGATCGACGAGGTCAGGGCGATGTTGCCGATGCCGCAGTGCGCGTCGGCGCCGTCGGCCACGGTCAGCCGGTGGAACCGCTTGTGCGGGACGTCGAGGCGCTCGTGGAAGGACGCGGCCTGGGCCCGCTGCACCGCGCTCTCCCCGTCCGCGGACAGCGACAGCACGGGCACGGTGATCCTCTCGACCAGGTCGGTCAGGCGGAAGGCCCGGGTGAGGCGCAGGAACTCGCCCAGCGACGCGGCACCCGTGGTCCACAGCATGGAGTTCTCGATCGTCGCGGCGAGCGCCCGGCCCGACACCAGGGCCTGCCGGTGAACCCCGTCCCACGTGCGGACGGTCGCCGTCCGTCCCGCGGCGAGGGCCTCCCGCGCCCGGGCCGCGTTCGCCCGGCCCTGCTCGGCCCAGGCGCGCGCGTACGCCTCCCGGCCGCCGCCCGCCTCCGCGATCCTGCGGGCCACGTACGTCACCTCGCCGGCGGACGCCGCGCCGTACCCGGCGTAGGCGAGGGTGCGGATGAACGCGAGATCCTGAAGTTCACCGGCGGCGAGCCCGAGCCGGTTGACCGTCATCACCCTGGCCATCGCGAATTCTCCCCTTGCTGGTGAAATGTCACCCCCAAGGGTTGTGAAATGGGCTGTGTCGTACCATCGGCAACCGTCTCGGAGTGTCGCGCCGTGCGACATGGGGGGACAGATGTCGCATAGCCTTCAGGCCGCCCGCACGCGACGGCTGATCCGCCAGGCGTTCGTGGAGCTGGTCGACGAAAAGGGCTTCACCGAGGTGACCGTTTCGGACATCGCGGCCCGCGCGATGGTCAATCGGGCCACGTTCTACCGCCACTTCCGGGACAAGTACCACGTGGCCGAGCAGATTTTCGCCGAGATCGCCGCCGAGATCCCCCTCGACGCGGACCCCGCCGCCCAGGATCCGACCGACCGCGTACGGTCATGGACCCGGTTCTTCGAGCGTTTCGCCACGCACGCCAAACTGTTCCGCCCGCTCCTCGGCCGCCGCGGCGACCCCGCCTTCACCGCCCACCTGCGCGAACTCTGCGTCCAGGTGGCCCGCCGGCGGCTCGGCACGGCCAGGCGGACCTGCCCCCTCGCCGGGCGCACGCCGTCCGGCATCCCCGAGGACCTGGTCCTCTTCCTCGCCGCCAACCACATCGTCGCCACCCTGAGCTGGTGGCTGGAGGACGGCCGCCACCACACCCCGGAACAGATGGCCACCACCGTCGTGCAATTCTTCAGCCAGGGCTACTTCCGCGCCCTCGGCCTCCACGATCTCCCTCTCGGTGACCGCAAATGATCATCGGCCCGTTCGCTCCCGATGCGATAGGGGGTTACCGGCAATTCGTCCACATACGGCTGCCCTCGCCGCCTCGTACGGGCGGGAACACTTCACTGTTCCCGTCAGCGCAGCGAGATCGAAACGGAAAGGCCGAGACGGTCGACTTCCTGCCGCGCCCGCCATGTTCCTCCAAGATGGTCACGAGGCCGGCCTCTGCCATATCTAGCCCACGGCGGAACCGACCGCCGGCCGGTCCCAGGTAGCGAGTCTGAAAGGCGCGAAGAATGGAGCGACCGCCCCCGGTACCCCCGGGAACAGGGCCGCTGTCGCCCGATTTCTCCGGGATGAATCCGGCCCTGATGGCCGAGTTCGTCGCGCTGCTGGAGAAGGCGCAGGCCGTTCTGCGGGAGGAGACGGGGGCGATACTCGCCGAGCTGGCGCGGGTCGGCGGCGACCGTACCCGTATGCTGCGCGTCCAGGACGTGGCGAACTGGGTGGAGCGGCAGCTTCCGGATCTGCGGCGTCGCGAGGAGCTGGCCCGCAAGACCGGCGCGCTGCCGTCCTGGACGCCCGGCGGCGGGCAAGGGCTGCGTCCGTTCGACGAGAGCGCCTTCGTCAGCGTGACCGAGGCCCGGCTGCGGGGCGCCGCCCTCGCCCGCTCGATCGGCGACGTCTCCCCCTTCACCATCGGCGCCCGCGACAGGTACGCGACGTTCGTCAAGACGCTCGCCGAGCACGAGGACGACCCCGATTTCACCGCGGCGTTCTTCGCGGAACTCGGCCTGGAGAGCACGCTCGACCTCGGGCGGCGGCTGCGCGGCGCGCTGGGCGATGACGCCGACAAGGCGATCGACACGGTCAGCCGCGCGTTCGGCACGGCGATCCGCTCCGGCGGCGGCTCGCGCGCGTTCGCCCAGATGCGGGAACGGCTCGCCGCCGGGCCCGTTCTCACCAAGGCCGGAGGCGTGACCGTACGCAAACACGGCCTCGGCGATCTGCTGCGCGCGGGCGAGTTCCCCGCCGGCTGGCTCGCCGGCGTGGTCAACCGGCATGCCCTCGCCCCCGACAGCAACGTCAGCGGCGAGGACCTCGCCGGCTTCCTCCACGCCCTCGGCAACAACCCTGCCGCGGCCCGCGCGGCGATCGCCGCGGCGACCCGCGACGTCCCCCTGGAGACCTTCCTCCGGCGGCTCAACGACCGGGTCGCGGTGCGGTCCAGCTTCGCCCATCAGGACCACCTTCAGGCCAAGGAGAACTCGCGGGCGGACGCCTTCGGCCGGATGCTCGCCGCCGCGGCGGGCGCGTACGACGAGCGGGACGGCGCGCACAGCGCCGAGGCCGCCAGGCTCGCGTTCGATCTCATCAGGACGTTGCCGAAGCTGGACATCGCCGAGCCCACCAGGGTGCACCTCGCCGAGATCGCCGGGGCGTACGCCTCGGAGATCACCGAGGGGGCGAACCTCAGCGACGCCAACCGCACCCTGCCCAGCGCCTTCGGCGCGGTGAAGACCGTGGTCCCCGGGCTCAAACCGGCCTTCCGGCTGAGCCCGGCCGACACGTTCGCGTTCGTGAAGACGTTCGCCACCTCACCTGCAACGATCAAGCCCTTCGAGAAGGGCATGGGTGACCTCGCCGACCGGCTCGTCCGGGCCGCGGCCGACGGCGCCCGCGGCATCGAACCTCTGGAGCGGGTCATGCGCGCCCTGGGCCACGTCTCCGGCATGCAGTACGCCGCCGAGCGGCTGGTTCAGGGCGCCCTCGACGCCGAGGACGAGGCGAGACGCAAAGGGCAATCCTTCCTACTGGGCCTCGCCCTCGGTGTGGCCGGGATCGTCGTACCGCTCGAGGGCCAGGCACTGTGGCTGGCCCTGAGCACCGGCGCCCCGCTCGCCTTCGACAAACTCACCGAGGTCGACAAGACGCGGCTGCAGGCACTCGACGACAAGGTACGGCTCGCCGCCCTGGCCCGCGGCCACTGGCTGGTCAACGCCCTCATTGACAGCGGCTTCAGACCGACCGTGCCCGCCACCGACCCGCGCTTCGCCCACCCGCCGATCACCGGCCCGGACGGCCGCCTGCTCCCCTTCGACCAGATCGCCAAGGACAAGCAGGCCCTCCGCAACCTCAACAACTGGCTCATCGCCAACGGCTCGGGCGGCACCTCAAAGACCAAACTCGGCGAGGCGGCGAAATGGCTGGACGAGATCGTCTTCAACGGGGCACGCGCGACCTCAGCCCAAGATCCAGCACCCCACTGATCTCGCCTGTTATCACTCGATCGGGAGGCACTCGGTCCGGCCGTTTACCACATAGCGTTTCTCGCCCGGAGATTCTATGGTGATCCGCGTACGGGCGGTGGTGCTGACGAGCTCACGTTTAGTATCGCCGAGTTTGGCGTCGGTAAGCGTGTAGTCACCGAGCGCGGTCAGGCCACCGACCATATTGGTGACCAGCCCTTCCGGGTCACCCGACCCGAAGTTGTCCACTCCGGTCGCACCATAGGTCTGCATTGCCCGGTTTTCCCCACAGGGGATGTTTTTCCCTCCCGGGTCGGTGACCTTGATATCGGAGGCACGCACCCTTTCCAGCAGCTGGGTGATGTGCTGTTTCAGGATCGCTCCCGCCTCGGCTGCGGTGGGTTCGTCGGAGTTCCCATCGCCGCATCCGGCCAGCGCGAGCAAAGCAATGAAGATGAGCGAAACGGTGCGGCGTAATGAGTGTGCCATCACCTGCTCCCGTGGCCGACGACCGAATACCGAATGTGATCGTCGTGCGAGAAAGACCGATCCGTGTGATCGGCTGATCACGCGAACGAGGCCCGGGGAAGAACGTGCCTGACCTGATCCCTTGGCGAGCGACGGGGCCTCGATTGCACCTCCAACGGGTCGAGACCTCCCCACCTCATCACGTCGCGGCCAGCCCGACCACCAGCGGAAACACAGACACTGCGTAGCGCTGATGACGATCATCACGCAGTCTAATCCACCGACAAGGCCGTGTCATGCTTTGAGTTCCAACACCATCTTCCGGCGGCCACTCTTCACTTAACGCCCGTAGCACAATGCGGACATGACATGCCATTCTTGCGGCCAGCGCTGGCAATCACTGCGCGAATCACATACTGTTCGACCGAGAGGCACGGCGACTCTTGACGAAGTGCACGAATAGGCAGGAACTGATATGGAAAAGCTCGTTCCGAATCCTCGCTACGAGGAGCTGGAACGCGCTCTCGCCATGATGCGATCGCGGGGTGAAAGGTTGCAGGCCGCCTTGGATCCCGCGTTCGATGCCTTCACCTCCCGCGCGGTCTGGGTCGGACCGGCCGCGAGGGCATTCCGCGACGGGCTCGCCCACTACCGGAATCTGCTCAAGACGGCGGTCAACGACGTCATCGCCGACCTGGAAGCCCAGCTCGGATCCACCAGACGGGAGATCCCACCCAACTTGATCCGAGACGGCTGACCGGCGCAGCAACTCGCCTCTACGTTCCGGTTGATATCCACCCGAGAGCAGTCGATTGGGCCACCGTGGGCATGTTCATCGCCGATCGGACAGCCATGAGAGCGGTATGACGCCCTTGGAAGACGTGTCGGGGCCGCACCCATCCGACCGGCGAGGTGGTTGACCTCCGTCAGTGGGCAAGCGGCACCCGGGCCGGACGCACCGGGATCGTTCCGTATCCCGGGCGTCCGGTCGAGGCAGGGGCCGGTGGGAGCACGACCGGGTCCCGTTGCGAACCCGGCCCGAAGCTCACCGGCGATGTATGTGATGATCACTCCGTCTCTGGAGGATTCCGGTCCGGCGCACCGCCGAGGGCGGCAGCCACGCGATGGCCGCCCCAGCCCGTGTCCGTCTTCCAGATGATCGACACGTCGAGGATCTCGCGGATCACGTCCACCGCCCATGTGTCGGAGGGTTCCGCGGGCAGGACAAGGAAGATCTCGCCCACCCGGTCTCCGCCGGCCCATCCGATTTCACGGGCGTGTACCGCCGCCGCGCGCAGCTCCGCGTAGGTGTGCGCCGCGCGAGCCGACACCACGTAGATCGTGGTTCCCCGATCGGTCGTGCGGGCGACGTAGCCGAGGTCGGCCTCGATCGGGTCGAACTCGTTCTTGTACAGGTCGGCCATGAGCGCGTGGCGGAGGTAGCCGTGGCCGTGCTGCCTGTGGTCGGCGGAGGCCTGCTCCCGCAGCCCCGCGAGGAGCCGGTCGCGGCTCTCGTACGTCGCGGAGGTGTCGGTGGCGGCGGGGGCCTCGGGCGCGGCGTCGGCCGCAGCGGCCTTCTGGCCGGTGCCCTTTGCCGGGCCGCCGAGTTCGGCGGGGAGCGGGGCGGAGTGGAGGACGGTCAGCGTCTGGGTGCACCGGGTGATCGCGACGTAGAGCCTGCGCAGCCCCACCGGGCCCTGCTCGGCGAGGAGCTGCGGCTCCACCACGATCACGTGGTCGAACTCCAGCCCTTTGGCCATGCTCGCCGGCAGGACGGTGATCTGCCGGCCGAGCCCGGGCAGGGCCGACTCCTGGGCCGCCGCGACCTCGCCGCGGATCCCGTCCAGCAGCTCCCCGTCGTCCGGCGTGATGATCGCGACCGACCGCACCTGGTCCTCGCTGCGCATGGCGAGGTTGAGGGCGCGGGAAACCGTCTCCGCGACGAGCTTGGCACGCCGGACCGGCGTGACGGTCAGCGAGCCCGGGGCGGGCGGGCGGATCGGCTCCGGGTACGCGGTGGACGGCGACAGGGCGGTGGCGAGCGGCCTGGCGAACTCCATGACCTCCCGCGGCACCCGGTAGCCGGCGGTGAGCTCGGCGATGCGCCAGCCGTCGCCTCCCGCGAGGATGCCGACGAGGCGGCCCCACACGTCGTACTGACGACTCCCGACGCTCTGGGCGAGGTCCCCGAGCACGGTCATGGATCCGCTCGGGCAGCGGCGGGCGAGCGAGCGGGCCTGCATGGGGGTGAGGTCCTGGGCCTCGTCCACGACGATGTGCCGGTAGCGCCGCGGCTCGTCGCCCGACAGCAGCACCCGCAGCTCCTCGAGGCACACGAGGTCCTCCGGCGTCCACGGCTCGTCGGCCGCCCGCCGGGCCTGCTGCCGCAGCAGGGCACGCTGCTCCTCGTCGGTGAGCACGCCGAACGCCGCCTGCCGTACGGCTTCCGCCGAGTCGTACAGGTGACGCAGCACGCGCTCGGCGGTGAGGCTCGGCCAGACCGCGTTGAGGAGGGCGGCGAGGCGCGGCTGCCGCTCCGCCTGGGAGCGGAACCCGGGGTCGATGCTCTTGCGCCGGTTCGCGGGCCACCGCTCGAGCAGCAGGTCCAGGGTGCGGTCGATGAAGCGCCTGCGCCGCACGAGGTAGGGGCCTGCGGAGTCCCGCGCCTCCCGGACGAGGTCGACGAGTTCCGACCGGCCGATCCTCAGCAGCACGCCGCGGAAGACGAACTCGAGGTCCTCGGTGATCCGGTCGGGGCGGATCCAGGCCTCGACGGCGTTGCGCAGCACCGTGGCCATGCGCTCGTCGGACTTGACCAGCCGGGCCTCCGGCGTGTCGGTGCCGCGGACCTCGCCGTCCCACAGCTGGGAGATCTCCACGATGGAGACGCCACGGCTGCCGAGCCGGGGCAGCACGTCCTTGACGTACCGCAGGAACTCCCGGTGCGGGCCGACGACGAGCACCTCGTCGGGGGTGAAGCGCCCGTTGTCGAGCAGCCAGGTGACCCGGTGCAGCCCGACCGCGGTCTTGCCGGTACCCGGGCCGCCCTGGATGACCAGCAGTCCCTTGCGGTCGTCGGAGACGAGCAGCAGCTGGTCGCGCTGGATGGTCTCGACGATGTCCCGCATCGACCCGTCGCGCGCCCGGTCGAGCTCGGCGAGCAGGAAGGGATCGACGCCTGCGGTGGTCTCGGCCCCGGCGTCCGCCTGCGGCGGGGATGCGGCGGTCGCGGACTCCGGGGGCGGCTGGATCAGCCGGTCGCTGTAGTCGAGGACCTTGCGCTCCTCGCAGTGGAGCCTCCGCAGCCGCCACACGCCCCTGGGGTCGCCGGGCGTGGCGGCCTGCCACCGCACGGCCTGCGGGCTGCTCCACTTGACCAGCACCAGGTCGCCGTTGCGGTCGCGTACGGTCCGGCGGCCGAGATACCAGGTGAGCCGAGCGTCGGGATCCTCGGTGAGGTCGACGCGGGAGATGACGAGGGACCGCCCGCCCAGATCCTCACGGAGGCCGAACTCGGCGGGTACGTCGGGCACGGGGGCGAGCCCGGCGTCGGGGCAGTCCGAGCGCAGCTTGGCGCGGACGGCGTCGACGGAGCGCTGATCCTCGTCCGCGCAGGCGTAGATGCGGTCCACTTCGCGCTGCTCTTCGGCGATGACGGCGGCGCGGTCGACCTGACCCATTGCTACCTCCACGGGTGGGCCGAGGGAGAGGGAAGTCGTTGCCTGCCGGGGCGTGCGGCCGGCAGGCGGTGTGTTCGACGGTTGCGGCCTGCGGGGCCACTGGCGGATGCGCCGCCGGTCAGGCGGCCTGGGCGAGGGGCGGTTCGAAGGTGACGACCTCGCGGGCGGCCAGGTAGAGGCGCCAGTTGAGCGAGCCCCGCTTCGAGACGACGGTGACGTGCATGCCGTGTCCGGCGAGCCAGGCGGCCAGGTCGGTGAAGTGGCCGTCGCCGGAGCCGATCACCACCCGCTCGAACCGCTCCGGGAGGCGGTCGGCGTAGCCGCACTCGGTGAGCGCGCGGTCGGCCCCGTCCGGGCCCGAGCGGATCAGCAATTGGATGCCGCGCAGCGCGATCCCGACGGAGAGCACGGCGCGGGGGTTGACCGCGACCACGAACTGGTCGGCCGGGCCGACCGGCACGAGCCCGCGGTAGCGGCTCATGAACGCGGTGACCTGCGCGGCGGTGGGGCTGGGCGAGCCGGTCAGGTTCTCGATGTCGAGCAGGTGGATGCCACGCCCGCGCCGCAGCAGGCGCCTGCGCCGCCGCGTGCGGGTGCGGGACCGGTGGGATGCCGCAGGGCAGACGGTAGGGGGCATGAGCGGGCTTCCCTTTCCAGCAGGGTACGGCGTGCCGACGCCAACCATTGAAACACGTGTTGATGCAATCGACCAACAGATTTCGAGACGTTGGCATGAAGTGACGGGTTGCTGTATGGTCGCGCCGAACACCGAAGCGGAGGAGTGACGTGGCCAAGGACGTCGAGGTGACGGTGGCCGATATCGCCCGGCTGGGCGGTGTCGGACGCGCCGCGGTGAGCAACTGGCGCCGCCGGCACGACGACTTCCCGCAGCCCGTGGGCGGCACCTCGGTCAACCCCGTCTTCTCACTGGCCGAGGTGCGGCGGTGGCTGCTCGCCCATTCCGAGGGCAAGAAGCTGCCCGAACGCGAGTGGCTCTGGCAGGACCTGCGAGCGTGCACCGCGTCGGACGATCCCGCGGAACTGATCGCCGACCTCGGCGCCTTCCTCGTCTACCTGCACCGGAACCGGGCGGACTGGGCCGAACTGTCCGCGGCGGACGACGCCACCGTCGCCACCGAACTCCCCCGCCGGGTCCACGCCGTGTGCGCCGAGATCCTCGACGACCCGCCGACACCGCACTCCCTGGCGAAGGTCGAGGTACCGCTGCTGCGCCGCCTCGCCGATCTCGCCGACGCCGACGGTCCTGCCACGACCTTCGGCTTCCTCCGCGACCGCTGGTTCGAACTGCACAGCAGGCGCACGTACGCCACCCCCGAACCCGTGGCGAAACTCATGGCCGAGCTCGCCGGGCTCGACGCCGAGGCGGTGCTCGACCCGGCCTGCGGCACGGGGGCCCTGCTGGAGCCTTTCCGCTCCCGCCCGAACGGCCCGCCCGGCCTGCTCCTCGGCCAGGAGCTCGACGCCGCGACCGCCCGCCTCACCGCAGTGCACCTCGCGTTCGGCTCCGCGCGGGTGAAGATCGCTCCCGGCGACTCGCTGCGGAACGACGCCTTCCCGGACGTGCTCGTCGACACGGTCGTGTGCTACCCGCCGTTCAACGACCGCGCCTGGGGATATGAGGAGCTGGCCGCCGACCCTCGCTGGGACTACGGCCTGCCGCCGCGCATGGAGTCCGAGCTCGCCTGGGTGCAGCACGCCCTCGCCCACCTCAAACCTGGCGGCACCGCCGTACTGGTCATGCCACCGGCCGCCGCCAATCGGAGGTCGGGCCGCCGTATCCGGAGCCAGCTCATCCGCCGCGGCGCGCTCCGGGCGGTGATCGCCCTGCCGCAGGGCGCGGTGCCGAACATGGCGGTCGCCCTCATGCTGTGGGTGCTGCGCCGCCCTGCCGACGCCCGCGCCCCCG
>Ga0310834_101995_pt1 | contig 10601 bp, 9 predicted proteins | sample SM_ome_2_FD_201314 | JGI IMG/M metagenome (GOLD analysis project Ga0310834, IMG submission 201314) | Sorghum-adapted microbial communities enriched on stacked mutant (SM) sorghum from Joint BioEnergy Institute, Emeryville, California... ... | reverse complement strand
AATGGGTTTGCACCAAGACCCTGTACCGCTATATCGACCTTGGTCTGCTTCCAATCAAGAACATTGATCTGCCTTTAAAAGTGTCCCGCAACACCAAGAAAAAGCGAACACGGCAACATAAGAAGCGGCTAGGCACAAGCATTGAACAGCGTCCCCGGCATATCGATGAACGTCTGGAATTCGGCCACTGGGAAATCGATACCGTCTTAGGCACCAACAAAAAAGGAGCGGCGCTGCTCACATTGACCGAACGCAAGACGCGCAAAGAACACATCCTGAAGATCGATCGCAAGACGGCGGAATGCGTGAAGCAAGCCTTACAGGAAGTGAAGCAACAGTATGGATCCGTATTCTCAACCGTGTTCAAAACGATCACATCAGACAATGGAGCTGAATTCAGTGAACTCAGCCAGGCTATCGAATCCGAGGTGTATTACACACATCCTTACACATCATGTGAACGAGGAACCAATGAACGCCACAACGGACTCATTCGTCGATTTATTCCAAAAGGCAAGTCCATTGAGGATATCGATCCATCGCTCATTATCTATGTAGAGAACTGGTGTAACACCCTCCCCAGGAAGATCCTGGAATATCGTTCACCAAACGATGCGTTTCATGAAGAGTTACGAAACATCGCTTGATCATAACCATATTTTGGATTACTGTGAGTTGTTGCATTTATTATTGCAATTTAAGCATAAAAATCAGCTTAGTTAAAACTTTAAAAAAAGGTTGATATTTCCATGTACTTATTTTAAACTTTAAAATAAGTAAGGAGAGAAAAATATGGGAAAAAAACGCACTCACTTGGATGACTATAAAAACCGGAACAAGCAGAAGGTGTTTAATGCCATCTTGGAACACGGACAAATATCAAGGACAAATATTGCCAAAGAAACTTCCCTTAGCTCCTCAGCAGTCACACTGATCGTCGATGAATTAATTAGCCAAAATATTATCAAAGAAACCGGAATCAAATCTTATACCGGTGGACGAGCCCAAAAACTTCTTAGCATCAACGAAAAATTGGGTAGTAATATCTCCTTTTATCTAGAACGGGATTTTCTAATTGCGGGAAAGGTAAGCGCATTCACAAAGATTGAAGATTTAATCACTCTAGATACCAAACATATGACACTTGAAGAATACCTATTCACCCTTTCCGACATTTATAAAAAATGGAAAAAAGAAAAGATTTTTTCTGTCAGCATCGGAGTGCGCTCCCCTAAAGATTTCAAAAATAAAAGGATCTCTATTAGCACATCAATATCTACAGACTATATCACCATAAATGAAGCATTGAAATTTATTTTTGACATTCCAGTTATCGTTGAAAGGGCAGCTAATTTGGCGGCTTTAGGAGAATACCGATTTGCCTCTGGGAAAAAGAATATCTGTTATTTAAATCTCAACCATGAAATTCAATTGGGTGCTTACCCCTTTATTCCCGAAGAACATGTGGCCCATATGAAGGTCGACCAACACGGTGATGTTTGCACTTGCGGAAAAACTGGCTGTCTAAACACATTCGTATCTTCGGAAGTAGTGTTAAAAAAAATTAAAAATAAAAAAAAGGATTCAAGCCTAACATGGAGCACAATCACTCAAGCTTATAATTCAAACGATGCAGAAATTTCAAAAATTGTTGATGAAGTGGCTCAATATTTAAGTATGGGAATTGTCAACATCTCCACAATATTTAATCCTGATCTTTTCTTTTTAGGAGGTGATGTATGTCAATTAGGGAAAAAATTTGAGGAAAAATTAACCAAATCATTGTTAAATTTCGTATATTACGGATTGAAAGACCTTCAGGTAAAGCTTTCCCGTTTGGACAAGAAAAATGTTCTGATTGGTGGGGCAAGAAACTTCTTGTTGAACTTATTTCAGCAAGGCGCAGATTAATTTAGTAAAGGGGAGAGATATCATTGCGTAAATTGACCGAAATGCTGAAGAAAAACAATATGTCTTTGATTGTTAGTCTGCCATACAATGATATGGAAATAGCCAAGGCGGCTATCTCCGGAGGAGCCGATGCCATCAAAGTCCATATTAATGTAGAACATCGGGCGAGCGGTAATAAATTTGGTTCACTTAAAGAAAATCGCTCATTTTTTGAAGCGCTTGCAAAAGAATTCTCCGGTCCATTGGGCATTGTTCCGGGAGGAAGTTTTGAAAACATCCATGAATCCGAGATGAAAGAACTGGAAGCAATGGGTTTTAATTATTACTCCGTCTATATGAAACACATGCCATCTTTTATGCTCGATTTGAAAATGGAAAAAACAGTGGCCGGTGACTCTAATTATGCACTCGAAATTGTCCGCTATCTAAAAGGTACAACGATTGATGCCTTTGAAGCATCCATCATTCCGGGTGAAGAATACGGTACGCCACTCAGCTTTCAGGACCTGATAAAATATAAATCTATTGTCGAAACATTGGATATCCCGGTGATCGTCCCAAGCCAGAGAAAAATTACACCAGGAGATATCCCACACCTTGCTGCAATAGGCGTAAAAGCGGTCATGATTGGTGCCATAGTGACCGGCAAAGAACCGCATTCCATCGAAAAAGTAACGAAAGAGATAAGAAAAGCTATTGGACGTTAAATTGTAGAGCCACCGGCCGAATATTAATTTATCATAGGAATCTATCATCTATCAATATCATCTATCAATATAATGAAAACGATTTCATATTTTGTAGTGTGTATAAATCAATTTTCTAAATGAGGTGTATATAAAATGGTTCAAGCGATTATTATTGTTCTTGTATTTTTGCTGATTGTAGCATTAATGATTTCCAAAAAATTACCGACTATGCTGGCTTTACCGATATTAGCGATCGCCATTGCACTGATTGCAGGAATCCCGCTCTCTGAAGTGGATGAAAAAGGTGTTGATACGGGAATCTTGTCCAATGTTATAGAAGGCGGAACAACAAGGCTTGCCAGTTCCTATATTGCAGTTATCTTCGGTGCCTGGCTTGGAGCAATTATGATGAACACCGGAATTACTAAACGCACCGTCAAATTGGCTGCGGAGCTTGGCGGGGACAGACCCCTCATTGTAACTATTTTGCTCATGATTGCAACGTCCATTCTTTTCACCACCGTAGGGGGATTGGGTGCTACTATCATGATCGGTAGTATCGTACTTCCGATTATGACCAGTGTTGGTGTATCCGGTCTGACAGCCGTCTCACTATTCCTATTCTCCATGGGTATGGGGCTCACGCTTAACGTCGCAAACTGGAATTTCTATTTAAGCGTTCTTGGTGTTGACAAAGACACCGTGCAAAATTTCTCGCTTATTTTGCTCGGTTTGACAGCTGCAATGTCCATTATTTTCCTTGTTGTTGAATATAAACGGAATGGTTTTGCATCCGCCTGGTCTCAAGGCAAAAACAGTATCGATGACGATGATTCAAGAGATCAAAAAGTCCCGACCATATCCCTAATTACACCATTAATTCCAATTATCATTGTTATCGCTTTTGATTGGCCAATCGTACCATCATTTATTGTGGCCATTTTATACAGCCTGATATGTACCCAACGCAAAGTACGCTCCTTTGTCAACACATTGACCAAAACCGCCTATGAAGGCATCTCCAATGTAGCACCAGTTATTTTGCTGATGATGGGAATCGGTATGCTGTTAAATGCCGTCATGCATCCAACAGTCAGTGAAATCATGGCTCCATTGCTTGAAAAGGTAATCCCTACCGGAATCATCGGCTACATCTTGTTCTTCTCCCTGCTTTCGCCACTGGCACTATATCGCGGTCCGCTGAACATGTGGGGACTTGGAAGCGGAATCGGAAGCCTGATTATCAGCCTAAACATTTTACCTGCACCGGCCGTAATGGGAGCATTATTATCAACCGAAAGGGTCCAAGCGATCGCCGACCCGACAAATACACACAACGTTTGGCTCGCGAACTTTGCAGGCGTTGATGTCAACCAAGTAATGAAAAAAGTATTACCCTATGTTTGGGTATTAAGCGCTATCGGAATTATTATCGCGTCTATAATGTTCCTTTAAGAGCTATCAGATCAGCAAATGCAGATATGTAATATTACAATAAAAAGTTCTTTCTTTGTAGCGACAGCAAGAAAGGAGTTTTCAAATGAAAGTCAGAATAGGCATCGATGTTGGCGGAACATTTACCGATGCAGTAGCAATTAACGATGATACTTATGAATTGGTTGGAAAGGTAAAAGTGCCGACTACCCATTCTGCCAAAGAAGGAGTGGCAGCCGGAATCATACAAGCATTAAAAAAACTTCTTGAAGAATGCAACATTGAGGTTTCCGATGTCGTCTTTTTAGCCCATGGAACAACCCAAGCAACCAATGCTTTTCTGGAAGGCGATGTTGCTAAAGTAGGCATATTTGCGATTGGTTCCGGCCTAGAAGGAAGCAAAGCAAAAATCGACAGCAATATTGAAGATATTGAACTGGCTAAGGGCAGATATTTGCAAACCGTTCATGAATTTTTGGATACAAAAGAATTGAATCGGGAAACGGTTCATCAGGTCATTCAAAAATTAAAAGAGAAAGGCACCGAAGTATTGGTGGCATGCGAACCATATAGTGTGGACGATCCCCGCAAGGAAACAATGATCATGGAAGAAGCAAGGAAATTAAACATTCCGGCAACAGCTACTCATGAAGTATCGAAATTATACGGCCTGAAAAAACGGACTAGAACGGCGGTATTGAACGCCAGCATCCTTCCGAAAATGATTCAAACTATGGATATGACGGAAGCAAGCGTGAAAAATGCCGGCATCCAAGCCAAATTAATGATCATGCGATGTGATGGCGGTGTCATGAATGTTGATGAAGTAAGATCCCGTCCGATTCTGACGATGCTTTCGGGGCCGGCCGCCGGTGTTGCCGGAGCTTTGATGTATGAAAAAGTATCCAACGGCATCTTTTTAGAGGTCGGGGGAACCAGCACTGATATTTCAGTTATCAAAAACGGAAAAGTCATGATCAATTATGCGGAAATTGGCGGACATAAAACTTTCATTAATTCCCTCGATGTCCGTACCGTCGGAATAGCAGGGGGAAGCATGATCAAAGTTGAAGGCAGAAAAGTTGCTGAAGTGGGACCGAGGAGCGCACATATCGCTAATCTCCCTTATGCAGTGTACTCAGATCCAAAAGCATTAAAAAACGCAAAGGTAATCTATATTCAGCCGAAAGAAGGGGATTCAAATAACTATGTTGCCTTAGAAAATGAAAAGGGAGAACGTTTCGCCATCACATTGGCCTGCGCCGCCAATTACTTGGGCTGCGTAAAAGAAGAACATTATGCATACGGCAACCAAGAATCGGCGGCGATCGCCATGGAAGCCTTAGCCAAAAAATTAAACGCAACTCCTCGGGATGTGGCTCTCCAAATTGCCGAAAAAGCCGCTGAAAAGAACTTAAAGGTCATTGAAGAAATGATAAAAGATTATGATCTGGAAAAAGATGGACTCGTCTTGGTCGGCGGCGGCGGTGGTTCCGCTGCTGTCGTCCCATATTTGGCAAAAAAGCTTGGAGTGAATTATACCATCAGCAAAAATTCGGAGGTCATTTCTCCAATCGGGGTCGCTTTGGCCATGGTTCAGGAAGTGGTCGAACGCTCCATTTCCAACCCAACCGAAGAAGACATTTTAAGAATACGTAAAGAGGCTGAAGAAGCTGTCATCAAAGCAGGCGCGGAATCGGCAACCGTTGAAGTGCAAGTTGAAGTCGATGCAAAACATAATGTGGTGAGGGCAATCGCAACCGGTGCAACCGAACTCCGAGCAAAAGAACTCGGAAAGAACCTTTCCATCGATGAGATTAAAGATAAGGTGGTTGAAATGTATAATCCGAAACCTGATGAGATTGAAGAAGTCGAACAAACCGATAGTCTTTATGTCATCCGGACAAAGAAAACAGAAAAAAAACTTTTCGGTCTACTGAAGAAAACGAAATCGGTTATACATGTTGTCGATAAAGAAGGTGTAGTCAAGCTCCGTAAAAATGAAGCAAGCGTAAAGACACTTTCTGTTAAAAATGTGGAGAAGAAATTGTTGTCTATTATGGAAGAAGTCATTGGCTACGGGGATGGAGGCTTGATGGTCCCGGATATTTATATCTTGCACAACAAAAGGATAATTGACTGCTCCGGTGTTATCGACCTGAAACAAGTTATGGCCATTGTGAAAGTGGAACTGCAAGGTTTAAATCCAGATGATAAAATCGTGGTTATTATCGGAAAACGGAGTGCATAAACCTTGAGTTTTTCGTATATCCTCCTGCCTGATGACATGCGAAATGCCCAATTGTTAAAGTCCGATCCTTTATACCGGCGGCTCAGCGATTTCCAGAAAAAAGAAGCAATTGAAAAAGCAGTCCGGCTCGGTAAAGTCGCTGCCCTTTGGGTTCAACAAACCTTTCCTGGCAAAGATATCCGGGAAATTCTACGGAAAATGGGCATCCAACTATTGGAGGACCGGAGCAATTACTCAGAAATATTGCCATTCAGCCTGTACAGACAAAAAAAAGCAACCATCATTCTATATGTCAATGTTGTCAAAAGATTGTCCAACAAATTATTTCGCTATTCCAGTCTGGACGATGAAAATATTCTTTTAGAAAGGGTTATTCGGATCATTTTATATCATGAGCTGTTCCATCATATGGAAAACATCAGGTACGGTAGCGCTTCAAAACTGATTGAAATCCCTATCGTCATTTTTGGTTTTATCCGCTTCAAATCAGGAATCAGAGCTTTAAGTGAAATTAGCGCCCACACATTTGCCAAGGAATGTACCGGATCTATTGAATCATTTTTAGGAATCCGTGCAAAGGAGGTTTTTGAAAGTGGACTTTAGCAAACTACATTATTATACTCCAACACCAAAAGCTGACGATCCGAGAAGAATTGAAAGAAATTTAATCGTCTATGGGGCCACCCCTGCCGGTATTACCGCTGCTGTCCAGGCAGCAAGAATGGGATTAAGTGTGGCCATTGCAGAATTCAGTCAACATATCGGCGGTATCACTGCAAGCGGACTTGGAGCCGCAGATATCGGTGCAAAAGAAGCGATCGGGGGACTGTCCCGCGAATTTTTCAAGGAATTGGGGAAATATTACGGTAAGGATGAACAATGGACCTTTGAACCGAAAGCTGCCCGGTTTGTTTTTGAAAAGTGGCTGAAAGAACATGACATAGAAGTCTTTTTCAACCAGCATTTAGAAACAGTTATTAAGGAGAACGGCGAAATCAAAGAAATTGTAATGGAAGATGGTAATTCATTTAAAGGATCTTTTTTCATCGATGCCAGTTATGAAGGGGATCTAATGGCCAAGGCGGGAGTGTCTTATTTCGTCGGCAGGGAGGCAAATGCCATCTATAAAGAAACGTATAACGGGGTACAATTTGGTCATCCGTACCATCAGTTTAAAACATGGGTAGACCCTTATGTCATCGAAGGTAACCCTGCAAGCGGCGTCCTTCCTGGAATTACCGAAACAGAAAAAGAAACGCTTGGCTATCAAGGACAAGGCGATAAAAGAATCCAAGCCTACAATTTCCGGCTTTGCATAACTAAGGTTCCAGAAAATCGCGTCCCCTTTCCGAAACCTCCTCAATATGATCCAGATCGTTATATCTTGTTATTACGGTATATCCAAACAGGAGTATGGGATGTCATGAATTTAAACACACCGCTTCCGAACGGAAAATATGACTTGAATAATTACGGCGCATTTTCCAGCGACAATATCGGCCGGAATTATCAGTGGCCGGAGGGAAGCTATGAAACTCGCGAACAGATTTTTCAGGATCACTTCAATTATCAGCTAGGTATGATGTACTTTTTGTCCAATGACAAACGTGTGCCAAAAATTATCCGTGAAGAAGTGGCCGAATGGGGTCTGGCCAAGGATGAATTTATGGAAACCGGACATTGGCCACATCAATTATATATTAGGGAAGCGCGGAGAATGATTTCCGATTATGTTATGACAGATAATAATTGCTTAGGAAATACAATCGTTACGGACTCGATCGGTCTTGCCTCCTATCAGATGGATTCCCATCATTGCCGAAGGGTAGTCATCGACGGAAGAGTTTACAACGAGGGAGATGTGGAAATTCCGATATCACCTTATCCGATTTCTTACCGCTCCATCCGTCCTAAACTGGAAGAATGTACGAATTTGCTCGTTCCAGTGTGCTTGTCCAGTTCCCACATAGCTTTTGGTTCTATTCGCATGGAGCCGGTGTTTATGATTTTAGGGCAATCAGCCGGGACCGCAGCCGCTTTATCCTTTCGCAATAAATGTACTGTACAGGAATTGGACTACGAAGAACTGAAAAGGGAATTACTGAAAGCCGGGCAAGTTCTAGAATGGGATGATTCTATCGAAGACGATCCTGTAGCGCGGTTTGTCGCTACCTTTGGTAAAAATAGTCGGAGACTAAAAAAATGATCTATTTTTCAAATAAAAGGTACGCAGTTGAAAACCATGTCGAACTTGAAAAAACATTAAAGGTTGGGATAGAATTAATTTGATCGTTTGCGGCCGAGGACCGGCGAAGCTGATTGCGGAAAAACATCAATAATAGTTTTCGTTACCGAAACTGACGTAAAATTTTTGCAAGAATTAGTAAAAACCATTGGTTGTAGCGAAAATTATGGGGGCGTCTATAATACTAATCCAATAACCACACTGAGGATATCTTGATACAGAGGAAATCTTGACACATACGAAAAAGGGAGCTGACTTTCTTCTCTATATCAGCTCCCTTCGGTCCCAACGGGCATGCTGTTTTTCATCTATTTTTCTAGGCGGCCCGTTGGTCCTCCTGATTTTTTCCGGTCCGCCTGTTGATGTAGTAGGCGGTTGCCAAGGCTATCAAACCGATAACCACCAACCCGATATAGCCTAGTTTCGCACCAAATACGAAGATAGCGGTCGTCGGCACGGCCCCGTCGACAAGGGACGAGATGGCGGTTGCCCCCTCGGGGAACGAGAATCCGACGTTTTTCGCGGCCGTTGTGAACAGCGGCGAGATATAGGTGGAAAGCAACAACCCGAAGCCGAGGGCGATGGTGCTGGCCACCACCGTACGGATCACATTTCCGCGGAAGATCGGCACCATCATGCACACGATGAACGGAATGGTGGCCAAATCCCCGAACGGCAGCACTTTGTTTCCGGGCACGATGACCGCCAAAAGAAGGACAATCGGCACCATGATCAAGGATGAAGCGATCGCGGCGGGATGTCCGACGGCCAATGCGCTGTCCATGCCAATATAGACTTCTCGGCCCGGGAATTTGGATTTGACAAATTCACTGGCCGCCTCCGATACCGGCGCAAGCCCTTCCATCAACAGGGACACCATCCGCGGGAGAAGCAGCATCACGGCCGCGGTGGATACCGCGAGATTCAGCACATCTTTTCCATTCCAGCCTGCCAGCAAACCGATAACCAATCCCAAAATAAGTCCGAGTACGGTGGATTCCCCTAAAATCCCCAATCTTTTTTGGATAGCTTCAGGGTCCGCCTTCCAATTTTTAAATCCGGGAATCACGTTGAACAATTTTTCCAAAGGCCAGGCAAACAGGATATATGGCGTCGACGTCCCGTGGGGGAAGGAGATGTTCGGATACCCGTAAAACTTCTCCACCTGCTTTTGCGACAGATCGGCGAGAACCAATAGCACGATGGCGTGCACGACGGCCGTCAGCAAGCCCATCGGGTAGCTTCCCGTCATCACGCTGACCAGCGCGCCCGTAAAGGCAATATGCCAAAGGTTCCACAAGTCAATATTCAACGTTTTCGTCAAACCGAAAAGCAGCAAAAGGACGTTCACGCCGAGTCCGATCGGAATGGCCAGCGCCCCGACGGTGGAACCGAAGGCGATGGCGGAAGTCGCCGGCCAGCCCACGTCGATGATGTTCAATTCAATCCCTAATCTTTCCACCATATCCTTGGCGGCGGGACCCAGATTATCCACGAGCAGGCCGATCACCAAGTTGATCCCGATAAATCCGATCCCGACCACCAGGCCCGCCCGAAAGGCACGGGAAGGTTTCATCTTAAGAATGAGGCCGAATAAAAAGATAATGACGGGCAGGACGACGGATGCGCCTAAGTCGACGATCTTCTGAATAATCTCCATTCGATCACTTCCTTCCTCCGGTTATTTTAAAGCTTCTAATATGTCGTTAAATACCTTTTCCTTTCCGACGCCCGTCAGCAAAGGAATGGCATTAACAACCTTGGTTTTTATCGTCGGCGGAACGATCGTCGTCGAGACGATGAGATCATAGTCGTTCCCGACCGACAAAATGTCGGAGACCTTTGATTGGTCCAATTGGACCTGCATTTGTTTTTCCGCGAAAAACTCTTTCAATTTGTTCATGATCACCGTAGACGTAGCGATTCCGGTTCCGCAAATGACGAGCACTTTTTTCCCGACTTTTACAGTTGAAATTGAAAAATTGGGCTAAAAACATTGATTTTTTCATGTTTTTAGCCTATTTTTTATGTTTTTGGTATGTACATATGAAAGTATATATGGTATAATTAT
>Ga0310834_101991_pt1 | contig 10612 bp, 9 predicted proteins | sample SM_ome_2_FD_201314 | JGI IMG/M metagenome (GOLD analysis project Ga0310834, IMG submission 201314) | Sorghum-adapted microbial communities enriched on stacked mutant (SM) sorghum from Joint BioEnergy Institute, Emeryville, California... ... | reverse complement strand
AGAAGTATCTGGCGGACGGCATCGCGGAGTACGCGAAGCGGCTCAGGCCGTACGTGAAGTTCGACATTCTCGAGGTGCCGGACGAGAAGGTGCCGGAGACGATGAGCCCGGCGGAAGAAGCGCAGGCGCGGGAACGAGAGGGCGAGCGGCTGCTTGCGCTGATCAAGCCGGATGCGCTGGTCATCGCGCTGACGCTGGACGGCGAGCTGTGGACGAGCGAACAGCTCGCAGAGCGGTTGGACCAGCTCGGCACATACGGCAGCGGGCATGCGGTGTTCGTGATCGGCGGGTCGACCGGCCTCTCTCCGGCCGTGCTGCGGCGCGCGAAGCACAAGCTGAGTTTCGGGCGGATGACGATGCCCCACCAGCTCATGCGGCTCGTGCTGGCGGAGCAGATTTACCGGGCGGTGAAGATCAATCGGGGGGAACCGTATCATAAATAGTGGTAAGTGTAAAGCCCCCTAATCCAATTGGACACATCCGTCGCTTCAAGATACATTTGAAGTATTGGAGGAACTTGCCATGAAGCGAAGGTTCCGGTGTCCGGTTTCAACCAAACGTGAACTGGTTGCCGAAGTGCTTATGGGATACCGTACAGAGTTTGTCGCACGAAAGTACGGGGTGTCACCTCACACACTTCGGAAATGGGTTTGCGCATTACGGGATGAGGTGGGCGATGTCATGGCCAAGAAACAGAAACAAAACGAGCAACTCGTCAAAGATGCTGAAGAGCTCAAAGAACTGAAGAAAAAGTACAATTCAGCAATGAAACTTCTCGGTGAAAAAGAGCTGGAAAACGCCATCCTGCAAGACCTGTTAAAAAAAATGAATCCGAAGGCGTGGGAGGAGCTTCAAAACTGGAAATCGCAATCGAAGTAGCCTCCCTCATGGCGACTAAGCAGGACTTGAAAGGCAATCCAAATTACGCCATTCCACCCGGACAAACTCTACTTGATACACTAGAAGAAATCGGTATGACTCAGGCTGAATTATCTAGGCGAATGGGAAGACCTTTAAAAACCATCAATGAAATTAAAAGGGCAAAGCTGAGATTACACCGACAACTGCTATTGAATTAGAAAGAGCAACCGGAATTCCAGCAACATTGTGGAATAATCTTGAAAAGAACTATAGAGAAAAGTTAGCTCTTCTTAAGGAAAGAGCCCGCCTTGAGAATCAAACGGAATTCCTTCGGAAAATACCCCTTCATCCAATGACAAAAATGGGTTGGATAGAAAAAAAGCCGATAAAGTAGACCAGCTCCATGAAGTCTTGTCCTTTTTTAGAATATCAACGGTTGAAGCGTGGGAAGCGATTTGGGGAAGAAACCTAGAAAATCGGGTTGCTTTTAGAAAAGCTGTTGCAAATAAGAGTAACCTTTTTTCTTTATCTGCTTGGTTAAACAAGGGCGAATCGGAGTGGGGGCGGTTGCGTTTTGTTACGAAATTCGCGCATGTCGATCATTTGTTGGATGCCAGACATAACGGGCGGACGCGGTTTCGTTTCAGCATGAATGATGATTTTATTATTCGAAACTTTGAACCGGGCACTTCCGGGCAGGAGGAGAGGATGGATGCCGCTTGCAAAGTAGGGGAGGCGAGCTACCCGCTCGGATTCGTTATTGCCCCGATCTATTTGCATGATGGCTGGAAGGAAGGGTATAAGCAGATGTTCGAGAAACTGGAATCGGTTCTGCCTGCTGCCTCAAAGCTCGGTCTCACCTTCGAATTGATTCAGCATCGCTTTACGAAGCCAGCCAAGAACGTCATTGAAAAAAATTATCCGATGACCAAGCTCGAACTCTATGAGACTAAGAGAAAGTGGAAGTGGGGCCGGTACGGCATAGGCAAGTATGTGTACGTTGATCAGGAGCAGGAGGAGATCAAACAAACCCTTGGCGGGTATATCGGCCGTTATTTTCCAGATGCGAAGATTGAATATTTTACGTGACTGATCTGAACGTCTTCTACAATCTCGCTTTATATTCCTGCGCTAAGCAAAAATATAAAAAAATTAACCCAATGTAAAAACCAACTTTACGGGTGGGGAAACTCGCACTATACTCTACTCAACAGCGCGCTGATAATGAAAAAAGTGGAGGACCTATTGTGAAGACGATGATGAAAATACCGAGTGTCTTACTTTTAGTTTTGCTGCTCCTGATTGCCGTGGGATGCAGCAATATCGATTCGAATTCCCTCCAAGACGATGTGGGGACGGGCTCGTCAGAAGCATCGCCAACCCAATCTGACGCAGAGAAGACATCCAACGATGCCGAAAAAATCGTTGGGGGCACTTTGACGTTCGCCTTTGCGGGTCCGATTCAAGGCGACGTTCTCGATCCCGCCGCAACTTCGAACAATAAAAACTTCCGGGTGCTTCGATCGATCTACGACAGCCTGGTTACCGAGTTGCCGGATCATACCGTGGCTCCGTGGCTGGCGACCTCTTGGACAATCTCCGAGGACAATAAAAGCTATACGTTCTCCCTGCGCAAGGATGTAAAGTTCCATGATGGAACCCCGTTTAATGCCGAAGCCGTTAAGTTTAATTTCGACCGGCTCAAAGATCCCAATTCTAAAGCAAGCAACGGCGAAGCCGCTACATTACTAGGACCTTTTCTATCGGCCGAAGTTCTGGACGAATACAAGATTCAGATTAATTTCGAAACCCCATACGTTCCATTTCTCATTAATTTGACGAAAGCGTCTTTCGGGATGGTCTCTCCGGAAGCGGTCAAAAAGTATGGTGACCAATTCGCTCAAAATCCGGTGGGAACGGGGCCGTTCAAGTTTACCAAGCTCGTCCCTGGGGAGGAAATCCACTTGGAGAGAAACCCGGATTATAATTGGGCTCCTCCGACTGCCAAGCATGATGGAGCGGCTTACCTGGAGAGATTGGTATTCAAGAGTGTCCCTGAGGAAGCGACGCGAGTAAGCGTCTTGCAGAGCAAGCAAGCGCAGGTGATCGACACGGTGCCTCCGCAAAATATTATCGGGTTCAAAGGAGATCGCGCGTATCAAGTGCTCGATGCAGAGTTGTCGGGTATCAATTACGGGCTCTGGCTGAATAGCAATCGGGCCCCGCTAAACGATCGGAGCGTGCGGCAAGCGCTGAAATTGGCGACGGACGTCGATGCCATCGTCAACACGCTCTACCTGGGTACTTTCAAACGGGCCACCGGTTTGTTAACGGCAAATTTGCGAGGAACGGACGGAACGTCGGAGTCCGGGTATAAGCCCGATCTGGAGCAAGCGAAAAAACTGCTTGAAGAAGCGGGTTGGAAAACAGGCAAGGACGGGATCAGGGAGAAAGACGGTAAACGCTTGGAATTGACCGTTGTGGAGCTAACCGGCAATCGGGAGAAGCGCCAAGATATCGATATGATTGTACAGCAGCAATGGAAGGCGATCGGTGTAGAATTGAAAATCGACGTGTTGGCGTCTGGAGGCTATGTCGAGAATGTAAGCAAAGGAATCTATGATATTGCAGGAGGCAGTTGGGGCGGCGGAGACCCTGACGTATTAAGAGTAAAATTGCTGTCGGAGAATCAGAATGGCTTATATAATACCGCACAACTGAACGATAAGGAAATCGATCAATGGCTAACGGAAGGGTATCAGGAGTTCGATGCGGCAAAAAGAAAGCAGCTCTACGACAATATCGAGAAAAAAGTGGCGGAAGAAGCGTTCTACATCCCGATCTATATACTGCCATATACGATTGCCGCAACGTCGAATACGAAGGACTTGTGGCTAGACCAGGCGGGTTTGCCGAATTTCGGCGATGTGTGGCTTGAGCCATAAACCGATATGCAGCAGTTGAGTCGCAGACTTCTCGTCTCCGTCTTCGTGATATTTGGAACCGTTACCCTTGTGTTTTTCTTGCTGCATTGGCTGCCGGGAGATGCAGTTACCATTCTTCTAGTGGAAGCGGGAGCAACTCCGGATATGATTGCCAATTTGCGGCATCAATTCGGTTTGGACCGTCCAGTTGCGGTTCAATACTTCGATTATTTGAGCTCGACGATCAGAGGTGACTTCGGCACTTCCCTAGTAAGCGGTGAACCCGTCTTCTCGAAGCTGATGGGCCAATTCCCCGCGACAATCGGATTGACGATATCCGGCTCGCTAATCGCTGTGATTCTGGGGACGACGGCCGGTATTCTATCCGCTATGAGGGCGAATCGTTTCACTGATTATGTGATTCGAATCATTAGCTTGTTCGGCGTATCCATGCCAACATTTTGGACTTCATTAATGCTGATTTTGATATTCTCCGTAAAGCTTCAATGGTTTCCAGCCATCGGGAACGGCAGCCTTAGTCAATTGGTGCTTCCGGCTTGCACTCTAGGCTGGGTTGGAGCCGGGCTGTTGACTCGAATGGTTCGCAATGACGTGCTGGAAAATATGAACGAGCCTTACGTCACAGCTCTTCGCGCCAAAGGGTTATCCGAGAAGACGATCTTTTTTCGCCATATTCTGCGTAACGCGCTGATTTCTTCTATTACGCTTATAGGAATAATCGTGGGGGAGCTGTTAGCGGGAACCGTTGTCACGGAAACAGTGTTTGCCCGGCAGGGAATCGGAAAACTGATGGTGGACGCCATAATCGCTAAAGATATTCCGGTCGTACAAGGTGCGATCCTGCTCATATCTGTTTTGTTCATTACCATTAACATACTTGTCGATCTGGCTTATGGGTGGATCGATCCGCGTATACGCGAGAGCCGGTAAAGGAAGTGCCAGTTAATGAGATTCAAATTTGCAGCCCAATATAGAACCATTGTCTTCGGGCTTTTGTGCGGGATTCCGCTCCTATTCTTAGCCATATGCGCTGTAGTTCCCTCGTGGATTGCGCCATTGTCTCCAACTTTTATGGACATTGGCTCTATCTTGACCGCTCCTGGCCGTGCCCATCTTATGGGCACGGATCATTTTGGACGTGACGTGTTTTCTTTAATCGTCTATGGGGCTCGTGACTCGATCCTGATCGGAGTGGTGTCCATGCTTATCGGGGGACTGATCGGCGTATCAATCGGCTTGACGGCTGGATACATAGGGGGGATTGCGGACCTTCTTCTCATGCGCGTGATCGACATGTTGATGACCATTCCGGGAGTGTTCTTGGCTTTGGCGATATCGGCTGTGCTCGGTCCGAGCCTTGCGAACCTGATCGTGGCCGTAGGAATCTCTCTTGTTCCCGGATTTGCTCGGGTTGCTCGGGGGCAAGTCGTTTCGCTCCGTAAACGCCCTTATGTGGAGGCTGTCAGGTTAGTTCGATCATCTTCCTTCGGCATCGTGATTAAGCATATTCTGCCTAACATGATGGGACCACTAATGGTTCTAGCCACAATCGGGGTAGGAAATGCCATTTTGACTGGGGCAGGACTTAGTTTTCTTGGGCTAGGCGGTGCGCGCGAAATTCCGGATTGGGGAAGCTTGCTTTCCCAAGGGCGAGGGTATATGACGGTCGGATGGTGGATTGCTTTGTTCCCGGGGCTCACCATCTCCGGATTCGTGTTAGTCATCAATATGTTAGGAGACGGCCTGCGGGATAGATGGGATCCCAAAAGTCGTGAAGCCTCGTAAGGAGGATGTCATGGAATCATTGCTAAATGTGTCACGCCTGTCAGTGGCGATTCGCAAGTCCGGTATGGAGCGTGAGGCGGTCAGTCAGGTTGGTTTTCGTGTCGAGCAGGGGGAGACGGTATGCTTGGTCGGTGAATCGGGAAGCGGCAAGACGCTGACCGCATTGTCGGTAATGGGTTTAGGCGACGATCATCTCGGGCTTGCGTCGAGTGGAACGGTCGATTATCGCGGCATTTCCATTTTGCAGCTGGGAGACAAAGAAAAAGCATCGTACAGAGGCAAAAGAGTCGCGATGATCTTCCAAGAACCGTCGGCTGCGTTGGACCCTCTATATACGATCGAGTATCAACTCGTTCAATCATTGGTGACACATCGCCGTATGAACAAGAAGGATGCCCGGTCGAAAGCGGTGGAGTGGCTGAAGAGAGTGGGGATTCCCGAGCCGGAACTGAGAATGAAGCAGTATCCTCATCAGCTTTCCGGCGGGATGAACCAACGTGTAATGATTGCCATGGCATTGGCTGGCGAACCAGAGCTGCTCATTGCGGATGAACCGACGACAGCGCTCGACGTGACGATACAAGCACAAATTCTAAAGCTGCTTCGCGATTTGAAGGAAGAGCAACGATTGTCCGTCTTGCTGATTACGCACGATCTAGGACTCGCCGCCGAAATGGCCGACCGTATTATTGTCATGTATGCGGGCAAAGTGGTCGAGCAGGCGAAGGCGATCGATTTGTTCAATCGCCCCTATCATCCTTATACGCAAGGACTGCTTCATTCTGTAACGACTTTAGAGGACGAACGGCAGTATAAGCTGCCCACAATCGAGGGCTCCGTTCCTACGCTGCATGATATGCCCACTGGCTGCCGGTTTCACCCACGCTGCCCTTACGCTATTGAACGATGCAGAGTGGAAGAACCGCCTCTTCAACGGCTGCAAGACAGAGAAGTGGCATGCTGGCTGCCATTGAATGTGGATGCTGTAGAGACGAATTCTTCTTTCCCTGCCAAGAAGAAAGTCACAATGAAGGAGCAGGTGATTCCCACGGAGGAGAAGCGGGAATGTGTTCTTCGCGCAGAGGGAATTACGAAGCATTATCCGCTGCACAGCGGATGGTATCCAGGCAGCAAACGCAAAGTTCATGCACTGGATAATGTGTCTTTCGATATTTACTCAGGGGAGACGTTCGGGTTGATTGGGGAGTCCGGGAGCGGTAAGTCGACATTGGGAAGAGTCATCGTGCAGCTGGAGCGCCCGACGGATGGAAGGTTGTTGCTGGATGGACGGGATTTAAGTCAAATTCCGCGACAGGAGCGGGCGGATATTCGAAAAAACCTGCAGATGGTATTCCAAGATCCGTATCGTTCTTTAAATCCCCGCTGGAAAGTCGGTGATTGGATCGCGGAACCGCTCGACGTGCACGATCTGATGCCCAAGAAAATGAGAGTGGAGCGCACGAAGGAGCTGATGAGCTTGGTCGGTCTCGATCCATCGCTGTGTGATAAATATCCCCACGAATTTTCGGGCGGTCAGAGGCAGCGGATTGGAATTGCCCGCGCGCTCGCGTCGAATCCCCGATTAATCGTTGCGGATGAAGCTGTATCTGCGCTGGACGTGTCGGTACAGGCGCAGATTATTAATTTGTTGCAGGATTTGCAGAGTCGATTGGGACTGACATTTCTTTTTATCGGACATAGTTTAAACGTCGTCCGACACTTATCCGAGCGGGTCGGCGTCATGTATCTGGGACATCTGGTCGAAATTGCGCGGGCGGAGGAGCTGTTTACACGGCCTGCACATCCCTACACAAGGGCGTTAATCGACTCGATCCCATCAGGCGATCCTTCCCGAAGAAAACCATTCGAACCATTGCAAGGCGAAATTCCTTCACCGATCGACCCGCCTGCCGGCTGCCGATTTCACACCCGCTGTCCTGCCGCGCGGCCAGATTGCCGTACAGAAGCGCCGATTATGCGGGAAATTGGCTATCAAAGATCGGTCGCTTGTCATTATCCGTTATAAATCAGAAGAATAGGAGTGTGCGAATAATGCCGGAATGGGAAATCGTAAGTACGAGAAAAGGTTACGTCGAATTGCTGCCATTTGAACTGGAGGATCCGCTCGATGACGAGCTTCAAGTCCGGGTGCACGTATCCGCGATAAGCTCGGGCACTGAGAGGGCATTCATTCTCGGTTTGGAAAATACAACGCAGCAATATCCGTTAAGGACGGGATATTGCTCCGCCGGTATCGTGGAGAAGATAGGCCGTCGTATTCAGGGTTTCAAAGTCGGAGAGCGCGTCGCGTTCTGGCTCGGGCATCGGACGGCAGGGAACGTGCGTATCAAAGAAAATATGGTTGTCAAAATTCCAGACGGGGTTTCTTTTGAGGAAGCCGCTTATATTCAGCTCGGAGCTATCTCTCTTCACGGAATCCGCAAGGCAAGAATCGAGCTCGGGGAAGCGGTGCTCGTCTTCGGTCTTGGCCTAGTGGGGCAGATGGCGCTGCAATTAGCCAAGCTGAGCGGAGGTTTCCCGGTAATCGGCATAGATCGCGTGGAGAGCCGGCTTGAGCTTGCGCGGACGCTTGGCGCGGACGTGACAATTAATACTAATGATGCGGATTGGGTCAATCAACTTCTTATCCATACGAGGGGGAAAGGCCCGGAAGTCGTCATAGAGTCGACGGGATACCCGGAAGGGATCAATTACGCGTTCCAAGCCGCCGCCAAATATGGCCGAGTCGTGCTGCTCGGCAGTACGCGGGGGACTACGACGGTCAATTTCTATCGAGACGTTCATACAAAAGCGCTGACGGTATACGGCGCTCATTTTACCGGCAGGCTTCATAACGATATAACACCGGGAACATGGCCGGGGCGCGATAATGCCGAAGTCATCGCAGGTTTGCTGCAGAGCGGCCGATTCCGGATCGATCCACTTATTCGGGATCGGGTAAGCAAGGATGAAATTGCGCAAATTTACGAACGTATTCTGTCGTGGAACACCGATGTCATGGGGTCCGTCATCGCCTGGCAATAAACGAGGAGGACGAAACGAATGCTGTATCGTTTCGTCCTCTTTTATGGCTGCTGTTGAAGCCATGCACACAATTGGCGATAATTGATCGCCGTCGCTTGCGAATCTGCGGGCAGGTGATTCTCGATACAATAACTGCCAGCGTAATCGGATGCCTGCAAAAGCCGGATTTGCTCCCCCCAGTGTACGATCCCATTGTTGACGTAGGTCCAGCCTGAATGCGGCGCCCAGTTTTTGACGTGGACCGTCGAGATTCGGCCGCTGAGCCTTCTGCAGGCTTCGTTCAAGTCCCGGTCTCCGGCGGCTGCCGCATTGGCGGGATCCCATACAACGTTCAGGTCACACAGCTCCGCGACTTCGGTTAAATGGACTCCAGTATCCGCCCAGCCTTGGTCGCTGTTTTCGATGATTAGCTCGATGCCTTCGTTATGACAAATTTGCTTTGCCAGCAAGAGCTGCTCCACGGCTTGAGGCGGTATCGGCGCCTGCGCTGCTTCCCGCAGGAAGCTGAAAACGCTCAATCGACGAACGTTAAGCTTCTCCATTAGACGAAAGCATCGGGGCAGTCCTTCCCGCAATTCATCGGCTGTCAACGGATCATTCCAGCGTTGTCGGAAAAATCCGGGGCTTATACTCGTAATCTGCAAGCCATGCTTGTTGATTAGCTCCAGCAATTCGTTTGTCATTGCATCCGGCCAATTGGGTACTCTCAACCCGTTCAGCTTCCGCAGCTCATAGCGGGTAATGCCCAAAGGTACGGCAAGCGCAATCGCCTCGCCAAAGGAAGGGGCGACTTCGTCACTGACGATGCTGATGCGGGTGCTCGTGTCTTGCGGATTCATAGGATCGCTCCTTGCCTTAGCAATTCTTCCCGAACTGCCTGAATGTTTGTGACGCCGGTGCGGGCGTATTGAGCGGCAGCTACGCCAGCAGCCTGTCCCGTTGCCATAGCGGTGCCCATAACCCGAACCGAGGCGAAAGCCGTTTGATCGCATCCGATCATTCGTCCAGCACACCATAAGTTCGTTATTCCGACTGGCTTAAGCGATCGAAGCGGAATATCGAAGTACGACTGATTCAGAATTTCACGGTATTCCATCGGGGCGCCAGGGTGCGGATGCACCTCCACAGGCCAGCCTCCCCTGGCGATTCCGTCAGGCTGTCGTCTGCCGAACAGGACGTCATCAGCCGTTAATGTATATTCGGTATCAAGATGCCGACTCTCTCGAATACCGATGGAAGGACCGGTCTGGAGTAAATAAGCGTTGTCGAATCCGGGGACATGTGCCCGCAGAAGCTCTAAGTAGTGCCATGCTTGCTTGCGGGCTGCAGTCTCCGCCGCGGTGAGGCTCCTGGCATCGAGTGCGTCAACGGCTTCATCCGCAAATATCGCGATCCAATCGCCGCTTCCCGGAAGTTTCATCAGCGCTCCCCGTTCTTTGGTGAGACGGACGCCGGCATTTTTGGCTTGGATAATCGCGGCACTTAGCGTATCGCGGTCCGGCAAAATATCGGGCTTTACCCCGCCAATCCGCATGACGAGCGTCCCTGTCTGATAATGCCCATCTCCATCGCCGACCCGGAAGGCTGCACCAGCGCTGGCGGCAAGATTCCCGTCTCCACTGGCGTCGACATAGGCTTTCCCTGACAACTGGAAGGCTCCACCATAATCCAGACACTCGATTTCGGTAATGATGGATTGTTCGACATGGGACTGAGCAAACTGCGTGTGAAGAAGCGTTTGCACATTGTTTCGTTCGAGAAGCTGATCCAGGGCTACTTTCATCGCTTCAGGATCGGCGATCACGATAGCGTCTCCGGATCGGCCGCGTACCGGACCATCGAGCATTCCCGTGGGAATTAAGGTGAGCAGCTCATCGGCCACGCCGCCTACTGCCTTCTCCAACTGATCGTTACGGGTATAAAGCCCGCATATAGACGCGACGGAGCTATGGGTGAAGGTGCCTCCAAAGTAAGGA
>Ga0310834_101985_pt1 | contig 10635 bp, 11 predicted proteins | sample SM_ome_2_FD_201314 | JGI IMG/M metagenome (GOLD analysis project Ga0310834, IMG submission 201314) | Sorghum-adapted microbial communities enriched on stacked mutant (SM) sorghum from Joint BioEnergy Institute, Emeryville, California... ... | reverse complement strand
AGCACGGTCACGATGACGATGACGGTGTAGCTGATCAGCTCTTTCCGGTTCGGCCAACGGACTTTCTTCAATTCGCTCCAGCTGTCGCCAAAAAACGAAAAAAAGGACCCAAAGCTCTGTTTCATTTTGGCCAGGAAAGTCACGCCCATACCTCCTGTAATCGGGAGTTTGCGGAGCAAACTCTCACTGCTTAGCGCGTCTCGCGGTGCGGAGTGTGTTCATTGCAGTGTCTGCAGAACTTCTTGAGCTCCATGCGATCCGAATGGGTCCGCTTGTTCTTCGTCGTCGTGTAGTTCCGCTGCTTGCAGTTCGTGCAAGCGAGGGTGATGATGACCCGCATCCCTTCCACCTCCCGGGACCATAGCTCATAAAAAAAGAATCGATCCGGCGGCACAGCGTACGACTCCGATGAGCGGAGCGACCGTCCTGCGCTGACCAAGTCCGTCAATGCAACGAAACCTGGCGTTTCGCCGATGATTCAGGGCCTGCGCACATCATGCCACCTTAAAGGTTACTAAAACAATTTATCACAGGCCCATATTCATGTCAACGGAAAGTATGGGGAAGGTGTTCCGGCCTCAGAGCCTAGCTACATTCTTTCTAGTTTTTCGGGTGTTTAATCGTCGGCCGGGCGATGGGCTCGCAGGAGTTTTTCGATCGGCGGCGCAAGCTGCCTCATCGTGCAGGCGGGCCGACGCGGATTGGGCGGGGTGCGTGCGGGTACTTGCAGAGGGAGGCGCGGACGGAACAAGGGCGGTTATTCCGTCTCGGTCGGCTCGGACCCGGCGGCGGCGGTCTGCGGGCCCGATGTGCCGCGAACCGCATGAAAAAAAGCAGCTCGACAACCGGCTGCCCGATGATTTCGAATGGATGACGGATCACGCAAACACCCGATGTTGCCCCTCCGCCTAACTGACGAGGTTGCGAACCTCCAGGTACTTCTCCAGCTTGCGCTTCACGCGCTGCAGCGCGTTGTCGATGGACTTGACGTGCCGGTCCAGATCCACGGCGATCTCCTGGTAGGATCGACCGTCCAGGTAGAGCATGAGCACCTTGCGCTCCAGATCGCTCAGGATCTCGGACATCTTGTCTTCCAGACCGAAGAACTCTTCCTGGTTGATGATCATCTCTTCCGGATCGCATACGCGGGAACCGCAGATCACGTCCAGCAGCGTACGGTCGGAATCTTCGTCATAGATGGGCTTGTCCAACGACACGTAGGAGTTCAGAGGAATATGCTTCTGGCGGGTCGCGGTCTTGATGGCCGTGATGATCTGGCGGGTGATGCACAGCTCGGCGAACGCCTTGAACGACGCGAGCTTGTCTCCCTTGAAGTCGCGAATCGACTTGTAGAGGCCGATCATGCCTTCCTGTACGATATCTTCCCGTTCGGCTCCGATCAGGAAGTAGGAACGAGCCTTCGCGCGGACGAAGTTGCGGTACTTGTTGATGAGATACTCCAGCGCTTCTCCGTCGCCCGAACGGACGAATTCCACGATGTCCTCGTCGCTCTTGAAGTCATATTCGCGAATTGCCAGCTTCTCCAAGTCGACGCTCACGCGCACATCCCTCCGGCCTGCTCCTCTGGCTGAAACCTCTGAATCTACCAAACCCAATCCCATCATACTTGATGAAATCCGCACCGTCAATGGATTTGAGCCGATTCGGAGCCGCTTCCCGTGGAAAATATGCCATCATTCCCCATCCGGCGGCAGATTCCCTTCCATCCCCCGTCTCATTTGCTCCAGCTTCCGCTGCACGTCGCCGCTGACCGCGCCGCCCAGGGGGTTGCGCTTGGGAGGGGGATCCGTCCGGATTCTCGTCTGGATCTCCCGCCGGCTCTGATCGACCGCCAGCTTCAGCTCCCGGGCGGACAGGCGCAGCGCGCCCCTGCCGAACGTCACGTGCTGCTCGACCATGTCGGAGGTCGCCACGTACAGATTGCGGCGGGCGGACGACCATTGTCCGACCAGCCGCTCGATGCATTCGTCGGCCGTCTCCCGCTCCCTCGTGTAGACGACTTGCAGCCGCCGGTGGCGGACAGTGGAGCCGCGCCCGGGCACCCGGAAAGCGTCGAACACGACGATCACCGTGAGCCCCGCGAAGCTCTGAAAATCCGACAGCAGGTCCAGCAGCCGATCCCGCGCGTCTTCGAGCTTGTCCCGCTTGAGCGCGGCGAGCTCCCGCCACGCTCCGATCATGTTGTAGCCGTCGACGATGAGGACGTCCTCACGCCGGAGCATGAGCGTCTCCGCCCGATTCGCCGCCTGCGGATCCCGCCGCAGGCGTCCTGCGCTGCCGAACGGCTTCGTACAGAATGACTCCGGCGGCGACCGAGGCGTTCAGCGAATGGATCTTGCCGAACATGGGCAGCGAGACGAGAAAATCGCAGCGTTCCCGGACAAGCCGGGACAGGCCGCGCCCTTCGTTGCCGATCACGATCGCGAGCGGACCCTTCAGGTTGGCCCGGTAGACGTCGGTCCCGGCTTCGCCCGCCGCGCCCGCGATCCAGACGCCGGCTTCCTTCAGCTTGTCGATCGTCTGCGCCAGATTGGATACGCGCGCGACCGGGACGTACTCGACGGCGCCAGCCGACGTCTTGGCCACGACTGCGGTCAGGCTCGCGCTGCGTCGCTTCGGCACGACCACGCCGTGGACGCCCGTGCATTCCGCCGTCCGCAGGACGGATCCGAGATTGTGCGGGTCCTCCACCTCGTCCAGCAGGACGAGGAACGGGGGCTCTCCTCTCTGCGCCGCCAGCGCGAGAATATCGTCCACGTCCGCATATGCCGCGGCGGCCGCCTGGGCGACGACGCCTTGATGCGGGAACCCCTGCGCCAATTGGTCCAGCTTGCGCTTGTCCGCCTGCTGCACGACGACGCCCCGGGCTTTCGCCGCTTCGAGGATCGGGGCGATCTGACTGCGCTGGGCGTTCTCCGACACCCAGATTTTGTTCAGCGGCCGGCCGGCCTTGAGCGCTTCCAGCACGGGATGCTTGCCGGCCAGAACCTGCTCGTCTCCTCCGCGGCTTTCCGCGCCTTCGTCCGGTCCGCGGCCGCGATTCCGCTCGTTCATGGCTGATCTTCCTTTAGCGTAAGATTGCCGGGCTGCTCATCCTCCGGTTCCGGGCCGGCGGCCGGAACGAAAGCCAGATCCACCAACTGCTCCAGCCTGGCCCGATCCCCGCGGTAGTACAGAAATCCGACCAGGCACTCCAAAGCCGTCGCGTGCCGGTAATCGCCGGGATCGGCGTTCTTGGGAGGCTGGCCGGATTTCGTATTGCGCCCCCGCCGCACGACGTCCGCTTCCTCTTCGCTGAGCAGAGGCAGCCAGCGCTGGAGCAGCCGCGCCTGGGCGGCGGCGGACACGTACCGCGTCGCCGCCCGGTGCAGTTCGTGCGGCTTCCGGATCGGCCCCGCGATCAGCCGCTGGCGCACGTACACTTCGAACACCGCGTCTCCGATATAGGCCAGGACGACCGGAGACAGCTGTTCCGCGGGAATCTCCCGCGGAAGCACCGGAGCAATGACGGGATCGTCCGCATACACCGCCGTAATCCGCTCCGTCATTTCCGCTTCCACCGGACGCCTTGCGGCGTGTCTTCCAGCAGGATGCCCCGGCCGGCCAGCAGATCCCGGATCTCGTCCGCGCGGGCGAAGTTCCGGTTCCGCCGGGCGTCGGCCCGTTCGGCGATCAAGGCTTCGACTTCCTCATTCAGCATCCCGCTTCCCGCTTCCGGGGGGAGCAGCCCGAGCACTTCGTCGATCTCCTCCATGCGGCGCAGCAATTCCCGCAGCACGCTCTCCCGGGCGACCGGCCGCTGCAGATAGGCGTTGGCCTCGGAGACGAGCTTGAACCAGACCGTGATGGCGTCCGGCGTGCCGAAGTCATCGTCCATCCGCTCGGCGAACTCGCGCAGCAGCGCGTCCAGCCGCGCGATAATCTCCGCGTCCTCCTCGTTCGGCTCGGCCGTAAGCCCGGTCTTCACCGCGGCCAGCCGGTGCTTCAGGTTATCCCGGCAGTTGGACAGCCGCTCGACGCTCTTCTCGGCCTGCCGCACCGTCTCGGTGCTGAAATTCAGCGGGCTGCGGTAGTGCGCGGCCAGCATCAGGTAACGGACCGCCTGGGGCGTCGTCGTTTTCAGGATTTCCCGGACGTTCACGACGTTGCCGAGCGATTTGGACATTTTCTCGTTGTCCAGGTTGACGAAGCCGTTATGCATCCAGTACCGCGCCAGCGGCTCGCCCGTCAGCGACTCCGACTGCGCGATCTCGCATTCGTGGTGAGGGAATTGCAGGTCCTGCCCGCCGCCGTGGATGTCCAGCGTCTTGCCGGCGTAGCGCAGCGCCATGGCCGAGCATTCGATGTGCCATCCCGGACGCCCCTCGCCCCACGGGCTGGGCCATTTGATCTCTCCGGGCTTCGCGGCTTTCCATAGCACGAAGTCCTGGGGATTCTCCTTCCGCTTGTCGACTTCCACCCGGATGCCGTATTGCAGCTCGTCGAGATTTTTGTGGGACAGTTTCCCGTACTCGGGGAACCGCGCGGTCCGGAAATACACGTCGCCGCCGCTCTCGTACGCGACCCCTCTGTCCACGAGTTCCTGGATGAACGCGATGATCTCGGGCATCGTGTCCGTCACCCGGGGCGTCACCGTCGGCGGCTTGGCGCGCAACGCCTCCCGGTCTTCGATATAGGCGGCGATGAAGCGTTCCGCGATCTCGGGAACGGTGCTGCCGAGCTGCTCGGCTTTGCGGATCATTTTGTCGTCGACGTCGGTGAAGTTCACGATGAAATTGACGTCGTACCCTGTATACTCCAAATACCGGCGCACCACGTCGAAGAAGATGAGCGGCCTGGCGTTGCCGATGTGGATGTAGTCGTACACGGTGGGGCCGCAGACGTACATGTTCACCTTGCCCGGCGTCAGCGGAACGAACGTCTCCGTCTTCCGCGTCATGCTGTTGTAGATCCGAAGTGTCACGTTTTCACATGCTCCTTATCACTCGAATAGGGTGCCGACCGGCTCGGCCTGTTCCTTGCGCTCCGCTTCCGCCTTCTCTTTCTTCAGCTTCTCGATCTCCGCCCTAAGCTCGTTGATCTCCCGCTGCATGATCCGGAACGTCTCGACGACCGGGTCCGGCAGATTCGTATGGTCCAGCCGGTCCGCCACCCGCCTGCCGTCGCGCTTGACGATGCGGCCGGGTATGCCCACGACCGTGCTGTTCGGCGGCACTTCCCGCAGCACCACCGAGTTGGCGCCGATGTTCGAATTGTCTCCCACCTTGAACGATCCGAGCACTTTGGCGCCCGAAGCGATGACGACGCGATTGCCGATCGTCGGGTGGCGCTTGCCCTTCTCCTTGCCCGTTCCGCCGAGGGTCACGCCTTGGTAGATGACCACTTCGTCGCCGATCTCGCACGTCTCGCCGATGACGACCCCCATGCCGTGGTCGATGAACAGCTTGCGGCCGATCTTCGCGCCGGGATGGATCTCGATGCCGGTGAAGAACCGGCTGACCTGCGAGATGATGCGGGCGATCGTGAACCACCTGTGCCGGTAGAAGAAATGCGCGATCCGATGCGCCCATATCGCGTGCAATCCGGAATAGGTGAACACGGCCTCGAACCGGCTTCGGGCCGCCGGATCGTTCTCCATGACCGCGTCGATATCGGATTTGATCGTGCTCCATACCCCCATGCCTGAACCCCCCTTATGTCCCCCGCACGGCTGCCCCGCTCCCGCAGGCGGTGCGAACGGGGACTGCCTTACCCTACATATAAAAAACGTCCCCGCAGCCTTCACGCTGCAGAGACGTATCGTGTCATACGCGGTTCCACCCTGCTTGAGCCTCCTTACGACCGAACTTCACCTGCGGTGATCCGCTCGGGAATTCGACTCCACCTTCGAGGCCGGTAACGGGGCCGTCCGGCGCCGCCTAACGGGATCGGACATCTCCGAGGTCCGGATCCGCTCGGGGGCGCGGCTCCCAGGCGCATTTCCATCGGCGCGGAATGAGGCGGTTCGCAGCTGATGCCGCCCTCTCTGGACATTCCAGTCGCCGACGTACTCTCCTGTTCGTCGCGGTTGCATCGATTCCATTCGGCATCCGTAACGGATGCGAATCAGCTTCTACCCTCAGTATAGCCCTGCCGGACCATTGTGACAAGGGCGCGTTGCTCAGATCCGTTCCGCCAAGGCTTCGCCCAGGCGGCTCAGCACCCGCTCGCGTCCCAGCAGCCAGACCGTGCCGTTCAGATCCGGCCCGTGCATCCGGCCGGTGAGCGCCACGCGGATCGGCATGAACAGGCCTTTGCCCTTCACACCCGTCTCCGTCTGCACCGATTTGACCGCGGCTTTGATGCCGTCAATCGTGAAGGAACTCTCGTCCATGTCTTCCACCCGGCGCCGGAACGCCTCCAGCACCGCGGGTACGGTCTCCTCGGCGAGCACGGCGCGGGCTTCGTCGTTCTCGATCTCGACCGATTCCCGGAAGAACAGTTCCGAGAGCGGCACGATCTCCGCGCCGTAGCGGAGATGATCGCGATACAGCGCGATCAGGACGGCCGCCCATTCCGACTCCCGTTCGGACAGCGGCTGCGGCAGCCGGCCCGCGCGCTGCAGCTGCGGCAGGCATAACGCCGCCAGATCCGCCGGTTCCAGCGTCTTCAGATAATGCTGGCTGATATGGTTCAGCTTCGCGGTGTCGAATACGGCGGGGCTCTTCGAGAGCCGGTCGGCGTCGAACACCTCGATCAGCCGCTCCCGCGAGAAAATTTCCTCCTCCCCTTCCGGAGACCAGCCCAGCAGCGCGATGAAGTTGAACAAGGCTTCCGGCATGTAGCCCAGTTCGTCGTATTGCGAGATGAACTGCACGATCGATTCGTCGCGTTTGGACAGCTTCTTGCGGTGCTCGTTCACGATCAGCGTCATATGGCCGAATTCGGGCGGCGTCCAGCCGAACGCTTCGTAAATCATCAGCTGGCGGGGCGTGTTCGTGATGTGGTCCTCGCCGCGCAGCACGTGGGAGATGTCCATCAGGTGGTCGTCCACCGCCACCGCGTAGTTGTAGGTGGGAATTCCGTCCTTCTTGACGATGACGAAATCGCCGAAGTCCTCCGAACGGAACGAGATCCCGCCCTTGACCCTATCGTTCCACGCGTACGTCCGGCCCGCCGGCACGATGAACCGGATGCTCGGGACGCGTCCTTCCGCTTCCAGGCGGGCGCGGTCTTCAGCCGTCAGATGCCGGCACTTGCCGGAATACCGGGGCATCTGTTCGCCGCGGGCGGTCTGCTCTTCCCGCTCCTTCTCCAGCTCCTCTTCCGTGCAGTAACAACGGTAGGCGAGCCCCCGCTCCAGCAGCTCGTCCGTATGCCTGCGATAGATGTCCAGACGTTCCGTCTGGCGATAAGGTCCGTACGGTCCGCCGACATCGACGCTCTCGTCCCAGTCGACGCCCAGCCATTTCAGATATTTCAGCTGGCTCTGTTCGCCGCCCTCGACGTTCCGCTTGACGTCGGTGTCCTCGATGCGGATGATGAATTGGCCGCCGTGGCGGCGGGCGTACAGGTAGTTGAAAATGGCCGTTCGCGCATTCCCGATATGCAGGTGGCCCGTCGGGCTCGGCGCATACCGCACGCGGACTTTGGATGTCATGATGATGAAGCCTCCTTAACGAAAAAATGGCGATGATGGCGCATCGGTAATTCGGCTGAATGGGGGAACGTTGTTCCGTACGCTTCTGCGCGCTTCCCGCAGCCGGCGGGGACAACGCGTTATTTTCGCACCAGCAGCACGACCGCCTGGGCGGCGATGCCTTCCCCGCGGCCGGTGAAGCCGAGCTTCTCCGACGTGGTCGCCTTCACGTTCACCCGCGATTCCTCCGCCTCCAGCGCGTCCGCGATGATCCGCACCATCTTAGGGATGTGCGGCGCCATCTTCGGCGCCTGGGCGATGATCGTCGCGTCCGCGTTGCCGAGCGCGTAGCCCCGCTCCTTCGCCAGTTCCCACACGCGCCGCAGCAGCACGACGCTGTCCGCTCCCTTGTATGCGGGATCCGTGTCGGGAAAATGCTTGCCGATGTCGCCGAGCGCCAGCGCGCCCAGCACCGCGTCGCTGACGGCGTGCAGCAGCACGTCGGCGTCGGAGTGGCCCAGCAGCCCTCTCTCATACGGAAGTTCGACCCCGCCGATGATGCACGGCCGGCCTTCCGCCAATTGATGCACGTCGAAACCTTGCCCGATCCGGATCATGGCGAATGCTTCCCCTCCCGGCGCCGCTCAAGGATCAACTCGGCGAGCAGCAGATCCTCCGGCGTCGTGATTTTCAGATTGGACTCATGTCCGGGCACCGCCGCCACCTTGCGCCCCAGCCGCTCGAACAGCATGGCGTCGTCGGTCGCCTGCGTCCCCGCTTCCCTCGCCAGCCGGTGCGCCTCCAGCAGCGCCAGCCGGCCGAACGCCTGCGGCGTCTGGACCGCCAGCAGCGCGGAACGGTCCGGCGTCGCCACGATCATGCCGCCTTCGGCGACCTTAATCGTATCCTTCACCGGAACGGCCAGCGCCGCGGCGCCGTGTTGTTCCGCCGCCAGGCAGCAGGCTTCGATCTGCTCCGGCGTCACCAGCGGCCGCGCCGCGTCGTGCACGAGCGCGCCTTCCGTCTCCAGCGCCTCCAGCCCCGCCTGAACGCTGCTCTGCCGATCGGCGCCGCCGGCGACCACCGCCCGCACTTTGGCGAACCCGGCCTTGCCTGCGAGCGCCTCCACCCGGCCGATCTCCTCCGCCGCGGCCGCCACCACGACCGCTTCCACGCGGCCGCACCGCTCGAACGCCTCCAGCGCGATCTCCAGCACAGGCCGGCCGCCCAGCGGCAGGAACACCTTGTTCTCCGGCGCGCCCATCCGCGTTCCCCGTCCGGCCGCCACGACGACGGCTCCCCATCTCATGACCGCGTGATTCCCCTTTGTTTCACGTAAAATGCCGAAGAGCGGGACCGTAACGCGCGTCCCGCCCGTATTTTTTTATCATACCTGTTTAGAGCGCTTTTTCCAATAGTTTCGGTTTGGCGAAGATCATGCGGCCCGCGGACGTCTGCAGCACGCTGGTGACGAGCACCTCCATCGTTGTGCCGATGAAATCGCGTCCTCCCTCGACTACGATCATCGTCCCGTCGTCCAGGTAGGCGACGCCTTGACCGTGCTCCTTGCCGTCTTTGATCACCTGCACGACGATCTCTTCGCCCGGCAGCACGACCGGCTTGACGGCGTTGGCCAGATCGTTGATATTCAGCACGGAGACCCCTTGCAGCTCGCACACTTTGTTCAGATTGAAATCGTTCGTCACGACTTTCCCGCGCATCGCCTTGGCCAGCTTGACCAGCTTGCTGTCGACTTCGCCGGGCTCTTCCCCCGCTCCTTCGTAGATCAGGACTTTGACGTCGAGCTCCTTCTGGATCTTGTTCAGAATGTCCAGCCCCCTGCGTCCCCGGTTGCGCTTGAGCAGGTCGGAGGAATCGGCGATATGCTGCAGCTCTTCGAGCACGAATTCGGGGATGACCAGCGTGCCCTCGATAAAGCCGGTCTTGCAGATGTCGGCGATGCGGCCGTCAATGATGACGCTGGTATCCAGAATTTTGTGCTCCTCGTAGCGCGGCTGTTCTTCCGGCGGCGCGGGCGCAAGAGCAGCGGTGCGGGCCCCGAACCAATCGCCCAGCTCGTCCTTCTTGCGCGAAGCGATCGTCATGCCTGCATACGCCAATACGACGGCCGCCGAAGCCGCGAGCAGCGGGCCGATTCCGGGGATGTCCGAGAGAAACGGATACAGCAAAGCCCCCACACCGATCCCCGCGGTCAGGCCGGCCGCTCCCGGAAGCAAATCGCGGACCGGCAGCCCGGATGCGCGGTCGATCCCTTGATTCAGCGTGCGAAGCAGCGGTCCCGCCATCGCGGTCGCCGCCATCAGTCCGGCGAACGCGCCGATCAGCGCGCCGAACGAGCTGCCGGCCGGCGATGCCTGCGGCATGCCCAGCAGCGGATTCATCCAAGCCGCCCCTCCCGTCGCTCTCCAAGCCGTCAACTCCCGTCCGATCAGCGCGCCCATGAGGAGGCCGACCGTCTGAATGACTCTTTTCATCATTCCTGTAACACGCTCCTTACGAATCCCTTTCGTCTATTACCGTTACTAGTATGTTCCATTTTCACGGGCGCTAATCTCGGACGGCGCCGCCCGGACGAAACTTGTTCCTTTTGAAAAGGGATGCGCCAAGCATTATAATGGTGAAAGAGACAAAATCCGTTAACCGAGGTGGATCCGGATGAGCGCCCCCACGCTGGACGAATTTCAATCCCAGGTATCGGAAGTGCTGCTTCGCCATCGAAGCTTGCTGGATATTGTCACGAAATTCACCCAGACGGGCGCGGCGATCAATCGGTCGGTCGCCAAGGCGATTACCGAATGCGGCTGCATCGAATTGAACGCGCGCAACCAGGGCTTCTCCGAGGACATGGCGTTCAATGAAGCCCTCCAGCAGTCCAAGTCCCACCTGAACGGCAGCTTGTGCGAGAATTGCCGGGACCACATCCGAAGCGAGATGGGCCGCAACCTGTTCTATCTGTCCGCGATGTGCAATCAGCT
>Ga0310834_101984_pt1 | contig 10639 bp, 12 predicted proteins | sample SM_ome_2_FD_201314 | JGI IMG/M metagenome (GOLD analysis project Ga0310834, IMG submission 201314) | Sorghum-adapted microbial communities enriched on stacked mutant (SM) sorghum from Joint BioEnergy Institute, Emeryville, California... ... | reverse complement strand
CCGGTATATTAGCATCGCTGATTTTTTGGAGCATGTCGAGGTGGTCGTCATGGCGCTTTGGGTCGTCGGTGTATTTTTGAAAATTTCGGTCTTTTATTATGCTCTTGTGACTGGCTTAGCCCGGTGGTTGAACTTATCCCAATACGAGCCGCTCGTCTTTTCTGTCGGGTTGCTTTTATGTTTGCTTTCTAACTGGTCGGCAAATGATTTAGTGGAGCTGACCCATTTTCTAGGGACAACCGGCTCGTTTTACTTGTCATTTGTGCAAACCGTCATTCCGTTGTTTCTCCTGTTAGTGGCGAAATGGCGAAATCGGGCTGCGTCCCCGCAGCCGGCTGTTTCACACCAAGAAAGAAAATAACGTCCACTGCTATTAAGCAAAAAAAGGGTGAACTGCCTTGGCGATCGGGAAAAAAGTGAGACGAGCACTTGTTTTTCTTCTAGTCAGCATCAATGTCGTCATACTCGGTGGCTGTTGGGACCGGGAGGAAATTAACGACATTGCGATCGTGCTCGGAATCGGCATTGATCAGGTGAAAAACGGAAACATTAGACTGACAGTAGAGATAGCCGTGCCGCGGGTGATCGGGAGTGGACAAATGGGGGGGACAGGCGGTGACAAAGAAGAAACAATCATTCGGTCAGGGACAGGCGTGACAATCGCTGACGCCATTGCCCAATTGCAGGAGCGGTTGCCCCGCCGCTTGTTTTGGGGGCATATGAAGATCGTCATATTCGGTGAACAGGCAGCGAAAGTGGGCATTCGTGAGCATCTCGACTTTTTGATTCGCCATCCACAAACCCGTACTCGCTGTAATGTGTTTGTCGGCAAAGGATCGGCGAAAAGTATGCTCGAACTCATTCCCCCGATTGAACAAAGTGCATCGGAAGTGCTAAGGGAAATGGCGGAATCAAGAACATTGATGCGGAAAACGGCGAAAGAAACGTTGCAAACGCTAAACAGCGAAGCAGAAACGGTGTTGCTGCCGATGGTGAAAGTGTTGCCACCTCCAAAAGGAAAGAAAGAAATAGAGACGATCCCCTTTATTTACAGTACGGCGGTTTTTAAGAAAGATCGAATGATCGGACAGATTGACGATTATATAACGCGCGGCGTGTTATGGATTCGCGACGAAATCAAACTGGCGCATGTGACGGCGAGGGTTCCAGGAGAAAGAGGAAATATTACATCGCGAATGATCCGCGCGCATACTGATATCACACCGAAGCATGAGAAAGGGAGATGGAAGATTATCGTCAATGTCACATCGGAACATGACATTATATTAAATGGAACAAAACTCGATTTATTAAGTGAAAGAAATATTCAGCGCATCGAAACAGAGCTGGAAAAAGATATAAAACGACGAATGAGAAGCGCCCTGGATCAGCTGCAGAAAGACATGAAAGTTGATGTGTTCGGTTTTGCTGACGCGATTCATAAAAAATATCCATCGCGTTGGCGCCATCTGAAAAAACGTTGGAACGATGTATTTCCTGATTTGCCTGTAGAATTGAACATAACGGTGAAAGTGCGCCGGCCGGGAATGAATTTCCCTCCGCAAGGTGTGCCAGAACAAGAGGTGAAAGAATGAAAGCATGGTTAGTCGTCGGGATGCTTATCATTGTCGGGCTGATTTGGTGGTACGAATGGTCTCGGCTTGAGCGGGAGTACAAAAAGGAGAAGGCAGCTGTCGCTATTTTGCTTTGCCTGGCTATGCTGTTGGGAGTCATATTAATGGTGAATCCAGATCTTCCCGGACCGACGCAAGCAGTGGATCGTTTGTTCCGTCCCTTCGGGAAAATGTTAGAAAAGTAAAAACGCTTAATTTGTACGGAACAAACATGGAACGACAAGGAAGTGGAAGGCAATTGCAAAAGGGGAAAATTCCGTCCGTACATGATGTTGCTGCTGTATCCAGCATTATTGCTACAGCCATCCTGCTTGTCCTAGGGGGGACGGTTCAACACACCAGGCAAGATATGTGGATGTCGCCGTTTTGGACTTCGCTCATCGGATTTTTGACAGTGCATCTGTCTGTTCAGTTGCACTGTCTTTATCCGAAAAAAATGCCGATTGAATATAGTGCAGACATTTTAGGAAAGTGTTCGGAAAACTAGTCGGATTGCTTTTTTGTTTTATTTTCATATTACCGGAATTACTATCCGTGAATATGGGGAGTTTATTGTCGGTCATTTTTTGGTTCGTGCGCCAATGAGTTTCGTGATGGGAACGATGGGGGATGTGCTGTCGTCGCCCGCAGCGGAATTCACGTGCTCGGGCGGCTGGCGCAAATTCTTGTACCTGTCGTCATGATTTTACTGATGCTCATCGCGATTTTGCTGCTCCCAGATATCGATCCGAAAAATATGTTGTCGATGTTTGAAAACAGGCTTTTGCCGTCGATCATGGGCACAGCAGCCCCGCAAAAGCTTTTAATGGCGTTTTTGCTTCCGCATGTCATTGACGAGGATCGCGGGCAAAAGTGGGGAAACATCACGGTTATTTTAATTATGCTTACCTTATTTGTCGCCAACGTAATGACTCTTTTTGTGCTCGGAAATATTACGGGTGATTTTGTGTATCCGGTGATGAATGCTGTCCACTACATTAGTATCGCGGATCTTTTTAGAGCACGTCGAGGTGATTGTCATGAGGTTTGGGGTGGGGATGAAAATTTCCATCTTTTATTATGTCCTTGCATTAGCAACAGCTCAGTGGCTAACTATCTCTCAGCATCAGCCGCTTGTTTTTTTGCTCAGGCTTACATTGTGGCTCTGTTCCATTTGGTCGGCGAATGATTTAATGGACATCGCACATTTTGTAGAAACAGCCGGCTCTTTTTAGTTAACGATCGTGCAAACGGTTATTCCGTTGTTTCTGCTGCTAGTCGCCAAATGGCGGAAACCGCGGACTTCTTCCTCATCAGTTGCTTCGCAAGAATAAGAACATTAGCACCAACCACAGTTTTGGCGATTCATCCAAAGCCGGCCGCCTCGAAAAGCGGCCAACCTTTTTAGGATCTGTTCCGTTCGCGTGCCTCTTCCGGCGTATCGAGCCGGCTTGCCCCTTTATAGGAAAGCGACTGATCACGGTCTGACTCAACTTGCCGCGACTGTTTCAACTTTTTCTCCTGCCGATCTTTTCCCACCAAATCCCGCTCCTTTCTATGTGATGATCATTTGTTACTATGACCGGGCGATGGTTTTTCTATGCATGTTTAACAATGGAAAACAGTCATTCATCTCTATATGCCGGTCTTGCCGGTTAGAAGAGGATAAAAAATGGCATAATGAACATAATAAGGGGTGGAAAAAATGGAAGGGATGTATTTTTATCTCTTTTTTTGGTCGGTATGGCTTGTGGCAACGTTTTTTATGAAAAAGACCGCCGTCCGCACGAAACTGGCGGTGTTTGCGCTTTTCATGATCAGTTCGGCCTCGTTGACGGTGGAAGTTGGCTCTATTCATGTGGCGTTGTCCTTTTTTGTGCTTTTTTTCTTTTCCTGTTACACAGCGGTCGAGCGGCGGCCGTGCCACCCGCTGTTGATGGCGTTATCGGCGTCCGGATTGGCGTTTGCTTACACCGCCTTCCGTTTGCTTGCCTTGTTTGACCCAGTTTGGATTTGGTTCGATGGCCAGTGGATGCTCGCTTGGTGGCTCGCCCTCGTCAGCTGCCTGTTCCACCGTGGTCTTGTCGACCGCCTTCTTTGTTTGGCGCTCGGTGGTTGCCAAGGGGAAGCGGTGTACGCTGCGGCCATTCACCGGATGGGGCCTGACTACGTGCTCGGTTCGTTTTCTTTTTTAGATGTGACAGCGATTAGCGCGTCATGTTTGCTCGCTTGGGAAATGATTCGCTTCCTTTCACTTCAGCTTGAGGAAAAACGGTCTGTAGGGGGGACGAGACAGCCGTGAACGAATATACATTTCCAATTTTATACGGTGTGGCTGTTGGGGTATTAACGCGTCTTTATTTATTGCGCACTGATTACCGCCAATACCCGACATACTTGCACGGCCGGACGATCCATATCGCGTTAGGAGCCATCGCAGCCGGCTTGGGTACGATTGCTGTGCCGGCGATTATGGAAAAAGAATTTGCGGCCATCACGTTTTTGGCGTTGGCGGCTTCGCAGTTTCGCGACGTACGCAATATGGAGCGCAATACGTTAAACGAGCTGGATCAGTATGAACTAGTGCCGCGCGGAAAAACATACATTGAAGGTATTGCGATTGTTTTTGAAGGGCGGAACTATTTAGTTATTTTCGTCTCTTTTTTCTCCACGCTCTTTTATTTAATGTGGAATGTTTGGGCTGCGCTCGTGGTCAGCGTCATCGGCATAATGGTGGCGCGGCGGTTTATGAGCGGAAGCCGGTTGAAAGATATCGCCGATGTGAAATATGTCAAGCCTCATTTTGAAGGAGCAGGGCTTTATGTCGACAATATTTACATTATGAATATCGGGTTGCCGGCGCGAAGGGAAGAGATTTTGCGTTACGGGATGGGCTTTATTTTGACGCCGAAAAACTTCAACGCCCGAACAACGATCGCCAACCTTGGGCAGCGGCAAGCGATTTTGCACGATGTATCGACGGCGCTTGGCATTTACCGTGACTCGGGAACACCGGCGCTCGTGCCGCTTGCCAAACGCGATTTAAACGACGGTCGCGTCGGCGTTTTCATTTTGCCGCAAGTGAAGGATGTCGAAAAGGCGAAAGCGGTCATTGAAAATGTTCCGGTGCTTGAGAGCGCCATCCGCATGCCGGCGAAACGGCGGTGGAAACGGAGAGGAGGCGGCAGTGATGACGCATGAAAAAATGATTTTGGCCATTATTACGACCAATGCTGAAAACGTGGCCGGTGGTGCCCCGATTTTCGTTTGCCGCACAAAAGAGGAAATGGAACAGATCGCTACCAATTTAGAGGCGATTTTAGACGGCATCGCCCATGAACTAAGTGACGGATTGTTTGTGATTGTCAAGCATTAAAGCGGTTGTTGGACGTTTCGCTTTTTGATAAAATAAAGCAGTTGTAGCATGTCTTGGTTCATCACCAAAAGATATCCTTGATGGGTAAAACTGCACATGTTCATGTAACCTAAATGGACAAAACATGTAAAAAAAGAGGAGGCAGCTCCCCATAACTTTGGCAGTAAAAGAAATGGAGCGTCAGTACGCTTAACGGTGGTGAACCGATGCCCTAGGAGCAGGGCGTTTTTTTCAAGAGCAAAACGATGTAAAAATGAGGATAAAGGGTGGTAGCATGGCAAATCCAGTCGTGGCCATTGTCGGCCGTCCGAATGTGGGGAAATCAACCATTTTCAACCGCATCGTCGGAGAACGCATTTCCATCGTTGAGGATGTACCGGGGGTGACGCGCGACCGCATTTACAGCAGCGCCGAATGGTTGAACCATTCATTTTATTTAATTGACACGGGAGGCATTGACATCGGTGATGAGCCGCTGCTTGTGCAAATTCGTCAGCAGGCAGAAATCGCCATCGATGAGGCGGACGTCATCATCTTTATGACGAACGGCCGTGACGGTGTGACAGCCGCTGATGAAGAAGTGGCGAAACTGCTGCGCCGGTCGAATAAGCCGGTCGTGCTCGCCGTGAATAAAATTGATAACCCGGAGATGCGTGATTTGATTTACGATTTTTACGCTCTTGGTTTTGGCGAGCCGTACCCCATTTCCGGGGCGCACGGAACGGGACTTGGCGATTTGCTTGACGCTGTTGCCCGCCATTTTCCGAAAGATCACGGCCAAGAATATGAAGAAGACGTGATTAAGTTTTGCCTCATCGGCCGGCCAAACGTCGGTAAATCGTCGCTGGTTAACGCCATTTTAGGGGAAGAACGAGTGATTGTCAGCGACATCGCCGGCACGACGAGGGACGCTGTGGACACCTCGTTTGTCCGCGAAGGTCAGAAATATGTTATTATTGATACAGCAGGAATGCGCAAACGAGGAAAAATTTATGAAAGCACGGAGAAATACAGTGTGTTGCGCGCGCTAAGAGCCATTGAGCGCTCGGATGTCGTGCTCGTTGTCCTGAACGCAGAGGAAGGGATTATTGAACAGGATAAAAAAATCGCCGGGTATGCGCATGAGGCAGGGCGTGGCGTCATTCTCGTCGTCAATAAATGGGATGCCGTCGAAAAAGACGATAAAACAATGGTGGAATTTGAGCGGAAAATTCGCGATCATTTTCCATTTTTGGACTATGCACCGATTTTATTTGTGTCGGCGAAGACAAAACAGCGGCTTCATAAGCTGTTGCCGCTCGTGCAACTCGTAAGTGACAACCACGCGATGCGCGTTCAAACGAACGTGCTCAATGAAGTCATTATGGATGCGGTGGCGATGAACCCGACGCCGACGCATAACGGTCGGCGCCTAAAAATTTATTATATGACGCAAGTCGCCGTCAAACCGCCGACGTTCGTCGCTTTTGTCAATGATCCGGAACTCATGCACTTTTCATACGAACGATTTTTGGAAAATCGCATCCGCGACGCGTTCGGCTTCGAAGGTACACCGATCAAAATCATTGCCCGCCCGCGGAAATAAGAAAAGCGGCGGCGCCGAGACCAGCTCTCGAAGTCAAACATTCTCCGGCCACAGGGGGGCTTGCACCCCGAGGGGGAGGTTATTTGGTGGAAGAGAGCTAGGCGCCAAAGCTAGACAGAAAGAAAAGCGGCGGCGCCGAGATTAGCTCTCGAAGCCAAATGTTCTTCACCCGCAGGGGTGCTTGCACCCCGAGGGGGGAAGTTATTTGTCGGAAGAGAGCTAGGCGCCAAAGCTAGACAGAAAGAAAAGCGTGAGCGATTTGTCGCGGCGGGCACATGTTCTTCGCCGGAAGAGACTGGCCATCCAAAGGCGAAGGTGATTTGACCTCGAGCAGCGTTTTTCAGGAAAGTGACAATCGGGCAAAGGAAGTGGGAAGCGATGGAGAACATTACCGTATTGGGGGCAGGAAGTTGGGGGACGGCGTTGGCGCTCGTTTTAGCTGACAATGGGCACCGCGTTCGGCTTTGGAGCCATCGGGCTGAACAAGTGAGGGAGATCAATGAACAGCGGACAAACGAAAAATATTTGCCAGGCGTCCGCCTGCCGGAGGTTATTATCGGTTATGACGACCTTGGCGCCGCGCTTGATGGCGTTTCCATTGTTGTGCTAGCCGTGCCGACGAAAGCGATCCGCGAGGTACTCCAGAGAGCGCGCATGTGTTTGGCTGCGCCGATCACGATCGTTGCCGTCAGTAAAGGAATCGAGCCGGGGACGCATAAGCGCGTGTCGGAAATTGTCACCGAAGAAATCAGTGAATGGCTAGAGGACGTCGTCGTCCTTTCCGGGCCGAGTCATGCTGAGGAAGTGGTGCTCCGCCATCCGACGACGGTGGCAGTGTCATCGCCGAACATGGAAGCGGCACAGTGTATTCAAGATGTATTTATGAATCACCACTATTTCCGCGTTTATACGAACCCTGACTTAGTCGGTGTCGAAGTCGGCGGGGCGCTGAAAAACATTATTGCATTAGCCGCCGGCATCAGCGATGGGCTTGGCTATGGAGATAACGCAAAGGCGGCTCTGATTACGCGGGGATTGGCTGAGATAGCCCGTCTTGGCTGCGCCCTCGGCGCTAACCCGTTGACGTTTGCCGGACTGGCTGGGGTCGGCGATTTGATCGTCACGTGCACAAGTGTTCATTCCCGCAACTGGAGAGCCGGCCATATGCTTGGCCAAGGAAAAAAGCTTGATGATGTGCTTGAAAGCATGGGGATGGTTGTTGAGGGAGTGCGGACGACAAAAGCCGCCTATGAGTTGGCAAAAGAGCTCGGTGTGAAAATGCCGATTACCGAAGTGCTCTATGAAGTGCTGTTTGACGGAAAAAATCCGAAAGAAGCGGTCGATTCACTCATGGCGCGCGGAAAAAAGCAGGAAATGAACGATTTAATGAACATTTTTGCCGAACAGTAACACCGAAAATAGGCGGATGGTGATACAAGTCGTCTCTGTTTTGCATACAATATGACGAACCATCATCGGCTCGAGCTTCCGGAAGGGTATAAGGCGATGCTGAAGTAAAGAAAGCCCCGCTTTACTTCAGCTTTTTTTATGGCGATGCTATAATAGTAGTTGTCGAAAAAGGAGGAACGCCCATGTCACCAGCTTTGGCAAAAATGTGGATCGCCATCACCTCGATGGTATTTATGTTTATTTCAGTCGGCTTCATTTATTTGAGCCGCTATAAGATCAAGATCAAATGGTTAAGCTTTCTTTTGTCGTTTATTGCCTATATTCTGTTAGTGTTAGCTGGCATCATCATCTTTTTCGTTGTGTTCAGCGGACCGACGCCGCAATAGTCAAAGGATGGAGGAACTCATGAAACAGATTGCTCGCTTCCTTTTAGTCTGCCTGTTTATCGTGCCGCTTTCTGGGTGTTTATATCCGCAAGAGCGGCTAAAACAAAACCAAATCCCTTACAAAGACCAAGTGGCGGCCGTCCAATCGGCGGTTAATGAGTACCGGAAGGCGACCGGCGGACTGTTGCCGATTAAAACGCGCGATATGAAAACGCCGGTTTACTTAAAGTACCCAATTGATTTCCAAAAACTCGTTCCGCGCTATATGCAGGAACCGCCAGGAAACGCCTATGAAAGTGGAGGCGTCTTTCAATATGTCATTATTGATGCGGAAACGAACCCAACGGTCAAGCTCCTCGATTTACGCTTAGCTGAGCGCATCCGCGATCTGAAGCTGCGGCTGAAGATGTATACGGATGAGCACCGTTATCCGCCGTTTAAAGATGTTGTCGCGCCAGGTGTGTTTACACTCGATTACAAGAAACTCGGCTACAAAGAGCCGCCATACGCGGTCAGTCCGTTTTCCGGCAACAACTTGTCGTTTGTCATTGACGGCAGGGGGGAAATTTACATTGATTACCGTTCTGACCTGTATAACGCCTTGAAAAAATATCCGCACCATTATAAGCCGGGAGATGACATCCGTGCTCTGTTGACGGATCACTCTCTCTTTGTACCGGCGTACTCCCTTCCGTATACGATCGATGCCAAAACGAACGAGCCGATTTTTTTCACGAAATGAGTCATCATCCCTTCTCTAGGAAAATACATTCTAGAGAAGGGATTTTTTCATCGCTTTTTAGTCATAACCGAATAGGACAACATCATATGCATATAGTGTCCTATCATACTAGTTGATTTCGTTGTTTCTAATAACGACCGAAGGACTGGAGGGGAGTCATTTGGAAAAGGTCGATATTTTTAAAGATATCGCCGAGAGGACTGGCGGCGACATTTATTTAGGCGTTGTCGGCGCTGTCCGTACCGGAAAATCGACATTTATTAAACGGTTTATGGAGCTTGTTGTCATTCCAAACATTAAAAACGAAGCCGATAAAGCGCGCGCCCAAGACGAACTGCCGCAAAGCGCCGCCGGCAAAACGATTATGACGACGGAACCGAAATTCGTGCCAAACCAAGCGGTGACGGTGAAAGTCGATGACGGGCTTGAAGTCAACATTCGCCTTGTCGACTGCGTCGGCTATGCCGTGCCTGGCGCGAAAGGGTATGAAGATGAAAACGGCCCGCGGATGATCCACACCCCTTGGTATGAAGAGCCGATTCCGTTTCAAGAGGCGGCAGAAATCGGGACAAGGAAAGTCATTCAAGAACATTCGACGATCGGGGTTGTCATTACGACGGATGGCTCGATCGGGGAAATTCCACGTCAAGACTACGTAGAAGCTGAGGAGCGGGTCATTGGCGAACTGAAAGAAGTCGGCAAGCCGTTTATTATGGTCGTCAACACCGTTCGGCCGCATCATCCGGAAACCGAAGCGCTCCGCCGCGAGCTTGCTGAAAAGTACGACATCCCGGTGCTCGCTATGAGCGTGGAAAGCATGCGCGAGACCGATGTATATAACGTGCTTCGTGAGGCATTATATGAATTTCCGGTGCTCGAAGTGAACGTCAACTTGCCGAGTTGGGTGATGGTGCTTCGTGAGGACCATTGGTTGCGTGAAAGCTATCAGGAAGCGGTACGCGACACGGTGAAAGACATTAAGCGGCTGCGCGATGTTGATCGGGTTGTTCAGCAGTTTGCTGAGTACGATTTCATTGAAAAGGCACGGCTTGCCGGCATCGAAATGGGGCAAGGGATCGCCGAAATTGACTTGTATGCGCCGGATGAGCTGTACGACCAAATTTTAAAAGAAATCGTCGGCGTTGAAATTCGCGGCAAAGATCACTTGCTCCAGCTTATGCAAGACTTCGCCCATGCAAAAGCAGAGTACGATCAAATCGCTGACGCATTGAAAATGGTCAAACAAACAGGATACGGCATCGCTTCGCCTGCTTTGTCTGACATGAGCCTTGACGAACCGGAAATCATCCGCCAAGGATCGCGCTTTGGCGTTCGCTTAAAAGCGGTTGCTCCGTCCATCCATATGATTAAAGTCGATGTCGAATCGGAATTCGCGCCGATTATCGGTACGGAAAAACAAAGCGAAGAGCTCGTTCGTTATTTAATGCAAGATTTTGAAGACGATCCGCTGTCGATTTGGAACTCCGATATTTTCGGCCGATCGCTCAGCTCGATCGTCCGCGAAGG
>Ga0310834_101978_pt1 | contig 10664 bp, 9 predicted proteins | sample SM_ome_2_FD_201314 | JGI IMG/M metagenome (GOLD analysis project Ga0310834, IMG submission 201314) | Sorghum-adapted microbial communities enriched on stacked mutant (SM) sorghum from Joint BioEnergy Institute, Emeryville, California... ... | reverse complement strand
CGGCGGCCGGATGGTCCGTCGTTATAGACATATTCCCATCCGGTAAAAGGATTCTCGTCGAGCGCCAGGGAAAGGAGCTCGAGCGTCTCGCTCGAAGCCGAGCCTTCCGTTCCTTCGGCACCCTGAAGCAGTTCGCCGTTGGCGTCGAAGATCAGGATCTCGCCGCCGTGGTTCTCGTCGTACTGCCCCTGAAGCGAGACGGAAACCGGCCAGGCCAGGTCATTGTCCGCCATCGTTGCTTGGACGATTTCGACGACGCGCCGGCGCAGCTCCTTCTCCGAGCCCGCCTCAAACCGGAGTGGCTCGTTTTCGATGGCGTAGTCGCCGATTGTGAAGGGGTCTTTAAGGGACGGATTGATTTCGGTGAGGAAGCGGTTGGCGTAGAGCTCGATCAAGTCCTCGTCGCTCATGGCGGCTTCCCGTAAGGGATCCCAATCGTGTCTGAATTCGTCGGTCCGGACGAAGGAGGCACAGCGGAGCGACCAGCCGCTTGCTCCTATCACCATGAGGTTCTCCTCATAGACCTCGCCATGTCCCCAGCCGCCCAGTACGAGATAGATGTCCTCGCCGGTGATGCTCACGGGAACGGCCAGTGTATCGGGAAGGCGCTTGACCGCGATCGCGAACGGGTCCGGGATGCGGCCGTTGTGCAGGACGACGTCGTAGAGCGTCCTTTTGTCCTCAGGATCCCGGTGCCGATCGATCGCCTCGCGAATACTCGACCAGGACAGGGTTCCGTTGGCCCGAATGCTGTTTTCGACGAGAACCGGTTCACGGTCCGGATCGTCGGTGAAGCGGAGCGCGATCCGTCCGTTCTCGGGCGTGCAGATCGCTTCCGGCCTGAAGTCGCTCGCGTATGGCATGGGGGCTCCTTTCCTGTGCCGCTCTCGGTCAGGCCCGGGTCGCCGATTCTCGATGGCGGGTTGCCGGAGATCTGTAAGGCGACGAGAAACCTATCGAACGATCGCGCCGCCTTCGCTCAGGCGCCTGGCGGCGAGCAGCTTCTCGTGCCGCGTCGGCCGCTCGATAACGAAAGTGCATTCGCCCGGAAGCTCGTTGTAGCCGCTCGTGCGGATGTAGGAACCGTCGTTGTAGGAGTATCGGCGGCCGGAGAAGCGGTTCTCCATCGCGACCCGCATCACGAGCGCCTCCATCTCCTTGCTCACCGGGACCTCGAAGCTCTTGGGGTTGGGGCCAATCTCCTGGAGCGTTATCAGAGGGTAATCTTCGTTGGCTTCGTTCGGATCTATCACGGACACGTATACGGGCCAGGAGATCTCGTCGACGGGCAGATGAGCCACGACAATGTCTCTGACGGCCGCGGTCAGCGCCTCTTCCGATCCGCAGTGGAAGGTGACGGGCTCCTCAGCCTGTGACAGCGCGCCGATCCGGTAGGGGTCGCCAAGACCGGGGTTGATCTCGCTCTCGAATCGGTCGACGCACTGCGTGAGCAGCTTGTCGTTTTCGAGAGTCAGGAGCTCGGCGACGTTCCAGTCATGACGGAACGACTGCGAGGGGTAGCCGTAGCGCATGTAGGTCCTGATGACGGAGCCGTTCCTGGGATGATAGAGCGTGCCTCGAAGGACGCTCTCCTCGATCACCTCGCCGCTGCCGTCAGCGAACGTCGCGACAAGAATGCTCTCGTCGAGGATGTGGATTCGAAATAGAATCATCCCGTCGCCGCGCTGCAGGTCGCTCAGCCCGGGGAAGATCGCAGATCTGCCGGAAAGGCCGACCTCTTCCGTGACGTGAAGCTCCAGCTCGTCGAGGTCATCGTCCTCGTCTTCGCTTCCGTCGGCCAGTTTTTTCGAATTGCCGGTTAGCATCTTCTCTTCGCTGGCGCGGAGCAGCTTCTCGACCAGCCGCTCGACGGCGAACTCGGGGTGCTGTCCGGTGGCGCTCACGCCATCGAAGCCCTGACCGGGCGCAACCTCGGCGACGTAGTCTCCGGCGGGCCCGGAGATGTGAACGTTTATCGACCGGGACATGAATGTCTATTCCTTCTTTGGGCGACGGCGCGGCGCGTGAACGGGCCCCGCGCCGTCAGCCGCTCCCTTCGAATTCGGGGGAGAGATGGCGCTTGCCGGCCCAGGCGGAGAGCCGGCGCTTTGCCTCGAGGCGCCGGTGATGGCTCGGGCGTTCGAGATAGAGGATGATTTCCTCTGGCGTCTCATCGTAGCCGCTGACCCGATCGGACGCGCCGTCGTTGTACTCGTATCGCGATCCTTCGAATGGGTTCTCTCGGAGGGCCCGTTCGATCAGGGGGATAACCGTCTCGGACAGCGTGATCGGAAAACCGGTCGCGTCGCTCCCGTCTTCCCAGACTGTTGCCGGATTGCGTTCCCTGGCACGCGCTGCGTCGAGATCGAGCAGCTTCACCTCGATCGGCCAGCGGACCTGGTCTGCAGGAAGCTCGGCGTGGAGTATGTCGGCAACGGTCCGGCGAAGCTGCTCTTCCGAGCCTTCCAGGAATTCGAGGGGTGTGCCTTCCGGCCGGCATCGCCCAAACACGAACGGGTCGTCCAGAGTCGGATTGATCGTCTCGTCGAATCTCTCCTCGTACAGCTCGCGGAGCTGTTGGTCGTCGAGCCGAAGCGATTCGCGAACGTTCCAATCGTGCCGGAAGATCTCGATCAGCTGGTATCCGCAGCGTATGAGATTCCTCCCGATGTCGTGGAGCGTGTTGCCTGGCTGGTAGATCTCGCCCCGGCCGTCGGCGTGGACGACGAGCAGAACGTCGGTGTCCTCGATCGAGATCGGAACCGCGACGTGATTCTCGCCGCGCCCGATCTCAAAGGAACCGGGATTGTAGCTGAGGCCGTCGATGGTCAGGGCGATGTTGAACCAGAAAAGGGGCTTATTGCCTCCGAGGCGATCGCCGTTGGCCTGCATGAACGTCTCGACGAAGCGCTCGAAGGCTGTCTCGAACGTATCGCCGGTCGCCTCGACGCGGGCGAGTTCCTGGCCCGGCTTCAGGCTTACGATGTGCGATCCGAGAATCTCGGCGCAGTCGCAACGAACTTTCAGTATGGACATCGTTTCTCCGGGATCTCACGCGGGGGCGAGCTTGTTGCGGACAAGCGGGGCGGGGGCCTCGTTTTCCCGGGCCCCTCGCCCCGCCTGCGTCCACGGAGAGTTCGGCCAGATGATAGAAAGCGGCCAGCCGGCGGGCCCTAAGGCAGCGGTTCGATCCTCAGGCTTGTTCCGTCGAGCGACACTTGCGCGGCCGCCTTGAAAACCGTCTCCTGCAAGCGCTCGCTGATCTCGTAGATGCCGGAGATCGAGACAAGCTCGGCTTCAAGCGAACGGCAGAAGATCCGGGCCTTCGTGTCTCCGGATACCCCGGCGAGCGCGCGGCCGCGCAGCGCGTTGTAGACGTGGATGCTGCCGTCGGCGAGAAGTTCTGCCCCCGCGCTCACGGGCCCCAGGACGATAAGATCTCCCTGTGGCGCGTAGATCTGCTGCCCGGATCGGACGGGCTCGCTGACGATCATCGTGGCGCCCTGGTGCACGGCCGTCGTCGCGGCGGACGCGGCATCGGCATCGCCGTCGCAAGAGGCGGAGCGGGAGCCGTCGCGAGACTCGGCCGTCCCGGGGTCCGCGGATCGGCCAGCCGGCATGATTGCGAGCTTGGCATCGATCGCCTTGCGCTCGAGCGCTGCCGGGGCGTTCTGGACGCCCACGGGAACGAGCCCGAGGGCCCTTACCTTCCGGATCAGCCTGTCGAGGTCGAACTTGTCGGGTGTCACCGGCAGCGCCTCGAGATCAAGGACGATGGGCGCGTTCCGGAAGAAGTTCGGCGCCTGGCCAATCTTGCTTCGCAGTTGGTCGACGAAGGCGTCGTCCCGCGGATCCTCGACCCGAAGGGCCATCATCGTGCAGGAGAGGCCTCGGAGCTGGAACGAGGGGCCTCGCCGGGATTCCGCAGTCTCCGGCGTGTTGGTCGGTTTGCCGTCCGCCCGCGCCCGGCGGCTCGTCTGTTGGGTCAAGGTCTTTCGCTCCAGTCTTTCAGTTCGCTCCATTCGTTCATCCCGAGGATCTTGCTGCGCATGTTGTCTTCGGTGACGATAACGGAGGTCGGGAAGGCATCGCTGTTGTTGGTTATGACCACGTGGTCCTCGCCGACCTTGGCGAAGGCGATGGGCTCCGCCTCGTTCAGCTCCTCCTCGGAGTTGAAGGTCGAGATCTGCAGGCTTGGCCGCTCGCCCGAGATCTCGGCGATGATCTCGGCTCCGTATCCGCCGGGATGAACGAAATGCAGCACGTAGCTTCCGCCGACGCGCGACACGGTGGTCTGCCATTGCGAGGTGTGATCGACGTCCTCGTCGAGATAGGTCTCTATGCTGTTCAAGGGCTCGATCAGGATGGTGTTGGGATGGACCACGCCGCCGCAATCGGGGCAGACGCCCGAGGGAACGATGTCTCCTGGCTCGAGATGTTCAAGAATTTCCAGTCTTTCGCTCCGGGAGAAGGCGATGTGATCTTCGCCGTGCCAGCCGCAGCGCGAGCAGTACGCGCTCTCGTTGGTCATAAAGAATGGCTCCTGAAATGAATATTCGCGGAAAATCCTGATAAAGAGGCCGCTTTCTATAAGACCGGATATGGATCGAACGATGGCACGGTCCAGCGGGGACGCGAGAATTTCGTCACGCAAGAAGAAAGGGTCCGGCCGGGAGCCGCCGGATGGCGGCAACCGACCGGACCCATCGTCTCAATCGAGCGCGATGACCTTGCCGAAAGGCGCTTGCGGCGGCTCCTCGTTCCGCATGGTGGGGACCGCCCAGACCGTCCGAAAGGACGCGCGCGACGGGAAGGTGCCCATCATGTCGGTGAGATAGACGCCGATGGACGGCTTGACCTTCTCGGCCGCCGCGAAGGCCGGCCTGAAGTCCGTTCCGCCGCCACCCTTGAACTTGACCTTGCGAAGGACGTCCCCGAGCGCGCCGGCCTCGATCTTGACGACCTCCGTCACCTCCGCGTCGCAGACGATGACGTAAATCTCGGCTTTGGTCCGCTTCACGATCTGGACGAGTTCGGCGGCCACGCGATCCAGGATGGCGCCGGACATGGAGCCCGAGGTGTCAACCATCACCGCAATGCGCGGAACCGGCTTGCTATAGGCAACGCGCGGCTCGTAGGAGACCGTGAATCCGCATTGCCTCAGGGAGACCCAACGCCGGCTCGGTCGCGTCGGATCGACCTCCGATCGCGGCGCGAAGGCGCGGATGATCTGGGTCCGCAGCAGCCGCTCCCAGGGGGTCGTCACTTTTGGCAGGTCTCCGGAGATCGTGCGGAGAAGACCGCCGGGCCTGTCGCCGGCCATGGCCCGTTGTAGCCGATGGCTCCAGACGCGCGCCAGCTCTTCCTCGGCCCTTTGCTGCGCTTCCCGGCTCGACCGGAGATTCTTCGGATCGGAACCGTTCGACTTCTTGTCGCCGCTCTTCTCCTGGCCGCTCGACGGAACGATGTCCATGAGCGTGTCCTCGCTGAGGTCGCCGACGACGGCAACGAGGGATTCCAGGCATTCGTCGCGCCATTCGCTCAGCAGATGGTAGACGTCTTCGACCGACCAGCTTTCGATGGCCGGAAAGTCGGGAACGGGCTTGCCTTCCTGCTTCAGCCATTCCTGGCGCTGTTTCAGGATCTCCGAGAGATAGATCGCGCCTTCGGGAAGGCTGAGCCAGCTTTGCCGCCGGATCGATTCGTTGATGATGGAATCGGCGGCATAGTTGAAGAGGCGCGGCAAGAAATTCGGAAGCCGCCTCGACAGGCTCATGGCCCGCTGCGAATGCATCAGGACGACGTGCATGATCTCATGGACCACGACGCCCGCCTGCTCCTTGAACGGAAGCTTGGAGAAGGACGGGTTGTAGACGATTCTCCTGGAATCGGTCCAGGCTTTCGTCTTGATGCCGTTGGGCGCGATGTCGGTATTGCCGTTCTCGTGCTTCACCCAGAGGGCGATTGCCGCGAAGCTCGGCGAGTGTTCGATGACGTGATTGAGCGGGGGTCGCGCCCGGCATTCGGGCTCGATTCCCCCCTCAACGACGTGCCGGAATGCGGTCGTCATAATGGTGCTCTCGCTGGAGTTTCGACGAGGGGCGTGACGGGGCGGCACCTCTCTCGAGGTCGCCGCCCCAATCCCGGATCACGCGGCCTGGCTGAAGGCGACGCTTTCGGCCTCCGGCCTCTTGGCCATGTACTCGTCGTAGAGGGGGCTCCCGATCAGCACCTGGATGGCGCCGTCGATCTTCTCGGCCCCTTCGAACAGCATCTCGGCCGCCAGGGTCTGGATCTCCTGCACCGGCAGATGGTTTGGATTGTCGTCCAGCAGATCGCGCAGCTGAACGATCAGCTCGAAGGCCGCGTTGACCGACTCCGCGTCCTTGATGGTGCCCTGCACCGCGTAGGCGAGGTTGTAGAGGCCGGCCAGGGTCCGCGGGAACATCTTGAACCGCGTCTTCCGGTCCGCCTTCAGCAGATCGTAGACGGAGGTGTAGCTTTCCAGCTCTTCCAGAACGAGGAAGAACTCGGCGGCGGCCTCCTTGCCGACGATGCCGGAGACCAGAGCGGCGCGTGTGGCCTGGTCCTTGGTCGCCTTGATTACCTTGTCGACCTTCACCCATCCGCGCGGGCTGTAGCCGATGATGTGGCCCTCGGCGATCCGCTTGGTGCCGCCCTCGAACCAGTCGGGCTTGGTCTGCAGGAAGGCGATGATTTCCGAGGAGATGTTTCCGCGGGTCTTCGCCCACGCGATCCAGCTCTCGAGGTCCGCGACCACGTTCAGATGCACGAGGCGATCGGCGAGCGCCGGATCCATCTCGAAGATCTGGTCGGAATGGTCGGACCCGTTCGCGGCCGCGCAGATCAGCCATCCCTCGGGAACCTTCCAGTCGCCGATCCGCCGCTCGCACAGAAGAGAGAAGCAGGAGGCCTGCAACCGCGGCTCGGCGCGATTGATCTCGTCGAGAAAGATCACGCCGGGCCCCTTCTGGTCCGGCAGCATCTCGGGCCGCAGCCAGCGCGTGAGACCTGCCTCGAGATCGGGGATGGTCTGACCGCGAAGATCGACCGAATCAATCTGCGTGAGCCGGAGGTCGATCAGCGAGCCGTTTATGTCGCCGGCGAACTGGCTCACCATCTCCGACTTGCCGATGCCAGGAGGGCCCCAGAGGATCGGCGACAGCTCAAGATCCATGCAGATCTTCAGAAGGCCGGGAATCTCCTTCGGGCGAACCGTGCCGGTGTTCAGCTCCATTGCTCTCTCCTTAAAACCTTTTAGTTCAATTTCTCAAAGACCCGGAGGCCGTTCTCGCCAGGCGTAAAACGGCCTCCGGGCTCTGGATTTACGGGGGAATATCGGATCATCGGACCGCCGCCTTTCCCGCAAAACGGGTCCATAATGGTGCGGTCCACGGTTCGAAAATGACGGGCCAAACGTCGATTGGCGGCTGAGGCGCTGTCGATGCCGAGCGACGATTTTTCGAAAAGACCTGACGACGGCGCGATCGCCGCTCGCGTTCCCTATGGGTGTTCCATCAATAGGGCCGAAAGCCCGGATTCGATCCATTAATGAATCGGCCGGTCGCCGGATGCGCCGGCCTTGACTTCCGGCCGAGCGTGTTCCCCAAATGTTCCCATGAGGGCAAAGCAAGACGCAGGGCGCAGGTTTTATCCGGCGGACATCCGCCCTGGCGGTCTGGCGGTATACCGGGCGGTTCCGGATTCGGCTAATGTGGAGCCGCGCATCGTCGGCTTCGTCGGGCCGGCGCAAGAGATCGAACGCGCAATCGCAGAACGTCCCGGCTGGCGTCTTTATGTGCCTGTGACGATTGCGGGAACGCCCGAGGGCGCGTCCTTTGCCCTCTGCCGGCCGGATGTTTCGCCGAAGGAGTTGATAGACCCGGGCCCGTTCGTGACCTGGCGCCGGGTCGGGCGCGCGGCCCTCAAGGGCGCGGCCCGTGGGCGCCGCGGCAATTGTGTTGCCCCCTCCCGGTCGTGACGATTGCGCTAGAACCGGTACAGCGCATCACCCGAGCCGGAGAGCGGCGCGCCCCGGACGCGTTCCGACCCTAGCGACCAGCGGCCCTGGTTCCGGATTTCAGGCCGAACTCCACGGCAAGCAGCAACCGAATCATCGCGTAGCGGCGATCGAGATGGCGCAGGTTCGTCTCCTCGATCGTCCGGTCGACAATCCTCGACGCCGTCGAGAGGCCGGTCAGTCCGGCCTGCTGCGCCAGGCCTTCGAGAAGGGCGGCTTCGCCGTCGACCGCAGGATCCGGAGCAACCCCGGCGGCGGTTTCGGTCGCGCGCTGCACCAGACAGGCGACCATCCGAGACGCCACGCCCCAGGCCTCGTCCTTGGCATGCGCGTCGGCGAAGGCGTTGGCCGCCAGGCGGTCGAGCACGCCGCCGTTCTCGATCGTTCGCGTGAAGATCTCGACGACGGACGCATAGGCCTTCAGCGCATCGCCTTGAACGAAGTCGGCGGCCAGGCCAGGGCTGCCGTCGGCCAGCACGACCAGGGCCCGGGCGCCCGCTTCGTCGAGTTCCGGGTGAAGCCGCCGCAGCGCCGCGACGGCGGTCTCGACCGGCGGGGTCGGGACGCGCACGAGGGAGCAGCGCGAACGGATTGTCGTCGGCAGCCGGCTCGCTGTATGCGCGACGATGATGACGGAGGCATCCACCGGAGGCTCCTCGAGGGTCTTCAGGAGCGCGTTCGCCGCAGGCTCGGTCAGGTCGTCTCCGGAATCGATGACGCAGATTCGCCGGCCGCCGCGCGCCGGTGTCATCCGGATAAGGCGGCAGGCCGCGCGGACCTGGTCGACGCCGATGGTTTTCGTGGCCGATTCCTCATCGGGCTCCACCCAGACGAGATCGGGGTGCATTGCGTCCGGCGCGGCGTCCGCCGGCACGTCGAGAAGCCGAAAGGCCAAGGCGCGCGCCAGACCGGCCTTGCCGATCCCGCGTGGGCCCGAGAGAATGCAGCCGTGAAGCGACTTCCCGCCATTCCAACCAGACACCAGACTTTCGAGGAGATCGGCGTGAGGAACGAGCGTGGCGTGCATGATCACCTCTTGGATGCAGCCCGTCCAGCGAGGGCCAGCTCGAGAATGGCGTGGGCGACGAGATTGTCCTCGGGATAGCCCGTCTGCTTGCAGAGGGATTCCGTCCGCGTCAAAAGGCCGAGCGCCTTTTCGATCTGCGCCGTGCCCCAGGCGGCCACCTGTCGCTCGAGCCGCGGCTTGTGCCGGAAGAAGACCGGCGGTTTGAGCTCCGCGACGGCGTCGCGCGCCGTGAGGCCACCGTCGTAGGCGGCTCGGGCGCGATGCAGCCTCTGGAAAAGCTGCTGAGACCGGCGAAGGAGCGCTATGGCGGGCGTGCCGGACGATTGCAGACGACGGACGGCTTTCATGGCCGCCGGAGCGTCGCCGTCGATCGCTGCCAGAACGGCCTCGTCCATCTCCGCCTCGGCCCCGTCTCCGATTACGGCGGTAACGTGGTCAAGGAGGCATTCTTGACGATCGCCGAGAAAGAGCGCGAGCTTCTCCAGCTCGCGCCTGGCGAACAGGCTGTCCCGCGGCAGGCACTCTCCGAGCCAGCGCTCGGCGGCCGGATCGAGGCGGATCTTGGCCGCGCCAAGGACCGAGCGCGCCAGACCGATCAGGTCGCGGGACTCCGGCAGGTAGCAGGGGATCGCCGCGGCGTTGCGGGCGGTCTCGAAGAGCTTGCGCAGAGGGGAGCGGGGCGTGAGGTCGCCCGCTTCGAGCACGACCCGATTCGTCCCGCCCGGCAGACCAAGCATCTCCTTCATGCCCTTGGCGAGGCGATCACCGGCGTTGCGGACGCGTACGTTCGAGCCGGCGCTGAAGAGGCCAGCCGTAGTGGCCGCCTCCAGGATCGGCCCGGTGTCCGAGCCGAGATCCATCCCATCGAGCGTCACGACGTCGATGCCGTCCTGGCGGTCCCGTCCGACGATCTCGGACGCGATCTCGCTGACGCGGCCGGCATCCGGGCCGTACACGAGCACGAAGGCGGTTGTCGGGTTCTTGAGAAACCCTGCGGTCTGCTGCGGTGTGATCTTCATCGATAACCCGCCATGAAAGAACGAACTGTCAGCTCTGGCAGATGGCCGCCACCTTGAGCAGTGCCATCTCGGCCGCCTGCTTCGGGTTGGGCGCATTCTGCGCGTCGCCGAGGCCGCCGAGAATCGCCTGCCATGCCTGATGCGCCTTGCCGAGTCCCAGCGCCTTGGCGCGGGCGATACCGGCCTGACGCTCGGACCCGGAGACGGCGGGATCCTCGGATTCGGATGGAGCCGCGGCCAGAACGGAGACGAAATGGGCGAAGTCCAGAGCGTCGCGAAGAACGACGGCGGGATCGACGCCGGACCGGATAAGGTCGCGAAAGGCCCGCAGGGTCTTGGCCGCGTCGCCGGACATGGCGGCGTCGGCGACCTCGACGGCGCGGGCCCTGTCCGCCAGCCCGAGCATGTCCCGGATCGAGGTGCCGGTGATCTCGCCATTAGAGAGCGCGATGGCCTGGTCCAGCAGGCTGAGCCCGTCGCGGACCGATCCGTCGGCAGAGCGCGCGATGATCTCGAGCGCGTCGCGATCGATGGAGATTCCTTCGGCTTCGGCGATCGTCGCGAAGTGCCGGGCCAG
>Ga0310834_101977_pt1 | contig 10671 bp, 9 predicted proteins | sample SM_ome_2_FD_201314 | JGI IMG/M metagenome (GOLD analysis project Ga0310834, IMG submission 201314) | Sorghum-adapted microbial communities enriched on stacked mutant (SM) sorghum from Joint BioEnergy Institute, Emeryville, California... ... | reverse complement strand
GCCGCGGCGTCGGCCATCGGCGCGGCGCGGAGCGCGCGGTGAGCGCGGCCCCGTCCCGCGGCTTCTGGCCGCTGCGCGACCTGCCCGTGGTGGGCTGGCTGCTGGCGGTCGTCGTGGTCGCGCTGGCCCACCCGTTCGTGCCGGCCCCGCGCTGGCTGATGATCCACCTGCTGCTGCTCGGCGCGATCACCCACGCGATCCTCGTGTGGAGCCGCTACTTCGCCGACGCCCTCCTGCACACCGCTCCCGGGCCGGACGACCGGCGCGTGCAGGGCCGGCGGCTGCTGCTGCTCAACGCCGGCGTGCTCACGGTCGTCACGGGCGTGCTGGGCGGCGCCTGGTCGGTGACCCTCACCGGTGCGAGCGCCGTCGCGGCCGCGGTGATCTGGCACGGGCTGGCGCTGGTGCGGCAGCTGCGCCGCGCGTTGCCGTCCCGGTTCGGCGTGACGGTGCGCTACTACGTGGCGGCCGCGTGCCTGCTGCCGGTTGGCGCCGGCCTCGGCGCGACCCTGGCCCGGGATCCCTCCGGCCCGTGGCACGACCGGCTGGTGCTCGCCCACGCGTTCGTCAACGTGCTCGGCTGGATGGGGCTGACCGTCGTCGGCACGCTGGTCACGCTGTGGCCGACGATGCTGCGGACCCGGATCGCGGACGGCGCGGAGCAGGCGGCGGGCCGGGCGCTGCCGGTGCTGGTGGCGTCGATCCTGCTCGCGGCCGGGGCCGCGCTCGCCGGGTCGGCGCCGGCCGTGGCGCTCGGGCTGGTGGGCTACCTCGGCGGCCTCGCCGTCGTGGCCCGGCCGTCGCTGGCCGCGACCCGGGGCGCGGTGTCGTGGTCGTACGCCACCTGGTCGGTCCTGGCCGCGATGCTGTGGCTGGGCGGCGCCCTGGCCGCGCTCGCGGTCGGGGTGATCACGTCCCCGACCTGGGCGGAGGCGGCCGGGTGGTTCGGGTGGCTCAGCCCCTACCTGGCGGGGGGCTTCGGCGCCCAGGTCCTGATCGGCGCGCTGTCCTACCTGGTGCCGGTCGCCCTCGGCGGCGGGCCGGGACCCGTGCGCGCCGCCACCGCCGTGTTGGAACGGGGCAGCCCGCTGCGGATCGCGGTGATCAACGCCGGGCTGCTGGTGTGCGTGCTCCCGGTGCCGAGCGCGGTCCGGGTGCCGGCCTCGGTGCTGGTGCTCGCCGGCCTGGCGTCCTTCCTCGCGCTGGTGTTCCCGGCGATCCGCGCCTCCCGGCGGGCGAAACGCGCACCGGTCACCGAGCCCGTCGTCTGGCGCGCCGCGGACCGGCCGCGGGGGCAGGTGACCGGCCTGGCCGCGGTCGGCGTCGCCGCCGTGGTGCTGGCGGTCGCCGCCGGCGCCGCGTTCGACCCCACCACGCTCGTCGCGGCCGCGGCCTCCTCGCCGGCGACCTCGCAGCCGCCCGCGGTCACCCCCACCGGCGAGACCACCACGGTGGCGGTGACGGCTCGCGACATGCGCTTCACCCCCGCGACCATCGAGGTCCCCGCCGGCAACCGGCTGGTGATCGACGTGACCAACGCCGACCCGGCGAACGTGCACGACCTCGTGCTCGAGACGGGCCACCACAGCGGGCGCCTGGCCCCTGGCGAGTCGGCCCGCATCGACGTGGGCGTGGTCGGGCACGACCTCACCGGCTGGTGCTCGATCGTCGGCCACCGGCAGATGGGCATGGTCCTGCAGATCACCGCGACCGGCGCGCCCACGCCCCCGGGGACCCGCGAACCCGCACCCGAGGCCCAGCGCGTCGACCTCGCCGCCGACCCGGGCTCCACCGCGCACGACCCGACCCTGCCGCCCGCGCCCGAGGAGCGGGTGCACCGGCACACCTTCACCGTCGAGGAGGTCGTCCGCGAGGTGAGCCCGGGCGTGACCCGGACGCTGTGGACCTTCAACGGCACCGCCCCCGGGCCCGTCCTGCACGGCCGCGTCGGCGACGTCTTCGAGATCACGCTGGTCAACAACGCCTCGATCGGGCACTCGATCGACTTCCACGCCGGCGCCCTGGCCCCGGACGGCCCGATGCGCACGATCGCACCCGGCGAGTCGCTCGTCTACCGGTTCACGGCGACCCGCGCCGGGATCTGGATGTACCACTGCTCGTCGATGCCGATGTCCGCGCACATCGCGGCCGGTCTCTTCGGCGCGGTCGTCATCGACCCGCCGGACCTCGCCTCCGCGGACCGCAGCTACGTGCTCGTCCAGTCCGAGCTCTACCCCGGGGCCGAGGGCGAACCGGTCGACATGGGAAAGGTGCAGGCCGAGCGGCCCGACGCCGTGGTCTTCAACGGCCACCCGAACCAGTACGACCACCGCCCGCTACCGGCCCGGCCGGGCGAGCGGGTCCGGATCTGGGTGCTCAACGCCGGCCCCAACCGCGCCACGTCGTTCCACGTCGTCGGGGCCCAGTTCGACACGACCTACAAGGAGGGCGGCTACCTGCTCACCCCCGGGCACGGCGGCAGCCAGAGCCTGGACCTGGCGCCCGCGCAGGGCGGCTTCGTCGAGCTGACCTTCCCCGAACCCGGCCACTACCCGTTCGTCTCCCACGTGATGGTCGACGCCGAGCGCGGCGCGCACGGGGTCGTCGAGGTCACGGGCTGACCGGGTGCGAGGCGACCAGCTCGGTGTCGGCCCCGACCGGGCCCACCTTGGCCGCGCCACCGGGGGACCCGAGCGCCTCGTCGCGGCCGGGCAGCGGCTCGAAGAAGAACCGGGCGTTGTCGGCGAGGTAGGGCTGCAGGTGCTCGGGCAGGTCGTCCTCGTAGTAGATCGCCTCGACCGGGCAGACCGGCTCGCACGCGCCGCAGTCGACGCACTCGTCGGGGTGGATGTAGAGCGCCCGTGCGCCCTCGTAGATGCAGTCGACCGGGCATTCCTCGACGCAGGAGCGGTCCATCACGTCGATGCAGGGCTCGGCGATCACGTAGGTCACGCCCCCACCTCCTCGATCGCAGGGTCTGGAAGGACGATCACACGGCGGCTTCGGCCAGGCGCGCGATGCACAGGTGTGGCTCGACGAACGGGTCGAGCCGTTCGACCCGGACCGGGGCGCGGAGCTCGCCGAGCAGGCCCTGCATGAGCCCGAGGTGGACGGAGCAGACGACCTCCCGGTGCTCCACCGCGGTCTCGCGGAACGGGCAGTGGCGCAGCAGGATCCGCCGAGTCCCCCCGGAGCCGTCCGGCTCCGGAGCGAAACCGATGTCGTCGAGCGTGCGGGTCAGCTGCCCGATCGCGGCGTCGGCGTCGACCCGGCGGAACGGCGGCGGCCGGTCGGCGAGGTAGCTGCCCCAGGCCCGGCCCGCCTGCGCGGCCGCCTTCCCCGGCTCCGGGGTCTCCGCCGCGACGTAGCCGGCGAGGATCTCGGCCAGGAGCCGGTAGCTGCGCTTCCCGACGCGGTCGGCGTCCGGCCGGGCCGAGTAGAGGGCGCGCGGACGGCCCGGCTGGTCGCGCTCCTCCGTGTTGGGGTGCAGGCCCAGGCGCTCGGCCACCTCGTTCACACCCAGCCACGACGCGGCGTCCTGGAGCGCGCCGAGCACGCGCGCCCGGCTCTCGCTCATGGCAGGTGCCGTGCCGGCATCGGTACGCAACAGCTCGCGCCTGCCCATACGAGGATTTTCACATAGTCCTTTGGTAATAACAACTCAGGCGGCGGTGAGGCCGCCGTCGACGACGAGCCGACGCCGGTGGTGTACGAGGCATCGCCGGAGGCGAGGTAGGAGGCGAGGTAGGCGGTGAGGGCGGCGACGTCGACCGCCGCCGGTCCCCGCGATCACGGTGACCTTCCCCTCGAGCCGGCCGCCCAGGTTCCGCTCCTCGCCCCGTGCCCCCGCCCCGCAGTGGTGCGCCACCCGGCCGAGCACCTCGTTGCGTGGAGGTGGCCATGCTGCAATCCGCGCCGGGATCAGCCGGCGGTCTCCCGGACCCAGAGGTCCCAGACCCGATCGACGCTGCGGTCGACGTTCGCGGATGCGAGGCGCGCCTCGTCGCGGTTCAGGTACACCGGCGTTCCCCCGAGCGCGAGCGTCTGCAGCTGGGCCCGCGCGTTCTGCCGCGCGTACACGGCGCGGTAGACGGCCTCCCGCACCGACGACCCGACGACCGACACCCCGTGCCCGCGCATCAGCACGATCGGCGCGTCGCCGAGCGCCGCGCCGAGCGCGTCCCCCAGCGCGGGTGTGTCCACGAGCATCCCGGTGGCCGGGCCGGCGGCGTCGCGGATCTCGAACCGCGGCGCGCCTTGCCCGAGGAACGCGCTGACGTGCAGCAACGGCAGCAGCTCGGTGTCGGTCACGCCGAAGGGGATCAGGTCGGGTGCGTGGCTGTGCACGACCGCGGTGACGTCGGGCCGCGCCCGGTAGATCCCGGAGTGGATGTGCCGTTCCAGGTAGCTGCGTCCGCCGTCGACGGTCTCGCCGGTCGCCACGTCCAGCTCGAGCAGGTCGTCCTCGGTGACCAGTGCCGGTGCGAGGGATCGGGCGAGGATGAACCGGTCCGGGGCGCCGGGCTTGCGCACGCTGACGTGGCCCCAGCCGTCGACGACGCCGTGTCGTGCCAATATGTGGTTGGCGAGGACGAGTTCGGTCCGCGCCGATTCGAACGGGTCTTGTTCGCTGCTCACAGGTACTCCTCGTAGGCCGGCAGGGAACCCGGCCATCGGTCGCTGTCTAGGCTTGATCTTCGTCCGATCCCGCACTCGGAAGGAGCACGTGGTGCCGCGCAACCGTCAGCAGATCCCCCGTGAGGAACGTGCGGGCGACCTGCTGGCCGCCGCCACCGAGCTCTTCCTCACCAAGGGGTACGACGGCACCACGATGGCCGACATCAGCGCGGCCGCGGGTGTGGCCCGGGGCAACGTGTACTGGTACTTCAAGTCCAAGGACGACATCTTCGCCGCGGTCATGGACCGGATGCTCAGCCGGGAGATCCGCACGCTCTCCGAGGAGCTGGCCGGCGCCGACCCGCTGACCCAGCTGGTGCGCGGCCTTTCGGACATGCGCCTGTACCGGCCGTTGCACCAGGCCATGCACGACCGGCTCCCGCACTCCGAGGCCGTCCGCAACGCCCACAACTCCTTCCTCGCCTGGATCGTCGAGAAGGTCGACGAGGTCGTCGCCGAGCACGGCCTCGAGGACGAGGCCGCGGCCGCGCTGGTTCGCGATGTCACGGTCGCCGTGTTCGAGGGGGCGAACGTGCCGAACGAGTGGAACCGGCCCGCGCACGAGATGATCCGGTTCCTCATCGAGTCGATCTTCGAACGCCGGCCGGTGGCGGGGCGCCGCCGCTGATCCGGCGCCGCGGGCGTCACGCCTGCCCGACCGCATCCGGCGGCGCCGCGCCGTCCGTGCCCGTGGCCGCCTGGTCGTGCGCCGCGCCCCGCAGCCGGTCGAGGAGTTCGACCGGGTCGGCGGGGGCCTCCTCGCCGCGCCAGCCGACGTGCCCGTCCGGGCGGACCAGCACGAGCGGTCGCTCGTAGACCCGCGCCGCCTCGGGCTCGTCGAGGTGCACCACCCGCAGGGGCACCCCGAGTTCCGCCGCCGCCGCGACGAGCGGGGACGGCTCGCTCGCCCCGGAGACGACGAGGACGAACCCGCGTCCGAAGCGGTCGAGGATCGAGCCGCCGTCCGGGAGCTCGACGTGCGGTGCGCGGCAGCCGGGCCAGGTCGACGGGACGTAGGCGTCGGGCTCGTCGGGCGGCTCCGGGCTGCCGTCCGGCACGCAGATCGGGGAGTCCGCGTAGCGGTAGCCGAGCTGGACCCCGATGCTGCGGAACTCCCGTCCGCGCAGCCGGCGGATGAGCGCGCCCATCTCCGTGCGGGCGCGCGCGCCCTCGGAGTCCGCGCGGTCGAGCACGGGATCGGGGGCGAGCTGGGCGTCGGAGGTCCAGTTGCTCGACGCCTCGGACACGTTGCGGACCGCGATCGGTCTGCGCTCGGCCTCGTAGCTGTCGAGCAGGGCCGACCCGCCCCAACCCTGCAGGGTCGCGGCGAGCTTCCAACCGAGGTCGACCGCGTCCCCGATGCCGGTGTTCGCGCCGAAACCGCCCTTGGGCCACAGCAGGTGCGCGGCGTCGCCGGCGAGGAACACCCGCCCCTGCCGGTAGCGGCGGGCGACCACGCGGTGCCCGCTCCACGGCTGCGCGGCGAGGATCTCGACGTCGATCGGCGCCCCGACGGCCTCGTGGATCCAGGCCACGGCGGCGCTGCGCCCGGGGTCCTCCTTCTGGTCGAGGTAGACCGAGAGCCGCCACTCGTCCACCCCGTTCACGACGGTGATGTAGGGCCGGCGCGTGGACGAGAGGGTCTGGATCTGCGCCGCGGGGCCGCCGGTCCGCTCCCGGAGCAGGTCGAGCAGCGCCGGCGCCCTGAAGTGCACGGCGTAGTTCTGCCCCTGCGCGAACACGCCCTCGAACTCGACGCCGAGGCTGCGCCGCACGCTGCTGCGCCCGCCGTCGCAGCCCACGAGGTACGCGGCGGTGAGCGTCTGCACCTCGCCGCTCGCCACGTCGAGCAGCACCGCGCGCACGCCGTTCTGGTCCTGGTCGAACGACTCCAGCCGGGTGCCGTACCGGATCTCGACCCCGGGCTGGGCCCGGGCCGTCCGTTCGAGGAGGGGGAGGAACTCGAACTTCGACAGGAAGGCGGGGCCCTCCGGGGTGAGCCCGCCGTACTCGCCGGGGGACCGGTTGGTCACGCCGTAGTCGAACTCCGTGAGCACGTGCCCGGTCACCGACGTCGTGAACAGGATGCGGTGCGGGTAGTCCGGAGGCGGCGCGGACCGGCCGCGGGCCTCCTCGGAGCAGCCCCAGCGTCGCAGGTGCTCCATCGTCCTGGAGAAGATCGCCTCCCCCGCCGGGAACGGCACGCGCCCGTCCCCCTGGTCGACGAGGGTCACCGGCACGCCGCGCCAGCCCAGTTCGATCGCCAGCGAGAGCCCGACCGGCCCACCCCCGACGACCAGGACGCGTCCGCGCCCGGCGCCGTCGTTGCGCTCCGCCACGAGCCACCCCTTCCTGCCACGAGGCCTCGTTGCCACCACTGTGACACGCTCTTGAATCTAAGTCAGGCTCGCATCGAAGGAGCTTCCTGGGCAAGACATGGCGATGAACGGCCATCTTCCTCGGATGTCAGCGTGATGTTGACACGAGCGACGCCGCGGCTACAGTTGAACGCGGTCCAAGAGGAGGTGCCGATGGAGACGCTGGCGGATCGGGTGGGCGAGGTTGCGCGGTGCCGGGGGCTCGTCGCCGACTACCTCCGCGCGATCGACAGCGGCCGGGCCACCGCCGCGATCGACGCCTTCGCCGAGGACGCGGACTTCGAGGCGCACGGCCAGGTGTTCCGCGGCCACGCCGAGATCCGCGGGTTCCTCACCAGGCGGGAGGCCGACTCCGCGCGGCAGACCGCGCACGTGCTGGCCAACGAGGTCGTGACCCGGCACGACGACGGCGGGATCGAGCTTCGGGCGCTGCTCCTGCTGCACGTCCGCCAGCCGGACGGCTCCTACCGGTTGGACCGCGTCCTCGACACCGTCCACCAGTTCCGGAACGGGGGTGGCGGCTGGCGCATCGCGCGCCGCACGGCCACCCCGTTGCACCCCACCGCGTGAGCACACGCCGGCGTACGGGCAGGGAGGCCCCAACGATGACGACCAGCCAGCCGACGACCACCACGCAGGGCGCCGACGACGCTCGCGCGGCGCGGACCGGCCCCGTCGCGCTCCAGCTCACCGAGCTGGTCCTGAAGACCGCGCGCTACGAGGAGATGGCCGCCTTCTACACCCACGTGCTGGGGCACGGGCCGTTCTTCGAGCGCACCCCCGACCCCGACGCCCCGCCCCGCCCCGCCGGGATGCCCGAGCGGGCCGTGGACGTGCGGCTGGGGTTCTTCCGCGTCCACGACGGCCCGCGCAGCCAGGTGCTCGCCCTGTTCGGCATCGACTCGCTCGCCGGGGTCGACGCCGCGGGTCCCGGGCTGCACCACTTCCAGTTCGGCGTCGGATCGCTCGACGAGCTCGTCGCCCAGCACGAGCACATGGCCGCGATCGGGGCGCGCCCGCACCGCGCGGCCAACCACGGCCAGGCGACCAGCTTCTACTACCGCGACCCCGACCGGAACATCGTCGAGTTCTCCTGCCCGAACTTCGCCACCACGGCCGAGGAGGTGGCCTTCATGTCCAGCCCGGAGTTCGCCGCCAACCCGTCCGGGCTGGAGCTCGACGCCGACCGGTTCGTCGCCGCCTTCCACGCCGGCGCCCCGCGCGAGGAGCTGCTGCGCCTCGACAACGCGGACGTGGCCCTGTGAGCAGGCTGGTCAGCACGGCGAAGGGCGTCGGGCGCCTCGAGGACGGCGGCGAGACCGTCGCGTTGCTCGACCTCGACGCGCCCGACATCGGGGCCGCCCTGCAGGCCGGGTTCGACGTCGCGGCGATCGCCGCGGCCGCGGTCCGCGAGCGGGTCCCGGCCGCGCAGGCCCAGCTGCTCGCCCCCGTTCCGCGGCCGTCGAAGATCTGGGGGATCGGGTTCGCCTACGCGGAGCACCGCAGCGAGGTCGGCTACACCGGCGCCGCCGAGGAGCCCGTCATCTTCCTCAAGGCGCCGTCGTCGGTGATCGGCACGGGGGAGCGGATCCGGTTCCCGAAGGTCGCCCCGAACGAGGTCGACTACGAGGGCGAGCTCGGCGTCGTCATCGGCAGGCGCGCCACGGACGTGCCGGAGGCCGAGGCCTACTCGTTCGTCGCCGGGTTCACGATCTGCAACGACGTGAGCGCCCGCGACGTCCAGAAGGGGCGGATCCCGGGCCGGGCCGCCGACGTCAGCGCGGCGAAGAGCTTCGACACGTTCACCCCGATGGGCCCGTGCCTGGCCACCCTGGACGAGTTCGCCGACCCCGACGACCTGCGGCTGCGCACCTGGGTCGGGGGCGAGCTCCGCCAGGACGCCCGGACGTCGCAGCTCATCCACCCGGTCGCGGCGCTGGTCTCCTACCTGTCGCGGCAGACGACGCTCGAGCCCGGCGACGTGATCGCCACCGGGACGCCGTCGGGCGTCGGGCACAAGCAGGGCAAGTTCCTGCGCTCCGGCGACGAGGTCCGGATCGAGATCGAGGGCATCGGCACCCTCGTCAACACCTGCGCCTGACGGCCGTTTCGCACCTTGACGAAAGGACGACGGATGAGTCCTTCCCTCGAGCCCGGCCGCATGCGGGGCGACAACACGCTGAAGCTGGGCCTGTTCGGGTTGAACTGCTCGGGCGGGCTCACGATGACCAAGGCGCCGGAACGCTGGGACCCGTCGTGGGAGAACAACCTCACCGCCGCCCGGCTGGCCGACGAGGCGGGCCTCGAGTTCGTGCTCCCCATCGCGCGGTGGCTGGGCTATCGCGGTGAGACCGACACGGAGGGCACCTCGTTCGAGACGCTGACGTGGGCCTCCGGGCTGCTCGCCGCAACGCGCGGGATCGCCGCGTTCGGCACCGTCCACGTCGGGCTGATCAACCCGGTGTTCGCCGCGAAGCAGATCGTCACCGCCCACCACATCGGTGCCGGCCGGTTCGGGCTCAACGTGGTCTCGGGCTGGAACGAGGGCGAGTACGGCATGTTCGACGTGCCGATGCTCGAGCACGACGAACGCTACGCCTACACCGAGGAATGGCTGAGGATCGCCCAGCAGATCTGGAGCCACGAGGAGCCGTTCGACTTCGACGGCAGGTACTTCCGGCTCAAGGGCGTGCTGAGCAAGCCGAAACCGTTCGGGGCCACCCGGCCCATGCTGATGAGCGCCGGTTCCTCGCCTGCCGGTCGCGCCTTCGCGGTCCGCAACGCCGACTGCCTGTTCATGAGCATCGTCGACATCGACCGGCTCCCCGAGGAGATCGCCGCGCTGCGCGCGGCCACGGGCGGCCGCCCGGTCGGCTGCTACTCCAGCGGGCACGTGCTCGCCCGCCGCACGGCCGCGGAGGCCGAGGAGTACTACCGCTACGTCGTGCACGAGAACGGTGACTGGGAGGCCGCGGAGCACATCGTGGCGATCCGGACGAAGGGCAGCCGCTCCATCCCGCCGGAACGGATGCTCGAGCTCAAGGAACGGCACGTGGCCGGCATCGGGAGCTTCCCGCTCGTCGGCAGCTACGACGAGGTCGCGGCCACCCTCAAGCGGCTGAGCGACGCGGGCATCGACGGCATGGCCGTCGGGCTCGTCAACTACATCGACGAGTTCCCCGTCATCCGCGACGAGCTGCTGCCGCGCCTGGAACGGCTCGGCCTGCGCAGGCCGGTCGCCGACCGGCCGGAATCGGAGGACGCATGAGCATCCGGACCGTCGGCGTGATCGGGCTGGGCGCGATGGGCCGCCCGATGAGCCGGCACCTCGCCACCGCCGGCTACACCGTGGTCGGCTACGACCCCGACGCGCAGGCGTGCCGGCGCGCCGCCGAGGTCGGCCTGCGGCCGTTGGCCTCGCCGAAGGAGGTCGCGCACGAAAGCGACGTCGTCATGATCGTCGTCGGGTTCGAGAAGCAGGTCGAGGCGGTCGTCTTCGGTGACGACGGCATCCTGGCGGGCGCTCGCCCCGGCCTCGTCATCGGCCTGGGGTCCACGGTCTCGCCCACCTACGCCCGTCGGCTGGCCGAACGCGTCGACACCCGGGAGATCGGCC
>Ga0310834_101974_pt1 | contig 10682 bp, 11 predicted proteins | sample SM_ome_2_FD_201314 | JGI IMG/M metagenome (GOLD analysis project Ga0310834, IMG submission 201314) | Sorghum-adapted microbial communities enriched on stacked mutant (SM) sorghum from Joint BioEnergy Institute, Emeryville, California... ... | reverse complement strand
GATCCGGGCGCTGGAGAGCGCGGAGGACGGGAAGGCGCGGATGGAGCGGATGAACGAACAGATTCGTTCGATATCCGCAGCCGCGCTCGATGCCGGAGAACGCGTGACCGTGCTGAGCGAGCGCTCGCGGGAGATTGAAGACGCGATCCGGTCGATCACGGAGATCGCGGGTCAGACGAAGCTGCTGGCGTTCAACGCCGCGATTGAAGCGGCCAGGGCGGGAGAACACGGCAGAGGCTTTACGATCGTCGCGGGGGAAGTCCGCAAGCTGGCCGACGTCGTGGTCGATACGACCCGCCGCATCGCCTCGCTCCTGCAGCATATGCAGGAAGAGACGCGGCAGATCAGCGAGGCAATGAAGGGGAATGTCGCGCAAGTGCGGGCGGGACAGACGCTGTCCGACGAGGTGGAGCATTCGTTCGGCCAGGTCGTGGAGATGTTCCGGCTCGTGAGCGGACAGATTGAGGAGATCTCGGCCGCTTCCCAGGAGATCTCCGCCAGCTCCGAGGAAGTGGAGGCTTCGATCGTGGAAATCTCCCGCATCGCGAGCGCGTCTTCCGAGCAGACGCTCCATATCCGGGAGCAGACGGATGAGCAGCTGAAGAACATGCGCCACATTGCGGATTCCGCGACGGAGCTGAACGATACGACGCGCCGGCTTCGGGAAGCGGTCCAGGAAATCAATGTCTAGCGCGAGCGCCCGGGATTCGCTTGATTCGGGAGCCGAAACTTTTCGTTGTCCCCCCAATTATTCCGATATATAATCTAGGAAAATAACTTTGGATTCGCGGAAAGGATGAGTCGATATGAGAAAAGGCTTGTCGATCACGACGGTCGTTGCGATCGGCATCGGGGCGGCGCTGTTCGTCATTCTGGGCCGCTTCGGATCGATTCCGTCGGGGCTGCCGGATACGAACATCGAGACGACTTACGCCGTGCTCGCGTTGTTCTCGGTCCTCTTCGGACCGGCGGCCGGCTTGCTCATCGGATTGATTGGACATACGATCAAAGACGCTATATTTTACGGCTCCCCCTGGTTCAGTTGGGTGATCGCGTCCGGCATCGTGGGCTTGATCATCGGCTTCGCCGCCCGGAGCATCCGCATCCAGGACGGGGAATTCGGCGGGAAGCAGATCGTGCGGTTCAATCTGATTCAGATTCTGGCCAACGCGGCGGCCTGGTTCGTGATCGCGCCGGTGCTCGACATCCTGATCTACGCCGAGCCCGCCGACAAGGTGTTCACGCAGGGGCTGGTGGCGGGAATCTCGAACATCGTGACGGTTGCGGTGCTGGGCACGCTGCTGTTGCTGGCATACGCGAAGACGAGAACGAAGCAGGGAAGCTTGACCAAAGAAGCGTAAATGGCAGTCAAGCCGGCGCGAGCCGCCGGCTTTTTCTATTGATTGAACAAGCGGGTCATCCATGAAGAGTACCGGAGAAGATCAACATGAAGCAACCGATCATTGAGTTCGAGAACTTCGGCTTTCAATACCGGGCGCAGGCCGAGCCGACGCTGCGGGACATCAATCTGACCTTGTACGAGGGCGAGACGGTGCTGATCGCGGGGCCGTCGGGTTCCGGGAAGAGCACGCTGGCGCATTGCCTGAACGGGCTCGTTCCTTTCTTCTATCCGGGCACGATGACGGGTTCGCTTCGGATTCGCGGGATCGAACAGCGGAGCCTGGGGATCCATCGCCTCTCGGAGATGGTCGGAACCGTGCTGCAGGACCCCGACGGCCAGTTCGTGGGCTTGACCGTGGCGGAAGATATCGCCTTCAAGCTCGAGAACAAGAACGTGCCCCAGGCGGAGATGATCGGGAAGGTGGCCGCGGCGGCGGAAGCGGTGGGCATCGGGGAACATTTGCGGGCTTCGCCGCATGAACTGTCGGGCGGGCAGAAGCAGCGGACGACGCTGGGCGGGGTGCTGGTGGACGACGTCGGCATCCTCCTGTTTGATGAACCGCTCGCCAATCTGGACCCCCGCACCGGCCGGAGCGCCATCGAGCTGATTGAACGGATCGGCAGGCGGCAAGGCAAGACCGTCATCGTGATCGAGCACCGTCTGGAGGACGTGCTGCACGGCCGCGTCGACCGGGTCATCGTCATGCACGAAGGCCGGATTCGGGCGGACCTTGCGCCCGGCGAACTTCTCTGCTCGGACATCCTGGCGGAGACGGGCATTCGGGAGCCGCTGTACATCACCGCGCTCAAATATGCCGGGTGCCGGATTGAACCCGATCATCGTCCGGAGCACATCGATTCGATCCGGCTCGATGAAGGGGCCGCCATGCGGCTTGCGTCATGGTACGAGAATCAGGACCGGGAAGAGGCCCCGGAGGAGAGGGAACCCGTTCTGGAGCTGGAGCATGTCGACTTCGGCTACGACGCGGACCGCCTGGTCGTGCAGGATGTCTCGCTTCGGATCGGACGCGGGGAGATGGTCAGCATCGTCGGCAAGAACGGAGCCGGCAAGTCCACGTTGTCCAAGCTGATCTGCGGCTTCCACCATCCGACCCGGGGGCGGATCCTGTTCCGGGGACGGGATTTGCGCGGCGACACGATCAAGGAACGGTCCCGGCACATCGGCTACGTCATGCAGAACCCGAACCAGATGATCTCCAAAAGCACGGTGTTCGAGGAGACGGCGTTCGGCCTGCAGGTGCGGGGAACGTCCGGGGAAGACCTCAAGGAGCGGGTGCATGAAGCGCTCCGGATCTGCGGCTTGTACGAGTACCGCAACTGGCCGATCTCGGCGCTCAGCTTCGGCCAGAAGAAGCGGGTGTCGATCGCGTCGATTCTGGTCATGAAGCCGGACATTCTCATCCTGGACGAACCGACAGCGGGGCAGGATTACCGGCATTATAACGAGATGATGGAGTTTCTGCTCGAACTCAACCGCAGCGGCATGACGGTCATCATGATCACGCACGACATGCACCTGATGATGGAGTATGCCCATCGAACGATCGTGCTCGCGGACGGGCGGAAGATCGCGGACGGCCGCCCCGCCGCCATCCTGACGGATCCGGATGTCGTGAAGACCGCGAATCTGAAGGAGACGTCGGTCTACGAGCTGGCCCGCAGGGCGGGCGTCGGAGAGCCCAAGGAATTCGTCCGCCGATTCATCGAGTATGACAGGAGGATGCGGGCGCGATGAGAGCGAAGATGCTGACGTACACCCGGATCGAGTCTCCCATCCACCGGCTGACGGGGGCGGTCAAGCTCGTCTTCTTCGCGCTCTGGTCCGTCACCGCCATGATCACGTACGACACCCGCAGCCTGCTCGCCATGTTCATTTTCAGCCTCGTCATGTTCCGGATCTCGAAGGTGAAGTTCCGGGACTACTCGTTCGTGCTCGCCTTGATCCTGATCTTCATGATCTTGAACCAGCTGGCCGTCTACCTGTTCTCTCCGCAAGAAGGCGTGAAAATTTACGGGTCGAGCCATGAATGGTTCCGCATCGCGGGGCGTTACAACGTGACGTGGGAGCAGCTGTTCTACCAGTTCAACATTTTGCTGAAATATTGCACGGTCATTCCGATGGCGCTCCTGTTCCTGCTGACGACCGATCCGAGCGAGTTCGCGGCGTCGCTGAACCGCATCGGGGTCAGTTACCGCATCGCGTACTCCGTCTCCATCGCCATGCGCTACATTCCGGACATCCAGCGCGATTTCCATAACATCTCGTTCGCGGCGCAAGCCCGGGGCATCGACATGTCCCGGAAGGAGAAGCTGGGCGCCCGGATCAAGAACGTCTCCGCCGTGCTGCTGCCGCTTATCCTCACCAGTCTGCAGCGGATCGAGACGATCAGCGCGGCAATGGAGCTGCGGGCGTTCGGGCACGGCCGGAAGCGAACCTGGTATAACGCCCGGCCGTTCGGCAAGGGAGACTTCGCAGCGCTGGCGATCATCTTCTTCATTCTGGCGGGCTCGATGCTGCTGACGTTCTATGACGGGTCGCGGTTCTACAATATTTTCGAGAGATGGGATTAAGCGAAGCCATTGGCCGCGCAGTTCCTGCTGATCCTCATTTACTTGGCCTTCATTAGTCTCGGCTTGCCGGATTCCTTGCTGGGCGCGGCCTGGCCGGAGATTCGGCTCGATGTTCAAGCGCGGCTCGGCGCGTCGGGGCGACGATCGGACCGATCGTCATGTTGCGGTCTATCGCCGAGTCGTCTTCTTGGAGAGACGGCTATATGGCGATCTCCCTGCTGCAATTCGGGCTCGTCGTTCTCCTGCTCGCCACGCTGCCCCTGTGGGGCCGGGCCGCTTCGAGACCCTCGGACGCGGTGACCGCGCCGTCTGCGGCGGAGGGCGTGGAGGGCGTGGAGGGCGGAGAGACGGACGGGAAGGAAGGGGCGACGGTCCGGCCTTGGCGGATTCCGGGCGTCGCGTACGCGCCGGCGACTTTTCTGTTCTGCTGCGGCGTGGAAGCGGGCGTCGGACTGTGGGGAAGCAGCATCCTCGTGAGCCGGAAAGGTCTGGCTGCCGCGGATGCCGCACAATGAATATCCTTCTATTACGCCGGCATTACCGTCGGCAGGTTCGTCACCGGATTCCGTCACGTTCAAAGTCGGCAACCGGACGCTCATCCGCGCCGGTCAATGGACGGCGCTGGCCGGTGCGGCGCTCGCGCCGTTCCTGGTGGCGGTGGCCGCGGCCATGCTTCTGAGCACGGAGCGCTTGAACGCGCTGCTGCGCGCCCGCGGCGCTGTCGCGGCGGCGAATCATGGGTAACATAGGGCGAGGGGCTCCGAGAAGATCCCTATCCAGTTGGAACGGGGGGCAGAAGATGACGAATGGACTTTCGACCGGGGCGGGATGGAACTTCGACAACAGCTACGCCCGCTTGCCCGAATTTTTCTATGCCAGGCAGGAACCTGTTCCGGTGCGCGCGCCGGAGTTGATCGTGCTGAACGAGCCGCTGGCGGCTTCGCTGGGACTGAACGCGGAGGCTTTGAGAAGCGGGGAAGGCGCCGCGATCCTGGCCGGCAACCGGGTGCCGGACGGCGCGGAGCCGCTGGCCGAAGCTTACGCGGGGCATCAGTTCGGGTATTTCACGATGCTCGGCGACGGCCGGGCGATTCTGCTGGGCGAGCAGATCGCGCCGGGGGGCCGGCGGTTCGATATCCAGCTCAAAGGCTCGGGCCGTACGCCGTATTCCCGCGGGGGAGACGGCCGCGCCGCGCTGGGGCCGATGCTGCGGGAATACATCGTCAGCGAGGCGATGCACGCGCTCGGCATTCCGACGACGCGCAGCCTGGCGGTGACCGCGACCGGGCAGAGCATCCAGCGGGAGAAGGAGCTGCCCGGCGCGGTGCTGACGCGCGTCGCCGCCAGCCACCTGCGGGTCGGCACGTTCGAGTACGCCGCCCGCTTCGGCTCCGTGGACGATGTCCGGACTTTGGCCGACTACGCGCTGGAACGCCACGGTCCGGGGATGGCCGCGGGCGTGGATTCGGCAGCGGATGCGGGCGCGGGTACGGATTCGGATGGGAATCGCTACCGGTTGCTGCTGCGCGGGGTGATCCGGCGGCAAGCCGCGCTCATCGCGAAGTGGCAGTTGGTCGGCTTCGTCCACGGAGTGATGAACACCGACAACATGACGATCAGCGGGGAGACGATCGATTACGGCCCTTGCGCGTTCATGGACGCCTACGACCCGGCGACCGTATTCAGCTCGATCGACTCGCAGGGCCGCTACGCTTACGGCCGGCAGCCGCAGATCGGCGCCTGGAATCTCGCAAGGCTGGCGGAATCGCTGCTGCCGCTGCTCGGCGCCGACCCGGATCGCGCCGCAAAGCAGGCGGAGGAGGAGCTTCGGGCTTACGGAGAGCAGTTCCGGACGCATTGGCTCGCGGGCATGCGGGCGAAGCTGGGCCTGTTCGGCGAAGAGGAGTCGGACGAAGCGCTGGCCGCCGACCTCCTGGAACTGATGCGGCTGAACCGGGCGGATTACACGAACACGTTCCGCGCGTTGACGCTGGATCTTATGGATGCGGCGGGCGGCATGTTCGCCACCGCGGCATTCACGGAATGGCGGAAGCGGTGGGAGGAGCGGCGCGGGAGACAGTCGGAATCGGAGGAAGCTTCCCGCCGGCTCATGAGGGCGAACAATCCGGCGGTAATTCCGCGCAACCATCGCGTGGAGGAAGCGCTGGAAGCCGCGGTGGAGCGGGGGGATCTCGGCGTGATGAACCGGCTGTTGGCCGCTCTCGCGGATCCGTATGCGTATTCCCCCGGGCAGGATGAATATGCCGCGCTCCCGGAGTCTTGCGATGTTCCGTACCGGACTTATTGCGGCACTTGAACGGGAGCCCCGGATCCGGAACCCGGCATCCCCGCGATGCCGGGTTCCGTGGCGGCTGTTGCGAAGGGAGGAGGCCGCCCGCGGCTACCGCCGTCCCGCTTTCCGCCTGAACGACCAGGATCCCCACGTGATCGCTGCAACCAGCAGGAGCAGGCACCAGCCGACGGCGAGCCAGGCCTGGTCCCCGATCGGCGTTCCGGTGAGCAGTCCGCGGATCGTCTCGATCACCGGCGTGATCGGCTGGTTCTCCGCGACCCGCTGCAGCCAGGACGGCATCGTGTCCGTGCGAACGAAGGCGCTGGACAGGTAGGGAAGGAACAGCAGCGCGAAGCCGTATCCACTGGCGGCGGCCGGAGTGCCGGCGACGAGGCCGATGGCGGCGAACAGCCAGGTGAACGTCAGGATGAACAGCGTGATGACGCCGGCCGCTCCCAGCCATTCGAGGAATCCGGCGGCAGGCTCGAACCCGACCAGCAGCCCGACCCCCAGCACGATGGCGGTGGCGAGCAGGTTGCGGGCCAGGCTGGCCGCGACGTGTCCGGTGATGACGTTCATGCTGGCGATCGGCATCGTCCGGAACCGGTCAATGATGCCGTTCGTCATGTCGGTCGCCACGTCGACCGCCGTGCTGGACGAGCCGAATCCCGCGCAGAGCAGGATGATGCCCGGCACCACATAGTTGACATAGTGTCCGGTGGGATCGAGAGCGCCTCCGAACACGTAGGTGAACAGCAGCATGAGCATGACCGGAAGCAGGATCGCCATCAGCAAAGCCTCCGTGTTGCGCAGGCTGTGGCGAAGGCTCCGCCCGATGAAGACGGCTCCTGTCGCCGCGAACGATACCGGTCTACCGCTTGCCGGCGTGAGAGAAGAGGGGTTCATGATGCGGATTCCTCCTTATGGGTGGCGGTCAACGCCATAAATACATCGTCCAGGGTAGGTCTGCGAAGATTCACGCGCGTGCCCGCGGGGACGGTTCGCGCCAGCTCGTCGAGCCGCTGCCGGATCTCCGCGATGCTGCCGCCGGTCGGGATCTCCCGGAACACCTTGTCCTTCTCGTCCCGCAGTTCCAGCACGTCTTCCCCGATCCGGGCCTTCAATTCTTCGGCCGTTCCTTCCGCCGCGATTGTGCCGCCCGCGATGACCGCGATCCGGTCGGCCAGTTGGTCGGCTTCCTCCAAATACTGTGTCGTGAGAAAGACGGTGACGCCTTCCTCGGCGAGTCCCAGTATCATATCCCACAGCGTCCGCCGGCTGGCGGCGTCCATCCCCGTCGTCGGTTCGTCCAGGAACAGGATGGGCTTGCGCACGACCAGGCTGACCGCCAGGTCCAGCCGGCGGCGCATGCCGCCGGAGTATGTCTTGACGCGCTTGCGCGCCGCCTCCGTCAAGCCGAAGCGCTGCAGCAGCTCCGCCGCGCGAGACCGCGCTTCCGCCGCCGTAAGCCCGGAGAGCCTCCCCATCATGCGCAGATTCTCCTCTCCGGTCAGCACCTCGTCGACGGCGGCGAACTGCCCGGTCAGGCTGATGGAGCGCTTGACGCCGTCTCGGCCGCTTACGACGTCGTGGCCGGCGACCCGCGCGAACCCCGCATCCGGCGCGACCAGGGTGGACAGAATGTGGATCAGCGTCGTTTTGCCAGCCCCGTTGGGTCCGAGCAGCGCGAAGATCGTTCCCGCCGGAACGGTCAGATCGATTCCGCGCAGAACCGTCTGGCTGCCGAACGACTTGCGCAAGCCCCGAATCTCGATTGCCGGAATCATCGGTCATCATCCTCTCTTTTGTCCATGTCGGTCTAAACTGTTTACATCATACACAGTATATTGCATACACAGTATATAACGTATACAGTTAAAGTGCAACCTTTTATTTTTTCAGGCGCTGGAGGACGATCCGATGGACGAAGAGCTTGAGACAAGCTTGCCGCGAGGCGTGGCCCTCAGTTGGGGGCTGGCCAAGGAACCGCAGCGCGGCCCCAAACGCGAATTGAGCTTGCAGAAAATCGTCGGCGCCGCGGTCGCGATCGCCGACCAGGAAGGGCTGTCCGCGGTCTCCATGAGCCGGGTGGCGGAGTCGCTCGGATTTACCGCCATGTCCCTGTATCGATATATCCCGAGCAAGGACGATCTTCTGCTGCTGATGCAGGAGGCGGTGTGCGAGATTCCGATTCCGCCGGAGAAGGAAGGCGAAGACTGGCGGCAAGGCTTGCGCGAATACGTGAAGGCCTGCGTCGACATGTTCCGGGAGCATCCGTGGTTCGGAGAGATCCCCGTCGGCGGGGTTCCGCTGACGCCCGGCAACCTGCGGGTCGTCGATTGGGTGCTGAGGACTCTCCGGGAAACGGCGCTGAACGATTACGAGAAAATGTCGGTCGTGCTTCTGCTCAGCAGTTACGCCCGCTCGGTCGGCATGCTGATGCGGGACTTCGACCGGGCTCTGAGAGCGGGAACCCGCCCCGAGGAAATCAGCGGATTGGCTTACAGCAAGGCGCTGAAGCAACTGGTGACCGCCGAACAATTTCCGTATCTGTACCCGATCGTGCAGTCCGGCGCGTATACGGAAGAGAACCGAGAGGAGAACTCCGTCGGGGACGACTTCGACTTCGGTCTGGAACGGATTCTCGACGGCATCGAGGCGTATTTGAACGCCAAGCGCAAGGCTGGTTCTTCCATGGATTGATCCCGGCCCGGCCGCGGTCTTATAATGAGGGCGAAACGAGAAAACACGGTCCGGTTGGTAGTCCGGACGCAGGCGGGCGTACGTTCTCGGCCGTACTCCTCCCTGTCCGTAACCTCCCCCCCTCGGGGTGTCCGTCGTTTCGATTTGCTAAGAGGGGGATTATGCTATGAAATTGACGGTTTATCACGATGGGCAGTATTGGGTCGGCGTTGTGGAGGAACTGGACCGGGGCAGGCTGAAAGCCGCCAGGCATATTTTCGGCGCGGAGCCGCACGACGAGGAGATTCTGCACTTCGTGCGGCACACGATGCCGCGTCTGGTCGGCGCGCTGTCGCAGGAAGTATCCGTGGGGCAGACGGAAGCCCGGAAGATCAATCCGAAACGGCTGGCCCGGCAGGCTGCCGAAGAGCTTCAACGCCGAGGAATTTCCACCTTCGCCCAGGAAGCGCTGAAGCTGGAGTACGAGAAGCGGAAGCTCGAGCGGCGAGCGGACGCCAAGCAGCGGCGCGAAGCCCTTCTCGCCCGCAAGTGGGAGCTGAAGGTGCGGAAGGCGAAGGAGAAGCATCGCGGGCATTGACTGGGAAGAAGGCTGTCTCTGTCGCGGACGATCCGCGGCGGGCCGGCCTTCTTCATTTCGGCCAGCCCTGACTTTGACGTCGGGGTGTAAAAATGATCTAAGCGGAGGGTGCGCATGGAACGGGGAAAAACGATCGTATTGGCGGTGTCCGGAAGTTTGCGCGCAAGATCGTCCCATACGTCGCTATTGATGGCCATGGGGGAGAGGATGGGGACGGATGCCGAATTTCGCCTCTATGACCGTCTGGCGGCGCTGCCGCATTTTAATCCCGATCACGATGGAGACGGAGCGGATGTTCACGAAGCGGTTCGGGATTGGCGGAAGGCGCTGAAGGAATCGGACGCGGTCGTAATCTGCACCCCCGAATACGCCCGCGGCGTGCCGGGCTCCCTGAAGAACGCGCTCGATTGGATCGTATCCTCTGGCGAACTGTCGGACAAGCCCGTCGCCGCGATCAGCGCGTCGCCGCATCCCGAAGGCGGCGGGGCCGCGCTGGCGTCGCTGATCGCGACGCTCCGGATGATGAACGCAAGCGTTCCGGATTCGCGCGCGTTGGCGATTCCGTTCTTCAGCAGCGGCAAGCTGGGTCCGGACGGCCGGGTGGCCGATCCGGATATCGCGGCTTCTCTTCAAGCGGCGGCGGAGTCCTTGTGGGACGCCGCGAGGAGCGCGGAATAAGCCGGCTTGCACCCCCAACTTAAGAAAAACTTAACGTTTTCTTATCCCCCTCTTATCCTCATCTTGCCTTCCTCTTAGCATTTCCCCTCTATACTGATGCCATCACTTCGCCATCAAAAGGAAGGATGCATCGGAATGGACAAGATCATAGTCGCGATTCTGTTCGGCGGGCGGTCGACGGAGCACCGGGTATCCCTGGAGTCGGCCGCCGCCGTCATCGAACATCTCCCGCGGGACCGTTACGAACCGTTGCTCGTCGGCATCACCGAGGACGGCCGCTGGCTGCGCTATGAAGGCGATCCGGGCCGAATCCGGGACGGCAGCTGGCAGGAACACCCGTCCTGCCGCCCGGCGGTCGTAAGCCCGGACGCTTCCCACCGCGGGCTGCTGATGCCGGGCGAAGACGGCCGGTGCGAGCGGATTCGGGTCGACTGCGTG
>Ga0310834_101971_pt1 | contig 10698 bp, 7 predicted proteins | sample SM_ome_2_FD_201314 | JGI IMG/M metagenome (GOLD analysis project Ga0310834, IMG submission 201314) | Sorghum-adapted microbial communities enriched on stacked mutant (SM) sorghum from Joint BioEnergy Institute, Emeryville, California... ... | reverse complement strand
GAAGTGGCCGCTGCCGTTTCTGCCATGCAATTGCCATCGGATCCAAGGGCATTCATCGAATCCTGCGGTGGCGTCATCCGGCTGAACGAGCCCTCCTGTGGGTCCGGGGTCTTCGTCCTCGCCTTTGCACACCTTCTGAAGGCGAACGGGATCGATCCGCGGTGCCACATGCACGCGACCATGGTCGACATCGATATGACCTGCTGTCTGATGGCCTACATCCAGACGACGCTTCTCGGCATCCCGGCCACGATCGTTCACGGCAACAGCCTGTCGCTCGAGACCTTCTGGGCTGCCGACAATCTCCACGCCGTCATGCTGGCGGCCTGTGGGCGGCTGAAGCCGAGGGAGCCGAGCGAGCGCCAGGAGGGCGCGGGGAAGCGCCAGCCCGACGAGAGCGGCGAAAAAGGCCGCACCGACGGTGACGGCGCCGCATCTCCCGCCCGAGCTGCCGAATGAAGAGAAGCGACAAAGATCGCTTCCGGGGTCGCGCCCGACGGTTGCGAGAGCGACGTGGTGTTCCACGATGGCCTCAGGATCCGATCGCCGGCCGGCGACACCGGTTCACCGGCTCTTAGCGACTACGATGTTAGCCGTAAGGGCTCTTAGCGATCACAATTCTGGACCCAAGGGGCATGCGCTGTTTCGCGATCCAGTCCCAAAAGTCGACGACATTTGCCGCGTATTCAAGAGAACTTACGGGCAGGTTTTACGACGGAGCGCAATTTGCGAGTGGCACCGGAACGGCGGACATGATATCATATTACCGGTCGTCGATTGGCGGCCCGTTAATTGATTCGGCTGATAGTGCAGCCGGTTTGCCGCCCCGGAGCCATTCGCTCCCGTTTTCCTGTGGAAATTTGAGAACTCGAGGATTCTCCCGCGACCCGATCGCGGGCGATCCAGGATGGATACGACTATGATGAATCGGATTTTGTCCGCCGCGCTGGCCGGCGCATTTCTGGTCGCGGCTCCAGCGGCCGCTGATCCGGGCGAGGTCTGGAGCGACGCCAACAAGACCGTTTCGAAGCTGGTAGAGACGCGGGCGCGGACCGACTTCGCGACGCCGGAGCCAGAGTCCCCGCAGCTGCGCCATCTACAGAAGCTGATGGCCGATGCCATCGAGATTCTGTCGACCTCCGATGTGCTGGACGAGCGCGAGCGGATCCTGGAGATCCAGGAAGAGATCCGCGCCCTCCAGAGCGATATCGCCGACTGGCGCTTTGCCATGACCTCGGCTCCCGACGGCGATTCCGGACTGGTCAGCGATTTGATGAGCCGGCTCCCGCTCCAGAGCGTTCAGACGAAGGCCTCGTTCGAGGTCAAGATCGCCCGGGCCGAGGCCCAGATTGCCGATCTGCGGCAGGAATCGAAGGACATCCGGGCCGACTTCATCGAAGGCCTGCACAAGATCGGTATCGATCTTACGGCGGACCAGGTCGACGGGCTCATGAGCATGGCCACGGCCGAAGGCATCATCGACATGCAGACGGCCTTCGACAACATGAAGGCGATCAACGGCGTGCTTCTGGAAGCGACGGTACAGACCGACGAGTCGCTCGATGTCGCGAAGCGTTACTACGGTATCTACACCGTGATGCTTGAAGTCGCGATGTTCATGCACGAGGACTTCATCGACAAGGTCAACAACGACTATCTCGTGAAGCTCGACCGGATCATCGAGAAGACGCAGGAACTGCGCAAGGAAGCCAACTCCATGCTCCAGAAGGAGAAGGACAAGGGCCTGCGCAAGACGCTTCAGAACAACGTCGCCGCCCAGGATCTGACGCTGCGGACGGCTGATCTTTACAAGAAGCGCCTGATCGAGCAGCGCGATCGCGTCCGCCGGTCGCTCCGCAACATCGAGCGTCAGCACGGCGTTGCCGTGAACACCTACAGGACGGTCGAGTATTCCAGCGACCTCGTGACCATGATGCGCAACACTGGCAAGGCCTTCGATGCTCTCATGAAGCTGGAAATTCCGCCGATCCGGCCGTTCGAATCTCTCGAAATGCAGAACGAATTCGAGCGTCTGACGAACGAAATCGCGACCTCCTGACGGAAAGCGCCGGGAAACGCAAATTTCTTTTTGAAAAGCTGAGCCGACGCAAATCGGATCGAGCGCACCAATATTCCTTAAGCCGGGCACGAGTTCCGCGCCCGGCTTTTTCATGCGCGCCTCAAAAAGGAAATCGCCATGGCGGCAAAAACCGGTATCAGCTGGGCACACTCGACTTGGAATCCGCATGTGGGATGCGCAATCGTGAGCCCGGGCTGCACAAATTGCTATGCGATGGTCCGCGCTCACGAGATAGCATCTCAGCCGGGCAAGGCCGGCGCGAAATATGCCGGCCTCACGGAGGTTGTAAACGGACGGCCGGTCTGGAATGGAAAGTCGCGCATCGCAAACCCGGATGTGCTCGATCAGCCGCGCCGCTGGGCCTCTCCGCGCCTGATCTTCGTGGACAGCATGAGCGACCTTTTCTACGAGGGATTCACGAAGGAGGAGATCTACCGGATTTTCGACGTGATGATGGAGGTCGATCGGCACGTCTATCAGGTCCTGACCAAGCGCATCCGACGGATGCTCGAAATCACCACCGACTACCTCGCCGATCGCGGCCTCGATCGCTTCGAGCACATCTGGCTCGGCACCTCCGTCGAGGACCAGCGGCGCGCCGAGGAGCGGGTGCCGCTTATCGCCCGGGTCAAGGCGGAAGTCCGGTTCCTCTCCTGCGAGCCCCTGCTCGGCCCCCTCGACCTGAGCGGGCTGCCGGACGTCGAATGGATCATCGCCGGCGGCGAATCCATCGACCGGAACCGGCGTCTGGCGGGCGAGCATGCCCGCGTCTTCGATCCGGACTGGGGCCGCGGCCTGCGCGACCATTGCGCCGCACGCGGCATCGCCTTTCACTTCAAGCAGATGGGCGAGAACCCCCTTGGCGCCCGTCCGCGCTCGCCGAAGGGCGAAGCCCTCGATGACATACCCGAGGACCTGCGCATTCAGGAATATCCGGACTGGCGTCCGCGGGACCTCTTCTCGGTCCTCCGATGATGTCCGCCCGGCACCGAGTAAAGCGACCTTAAATCGGCCGCGGCCCCGCGCTCCCTTCGGGTGCGGGGCCGTTCTTTATTGCGCGTCTTATGGCCCCCGCACGTAGCGGTGGCGGGTGACCATAAGCCGGACAAGACCGTCAATCCAATGAATGGACTTTCCACCCGAAGCGCTTACCCGCCCTTCGGACGGACGGTGTTGTCTTCTTTTCACCAGCGGCGCAGGAGAGAACGCCCGGCAGGGCGACGAAAGGGACTCTCGCCGGCGGCGCGCACTTGAAAAAAACTTGATGAGTACATTGGCACGCAAACGTGAGAACCTTCGTCGGCGCGCGCCGATCGGGTTCAGCTACCGTGACGCATTCAACTGGCTGCGCGATCGCCTGGAGACCGGCACGATTACGATGTCCGTTGCCGAGCTCGCGGCAATCTGGGGTTGGCCGAGATCGCGCACGTCCAGCTACCTGCACGAGCTCCAGGACATCGGCGTCCTGTCGCTGCATCGCTCCGGGCGGAGCGGCCTCCTGATCACAACCGGAAGGCTTCCGAGGGTAGGCCGAGGCAATGTCGTTCCGTTCCCGGCGAGACCGAGACGAAAGGCGCCGGCGGACAGGCGGGCTCGAAGCGCCGACCGAAAGCGCCTGCGGAGATCGGGGCGAGGAAGCGTCTCGCGCAAGAAGCGCGAATCGGGCGTGGTTTACGTGATGTATGCGCCTGACCTGAAGTTCGTCCGGCTCAAGGTCGGATTCTCCGACCATCTTGAAATGCGCCAGAAAACGCTCTCGGGCGGCGCCGTCGACCATCACATCCTGTTCACGCTCAGGCACGACAAGGCCTACCTGATCGAGCAGGTCGCGCAGAAGCTGCTCGACGAGTACCGGGCGCGCAACAACCATCAATTCGGCAAGGAACGGTTCGACGCGCCCAGGGGAATGGGCGTCGAGAAGTTCCTCGGCCTAGTGAAGAACGCAATCTACCTCGCGAAGCACTACGTCGAAAGCATGCCGAGCTTCGCCAGCGACGCCCAGTTCCGGGCGCAGCTGGCCGAGGCGACCAAGCCCCTGCTCGGACACATCCGGCAGAGCAATCTGCAGCTGGCGGCGATCAACGCCGGCTGAGTCTTGACCCCGGGAAAGCCGAATCCGGCGAGGTGGCCTTGAAGGGCCGCCCTTCCGGGCTTTCCCACCCTCTTCTCAAAAACGCGACCAGCTCCCGCGAGCCAGACGGCCGCCGCCATCGGGCTCGGGCGGTTTTCCTTCGCCGCGACGATCTTCGTCTTTTTGCGTCGGTCCGTCTGTTTTCGAGCCTTCGACCCAACTCCTCCGAAGGTCGACGACTCAAACACGAAGAGATTTCGCATGAATTTCGTTATTTACGACACCGAGACGAGCGGCTCGAATACGCGGTTCGATCAGATACTGCAGTTCGCCGCCATTCTCACGGACGAGAATTTCAACGAGCTCGATTCGATCAACATTCGCTGCCGGCTTCTGCCGCACGTAATTCCGTCGCCGGAGGCGCTTCTCGTGACCAAGGTCGACCCGAACGACCTTCTGTCCGAAAAGCTCAGCCATTACGAGATGGCCTGCATCATCCACCAGAAGCTGTCGTCCTGGCGTCCGGCCACCTTCATCGGCCACAACACGATCAATTTCGACGAGGAGATTCTGCGCCAGACCTTCTGGCAGAACCTGCTGGATCCCTACCTGTCGAACACCAAGGGCTCCGTACGCGCCGACCTGCTTCCGATCCTGCGCGCCGCGCACACCGCCAACCAAGAGGTCATCAAAGTGGCGGAGACCGAGTCCGGCCAGCCCTCCTTCAAGCTCGACCGGATCGCGACCCTGAACGGCTTTGAGAACCACGACGCGCATGACGCGCTGGGCGACTGCCGGGCGACGATCCATCTCGCCCGTCTCGTCCGCAACCAGGCCCCGGAGGTGTGGGATCGGATGATCGACAACGCCGACCCCAAGCGGGCGACGGAGCTTCTCGAAAACAACCGGTCCTGCCTGTTGATGACCTATTTCGGCAAGCCGCATGTCCACCGCGTCATGCGCCTGACGGGCAGCCCATCCAATCCGAAAAAGGTCGCGCTGTTCGATCTCGCCTTCGACCCGGAGCCCTATCTGTCCATGACCGCGGCCGAGCTGGCCGAGGCCATGGCGGCGGTTCCGCGGGCGATCCCGATGGTCAAGCTCAACGCCATGCCGGCGCTCTTCTCGCTCGACGACGCCGGCGCGCCGGCGCAAACCGACGAGATCGACGAGGAGACCGTGCGCGACAGGATCGAGCGCATCGAAGGGCGGGCCGATTTTCTCGACCGGGTCTCCGAGGCCCTCGAGATCCGGAACGAGTACCCGGAATCGAAGCACGTCGAGGACCAGATCTACGATGGGTTCCCAAGCTGGGACGACAAGAAGCGCATGGAGAACTTCCACAGGGCTTCGTCCTGGGCAACACGCTACGAGATCGTGAAGACGCTCGAGGACAAGCGGATGCGCTTCTTCGGGGCGCGGCTGATCCTCTTCAACGCGCCGGACGTCCTTCCGGACCAGGTTCGCAAGGCCATGCTTCGCGGGATGATCAACCAGCGGCTCATGGCCGAGGGCGACGTTCCCTGGACCACCTGCGCCAGCGCCAGGGCGTCTCTCGACGCGATGGAGCCCTCCCAGGACGTCACGCGTATACGCGCCTGGCTCGACGACTACGAGCAGGACCTGCGCCTGCAGCTGCTGTCGGCGGCCGCCTGATCCGGATGTATAGAACCGGACAGAGAAACGAACATGGCCGCGCCCACGAAAGGGGCGCGGCCATGATTGCCGAGACTCTCGGGGCGTTTCTACCCGGCTGCCTTCCTGCTCCCGGTTCTGCCGGCCGCCTTGCTGCGAAGCCGAGCGTAGCTCGCCGCAACGAAGGGATAGTCATTCGGAAGATTCCACTTCACTCGGTACTCTTCCGGCCCCATGGACCACCTCGACTTGAGGTAACGCGTCAGCGTCTTTAGCTTCTTGCCGTCCTCAAGACAGATGATGTAGTTGTCGGTCACCGATTCCTCGATCGGAACGGCGGGATCGCCCGGGGCGCGCGCTCCCTTGTAGGGTTTGATGTCTGGCTCGTGGAGCGACGGCGAAACCAGACGCTCGGCCGCCGCCTTCTTCCTGGCCCTCTCCGCTCTCTGGGCCGCCTTGTACGCCTTGATGATCCTCTCGCGCTCCGCGATCTCCGCCTTGCTTGGACGGCCTCGCTTGCGCGGCGGCAGTCCGGGGATCATGTCCTCTTCGCGTTTCTTGGATGATTTTTTCGCCTGTTTTGGTTGCGCGGGAGCGGCCTGACCGGAGCGCTTGGTTCCGCTGCGCCCCACCGCTTGCGAAGCGGCCGCGGCAACTTTCTGCTTCGGCGCCGCGGCCGTCTTCTTCCTTGCCGAAGGAGTTTTGCTCTTCGGAGCAACCTTGCTCTTCGCCGACGGAGCCCTGGCCGGTTCTCCGTCCATGGCGTCGACCTTCCGAAGGGCATCGCCAATCTGCACCAACAGATCCGGAAGTTTAGCCGGATCGATGTCTCGAGAGCCCTTCATCGCAATAATGAGTTCCGCGGCTCTCTCTGAGAGGGGTTTCATTCTCGCTTTCCTTGACCCGTTACAAACGATCGTCCCATCTAGTCCCGGCGCCTGGGCTAGCCGCCTGCTTTTCGATTATGTCTTGGACATTTTACCGCGCCTCGTGTAGCGCGTTAACGATATTTTCCGGCGCATAAAACGGTACTTCGTATAAAAGAAGCGCACAATCTACCGATACCGTTATACCAAGGCAACCGTAATACACTTGTCCGTACGGCCAAACAACCAAATATCCTCACGGAAATCGAGTGCGCTGTCTCAAGTGGAGCCCGAGAATGGCTTTCCGGGTCCCACGATATTTTCACAGACAACCGATTGCGTATGCGGACCATGGAAACATCTCTTGCGGTCCGGCATATACGATGTTGAGCATGGGTGGTGTCAAAATGCCAAAGTCAATCGTCAGGCCCGTTGCCGGCCAGACCCTCAATCAGCCGCCCTACGGCGACTGAATCTGGTTGAGCTACAATGAATTATCGTCCGGCCAGCGGTCTCAGGCCGCGGCCCTGGATCCGTCCGTCCGCGGCGCGCAGAGCGCGTTGTGCCTGGTCGTCGTCAAGACCGGGCGGGTCGTCCGCGTTCTAAAGTAAAAAACGACGGCGGCGACAACCGCGCCAGAAGAAGTACACCAAAAGACCATCTCTCGTCGAGACCAATACGGTAACGGTTCAACAGGATTCGCGATGGACAAGAAGCCCGTTTCAGCACCCGCGATGTCGATTGCGCCCATGCCACCGGGCGCCATGGGAGGACCGGTCGAAGCGCAGCGGCCAAGCGCGCCTTTTAGCGGCATCGCGATCATCGGCGAGGCGCCGGGCCGCGACGAGATCGCCAAGGGTCACCCCTTCGCCGGCGCCGCCGGAAGATTTCTTGACCAGGCCCTCGCCGATGTCGGAATCGATCGCGCAAGCTGTCTGGTGGCGAACCCGTTTCGATACCGTCCCGTCAACAACAGGATCGGCTGCTTTTTCGCGTCCAAGACACGCGCCAAGGCCGAAGGCATCGAAATCAACGAGAGGCTGCCGGCCTATCAGTCGGGTTACTGCATCGTCCCGCATGACAACGACATCAGGCTGCTGTGGCGCTTGCTGAAGGAAGCGTCTCCGCGAGCGATCGTGGCGCTTGGCAACACCGCCATCTGGGCCCTGTGCCTGCAGACGGGCGTGGTCAAGCTCGCCGGGCAGGTGCTCGCGACCAAGGCCTGCTCCGCTCCGGTGATCCCGACCTATCACCCCGCCTATCTGCTGCGCCGGCACAACGCGGAAGACGACGCGGCGTTCCGCGCCCATTTCCGGCTGGCCATGCAGCGCGCCGGGCTGAAACCCCGGGAAGCCGCCTGACCTCGCAGCCGCGACCCCACTCTTTTCTCGAGACGGAGGGGGTTCGTCCGCTCCCTCGCCCCTGCTTTTCTCCTGATTTGGCGTCAACGGGTGTCGGTGTTGCCGAGACACCCGTTGACGGATCCGTACCGCGATCGCGGACCAATATCCGTTCGCGCCGGCTTTGGCCAATCGTTAAAACGGAACATATTCGATATCGGGCATCAGGCACATGCGGGCGATCGTCTCGCGCCCTCGCCGGTCCGCCCGTGATTCAAAGGAGAGCTCCCCATGGGCAGATCCTCTTTCGAGACCTTCGATGACGGCGATATCCTTGTGGCCGAACGCCCGAAGTTACAGCCGCCCCCGCGCTACAACGTCGTTTTTCACAACGACGACACGACGCCCTTCGTGTTCGTCCTCGAAGTTCTCATGGCCGTCTTTGGGAAAAGCCGCGAGGAGGCGGTTCAGCTCACCAATCTGGTTCATGTCACGGGCCGGGCCGTCGTCGCCACATACCCGAAATCCATCGCGGAGACGAAGACGGAAATCGCGACGAGCCTCGCCCGGCAACACGCATTTCCATTACGCGTTACATTCGAAAAGGCATAACAAGATGAGTGCAACGAATTCCGACCGGGGCAAGCCGAACTCGGCCGAACGCGTCATTCGAACGGCTTGCTCGCTGGCGGAAAAGAACAACCATGAGCACGTGACTCTCGAGCACATGCTCCTCGCCCTGCTCGACGAGGAGAGCCCGCGGAACATCCTTCTGAGCTGCGGCGCCGACATCGCCGAGCTTCAGGAGGACCTGGTCAGCTTTCTGAAATCGGACATCCCCCAGGCTCAGACCGAGGGCACGCTCGTTTTTCCGGCCGCGGACTTCAAGCGGACCGTTCAGCGCGCGACCATCGGAGCCCAGTCGATCGGCGTCGGCGAGGTCCAGGCCGTTCATCTCCTGGCGGCTCTCTTCGTCGAGAAGGACAGTCATGCCGTCTACTTCCTGAACAAGCAGGGAATCTCGCGCAAGACGGTGAACGAGATCCTGATCAACGGCGTGCCGGACGGCGACTTCGCGGAGGAGGTCGTCGAGGAGACGACTCCGGCGGCCCGGAAGCCGTCCGGTCAGCCTGAGACCAAGAAACGGATGCCCAAGCACCTGCAGGGCTATCTGATCGACCTCAACGCAAAGGCCGAGGCCGGCGAGATCGACCGGGTCGTCGGGCGCGAGCGCGAGATCGACCGGGTTTCTCTGGTGCTTGCCCGCCGGCGCAAGAACAACCCCCTGCTCGTCGGCGAGCCCGGCGTCGGGAAGACGGCCATCGCCGAGGGGCTGGCCAAGAAGATCGTCGACGGCGACGTGCCGGCGGCCATCAAGGGCCTTCGCGTCTATGCGCTCGACGTCGGGGCGCTCGTCGCCGGCACGCGCTTCCGCGGCGATTTCGAGGAACGGCTGAAGGCGATCGTCTCGACTCTGGAGCGGAACCGGAACGCGGTGCTCTTCATCGACGAGATCCACACGCTGGTCGGCGCCGGATCGGGGTCAAGCGGAACGCTGGACGCGTCCAACATGCTGAAGCCGGCCCTCGCCCGCGGCACGCTGCGCTGTATCGGCGCGACGACGCACGCCGAGTACCGGAATAACTTCTCGAAGGACGCGGCGCTCAGCCGTCGCTTCCAGAAGATCGACGTCGCAGAGCCCACCATCGAGGACGCCGTCCAGATCCTGATGGGCGTCAAGGGCTATTACGAGACGCATCATGGCGTCGCCTACGACGACGAAGCGGTGAAGGCCGCCGTCGAGCTGTCGGCCCGGCACATCCACGACCGATTCCTGCCGGACAAGGCAATCGACGTGATCGACGAAGCCGGCGCGGCCGCGTCGCTCCACCGCGAGGCCGGGGCCGACAAGGCCATCCGCCCGATCACCGTTACCGATATCGAGGCCGTGGTCGCCAAGATGGCGCGGATTCCGCCCAAGACGGTCGAAGGCGACGAGATGGCCGCGCTCCGGACGCTCGATACCGAGCTCCGCAAGGTGGTGTTCGACCAGGACAAAGCCATCGACGCGGTGACCTCGGCCGTGCGCATGGCGAGAATCGGGCTGCGCGATCGCGGCAAGCCGATCGGCTGCTACCTCTTCGCCGGCCCAACCGGCGTCGGAAAGACCGAGCTCGCCCGGCAGCTCGCGGAGAAGCTCGGCGTGAATCTGATCCGGTTCGACATGTCCGAATACATGGAACGCCATTCGGTCTCCCGACTGATCGGCGCGCCTCCGGGCTATGTCGGCTTCGATCAGGGCGGGCTGCTCACCGAGGCCGTCTCGAAGACGCCCCGCTGCGTTCTGCTCATGGACGAGATCGAGAAGGCCCATCCCGACCTGTTCAACATTCTGCTTCAGGTCATGGACTACGGCCGATTGACCGACAACAACGGAAAGTCAGTCGATTTCAGCAGCGTGACGCTGATCATGACCACGAACGCCGGCGCCGAGGCGCCCGCGTCGCGGACGATCGGCTTCGGGCGCGACATCGAAGGCACGCCGGAAGACGCCACCGCGGCCGAGATCGCCAAGGCCTTCTCGCCGGAATTCCGGAACCGGCTGGACGCCGTCATCAGCTTTGGCCGGATCGGCCCGGAGGCGATGCGCCGGGTGGTCGACAAGTTCGTCGGTCAGCTCGAAGCCCAGCTCGCCGAGCACGAGAT
>Ga0310834_101970_pt1 | contig 10699 bp, 9 predicted proteins | sample SM_ome_2_FD_201314 | JGI IMG/M metagenome (GOLD analysis project Ga0310834, IMG submission 201314) | Sorghum-adapted microbial communities enriched on stacked mutant (SM) sorghum from Joint BioEnergy Institute, Emeryville, California... ... | reverse complement strand
AACCGATTACGGGGCCTTGCTCGCCGCCGGTGACCGGCCGCTGCTACCGGCGCCGGTCGCCTGCTTTCCCGACCGCGCCGACACCGAGCACGCGGCGTTGCACCGCCAGCTTGCCGATGCGCTGGTCGCGTTCAAGCAGCAGACCGAACGCGACCCGCTGAGCAACCCGATCCAGCTCCTGGCGCTGGACGTGGTGCGGCGGCTCGAATCGGGGGAACTCACCTACGCCGCCGTCGAGCAGGTGATCCAGCGGCTGACGGCGATCGCCTTCTTCGCCCGCGCCGAGCGCCTGGGCAATTATCTCGGCGAGCGGGACCCGGAGGCCTGCGCGGCGCGGATCCGGACGCTGGTGCGCCGGCTCGCGCTCGGCGACGAGAACGGCAGAGGCATGAAGCGCAAGGGAACGGAACCGCGGCCCTTCGCGGCGTTCCGGGCGGCGGTCGAGCGCGAGCTGTTCGGGATCGTCGTCACCGCCCACCCGACCTTCAGCCTGTCGGCCGGGCTGATGCGGATGCTTGCCGAGCTCGCGATGGGGCGGGGCGCCGACGGCGCGCCGCTCGCGCCCGAGCAGCGCCGCGCGCTGTTCGAACGGGTCATCCAGTCGGAGCACCGGCCGGAGCGAACGCTCGACCTCCTGACCGAGCACAATCTGTCGATCGAGGCGATCGCCAACATCCAGGCGGCCTTGCGCCGGGTCTACGAGATCGTCTTCGAAGTGGCGGAGGAGCTCTATCCGGAGGAATGGACCGCACTGTCGCCGAAGCTGCTGACGGTGGCGAGCTGGGTCGGATACGACCTGGACGGACGTTCCGACATCAAGTGGAGCGACAGCCTGTTCAAGCGCATGCGTCTGCAGGTCCTGCAGCTTACGCACTACCGCGAGACGGTGCGCGACGTCCGCCTGCGCTTCGCCCTCTCCGACGAGGCAACCGACCTGCGCCACACGCTGGAGCTCGTCGAGTCGCGGCTGGCGCTGGCGATCAAGGAGGTCGGCGACGAGATCGAGGTGTTCCAGGGTGGCGGGCCGGGCCAGTCCCCGGACACGGCCGACCGGGCGTCCTGGCCCGAGCAGGTGCGCCGGATCGCCAAGCGCATGCATGACGGTCGCGCCCTGCGGCTGATCGACTCATGCCGGCTTCTCGACCTGATCGACCGCGCAGTGACGTTGAGCGCGGAGCCGGCGGCCAAGCGCACCCTCTGCATCCTGCGGGCGGAAATCGCCAACCACGGGCTGGGCATGGCTCACACCCATGTCCGGCTCAACGCGCAGCAGCTCCACAACGCCATTCGCAGGACGATCGGCATGGAGGCGGCCCCCGACGACCCCAGCCACCGTCGGTCCTACCTCCACGCCGTCACGCAGCTGATCGGCAGCGTTCGGCCGGTGCAGATAAACTTCGGCTCGATCCTGGCCGAGAAGGCGTCGGCGAAGCGCCTCTTCATGCTCGTCGCCCAGATGCTGAAATATGTCGACGCGACGACGCCGGTTCGCTTCCTCATCGCCGAGTGCGAGACCTCCTTCACGCTGCTGACGGCGCTCTACTACGCGCGGCTGTTCGGGGTCGAGGACAAGGTAGACATCTCGCCGCTGTTCGAGACCACGAGGGGGTTCGAGCGCGGTGCCGCGGTCATCGACGAATGCCTGCAGAACCCGCATTACGGCGCCTATCTGCGCAAGCGCGGCCGGCTCTGCATCCAGACCGGCTTCTCCGACGCCGGCCGCTATCTCGGCCAGACGGCCGCGGCGGTCGCCGTCGAGCGGCTGCGGATGAAGCTGGGTTCGCTCCTGGTCGAGCGCGGCTTCGGCGACGTCCAGCTCGTCATATTCGACACCCACGGCGAATCGATCGGCCGCGGCGCGCATCCCTCCAGCTTCGCCGACCGGCTGAGCTACGTCGCTTCGCCGGCCAGTCGCCGCCAGTTCGAGCGGCAGGGCGTCATCTGCAAGGAGGAGGTGAGCTTCCAGGGCGGCGACGGCTACATCCCGTTCATCACCCCGGCGATCGCTTTCACCACAGTGTGCGGCATTCTCGACTTCGCGCTCGAGGGCCCGACGGAGCCGGAGGAGGATCCGTTCTACACCGACGTCGATTACCTGGCGGAGTTCTTCATCACGATTCGCCAGTTCAACGACCGGGTGATGGCCGACCCGAACTACGCCGCTCTCCTCGACGCCTTCGGCACGAACATGCTCTATCCGGCCGGGTCACGCGCGCTCCGGCGCGAGCACGACGGCGGCGGCGCGCGGATCGATCTTGCCCATCCCTCGCAGCTCCGGGCGATCCCGCACAACAGCATCCTGCAGCAGCTCGGCATGCTGGCAAACACCATCGGCGGCGTCGGGCAGGCCATGAAGAAGGACCCGGAGCGGTTCCAGAGGCTCTACCGCGAGTCGCCGCGCTTCCGGCGCCTCTTCGGCATGGTCGAGTGGGCGCTCGAGTTCAGCGACCTCGACGTGCTGAAGGCCTACATCGACGTCCTCGACCCCGGCCTCTGGCTGCAGCAGGCGGCGCACGAGTCCGGCGCCGGCCGGGTCGAGGCGTTGCGGCGCGTCTCCGAGTATCTGGAAGAGGCCGGCAATCACGAGAGACTGGTGAAGATCTACCGCATCCTGCAGAAGGACTGCCTCGACCTTCGGGCGGAGATCGCCGCCTGCTACGCGGAATCCGCGACCACGGAACGAGGTGCGGTGGGCATCGGCCGGGACGCGCGCCACAACTTGCACCTGCTGCATGCGCTGCGCATCGCGCTGATCCAGCGCATCTTCCTGCTGGCGACGCAGATCCCGGACTTCAGCGATCAGCACGGGATCACCCACGAACAGCTGATCGGCCGGATCCTGCACCTCGACATCGAGACGGCCGTCCGGATGCTGTCGACGATCTTCCCGAAGGTGGACAGCCCCGACGACGCCGACGATTTCGGCGAGCCGGCCACCTACCGCAGCGACGAGAACCAGTCCTACGAGCAGGAGCACGCCCGCATCTTCCAGCCGATGGCCCGGCTTTACGAGCTGGTCCGCCGCGCCGGCGCCGGCATCATCCACACGGTCGGGGCGTTGGGGTGAGGGGGCGCCAGGGATTGTCCCCGTTGTTGGCGGGGTTTTCGCGATCGAGCGTCCAGCGGAGCGGATTGTCGGCGATATATTGGCGAATGGCCTGCAGCTCCCGGTCGTTGCGTATCACGCGTTCGTAATAGCTGCGCTGCCATACGGGGTAGCCCGGCGTCGCCCTTTCCGCGTTGATGCCGCGCGACGAGAAAGTCTTGAACGCAAAGTCTTGAACGCGCGGACGATCTCTGGCAGGCCGTGTTTCGCACCACACGCGGTAGGGGCGGGTTTCAAACCCGCCCCTACGTCCGTCAGCACGATGATTCCATGCACGTGGTTCGGCATCACCACGAACGCATCCATTTCGATGTGCCGGTAATGCCGCGGCAATTCCTCCCAACACGCTTGAACAATTCCGCCGAATCCGTTCAACCGCATTTCCCCGTCGATGATTTCGCCGAACAAATACGCCCGTTCCTGTACGCACACGGTCACGAAATACGCTCCCGGCGTGGCGTAATCGTAATGGGGCAATCGCATCGACCGGCGGCGGGGCGGGGGTGCAGCGTCGTTCATGCCATGACTGTGCCACCGCGCGTCATATATCCATACAATATTGCAATTGCGGGGCGCGCCCGGTTGCCAATAATTGGTGTCCATGCCCCGGTCCCAGCTCTACGGCTGGCTCGTCGTCGCGGTCTGCTTCGTCGCGCTGAGCCTGTCCTTCTCGGCGCGCTCGGTCCTCGGACTGGCGATGCCCTATGTCGAGGCCGATCTCGGCTGGTCGCGCAGCTTCGTCTCCGCGGGCGGGGCCGTGGCACTCGTGCTGATGGCCGCGGCCGCGCCGGTGTCCGGCAACCTCGTCGACCGGTTCGGGCCGCGCGCGCTGCTGTCGGCCGGTCTCGCCTTTGTCGGGATCGGCATGGTGCTGACGGCGGGCGTTTCGGCGTCGTGGCAGTTCCTCCTCGCCTTCAGCCTGGTCGCCGGCCTCGGCTTCGGCATCGCGGCGACCCACGTCGTGTCGACGATCGTCAGCCTGCAGTTCGAGCGGAACCGCGGTCTCGCGGTCGGCGTCGCGACGGCGGGATCGACGGCCGGCCAGCTCCTCGTCATTCCCATGCTGGCCAGCGTGCTCGCGACGACGAGCTGGCGCTGGAGCTACCTGACGCTGGGCCTCGCCAGCCTGGCGCTGATCCCCCTGGTGCTGGTGCTGATCCGACGGCACCGCAACGGTACCTCGGCGAAAGAGCGGCCGGCGACGGAATCACTCGGGGCGCGCCTTGCGCTGCTTTGGCGCAGTCCGGTGTTCCATCTGCTGTTCTGGAGCTTCACGATCTGCGGATTCACCACCGCCGGGGTAATCGAGACGCACCTTCTGCCCTACGCCGCGGCCTGCGGCTTCCCGCCGCTGCAGAGCGCGACCGCCTACGGCGTGCTGTCGGCCTTCAATCTCGGGGGAATGGTGCTGGCCGGCTATTTCACCGACCGCATGAACCGGCCGTTCCTGCTCGGCGGCATTTACGTGATGCGCGGGCTGTCCTTCATCCTGCTGATTCTCGCGGCCAACGACCTGTCGCTGCTGTTCGTCTTCGCGATCGCCTTTGGGCTGTTCGACTATTCGACGGTGCCGCCGACCGCCAGTCTCGTGGCCAGCCATCTCGGCCTGCGCGTCATGGGCCTGACCATGGGTCTGCTGTCGGCGGGCCATTCGCTCGGCGCGGCCGTCGGGGCCTTCCTGGCGGGCTATCTGTTCGACCTCTTCGCCCGATACTACTGGGTCTGGGCCGCCTCGATCGCCCTCGCGCTCGTCGCCGGGCTGCTCGCCTTCTCCATCCGCGAGACGCGACCCGGGCGCGGCAGCGCGGCGTTGGCCGGCGCCGATTGAAGCCCGTGTGCCCGCCCGCCCGGATGGCTTCGCCGTCTTCGGCAATGTCACGGTCACCCTGGCGTCCTTCGTCATCGACCGCGACGCTGAGAACGAGAGGACAGCGGTGGCCGGTGCCCGCTTCCTCTAGGTTGAGGTCCGAGTCTTGCGCGCCGCGTTGCGTCAGACGTTGCCGCCGTCGTAACGGCGGTTTCAATTCCGGTCCAAGCTGCTAAGAAAGAAGCGGTTTCCTGCAACGGGGGAAGTCGTGAAGATCGTGTTTCGAAGCACGGCGCCGGAAGGGGCACCGGTTGTTGCGGCGGGCGTTCTGCCGGAGCGCCGGCTCGCGCCCGGGGCGGCGGCGCTCGATCGCGCCACCGACGGCGCGCTTGCCCGCGCGCTGCGCAACCACCGCTTCGGGGCGGGGCGCGACCAGGCGCCGCTCGACGTCCTGGCGCCGGCCGGCTTCGACGGGCGACGGATTGTCCTTTTCGGACTTGGGCGCGCGACCGAGCTCGACCGGCCGGCCTGCGAAGAGATCGGCGGACGCCTCGCCGCGCATCTGGCCGCGGAGCACCAACCGGAGGCCGCGGTAATCATCGACCGGCCGGAGGAGGCGCCGGTCGATGCGGTGACAATGGCGGCGCATCTCGCCCTCGGCGCCCGGCTGCGGACCTATCGCTTCGACCGCTACCGGACCCGGCCGCGCGAGGACGACCCCGCGCCGCTGCGCCGGCTGACGATCGTCACCGAGGCGGCGGGGGCGGCGCGTCGGCTCTTTCAGCGGCTCGACGCCGCGGCCGCGGGCGTGGCGCTCGCGCGCGACCTGGTCAACGAGCCGGGCAACGTCCTCTATCCGGAAAGCTTCGCCGAACGGGCGCGTGCGCTCACCGAGTTCGGCGTGGAGGTCGAGGTGCTCGACGAACGGCGCCTGCGGCGGCTCGGCATGAACGCGCTGCTTGCGGTGGCGGGCGGCAGCGCGCACCGGCCGCGGCTGCTCGTCATGCGCTGGCGCGGCGGGGAGGGCGACGGCGGCGGCAAGGGCCGGCGCGGCGCGAGGCCTTTTGCCTTCGTCGGCAAGGGCGTCACCTTCGACACCGGCGGCATTTCGATCAAGCCGGCCCGGAACATGGAGGAGATGAAGGGCGACATGGCCGGCGCCGCCGCGGTCGTCGGGCTGATGCGCGCACTGGCGCAGCGGAAGGCGGCGGTGGATGCGGTCGGAGTCGTGCCGCTGGTCGAGAACATGCCGTCGGGCACCGCCTTCCGCCCCGGCGACGTCGTCACCACTGCGGCCGGCCAGACGATCGAGGTGATCGACACAGACGCCGAAGGGCGCATGATCCTTGTGGACGCGCTGCATTACACGGTGAAGCGCTTCCGGCCGCGGGCGATCGTCGATCTGGCGACGCTGACCGGCTCGGTGGTCCGCGCGCTGGGCCATGTCTATGCCGGCCTGTTCGCCAATGACGACGACCTGGCCGAACGGCTGATCGCGGCGGGGCGGTCGGTCGGGGAAAAGCTGTGGCGCCTGCCGCTCGATCCGGACTACGACGCGCATCTCAAGTCCGACATCGCCGACATCCGGCAATGCGCGCCGGACGAGGACTCGGCCGACGCCATCCATGCGGCGCAGCTCCTCCAGCGCTTCGTCGGCGACACGCCCTGGGCCCATCTCGACATCGCCGGCCGCGACTTCAACAAGAAGGACCAGCCGACAGGCCCGGCCGGCGCCACCGGATTCGGTGTCCGCCTGCTCGACGCCTTTCTCGCCGACCAGGAGGGATAGGCTCTTCCGCGGCCGCACTCCGCCTGGCTGCGGCCGAGCCCGGAACCGGTGAAGACGCCGCGGGCACGGCCCCGGGTGACGGCGTGCTCGAGGATGAAGCCGGGGTCGACAGCCGGCCGGAAGTCGATCGCCCCGATGCGGAAGAGATCATTCCCGGCGGCATTACCGGCGGCAAGACGGATGCCCACGGCACGGGCGGTGCGACCGGCACCGATCGCCATGTCTTCCCCGGCGACGCGCCGAGCAGCCAAGGCAGCGGCACGGGCGATTGAGACCGGGGCAGGCATGATCGGAGACGTGCCGGCTCTTCGTGGCGCATCCGGAACTCCGGCATAGGCGCGTTGTTTGCGATGCATTCGCTGCGTGGTGCGCCCCGGCGCCGGCAAAGTTCGGGAGAAAGGTACTGTCGCATGCAAAGGACATTGGCCGTCGCATCGGTAATTGCGTTCGCCTTGTCGACTCCCGCTTTCGCGCAAGGGGTTGATCGACTCCGGGAAGACGACGCGGTTTGGCAACGGGAACGGATCACCGATATCGACAAGCTCTCGGCGGAGGCCGGGATCAGGCAGCCGCCCGGCGAGCGCGAGCGCTATGGCGCGAGAATCGGTGGGCGCGGGGCCGACGACGACCGCCAAGCCGATGATCCCCTCTCGGGCCTCGGAGCCGGGATCGCGGATGACGGGATGCGTATCCAGCGGGAGATGATGCAGCCGGGCGGAGGGATAACCGCGCCCGGTGCCGGGACCGGCGCCGGCCGGACCGGCTTCGAGGAGCCCGGCTCTGCGGCTCAGGGTCCGGGCGGCATGGGTATGGGGGCCGGCGGCGCGGGCGGCGCTCTCGGCGGGGCTGGCGGCGGAGCCGCCGGTGCTGGAAGTTCGGCATCAGGCGGATCCGGAGGAGGTGGCTCCGGCGGCGGAGGCTCTGGCGGCGGCGGATCCGGTGGCTGAGCCGGAGAAAATTCGGATCGGAGACGCCCGTAACGTCAAGCGGTATCGGGGAGGGGCCGAACGCCAGCATGGCGACTGCCGGCCTGCCCCGCGATACCTGCGGCCGGCCGAAGGCGTTCGATGGCAAGGCCGGAGCGCCGGTCGGCCATATCGGCCGGGGTTCTGCCAGGCTTGCGGGCCGGGACCCGGCAGCCGCGATCGTCGGCACCTGTTGTGCTCTTCGGCCGAGCGGCAAGATCGCCGCTTGATCCGTCCCTAACGGCCTGCCGTGAACGCGACCTCCGCGCTCGCGCTGCTTGCCTTCGTCGCCGTCTGCTTTCTGGCGGCTCTCACCGGCGCGGTCTTTCGGCCGGGGACATGGTACGACCTGTTGGCCAAACCGTCCTGGCGGCCGCCGAACTGGCTGTTTGCGCCGGTGTGGACGGTCCTTTACCTGATGATCGCCGTATCGGGCTGGCTGGTCTGGCGCGAAGCCGGCGTTGCCGGCGCGAAGATTCCGCTGACCGTTTACGCGATACAACTCGTTCTGAACGCAGCGTGGACGCCGATCTTCTTCGGGCTTCATCGACCCGATCTCGCCTTTTTCGAAATCGTGCTGATCTGGCTGTCCATCGTGGCGACCATCCTGCTTTTCTATCCGATTCACGCGGGCGCGGCGTGGCTGTTGGTGCCCTATCTGGGCTGGGTGACCTTTGCCGTCGCGCTCAACTTCGCGATCTGGAGCCTCAATCCCACAACGACGCAGGGGCGGTGATACGGTACGCGGCCGCGGCGTGCTACGCGCCGGTCGGCGCCCGAGCGACCCCAAATCCTGGGCGCGCGCGCGTCTGGCCCTCCAGGACGTGAGGCGACGCGATCGGAACGACCTGCCGACGCGAAGATTTAACAAAACGCTCACGATATCTCCGTGTCGCCGTGATGAATCTTCCGGTGCTGCCCGAAGAGGCGACGGAGGGAACGATGAGCATCGTCGACGAGATTCTGGATCTGTATTGCCGCCGAGGCGACGCGACCTATGGCGAGGGCGTGACCCAGAGCGTCCATGCGCTGCAGTCGGCCTGGGCGGCGGAGCGGGAGGGCGCCACGGCCGCGCTCGTCGCGGCGGCGCTGCTGCACGACATCGGCCATCTGCTCCACGGCCTGCCGGAGGACATTGCGGAGCAGGGCGTCGATGCGCAGCATGAATCGGTCGCCTCAGCCTGGCTCTCGCGGCATTTCGGGCCGGCCGTGACGAGCCCGTGCGCCTGCACGTCGAGGCCAAGCGCTATCTTTGCCAGGCCGAGCCCGGGTACTGGGACCGGCTGTCGGAGGCGTCCGGGCGGAGCCTCCGGCTGCAGGGCGGGCCGCTCACGGCGGAGGCGGCGGCGCGCTTCGCGGCCGGACCCCATGCCGAGGCCGCCCTGCGCCTGCGACGGTGGGACGACGAGGCCAAGGCCGTCGGCCTCGTCACGCCGGACTTCGCGCATTTCCGGCCCTGCCTGGAGGAGGTGTTGCGCGGGTAAACCGCCATCTACCGCTTGACCCATTCACCGCGCCTATTCTGTGATCCGTGGGGCCGGAACCCGCGACGCGCTGTCGCCCGACGAGTCGGTCTCCAACGAAGGCGCCGTGTCGATGTCGTCGCTCGTCAGGCCGCGCAGGATGAGCACCTCGCCCGTCTCGGGTGTCGAGCGGACTTCTGCCTGGTCCCAGGCCACGCCGACCTCTTTGATGCCCATCCCGAGAAATCCGCCGACCGCCACGACGACGCCGCGCACGCGCCTGTCCTGATCGACGATCAGGTCCTCCACGTCACCGACCTGCTCGCCGTCTTCGGTCAGCACCGGCAGGCCGATGACCCGATCTGCCAGCGCGCCGGCATTCTCCGCCGGCTTCGCCACGGCACGCCCGGTCTCCCACGCGCCCGACGTCGGCGAGGCGGTTGAGGTCGTGCCCTGGGCTATCTTCTGCCCGGCGGGTGCTCGGGGCGTCGCGCCGTCGGTAGTGCCTCTTCCGTGGTCGGGCTGCGCCCAGGCGGCGCCCGTCATCATCATCGCGGCGGCCGTGGCGGCGGCGGTTGAACGCAGGTGTCTCAGCATCTTCTCCTCCTGGCATCGGATTCGGGTCCGTCCGTCGATCAGCGGAAACGCAGCAAGCGTGCCGGCGTTCCATGCCGTTCTGTGTAATAAGTGAGGCAGATGGAGGCCCGTTCTGAATAGCCGCCGAGAAAATGCGTCCAAGTATCTGGGAGGTTGAGAGATTTATCTCGCGCGACACCGTTTGACATCTTTTTGTCCTGTTGTTGACACGGTGCCCACGGTTCTTTGTGGCAAATTTGTGTTTGTGGTGATTTAGGGTTGTTTTGGAGACCAATCGGCGCGACATCCTCAGAAAAAGGGTCGGATAAGTCTTATGATCGACGGAGGCGTTACATGCAGAAGGATCCGGCTCGTCCATCGACCGGCGCCATCGAAGCCCAACTTCCCTTCATTCGCCGTCACGCGCGCGCCCTGGTGCAGGACAGGGACGCGGCGGATTCCCTGGTTCGCGCTTGCCTCGAACGGGCGGTTTCGGGACGCGGCTCGGTTCAAGAGGATCGGGTGCGCGGAGAAACGGACCTGCGGATCTGGCTTTTGCGGCTCTTGCACGAGGAACATGCCCACCGCGCGCCCGAAACGGTTCCGACCGCGACGTGGCCCGATGGCGTCGAATCCGCCGAACTGCGGCGCTTCCGATTGGCGTTCGACCGGCTGCCTGCGGAGGACAGGCAGATCCTCCTCCTGACCGGCCTCGAGGGGCTGACGACGGAGGAATCGTCGAAGGTTCTCGGAATCGATACCGCCACGGCCTGCCTGCGGGCTGTTCGGGCGCGCAAACGGCTGCGCCTGCTGCAGGGCGAAATGGGGGCGCCGATGCCGGCCGACCGGGCGGGCGACCCGGGCCTCGCGGTCGGTTCCGCCGCCTGATCCAACGCAAGCACTCAGGCGACCCAAGGAAGGGGCGGGTTTGAAACCCGCCCCTATGCGTTTGGGCGCGCAAGACCGGTGTGCCGGCGCTCTGCCGCAAGCGAA
>Ga0310834_101966_pt1 | contig 10722 bp, 7 predicted proteins | sample SM_ome_2_FD_201314 | JGI IMG/M metagenome (GOLD analysis project Ga0310834, IMG submission 201314) | Sorghum-adapted microbial communities enriched on stacked mutant (SM) sorghum from Joint BioEnergy Institute, Emeryville, California... ... | reverse complement strand
TGCGCCGCCGCCTCACCGGTCGTCCGCCTTCCCGCCGTAGGTCTCCTCGTACGCCTGGCGGGGCGCGCACACGCTCGCCCGCGAGCAGGAGCAGCGCCGGCCGCCGTCGTTGAGCCGCACCACGACCTGGTCGGCGGGCACGTTGTGGCCCACCACGGTGCCCGGGCCCTCCGGCGTCTCCACCTGGGTGCCAACGCGCGGCGCGGAGGCCCGGAACTCCTGGTAGAGCGGGTGCTCGTACTTCAGGCAGCACATCAGCCGCCCGCACGCGCCGGCGATGCGCAGCGGGTTGACCGGCAGGTCCTGGTCCTTGGCCATGCGCACCGAGACCGGCTCGAAGTCCTTGAGGAAGGTCGCGCAGCACAGGTCGCGCCCGCACGGGCCGATGCCGCCCTGCAGCCGGGCCTCGTCGCGCGGGCCGATCTGCCGCAGCTCGACGCGGGCGCGCAGGTTGCGCGCGAGGTCGCGGACGAGCTGGCGGAAGTCGACGCGGTGCGGCGCGGAGAAGTAGACGGTGTAGACGTTGTCGGCGTCGAGGTAGTCGATGCCGACCACCTTCATCGGCAGCCCGTGCCGTTTGATCAGGCGCTTGGCGACGCTCCGCCCCTCGGCGCGCTTGCGCCGGTTGTTCTCGTCGCGGACGAGGTGCTCCTCCTGGGCGAGGCCCTGGCACACCGGCAGGCCCTCGATGTCCTCGCTGACCCACTGCGGCGGCCACACGCACTCGGCCACCTCGGGCCCCGACCCGGTGGGCACGAGCACCTTGTCCCCCACCTTTGGCCGGTGCGGACCGGGATCGAGGTAATAGAGCCGCCCATAGCGGGTGAAGCTCACCGCCATGATCATGCCCACGTCGCCGCGCTCCCCTTCCGTCAGGTACGGCGTGCCTGCACTCGCCACCCTACGCGGCCCGGGCGGTTTCGGCCCGTGCCCTGGGTCACATCGGGCTCGGCACATCGAAGCAACGGCGCAGGACGCACAAATACTCCCCGCCGCGTCGCTCGCGGCGGGGAGCGTCACGCCCGGCCGGGGCGGGCCGTACCGGGGCTACCAGGCCGCGGCGGTCCTGGGCTCGGCGCCGACGGTGGCCAGGGTGCGGTAGCCGCCGGTGTCCGCCACCACGCCGTACTCGCCGCCGCGCCGTACCAGGAACCGGGTGCCGCCGCCGTCGCCGTCCACCAGGCAGAGCAGGCCCTCATCGATCCGGGTGAGGTGGCGCAGCGGCTCGCCGCTGGACGCGTCGAATTCGGCGATGCCCGCCGTGGCCGACCCGGGCCGCGCCGCGGCGGGCGGGTACCCCACGCCCGCGTACAGGCGGGTGCCGTCCGGGGAGATCGTCACCCCGCACACGACGTCGCCCCACGGCCCGGTGAGGGGGACCATGCGGCTCCGGCGCAGGTCGCCGGGCTCGGTGGTGGTGTCGAGCACCCGGACCCGCCCGTCGGGCACCCGCACGTAGCGGACGTCGTCCGAACCGGCCGTGGGCACCGGCTTCGGCACCGGCGAGGCCGGGTACGGCAGGCCGTCGACGCCGGGGTACGGCTCCCGGATCGGGGGGTCGGTCGGATCCGGCGTGATCGGATGCTTCGGGAGCGCGAAGCTCTCCGCCGGCGCGGGCTCGGGAACGGCCGCGACGTCGCCCGGCCGCACCGGCGAGGGCGGTCCCGAGGCGGCGGAGGACGGGGTCGGGGTGGCCGGCACCTCGGGGGACTCGGACGGGGTGGGCTCGGGGAACGCGGCCTCCGGCGACGGCGCCGCCTCGGCGGGGACCGGGTGGACGTCCGTCGACGAGACGACCTCGGGCTCCGTGAACGCCGCATCCCCCGAGCCGGGCCGCGGCGACCCGACCCGGAACACGGTCAGCAGCGTCGCCTCCCGGAAGGCGAGGTACCGCCCGTCGCGGCTCAGGGACAGGCCGGTGACCGGCCGGTCCCCGCGCCACTCGCGGGTACGCCCGGTCGCGGTGTCGGCCACGGTGATCCGGCCCGTCGTGGCGGCCGGCCGGCACGACTGCAGGCCGTACGCCACCGTCTTCCCGTCCCCGCTCACCGCGAGCGAGGTGACCAGGGTGCCCTCCGGCGGCCGGTACGGCAGGGCCTCCGGCTTGGCCACCCGCCCGTCCTCGCCCACGGTGAACCGGTACAGCCGCGCCGTGCAGTCCTTCGCCTCGGTGGCCGCGAAGAAGGTCCGGTTGTCCCCGGCCGCCGCCACGTGGGCGTACCATTCGTACGCGGACGGCGCGGCGACCCGGCCGACCTCCCGCCCCCCATCGCTCGACCGGACCACCACGTCCGTGCCGGCCACGTGCGCGAAGAACCGGGGCAGGGGCGCGACGCCCTCCGCGGGCGCGGCGCGCTCGCCGAACACCACCCGGTATGCCCCCACGCCGCCCGCGATGGCGAGCACGACCGCGGCCGCCGCGGCGAGCGGCGTGAGCCAGGGGCGGGGCCGCGGTTCCGGAAGCCGCAGCGGAGGCGCCTCCGTGATCGTCTCCCCGGCCGCGGTCGTCGCGTCGCGCAGCCGTTCGATGATGTCCCGCACGTTCACCTCCGTCACCTGTCCCGCTCCTCCAGCAGGCGGCCGAGCGCGGCGAGCGCCCGGTGGGTGGTCGACTTGACGGTCCCGCGGCTCACGCCCATCACCCGGGCGGTCTCCTCCTCCGACAGCTCGGCGTAGTAGCGCAGCACGAGCGCCTCCCGCTGGCGGCGCGGCAGCCGGTGCAGCGCGGCGAGCACGGCCCGCCGTTCCGCGTCGAGCATCGCGGCCGACTCGGCGGACCACACCGGCGGCTCGTAGGTCCGGGCGAAGAAGGAGGGCAACCGGCGACGGCGCAGCACGCTGCGCGACGCGTTGAGCACGGCGCTGCGCAGGTAGACCAGGGCGTTGTCCGGGTGGCGTAACCGGTGGTAGCGGCGGTGGAGGCCGAGGAACGCCTCCTGCACCACGTCCTCGGCCGTCTCCCGGTCACCGACCATGATCAGGGCGAGCCGGGTGAGGCCGAGCGCGTGCTCGGCGTAGAGCGCGCTGATCGCGTCGTCCGCCTCCGGTGCGCCGCGCGAGGAGCCTATGTCGAGGATCTCCGCCTGCATGTCCCAGAGACGCCGCCGCGCGCCCAAGGTTGCCTACCCGGCGGTGTGATTCCCGCGGTACGGCCGGGCGGCCCCGGTCAGCGGAGCGCGAGGGCCATCGCCTCGACGGCGATCTGCGGGTTGACGTTCGCGGCGAGCCGCTTGCGGCACTGCATGATCGCGTCCACCCGGCGCAGCGTGGTCTCCGGGGTGGAGGCGCGGGCCACGGCCTCCACGTCGGCGCGCCGGTCCTCGTTGGTGAGCTCCACCGGCGCCCCGAACTGTACGGCGAGCACGTCCCGGTAGAACGCCACCAGGTCGAGCAGGGCGGCGTCGAGGGTGTCCCGCTTGATCCGGGTGGCGCGGGACTTCTGCCGCTCCTCCAGCTCCTTCAGCGCCCCGGCGGCGCCGCGCACCAGGCCGCGGCCGAGGCCCTTGCCGGTCGAGCCCTCGCCGTACACCTTGCGCAGCTCGGCGGTCTCCGCCTCGTTCAGCTCGGCGGTGGCCGCGGCGGCCTCCTCCTCGGCGGTCTTCACCAGCCGCTCGGCGGCGGCCACGCACTCGCCGACGCCGGTGAGCTCGCGGGGCAGGCTGAGCACCGCGTCGCGGCGGCGCCGGGTCTCCTCGTCGAGGGCGAGGCGGCGGGCGCGGCCCACGTGCCCCTGGGAGGCGCGGGCGGCGAACGCGGCGGTCTCCGGGTCGACCCCGTCCCGGGTGACGAGCAGCTCGGCGATCGCGTCGGCGGGCGGGGTGCGCAGCGTCACCACCCGGCACCGGGACCGGATGGTGACGAGCATGTCGTCGGGGGACGGCGCGCACAGCAGCCACACCGTCCGCGGCGGCGGCTCCTCGATCGCCTTGAGCAGGGCGTTCGCGGCGGCCTCGGTGGCCCGGTCGGCGTCCTCGAACAGCACCACGCGCCAGCGGCCGAGGGTCGGGGCGCCCGCGGCGCGCAGCACCAGCTCGCGGGTCTGCCGCACGCTGTAGGAGAGGCCGTCGGGCCGTACCACCTCCAGGTCGGGGTGGGAGCCGACCTCGACCTGGCGGCACAGCTCGCAGGTGCCGCAGCCCTGCTGCGGGCAGAGCAGCGCGGCGGCGAAGGCGCGGGCCGCGTCCGACCGGCCGGACCCGGGCGGGCCGGTGAACAGCCAGGCGTGGGTCATGCCGGACCCGGCGGCGGCGCGCCGCAGCACCTCGATCGCGTGGTCCTGGCCCACGAGTGCGTCGAACACGCTCATCGCAACCTCACCCTCCGTCGCCACGGCCCCGGACCTAGTCGCGGATCGCCGGCATGGTGCCGGTGGCGGCCTCGGCGTCCCCCGGCACCGGGTCGGGCAGGATCTCCCGCACCCGGTCCTGCACGATCGCGGCGATCTCCTCGGGCGTCTGCGTGCCGTCGACCACGAGGTAGCGGTCCGGGTCGGCGGCGGCGAGCGCCCGGAACTCGCGGCGCACCCGCTCGTGGAACTCGAGCGGCTCGGCCTCGATGCGGTCCGCGGGCGAGGCGAACCGGGCGAGCCCCACCTCGGGCGGCACGTCGACCACGATCGTGAGGTCGGGCACGAGCCCGCCGGTGGCCCACTCGTTGATCCGGGCCACGTCCTGCTGGTCGAGGGCGCGGCCCGCCCCCTGGTAGGCGAGCGAGGAGTCGACGTACCGGTCGCTCACCACGATCGCGCCGCGCTCCAGGGCCGGGCGGATCACCTTCTCCACGTGCTCGGCCCGGTCGGCCGCGTACAGCATGGTCTCGGCCCGGGCCGACAGGCCCTGGTGGGCCGCGTCGAGCAGGATCGCGCGGAGCCGCATGCCCACCTTGGTCGCGCCCGGCTCGCGGGTCTGCTCCACGTCGTAGCCCTGGTCGCGCAGCCAGATGGCGAGCATGCGGGCCTGGGTGGTCTTGCCGGAGCCCTCGCCGCCCTCGAACGCGATGAACACGCCACGCCGCCGCTCGGGGCCCGGCTCGTCCGGGACGTACCGGGCGCCGCGCAGCGCGGCCGCCAGGTCGGCGAGGAGTGGCACGTTCCGGCGGTCGTCCATGTGGCGCAGCGCGACCACGCCGACCGTGATCGCGAGCAGCGCGCCGATCACCAGCACGAGGTTCGGGCCGCCGAAGGTGTACGACACGGTCGGGGCGAGCCGGTAGGTGTGCTGGCCGAACAGCGCGGCGAGGGCCGGGGCCACGGCGACCACGACGAGCAGCACGACCCGGGCGAGCGACTGGAGGAACGCGAAGGTACGGCCGCGCAGCCCGTCCTCGACCTCCAGGCCGATCAGCGTGTAGCCGATGATCCACGCGATGCCCGCGCACGCGCCCAGCGCCACGGTGAGCACCGTGACCACCACCATGTTCGTGATCAGCGCGATCGCCGTGAGCACCAGGCCCGCGGCCACGATCGCCAGCCCGAACAGGCGGCGCCGGGACAGCTCGCGCAGCAGCCGCAGCCCGAAGAACATGCCGAGCGCCATGCCCGCGAACACCGCGGCGAACACCGCGCCGTACGCCGGGTCGCCGCCGCCCAGCGCGGCCACGTACAGCCGGGCCACGCCGATCACCGCGCCGCCCGCGGCGAACGCCCCGGCCATGCCGATCACCAGGCCGCGCACCAGCGGGGTGCGGCCCACGTACCGCCAGCCGTCGGCGATCTGGCGGAGCACCGAGGGTGCGGAGATCGCGCGCCGCGGGATGTCCTTCAGCGTGAAGATCAGGATCGCGGAGACCCAGTACGCGAGCGCGTTGACGTACAGGGCGAGGCTCGCCGGCTCGGCCGCGAACGACGGCACCGCGCCGCCGAGCATCTCGGCGACGAGCGACAGCACCGAGAACAGCGCCGCGGCGAGCGGGGCCGTGCCGTACGTGACGAGGAGGTTGAACCGGTTCGCCTCCTCCAGCTGGTCCTTCGGCACCAGGTTGGGGACGGTCGCGTCCTTGGCCGGCACCCAGAACAGGTTCACGCACTCGAGCAGGACCGTGGCGACCAGCATCCACCGGTAGCTGCCGACGAGCGGGATCGACAGCACCACGGCGAACCGGGCCACGTCCGCGACGACCATGGTGAGCCGCCGGTCGAACCGGTCGGCCACCGCCCCGGCGATCGGGCCGAGCAGTACGGCGGGCAGCATCTTCGCCAGGAACACGCCGCCGATCGCCAGGCTCTGCACCTGGAACCCGGAGTCCCGGGTGAAGTGGCTCGCCAGCGCGGTGAGCGCGATCAGGTTGAGCCAGTCGCCGAGGCTGCACACCGACATCGCCGTCCACAGCTTGCGGAACGGCGCGTTGGCCAGCACGTGCGGGCGCCTCCGCCGTGTGGCGGGCCGGCCGGGGGTGGTCATGGGTATCAGGTTATCGGTGCGCCGACCCGCCCCGGTATCGATCGCAGCGGCCCGGCTACGGCTGGTTGGCGGCGGCCTTGGCCCGGCCCCGCTTGGTCGTGGTGCCGCGGGCCCGGCGCTCGGCGAGCAGCTCGGCCGCGCGCTGCACGGTGATCTCCTCGACCGTGTCGCCCTTGCGCAGCGACGCGTTCGTCTCGCCGTCGGTGACGTACGGGCCGAACCGGCCCTCCTTCACCACGATCGGCCGCTTGGAGTTCGGGTCCTCGCCGAGCTCGCGCAGCGGCGCGGCGGACGCGGCGCGGCCGCGGCCCCGCTGCTTGGGCTGGGCGAACAGTTCCTTGGCCTGCTCGAGGGTGATGGTGAACAGCTCCTCCTCGGAGGAGAGCGACCGCGAGTCCGAGCCCTTCTTCACGTACGGGCCGAACTTGCCGTTGTGCGCGGTGACCTCCTCGCCGTCGAGCTCGCCGAGCACGCGAGGCAGCGAAAGCAGCTTGAGCGCGTCCTCGAGCGTGATCGTCTCCAGCGACATCGACTTGAACAGCGAGGCGGTGCGCGGCTTGGCCGCGCCCTTCTTCGCCTTGCCGGTGCCGTTCGCCTCGGCCTCCTCCGGGAGGATCTCGGTGACGTACGGCCCGAAGCGGCCGCTCTTCGCCACGATGATCCGCCCGGTCTCCGGGTCCACGCCGAGCTCGCGCTCGCCGCTCGGCTGGGCGAACAGCTCCTCGGCCTTCTCCGCGGTGAGCTCGTCCGGGGCGAGGTTCTCCGGCACGTTCACCCGCACGCCGTTCCGCTCCAGGTACGGCCCGTAGCGGCCGACCCGGATCACGATGTCGCTGCCCTTGATCGGGAACGAGCTGATCTCCTTGGCGTCGATGTCGCCGAGGTCGCTCACCAGGTCCTTGAGGCCGACGTCGCCGTCGTCGCCGTAGTAGAAGTGGCGCAGCCAGCGCACCCGCTCGGTCTCGCCGCGGGCGATCGCGTCGAGGCACTCCTCCATGCGCGCGGTGAACTCGTAGTCCACCAGGTTGCCGAAGTGCTGCTCGAGCAGGTTGACCACGGCGAACGCGAGGAACGACGGCACCAGCGCGGTGCCCTTCTTGAACACGTAGCCGCGGTCGAGGATCGTCCCGATGATCGACGCGTACGTCGACGGGCGGCCGATCTCCCGGTCCTCCAGCTCCTTGACGAGCGAGGCCTCGGTGTACCGGGCCGGCGGGCGGGTGGTGTGGCCCTCGGCGGCGAGCTCGCGGGCGGCGAGCACCTGGCCCTCGGCGAGGGTGGGCAGCCGCCGCTCGGAGTCGTCCCGGTCGGTCGACGGGTCGTCGGCGCCCTCCACGTACGCCTTGAGGAAGCCGTGGAACGTGATCGTGCGGCCGCTCGCGCTGAACTCCACGGCCTCGCCGGTGCTCGAGACGCCGCCGACCTTCACGCTCACCGACTCGCCGGTGGCGTCCTTCATCTGGGAGGCGACGGTGCGCTGCCAGATCAGCTCGTACAGGCGGAACTCGTCGCCCTGCAGCCCGGTCTCGGCCGGGGTGCGGAACTCCTCACCGGCCGGGCGGATCGCCTCGTGCGCCTCCTGGGCGTTCTTCACCTTGCTGGTGTAGACGCGCGGCTTGTCGGACACGTAGGCCGGGCCGTACAGCTTGAGCGCCTGGCGGCGGGCGGCGGCGACCGCGGTCTCCGACAGCGTGATGCTGTCGGTACGCATGTAGGTGATGTAGCCGTTCTCGTACAGCCGCTGCGCCACCTGCATCGTGTACTTGGCCGAGAAGCCGAGCTTGCGGCTCGCCTCCTGCTGCAGGGTCGTGGTCCGGAACGGCGCGTACGGCTTGCGCGTGTACGGCTTGCGCTCGATCGAGGTGACGGTGAACGTGGCCCCGGCGAGCCGGTCGGCGAGGCCGCTGGCGGCCTGCTCGTCGAGGTGGACGACGTCGGTGGTGCGCAGCGTGCCGTCGCCGGCGAAGTCGCGGCCCTGGGCCACGCGGCGGCCGTCGACCGCGGTGAGCGTCGCGTGGAAGGTGGGCGTCTCCTCGTCCGGGCGCCGGGTGTCGAACAGCGCGCGGATGTCCCAGTAGCCCGCGGGGGTGAACGCCATGCGCTCCCGCTCGCGCTCGACCACGAGGCGGGTGGCCACCGACTGCACCCGGCCGGCGGACAGCCGCGGCTTGACCTTCTTCCACAGGACCGGGCTCACCTCGTAGCCGTAGAGGCGGTCGAGGATGCGCCGGGTCTCCTGGGCGTCGACGAGCCGCAGGTTGAGGTCGCGCGGGTTCGCCACCGCCTCCCGGATCGCCTGCGGGGTGATCTCGTGGAAGACCATGCGCCGCACCGGCACCTTGGGCTTGAGCACCTCGCGCAGGTGCCAGGCGATCGCCTCCCCCTCGCGGTCCTCGTCGGTGGCGAGGTAGAGCTCGTCGGCGTCCTTCAGGAGCTGCTTGAGCTTGGTGACCTGGGCCTTCTTGTCGGGGTTGACGATGTAGAGAGGTTCGAAGTCGTGCTCCACGTTGACGCCAAGCCGGGCCCACGGCTCCCCTTTGTACTTCTCGGGGATGTCCTCGGCCTTCTCGGGCAGGTCGCGGATGTGACCGATGCTCGACTCCACGATGTAGCCGCGCCCGAGGTAACCGGCGATCGTCTTCGCCTTAGCGGGCGACTCGACGATCACCAGCCGGGTTCCGTCGGCCTTCCCGTCCTTGGCTGGCACGCTACTTCCTACCTCGCTTGCTCAGGTCGCTCCCGTGGGCCCGTGGCGGGTCCGCCGGGAATCCTCGTCCGGGTGTCGCTAACCAGGGTTCCCTCCCACACGGGTTACCCCGTCCCCTCCCGGAAACTCCACTCCCATTGATATTCACGAGGGAGCAGAATAGAGCCCAGAGGGTTCCGTAGTCCCGCAGGCCACCTCTGGGAGACTAATCGCTGTGGTCGAGTACTCCTACTTGGATCTGTACTTCTCGCGGGATACCTCGCGGGAGGACGCCCGCAGGGTCCTCACCGATCACGCGGAGTACGGCGACTGGGAACTGTACCGGCTGAGACGTTATCCCGACGGCAGGAGGCACGTACGCCTGCGCCGGAAGATCATCAGGGTGGTCCGCACGATGTGATCGACGCTGATCGTTCCCGCGCGGCTCTCCCGGCGTGATCCTCCCGCCGGTGCCGGTCCCTGTGCCGTCTTCCGTCCCCAAGCGCCCGAGTATAGGGAATCGCGCGCCGTGATGTGATATCGCCGAGGACAGGGCTTTGCCCGTCCCGGGCCGCGCCCCCGGAACGGGCAAAGCGTCTGGGCTCCCGGCCGCGCCGTGCGCGGGCGCGGCCGGGATCGGTCGTGCCGCCGAGAGCCGCGGCCGGCCCCGGTGGGCACCGCACCGGGTACGGCACGGCGGCTGCGCGGTCTCGGCCTGGCCGGCGGTTACCTGCGGCCGAAGCGGAACCGGCGGGTGAACGCGAAGAACGCGGTCGTGGCCGCGAACAGGGTGCCGAGGGCCATGGTGAGGAAGGCACCGGCGTCCATCCCGGCGGGCTTGGCCGTCTCCTCGGCGCTCACCAGCTTGATCGGCAGGATGTCGGTGGCCGACCCGCCGGACGCGGGCGCCTTGCCGATCGGGAGGTTCGACACCAGCGGCAGGTTGGGCAGCTCGGTGAGGCCGCCCGGCAGCGGGGCGAGCTGGCCCGGGAGCTGCGGGACGCCGCCGGGCACCGGCACGAGCTTGTGACCGGTCGCCTTCGGCAGCTTGGGACGGCCCGGCTGGACCGGGTGGGCCGCCTTCTTGGCGGGCTTGACCGGCGCGGCCGAGAGCAGGCCGGCGTGGTGCACCTTGCGCAGGCCGCGCGCGCTGGAGGAGACGACCTTGGCGCTGCCGAGGCACCCGGCGGCGGCGTCGCCGAGGACCGCGACCGCGTTGCCGCAGGCGTTCACCGGCGCGGTGATCGGGGCGACGATCTGGTTGCCGCCGAGGATGCTGCCGACGCCCGAGGTGCGGTTGCCACCCGCGCCGGAGCCGCCGCCCACGACCTTGGCGCCGCCGAGGCAGGCGGCCTCGGAGCGGCCGAGCACCGCCACCGCGTTGCCGCACACGTTGACCGGGGCGGTGATCGGGGCGACGATCTGGTTGCCGCCGAGGATCGACGACCGGCCGGAGGTACGGTTGCCACCCGCGCCGGAGCCGCGCCCCACGACCTCGGCGCCGCCCTTGCACCCGGCGAACGCGTTCCCGAGCACGGCCACCGCGTTGCCGCACACGTTGACCGGCGCGGTGATCGGCGCGACCACCTGGTTACCGCCGAGGATCGACGACCGCCCCGAGGTACGGTTGCCACCCGC
>Ga0310834_101964_pt1 | contig 10750 bp, 9 predicted proteins | sample SM_ome_2_FD_201314 | JGI IMG/M metagenome (GOLD analysis project Ga0310834, IMG submission 201314) | Sorghum-adapted microbial communities enriched on stacked mutant (SM) sorghum from Joint BioEnergy Institute, Emeryville, California... ... | reverse complement strand
CCCCAAGAGCCCCAGCGACCCCAGGGGGCACGCCGATTACGTCGACCCGGCGCCGCTGGTCGCCTTCCTGATCCGGATCGCAGAGGACACTCCGGCCGTCGACGTCATGATCGAAGCCAAGCGCAAGGACGAATCGCTGCTGCGCCTGATGGACGAGATGAAGCGATTGGAAGCGGCCGGAGCGCCCCTGACGGTGACGGGCGGAGCGAGCGTAGAAGTGTATTGCAAACGCTCCTGAAATGCGTTACGTTGGACAAGGGGAGGCTGCGGATTCCATAAATGGCAGCCGTTCCATATCCTTGGCAGAGGAGCGAAGACAATGAGCGGATTGCTGGAAGGCAGAAATATCGTGGTCATGGGCGTGGCGAACGAACGGAGCATCGCCTGGGCCATCGCGCAGTCGCTGGCGTCCCAAGGGGCGAGGCTGATTTTTACATACGAGAGCGAGCGGGTGGAGGAACGCGTCCGGAAGCTCGCGGACACGATTCCCGGCTCCCTGACGCTGCTCTGCAACGTCGCTTCCGACGAGAATCTCGACGTGCTGGCCTCCCGGCTCAAGGATGAGATCGGCGTCGTGCACGGACTGGCGCATTGCATCGCATTCGCCAAGTCGGAGGAACTCGACGGCGAATACGTGGCGACGTCCCGCGCCGGTTATGCCCTCGCGCACGACATCAGCGTCTATTCGCTGACGGCCGTCGCACAGAGGCTGCATCCCCTGATGACCGAAGGGGGCAGCATTCTGACGATGACGTACCTCGGAGCGGAGCGCGTGCTGCCGAACTACAACGTCATGGGCGTCGCCAAAGCCGCCCTCGAAGCGTCCGTCCGCTACCTGGCCAGCGACCTCGGGCCGCGCGGCATCCGCGTCAACGCGATCTCGGCCGGACCGATCCGCACCTTGGCGGCCAAAGGCATCGCCGGATTCAACACCATTCTGAAGCAAGTCGAGGAGAAAGCCCCGCTGCGCCGGACGACGGACGCGTCCGAGGTCGGAGACACCGCCCTGTTCCTGATGAGCCACTGGTCTCGCGGCATCACGGGAGAAGTTGTCTACGTTGACAACGGTTATCATATTATGGGGATATAAGTGTCCGAGCGATATCGGTCATTTCCAGTCAAGCGGCAGCCCCGAGGGCTGCCGCTTTTTTTCTTCGCGTGGGACGCGGCGGATTCCGCCAATGGGAGTTGAGGGCTGCGGCTTGGACATGGTAGAGTGGGTAGGAATGACGGAAAGCGGGTGAACCAGACAACATGTGGGGAAGCTTGCTGATCTTGTTCGCGATCGGAATCGCGTCCGCCGTATTCGGCAGCATTGTGGGACTGGGAGGCGGGGTCGTCACCGTGCCGGTGCTGGTGCTTACGGGCCAGGCATTGACCGGCGAACCCGTATCGGCGCAGACGGCGGTCGGCACTTCGCTCGCCGTCCTGATCTTCACCGCGCTGTCGGCGAGCTGGGCCTACAGCAGACAGAGGAGAATTGATTACCGCAGCGCCTGGCTGATCTTCATCACGAGCGGTCCGGCGGCAATGCTGGGCGCGCTGGTGTCCCGCCTGATCCCGCAGGGGCCGTTCCAATTGGCGTTCGGGATCTTCATGCTCGTCATGTTCGGGCTCATGATCGCCCGCGAACGGCTCTCCCCCATTCGGACGGCATGGAAAATCAAGCGCACGTTCGTGGATCGAGAGGGCCGGACGTACGAGTACGGATACGATGTCAGACTCGCCTTGCTGATCGGCTTCGGGGTCGGCGCGGCTTCCGGACTGTTCGGCATCGGCGGGGGCTCGCTGTTCGTGCCTCTGATGGTGCTGCTGTTCCGTTTTCCTCCGCATGTGGCTTCGGCCACTTCGATGTTCGTGATCTTGCTGTCGTCGGTGCTGGGTTCCGCCGTGCATGTGTGGAACGGGCATGTCGACTGGCTGCTATTCGCGGCGCTCGCTCCCGGAGCGCTCGTGGGCGGCCGATTGGGCGCCGTCGTCGCCTCCAGATTAACCGGCCGGCAGCTGATGCTTCTGCTTCGGGCGACTTTGCTGGCGATGGCCGCGTATTTGATCTGCAAGGGCATCGCCGAGATGTAGGTTCCAGGCAGGCGGGAGACGCATCCTGCTCCGCGCAACCGCGGGGCCGCAGAGCCGTATAAAGTATCGATTGCCTGTAAAGATTCCATGATTGGCGTTATCGAATAGATGATCGAAGCGATATGAGGGATGCACATGGAGAATCAAGGTCCGGAGATCGTCGTCGGAGGCAAAAGCTTCACGGCGGTCGCCATCAACTGCGCGGCGAAGGCCGGCGAATGGGTGAAGAGCAAGAGCGGGAACTTCACTGAGCTGGATCAGAAGTTTTCGCAACACGATCTGGTGACCGAGGTGGATAAAGGCGCCGAACGATTAATCCGCAATTTGATCGCCACCCATTTTCCCCATCACGCCTTCCTGGGCGAAGAGGGGGTCGAGCCGGGGCCGGAAGCTTCGGCGAAGGCGATCCGGAACGCTGCAGACGCGGAATATTTGTGGATCGTGGATCCAATCGACGGAACGACGAATTTCGTCCACGGCTTCCCATTCTACTGTGTGTCGATTGCGCTTGCCCATCGCGGGCAGGTCATTGTCGGCGTCATCTACGATCCGATTCGGGATGAGCTATTTTTGGCGGAAAGAGGCAAAGGCGCGTACGTCCACGGCCGGAAAATGAAAGTGTCGGAGGAAGGGACGCTTTCCCAGAGCCTGATCGCCACCGGATTTCCCGCGGATCATTTGCAAGCGCTGCCCGCCAATCTGAAGGGCATACAGGCGCTCGCCCCGAAGGTGCGGAATGTGAGAACCGCGGGCTCCGCCGCGCTGCATCTGGCTTACGTGGCGGCCGGCCGGCTCAGCGGCTTCTGGGAGATCGGGCTGAACGCCTGGGATATCGCGGCGGGGGCGCTGCTGGTCGAGGAATCCGGCGGCAAGGTCACGGACCTGGGCGGGGAGCCTTACCATCTCGGCGTCCGCAACGTGGCCGCCAGCAACGGCCGGATTCACGGGGAATTCATCGCGGCGCTTCAACAGGTTTGACAGCGGGCGGAATCGGGGCTATAGTGGAAATAAGTTAAAATGTCGGAGAGACGGAGAACACGACGCCCTGTACGCGATTGCAGGTTCGTTTGTGTTCTTTTTGTTTTTCCGTTAGAGGAGAGGGTGCTCACTTGGAGAATCGGTTCGTCTTGGCGATCGATCAGGGCACGACCAGCACGAGGGCGATCTTGTTCGACCGGTCGGGTCGGGTCGTCGCGATGTCCCAGCGGGAAATCACCCAACATTACCCCCAGCCCGGCTGGGTGGAGCATGACGCGAATGAAATCTGGCTGTCGGTTCTCGGCGTCATCACAGAGGTGCTGTCCGGCAGCGGCGTGAAGCCGGAGGAGATCGCGGCCGTCGGGATTACGAACCAGCGGGAGACGACTGTCGTCTGGGACCGCACGACCGGCATGCCCATCCACAGAGCGATCGTATGGCAATCCCGCCAGACCGCCGACATTTGCGAAGACCTGAGAGCGCAAGGATACGAGTCGTTGTTTCGGAGCAAGACGGGATTGCTTATCGACCCCTATTTCTCCGGAACGAAAGTCAAATGGCTGCTGGATCATGTCGAAGGCGCCCGTGAGAGGGCCGAGCGGGGACAATTGCTGTTCGGCACGATCGACACTTGGCTCATCTGGAAGCTGACGGGCGGGAAGCAGCACGCGACGGATTACTCGAACGCTTCCCGCACGCTGATGTTCAACATTTATGAGCGGCAATGGGACGAGGAGCTGCTCAAGATTCTGGACGTCCCGGCCTCCATGCTGCCGGAGGTGCGGTCCTCCTCGGAGGAATATGGCTTCACGGTGCCTCACCACTTCTTCGGACGGCGCATTCCGATCGCGGGCGTCGCCGGAGACCAACAGGCCGCATTGTTCGGCCAAGCCTGCTTCCAGAGAGGGATGGCCAAGAACACGTACGGAACCGGCTGTTTCATGATGATGAATACCGGCACGGAGCCGGTGTCGTCCAATCACGGCTTGCTGACGACGATAGCGTGGGGCGCCGGCGGCCGGATTGAATATGCTTTAGAAGGGAGCGTATTCGTGGCGGGATCGGCCGTCCAATGGCTTCGCGACGGACTTCGGGTGATCGCGTCGGCCGCCGACAGCGAGATCGTCGCTTCCCAGGTCGCATCCAGCGAAGGCGTGTACGTCGTTCCCGCTTTCGTCGGCCTGGGCACGCCATATTGGGACAGCGAGGTGCGCGGCTCTGTGTTCGGTTTGACCCGGGGGACGACGAGAGAGCATCTGGTGAGGGCGACGCTCGAATCGCTCGCTTACCAGACCCGCGACGTGCTGGATGTGATGGAGCGGGACTCCGGGCTGAAGCTGCAGATGCTGCGCGTAGACGGCGGCGCGGTAGGGAACCGGCTCCTCATGCAATTCCAGAGCGACATCCTGAACGTGCCGGTGGAGCGGCCCGTTGTCAGCGAGACGACGGCGCTGGGTGCGGCTTATTTGGCCGGCCTGGCGGTCGGGTACTGGAACGATCCGGACGAGATCCAGCGCCAGAGGGAGATTGCGGCCCGCTACGAGCCGGCAATGCCGGAAGAGCGGCGGAGCAAGCTGTACGCGGGGTGGAAAGCGGCCGTCCAGGCGGCTATGGCGTTCAAGGCATAATTCACAATTACAACATCATACATCGGTCGGAGTTACGGAGAAGCCGCGCGAGCATCGCCTACATCTCAGGGAAGGCGGTGCATTTGCGGCTTTTTCACGTTTAATTCGGTACTTGTCATCAACAATAACACCTTAAGGGAGCATCAGCGATCATGAACCGCTCAGTGAAGAAGAATATCGCATTTTCAGCTGCCCGCCGCGGAGAGTGGATTCGGAAATTATCTTCGGAGACGTTCGACGTCTTGGTAATCGGAGGAGGGATTACGGGGGCGGGCATCGCCCTCGACGCGGTGACGAGGGGCATGTCCACGGCTTTAATCGAGATGCAGGATTTCGCGGCGGGGACGTCCAGCCGGTCCACCAAGCTGGTGCACGGCGGTCTTCGCTACTTGAAGCAGTTCGAAGTGAAGATGGTGGCGGAAGTGGGCAAGGAGCGGGCCATCGTGTACGGCAATGCGCCTCACGTGACGATGCCGGAATGGATGCTGCTTCCGATCTACCGGGGCGGCACTTTCGGGCGCTTCACGACATCCGTCGGGCTGAAGTTCTACGACTATCTCGCCGGCGTCAGGCGGGAGGAGCGAAGGACCATGCTCAGCGCGCGGGAGACGCTGGAACGTGAGCCGCTGCTTCGCCGGGACGGACTGCTCGGCGGCGGTTATTATGTGGAATACCGCACGGATGATGCTCGGCTGACGATCGAAGTGGTGAAGAAAGCCGTCGAACAGGGAGCCGCCGCCTTGAATTATGTGAGAGCGGAAGGGCTTCTGTATGACGGCCAAGGGCAGGTGAACGGAGTCGAAGCCCGCGATATGCGGACCGGAGAGAAGCTGTCGATCCGCGCCCGGAAAGTCGTGAACGCGGCCGGTCCCTGGGTGGACCAGATCCGCGAGATGGACGGGTCCAGAAGAGGAAAGACGCTTCGGCTCACCAAAGGCGTTCACCTGGTGTTTGACCAGAAGCGCTTTCCGCTTCGGCAAGCCGTCTACTTCGATGTTCCGGACGGACGCATGATGTTCGCCATCCCTCGGGACGGCAAGACTTACGTCGGAACGACCGATACCGACTTCGCGGGAGATCCGTCGGAACCGGGCGTAACAACGGAAGACCGCGAATATATTCTTCGAGCGGCGAACGAGATGTTTCCGACGCTCGGCCTCACGGTTCAAGACGCCGAGTCGGAATGGTCGGGCGTGCGGCCGCTCATTTACGAGGAAGGCAAGTCGCCTTCGGAAATCAGCCGGAAAGACGAAATTTTCCAATCTCCATCGGGGCTGATTACGATCGCCGGGGGCAAGCTGACCGGTTACCGCAAGATGGCCGAGACCGTCACGGACTTGCTCGTCCGCAAGCTGACCGGAGAGGGTCGGGGGCCGTTCGGATCGTGCGTGACGAGAAATTTGCCGCTCTCGGGAGGGGATTTCGGCGGAAGTACGGCCCGTATGGAGGCTTACGTGGAAGAGCAAGCGTCCGCCGGCATGGAGCAGGGGCTGACAAGGGAAGAGGCGGAAAGGCTGGCCCGGCGATACGGAACGAACGTGCCGGGCGTGTTCGCTCTCGTGTCCGAGATTCGGGAAGACGCGCTTCGGCGCAAAGTTCCTCTGGAACTTTACGCCGCTTTGCGTTACGGTATGGACGAGGAAATGTGCACGCTGCCGGAAGACTTCCTGGTTCGCAGGAGCGGAGCGTTGTTCTTCGATGTGGATAGGGTAAGCAAGTACTACCGCAGCGTGATTGACATCATGGCCGATGCTAATCATTGGAGCGAAGACGACATTCGGTCGTTCGTTCGGTCAATCGAGACGAAGTTATCGGAGAGGGGCAGACGTCTTTGACGTTATTTCAGCAAAGCATTATTCCCGCCATTCGTCAGCTCAAAGATTTGGAAGCGGCTTTCCGCGCGCCCCAGGAATATGTGGTGCTCATGAACGTTCATGTCGCCATGGCCCGATCCATCGTGGCCCAAGCCGGGAAATACGGCAAAAAAATTTTGTTGCATGCCGATATGATCGACGGTCTGAAGTCGGACGAATATGGAGCCGAGTTCCTCGCGCAGGAAGTGCGGCCGGCCGGCTTGATCTCCACGAGGAATCAGGTGTTGCTGACCGCCAGGAAGAAAGGCCTGATCACGATCCAGCGGTTCTTTCTGTTGGATTCGACCGCCCTGGAAAGCAGCTTCGCGCAAATCGAGAAGACGAAGCCCGATTACGTCGAGCTGCTTCCGGGCATCATACCCGTCATGATCCGGGAATTTGCGGAATCCGCTTCCGTACCCGTGATCGCCGGAGGTCTGATCCGAACCGAGGAAGACGTACGGCTGGCGCTGGCGGCCGGAGCCGTCGCGGTCACCACGTCCCGCAGACCTCTCTGGAATATTTCGTGATACCACTTATCCCATCATGGGGGAGGGAATTCCAATGGACAAGAACAAAGGCCCCGAAGAAGCCGAGCGTCTGCTTGCCGAACGACTGATCGAAGGCGAGCCGCTGTCCGCATCCAGCCCGCAGGAGGAAGCCGTCAGACGGCTTCCTCCTCGATGGGAGATCCGGATCCAGTCCGAATACGATCCGGTCGCCGAAGAGACGGCCCGATATCGGGCGATGGCGCAAGAAGTCGACTCACGTTACGATGCCCGTTCCGACCGCAAGCCCGCACGTTGACACGCGTTGATGCCGGGAGATACGCGTCAGACGGCGTTCCAGCGCCGGAAGCGACTAAAGCGTGCAGCCTCCTTCTCCAATAGAAGCTCGCCCATCCCTCTTGTTAGCTGCGCCCATGTGATTCTGGGGGTCTCCAAGCTGATTTGCAGCAGTTTGCCGAACGCGTCGACGGGATTGCTTGCATCGAAGACAAAGCATCTCTGGTTGAGATAAGCTTGCAAATGCTTGTCCCCGATTCCGCCTTGAAACGCGTCGTTGATCCAATTTTTCGAATCCAGAATCTCGTAATTCAGCTTTCCGTCCCTCTCGGGGCCGTAATCCTGGGCAACAATCTTGGGCTCGGGCGCCCGGGGATCCAGATATTTCTGGAGAAGCGTCTGGATGGCCGCCGGCTGGACGACCCTCCGACAGACTTGCTCATCGTCCACTTTCATGATTCGAAGATTCGTGAGCTTCCCGCTCGGACTGAACTGGCCCGCGCCGAGAATCGTCTTGGTCCATTCCGTCAAATATCTCGCGGTCGGCATGATCGTTCTGCGATAGCGCGCGGGCTGAATCCGTACGATTCCGGACAACCATTCTCTCCCTAAGGAATGCCCCATGGCATGGCGGATCTTGTGGCAGATGAGCCAGGCGGTCTTATAAGTGACTTGAAGAATGCGCGCCACTTCCTTGGCGCTGTAACCTTCCGGAAGAGAATGCAGAATGATGGCGTGGACCCATTTCCGCAAGGGCGTCCGGCTCCCTTCCATGATCGTTCCGGAAGTGACGGAGCTCTGGTGGCCGCATTTCCGGCATTCGTACCATTTCCTGCTTCTCGATCGGATCGTATATGCATAGCGGCACCCGCAGATCGGACAGACGTACCCGTTGGGCCATTTCATTCGGTAGATCGCCCGTTCGCAGGCTTCTTCCGTATCGTATTGGCTGCACAGCTGCTTGTATTCTTTATAGAAGTGCGGCATTAACATGGCTGCTCCCCCACTCCTTCACATTTCTTCCAACTCTATTATACCAAACGTATGTTCTCATTGGAAAGCAAAAATACAAATTTTGAAAAATCATGTGGATTCGTGGCGGCTTTCTGCCGGGTGGCGCATTTCTCCGAGACATGTTGGCGGGGAAGAGCCGGTGCGCGGGTTCTCTGCCGGCTCTGCTTTCTGGTTCGGCGTTCTCCTTTCCTCGTTCTCTGTTTTCCCTGAATGACAGGGATATCCCGTTCAGTCAGGGATTATTGGATAGGAGGTTGGGGGCGCGGCTGCGCTCCGAAGGGAAGATTCGGATGGGAAGATTCTGAGGGGAAGATTCTGAGGGGAAGATGCTGAAGGGACCAACTCGGCTCAAAAAAAACTCCGCCCGGAAGCGGCCCGTTCCGATCGCGGAAGCCGATTCAAGGGCGGAGATCGAAGGAAGGCTGATCATCAAGCACGCGAGGAAGCCATGGCGCGGAAGCTGTCATCCGCCGCTTCCAGAGTCAGGTCAATGTCCGACTCCGTATGGGCGGTCGTCAAAAACCAGGCTTCGTATTTCGACGGGGCCAGATAGATGCCCCGGTCCAGCATCAGCCGGAAAAACCGGGCAAACGCTTCGCCGTCGGTATCCTGGGCCTCATCATAATTGGTGACCGGATGCGAGCAAAAATGGGTGGACAGCGCGCCGACGATCCGGTTGACGGTCAGAGGCACGCCCCATCGGTTCGCGGACGCCGACAACCCGGACGCCAGACGGCGGCCCAGCGCGTCCATCCGTTCGTATACGCCCGGCTCGCGAAGCACCTCGAGGCAGGCCAGTCCGGCAAGCATGGAGGCGGGATTGCCGGCCATTGTGCCGGCTTGATAGGCGGGGCCGAGAGGAGCGACTCGGTCCATGACCTCGGCGCGTCCGCCGTAAGCGCCGATCGGAAGACCGCCGCCGACGATCTTGCCCAGAGCCGTCAGGTCCGGCTCAATCGCCTTCGGATCAGGAAATGCGCCGAACGTCTGAGAGGGACCGTAATGAAATCGGAACGCGCTGATGACTTCGTCAAAGATCACCAGGGCGCCAGCCTCCCGAGCCAATCGGCACAGACCCTCCAGAAAGCCGGGCTTCGGCATGACCATGCCGAAGTTGCCGACGATCGGTTCCACCATTACGGCGGCGACTTCGTCTCCCCAGCGTTCCAGCGCCGCCTTGAGGCCGTCCAGGTCGTTGTAAGGGACGGTAATCACTTCGCTCGCGATGCCCGCCGGCACGCCCGCGCTGTCCGGGATGCCGAGCGTCGAGGGGCCCGAACCCGCCGCGACCAGCACAAGGTCGGAGTGCCCATGATAACAACCGGCGAATTTGACGATTTTGGTCCGACCCGTGGCTGCCCGGGCCACCCGGATCGTCGTCATGACGGCTTCCGTTCCGGAGTTGACGAAACGGACCTTGTCCATCGACGGAATGGCGGCTTTCAGCGTCTCGGCCAGCCGAATCTCGTGCTCCGTCGGCGTTCCGTACAAGGTGCCGGTCTCGGCGGCCCGCACGATCGCCGCCGTCACGCGCGGATGGGCGTGGCCGGTGATGATGGGACCGAAGGCGGCTAAGTAATCCAAATACCGGTTGCCGTCGACGTCCCAGAAGTATGCGCCGCTTGCCCGTTCCATGAAGACGGGGGCTCCGCCCCCTACGGCCTTGAACGAGCGGGAAGGGCTGTTCACTCCGCCGACGATATGCCGGAGCGCCTCCTGGTACAGTTGCTCCGAACGGGTGCGGCTCATCATGGCGCGATGCTCCCTTCGCGTTTCGATGATGGTGACGGACCGGACGAAGCGCTCTTGGAGAAGCCGGCGGACGACTTCGAGACCGAGCCGGCGGCCGCCGAGCCAGCCGAGCCCGCCGATTCGCCCGCATCGGAATCCGTCGGGGCCGCTTGTGAGGAATCCTGGGCCAGCGTCGCAGAGACGAACCCTTTGAGCGCGTCCAAATCTTTGATCCCGATGACCGACGAGCCTGCGACCGTCTCCTCGGAGATCAGCTCCATGGGCGGAATCTGGGCCGAACCGGCTTGATGGGATTTGTAGCCGAGGGTAGCCAGCTTCAGCATATCGTTGGGAGACAGATTCGTCTCGACGTACGGGGTCACTTTGGACAAAATGTCGGGAATGCGGATCAGGTTCCAGCCGGACTTCAGCTTGTCGGCGACGGCCTTCAGGAAATTGCGCTGGCGCTCCGTCCGCGTGTAATCGCTCATGGCGTCGTGACGGAATCGCACATACTGCAGCGCCTTCTCGCCGTCCAGATGCTGCTGTCCTTTCTTGAGATTGATGTCATATTTGTGACCGTCGGCAGCATCGGTATAATGCATGTCTTTCTCCACGTAGTAATCGATGCCGCCCAGCGCATCCACCAGCTTAATGAACCCTTGGAAATCGACGTAGACGT
>Ga0310834_101962_pt1 | contig 10756 bp, 9 predicted proteins | sample SM_ome_2_FD_201314 | JGI IMG/M metagenome (GOLD analysis project Ga0310834, IMG submission 201314) | Sorghum-adapted microbial communities enriched on stacked mutant (SM) sorghum from Joint BioEnergy Institute, Emeryville, California... ... | reverse complement strand
CTTTCTCGGCGTTAAACCATTTTACCGTTCCTTTCAAATGAACAACCTCCTAATATTCGCGCCGGTCGGCCGGCGCTTAGACACAGTATACGCGCTTTGCGGGCAAAAAGCAAATGCGTCGTTCCAAGGCGTGCGTTGGGGGCGGCCGATGCGGCGCTCTGACGGTAGCGTGTTCCGTCAGAGCAGGCCGAACGCCGCGGTGTGCCCGATTAACTATACAGCGTTCCGTTATCGGCGGTTCGGGTACGAGCCGGACTGCGCGGCTAACTCCGGGTACCGGACGGAACCGGCTTCCGGATGGCAAGCAGCCGGCGCGATCCCGGGATGAACGGCAGCTTCGACTCCGGGAACAGCGCCTCACAGCCGGCGCCCCGCACCGCCCCGACCAGCCGGTCCAAATGCGGATACTCCCGGAAGCCGAGCGTCACAAGCGGATAAATGCGCACCTCGCCGCCCGGCCTGCATACCCGGATCAGCTCGAACACCGCCCGTTCGTGGAACGCCTCGTCGAAATGCTCCCCGTAGAGGAACAAGAAATGGCTGCACAGCACAAGGTCGAATCGGCCGTCTGCGAACGGCAAATGAGGCAGCTCGCCCGCGACATAGCGGCCGCCCCCCTCCCTCTTGTCCGCCGCGAAGTCGGCCATGAACCGCTCCAGCGACGCTTCGCGTCCGGCGCGATGGTTCTCCAGGCTGCCGTAATACGAGAAATCGAACAGATCCCGCAAACCTTCCAGCTTGGCCGTCGACACGTCGATCTCGGTTCGCGCCTCCGCGAACAGTTCCTCCTGCGGCAGCCTGTAGCGCGGGTCGACCGCAACGGCCCTGATGCCGCGCCTCGCCGCATCGGCCGTGAACGACGATGCTCCCGCCGCCGCATCCAGCACCTCGCCCCGGGATGCCGGCGGCTCTTCCAGCGCGAACATGCGCGCATACTCCTCGTAGCTCCGGCATGTGAACGCCGTGCCGACCTGCTCGTACTTCCGATCCATGCTCATCTCTCCTCTTCTTCATCTCATCTCGTCTGATCTCATCTTGGGGGCTCCCCGGACACCCGCGCCCGCGGACGGCGAACCCTTGCCAGTATCATACATGGGGCCCGGTTGATTTCCAACCCCCCGTTCGATATGATGGGAGCAAATCGCGAAGCGGAGAGATGGCCGTGATCAAGAAGGTTCAGATTTACAAGCGCGACAAATACAATATGCTGACGGTGGAAGTGCAGGGCAAATCGCTCGTCGTCCGGGAGATTTCCGATGCGTGGGGCGAGGAGTGCCACACGTTTCTGAGCCGTCCGGAGATGCTGGCCTGGGCGGAGTCCCGCTTCCAGGCGGACAGGCTGGAAGGCGGCGAAGAGGAGCGGGAAGCGATCCTCGAGAAATTCCGTTCAATCTGACCGCGCTCCGGCCAAGTCAGCGGAAAGGGATCGCCGCGGAAGGCAAGAAACTGCGCCCGGACGGGAAGGAAAAACATTCCGTACGGCGAATTGCATAGGGAACGCCGGAATCTGGAGGAATCGGATGGATACCACAGCACTCGTCATCTTCATCATCGCCGCCTTTTCATTCGGCGCCGTCCTGATCATGAAACGGGATACGATCGCCCCGCCGATGCGGCGGTTTCTCGCGCTGATCGCGGTTGTGATGATCGCATCCGCCTTCATCATGCTGGTGTACGCCTTTCTGACCATGGGCGGCTGATCTTCGCGAAGCACTGTCAGACCCGCGGCCGGTCGGAACCGTGCTCCGGTCCGGCTTATGAAGCGGAGCGCCGCGGCGCATACTAGAGGGCAAAAAAGGAAGTGCAGTCATGAACTGGCTTTCCGCCCTGCTTGCGCTCGGCCTGATCGGCGCCTCCGCGGCGCCCGCCCCGATCGACCGCGCGGCTGAACACGCCATGCGGACCGACATCATCTCCCCAAGGAGGAACCAAGACATGCAGCAAGTGCCGAAACGTTCCGAGACGAACCCGGAATATCGGTGGAGGCTGGAGGATCTGTTCGCTTCCCGGGCCGATTGGGACCGGGAATACGAGCAGGCCAAGGCGCTGATCGCCAAGGCGTCCGAATTCCAGGGCAAGCTGGCCGATCCGGCCCAACTGAAAGCCTGCTTCGAGCTCGAGGACGAACTGTCGCTCCACGTCGAGCGGCTCTACGTGTACGCGAACATGCGCCACCACGAGGATACGGCCGAGCCGAACAACATGGCGCTCGCGGACAAGTCGAAGAAGCTGAGCGTCGAAGCGAACGAAGCGCTGTCGTTCATTACGCCGGAAGTGCTCAGCCTGCCGGACGAGACGCTCGCGCGGATGATCGCCGACCCGAACCTTGAGCCCTACCGGTTCACGCTCGAAGAGATGCGCCGCCAGAAGGCGCATATCCTCGGCAAGAGCGAGGAAGCGCTGCTCGCCCAGGCGGGCAACATCAGCCAGGCGCCGAATACGATTTTCGGCATGCTGAACAACGCCGATCTGAAATTCCCGACGATCAAGAACGAGAAGGGCGAGGACGTCGAGCTCACCCACGGCACGTACATCCAGTTCCTCGAAAGCCGCGACCGTTCGGTGCGCGAAGCCGCGTTCAAGGCGATGTACGACACATACGGCAAGCTGAAGAACACGCTCGCTTCGACGCTCGCCGCCAACGTGAACAAGAACCTGTTCTACGCCCGGGCGCGCAAGTACCCGTCCGCTCTGGAAATGTCGCTGTTCGCCGACAACATTCCGAAGGACGTGTACACGAACCTGATCGACACGATCCACAAGCATCTGCCGCTCATGTATCGCTACATGGAGCTGCGGCGAAAGCTGCTCGGCGTCGAAGAGCTGCACATGTACGACCTGTTCGCGCCGCTGGTGGAAGAATTCAAAATGGACATTCCGTACGAGCAGGCGAAGCAGACGGTGCTGGACGGGCTGGCCCCGCTCGGTCCGGACTACCAGAGCGTGCTGAAGGAAGGGTTCGAAGGCGGCTGGATCGACGTCTACGAGAACCAGGGCAAACGGAGCGGCGCCTACAGTTGGGGCGCCTACGGCACCCACCCCTACGTGCTGCTCAACCACAAGGACAACCTGAACAGCATGTTCACACTGGCGCATGAGATGGGCCACGCCCTGCACTCGTACTATTCGGACCGGCACCAGTCGTACCGCAACGCGCAGTACACCATTTTCCTCGCCGAGGTCGCGTCGACGCTGAACGAATCGCTGCTGATGGACTACCTGCTGAAGCGGACGAACGACCCGAAGGAAAAAATGTTCCTGCTGACCTACTACGCCGACCAGTTCCGCACGACGGTGTTCCGCCAGACGATGTTCGCCGAATTCGAGAAAATCATCCACGAGAAGGCGGAAGCCGGCGAGTCGCTGACGCCGCAGCTCCTGTCCGGCGTCTACTACGACCTGAACAAACTGTACTACGGCGATCGTATGGTCGTCGACCAGGACATCGAGATGGAATGGGCGCGCATCCCGCATTTCTACTCGAGCTTCTACGTGTACAAGTACGCAACCGGCTTCTCGGCCGCGACGAGCTTCGCGAAGCAGATCCTCGACGAAGGCGAGCCGGCCGTCGAGCGGTACCTCGGTTTCCTGAAGAGCGGCGGCAGCGACTACTCGATCAACATCCTGAAGAAGGCCGGTGTCGACATGTCGACACCGGAACCGATCGAGCAGGCGATGAGCGTGTTCGAAGAATTGATCCGGCAGATGGAAGAATTGACCCAGGCGTAATGAAAGCGGCCGTGCCCGTGGTGGGCGCGGCCGCTGCTGTTTGCGTCGCCGGGTGGCATATCCACGCGAGCGCTGCCGGTTGCGTCGCCGGATGGCGTATTCGCGCGAACGCTGCCGGTTGCGTCGCCGGATGGACGCCGTTTTCATCCGGATACGGATACCGTAAATGCTTTGGTTGTCGCGTTTTCCGCCGTCAGCGCCGGAAATCGCCCGGACGACCCGCGCGATCGGCGCGGATTGCGCCCGGGGCAAAGCGCGTGCGTCCCCTATTTCGCCCCGGCTTTCTCCTCTTCCGGCGGGTACAGGACAATGCGCCCGTCCTCCATCTCCACGCGCACCCGCCTCGCGTTCCGGAATCCATCCGCGCTCATGAGCCCTGCGGGAATCTGCAGCCGCCCCGCCTTGTCGACGACGGCGTATTCCACATGGCTCTCTTCCGCCTCGCGCTCGAGATGCTCGTAGTCTTCGCGGTACGAGCGGCGGACGATCTCCGACGACGTCTTGCCGTCGCGGATCGCGACGACGCGGTCAACTTTGCGCGCGAGCTGCGGGTCGTGCGTGACGATGACGATCGTCAGCCCCATCGTCCGGTTCAACTCGCGGAACAGGTCGAGCACCTGGTTCGACGTCTTCGTGTCGAGCGCGCCGGTCGGCTCGTCGGCAAGCAGCAGCTTGGGCTGGTTGGCGAGGGCGATCGCGATCGCGACGCGCTGCTGCTCGCCGCCCGACAGCTCGCTGAGCCGGTTCTTCATCCGGTGGCCGAGCCCGACCGCCTCGAGCAGCTCGACCGCCCGCGCCCGGCGCCGCCTTCCGCGCAGCAGAATCGGAAGCTCCACGTTCTCGAGCGCCGTCAGATACGGAATCAGGTTCCGCGCCTTGTTCTGCCAGACGAAGCCGACGGTTTCCCTTTTGTACTTCACGAGATCGCGCTCCGAGAAGGCGAGCAGATCTTTCCCGTCGACCATCAGCTTCCCGGCGGACGGACGGTCGAGGCCGCCCAGCATATTGAGCAGCGTCGACTTGCCGCTGCCGCTGTTGCCGATGATCGCCATCAGCTCGCCGGTTTCGACCCTGAGATCGAGACCTTGCAGCGCCACGACTTCGAGATCTTTCGTCTTGTAGATCTTCACGAGTCCGTCGCAGACAATCATGCCGTCACTCCTCTCCCAGCTTCAACGCCTGGGCGATCTTCACGCGCGCGAGCCGCCAGCCGAGCACGGCGAGCCCGAGGGTCAGCATGACCGCTACCACGCCGTACAGTTGCGCGTAATCGCCGAGATGGCGGATGATTTCGAACGGCGGCACCTGTTCGGACGGATTGAACGCCATCTCGAACAGCGGAACGAACTGCTCGCTCACGACATTGCCGACGATGACACCGATGACGACGGCGGCAACGGTCGTCAGCAGCTGCTCGCTCGCCAACATGCCGATGAGTTGCCCGAACGGAATGCCCATCGCGCGCAGCACGCCGAACTGGAGCGTCCGCCCGGACAGCGACAGCAGCCAGAACACGAGGAAGCCGAAGAAGCTGATCAGCATCGAGATGACGAAGCCGAGCGTCATGACGCCGTTGATCGCGAGCCGGAACGGATCATTCTTCGACCGAATCAGCTCCTGGGCCGTATCCTGGAGCGAATCGAGTTGATAGCCCGCTGCCGTGATCGCTTCGTACAGCGCCGCGCTGGAGGCGCCGTCCTTCAGGTTCAGCCACACCTCGTACGGCTCGAGCGCCAGCCGGTTGTGGATCGTGGACAGCTGGGCGACGACGAGCCGCGGCTTCTCCTTCTTGCCGGGCTCCGGCAGCGGGTTCCAGCCCGGCCAGTAGTCGACGACGCCGAAGACGGTGAGCAGCGTCGAGTCCAGTCCTTCCCAACCGATGTAGATCGGGTCGCCCGGTCCGACGCCGAATTCTTCGGCCACCGAGCGGGAGATCAGCACGCCCCGCGGATCGGAGGCGAGCAGATTCAGGTACGCGTTCAGGTGGTAATCGAGCAGGCCGTTCTTCATCCACGCCGTCCGGCCGAAATCGTACGTCTCGATGCCGTACAGCGTCGTGGCGCCGCCGCCGCCCGCGGCGTTGAGGCGGGCGTCTTCTTTCACGAAGACGCGCGCAGCCGATTCGACGCCGGGCATTTCGGCGAACGGCAGGAACGGCGGTTCGGTATATTGCACCCGCTTCGGCGGAGTAACGTCTGCCGCCGCCGTCTGCTGCGGCATCGGACCGCCGGCCATCGGCGGCGGCGCGTCGTTCTCCCACCGGGTCGTGAGCACGATGTCCGCGCCGATCGCGTAGCGGATCTTGTTCTCCATGTTGTCGCCGATCGTCCGGGCGGCGTTCGCGCTGAACAGGCCGGTCGCCACCGTCATGATGAGGAACACTTTGATACCCAGATACTGGCCGGACGAGCGGCTGATCGTCACGAGCGTCGAATAGAGCGCCGGCGGCCACCATCGCCGGCCGAGCAGATAGACGAGCCGGATGAACCACGGGTAGAGGCGGAGAATGAACAGACCGCCGCCGAGCGCGAGCAAGGCCGGCATGACGAACAGCAGCGGGTCGACCTGCAGCGCGCCGGCTTCCAGCGCCAGCTCGCGCATGTCGGACGACTGGCGGCGGAAATCGATCAGCAGCCAGACCGCCACCGCGATCAGGATGAGGTCGATGCCCGTCTTGTGCCAGAACGGCGTCCGCTCCATGCGGGCCGACTCGCGCTTGCGGTCGACGATCGACGTCCGCGCCGCCCGGGCGGCCGGTACGAGCGTCAGCAGCGCCGCGCCGAACGCCGCGGCCGCTGCGACCCGCCATACGCCGCCGTTCAGCTCGACGTCGAGGGCCGCGCGGTCGACGAACGTCAGGAATCCGCTGGAGGCGCCGAGCATCTTCGTGAACAGGACGCCGATCCAGGGGCCGACAGCCCACGCCGCGGCGCCGAGGATCAGCCCTTCCGCCGCGTAGGCCAGCAGCACCTGCAGCCGGCTCGCGCCGCGGCTGCGCAGCACCGCGATCTCCGTCTTCTGCCGCTCGACGATCAGGCCGGCCGTCATGTACAGGTAGAACGCGAGCATCATCATGACCGGCGCGTACAGCGACAGCAGCACGACGCCGAGCCGCTCCCGCTTCTTCTCGTACGACTCGATCTTCTCGAGCATCGCGATCGTCAGTTCGGCATTGTACGAGAAGCGGTTCTTGAGATACCGGTCCATTGACTCCGACTGCTCGAGGAACGTCTCGATGCCGGTCGTTTTCAGTTTCGTGTAATCCAGCGCCAGCACGTACTGGAAACTGCCCAATTGGAGGCGTCCGCCGTGCACGAAATCGCGTATGAACACATCGTGCGGAATGTAGAACGACGACTCGTAGCTCTTGAGCGGATACGGCGCGTAAGCGTCGATCTTGTCCGGCGCGGCGGATTCGATGACGCCGACCGGCAGAATGCGGAACTTCTCGCCGGTCTCGCGGTTCAGTCCCGTAATCTCCTCGCCCAGGTCCCGCTTGAGCTTGATGAGGTAAGACTGGGTGACAAGCGCTTCGTACACGCCGTCGCCGCGCCCGGCGTCCGGCATCCGGCCGTCGATCAGCCGGACCTGCCGCTCCAGGTTGCTGACGGCGCGGAAGCTCCCGACGACGTTCGTACTCTTGATCTCCTGTTCCGTGGCGTCCGCGCCGTAGACGCGGAACATGATCGTGGATCGGGCGATATAGCCCGAATGCATGCCGAGCCCGACGCGCTCCGGGAACCCTGACACATACCGGTCGAGATCGTCCACGATCTGCGCCGTCCGTGCGCTGTCGCCCAACGTGCCGGGCAGCGCGTTCACACGCATGTATCCGGGAAAAATTTTGCGATCGGTCTGCATCAATTGCAGCTCTTTCTGCAGCGTCCGCTCCAGAATCGCGTTCGCGTAGAGCGGCATCGAACTGAACAGCGCCACGCACACGGTCAGGCCGAACCACAGATTGAGCTGCAGCCATTTGGTGCTGGCCATCTTGCGCAGTATCATGACCCACAAGGCCAAGGCGCTCCACTCCCTCGCGCCGCGCGGCGCGCTAGTTGTTCAAGATCACCCGGGCGCCTTCTTCGAGGCCGCGGACAATCTCGACCTCGGTCGACGTCTTCAGCCCGACCTCGACATCGACTTCCTTGCGGCGCTCGCCGTCGGCGATCTGCACATACTCGCGTCCCAGGTACGTGCGCAGGCCCGAGCGCGGAATGACGATGACGTTCTCGCGGCGCTGCAGCGGAATCTCGAAGTCGGCGCCGACGCCGATCCTGGCCTCCTCCGGCGGGTTGTCCAGCTCGAGCACGATGGTGCGCGAATTGCGCTCCTGCTCCGTGCGGTCGGTCGTCACCGGCGCGTTCGACGGCGCCTGCACGACTTCCGCCCGATACGTCTCGCCGCCGTAGACAACCTCCGCTTCCATGCCGGGATGGACGCTCAGCAGATCGGTCGCCGAAGCCGCGACATACGTGAGGCGGACCTGCTTCGGATCGGACACGGTGACGAGCGGCCGATAGGCGGTGATCGAATCGCCGGGCGCGATATCCGCGATGTACGTCACCTGTCCGTCGAACGGCGCGATAAGCCGCGACTTCGCAAGCTGCTCCTCGAGCGCCTCGAGGTTGATCCGCTCCCGCTCGAAGTCGATCTCTCGCAGCCGCAGGTCGCGGCCGGTCAATCCATCAATCAGCGCCTGCTCGTATTGGATCTGCGCCCGCTCGACGTTCAGCCGCTGCAGCCGGATGCGCAGCTCGAGATCGCCGACATCGAGCTCAAGGACCGTCTGCCCGGCCGCGACCTCGTCTCCCTGCTTCACGTGCACCGCCAGCACCCGTCCGCCGGATTCGCGGAAATAGAGCGGTTCGCTGCGGCTCGACGTGAACGTTGCCGAGCCGCGCAGCACCGTCTGGATCGTGCCGCGCTTCGCCTCGACGACATCGAACACCTCTTCCTTCGGCTGCACCAGCGGCGGTGCGAGCGCTTCTTCTTCCTGCGGCAGCAGGGAACAGCCGGCCGCGATCATCAGCGCCGCCAGCGCGGCCGCCGCGCGTTCAAGACCGCGCCGCCGCCGGCAATTCCGCATGTTCGACAATTCTCCCATCCTCCAATGCGATCACTTGATCGACGAGTTCCATAATGCCGGGATCGTGCGTCGTCAGCACGACCGTCGTGCCCAAACGCTTCACCAGATCGCGGAACACGCGGATGATCTGCAGCCCCATCCGGCTGTCGAGCTCGGCCGTCGGCTCGTCCGCGATGAGCAGCCGTGGCTCGTGGGCGATCGCCCGTGCGATTGCGACCCGCTGCTGCTCGCCGCCCGACAGCTCCGGCGGGCGATGCTTCATCCGCTCCTTCATCCCGACCCACTCGAGGGCGCGCTCCACCCGCTCGCGCCCTGCCTTGACGCCGGCGACGCGCAGGCCGAACTCGACGTTCTCGTAAGCCGACATGAGCGGCATGAGGCCGAACGACTGGAAGACGAGCCCGATCTCCCGGCGCCGCAGGGCATTCTTCTGCCGTTCCGGCATGGCCGTCAGATTCTCGCCGTCCCACAAGACGCGTCCTTCCGTCGGCTCGTCCAGGGCGCACAGGATGTTCAGGAGCGTCGTCTTGCCGGATCCCGAACGGCCGACCAGCGCGGTGATCGTCCCCTGCCGGATCGTGAGGTCGATGCCATCCAGCGCGGTCACGGCGCCGCCGCCGGTGCCGAACACGCGCCGGATGCCTTCCGCGCGCAGAATGACGCGGCCCGGAGGCGCCGTTCCCGAAGCGCCCGCTTCCGGGCTCTCCGGCATTGCCGGCTGCGCGCTTCTTCCCGATTCGCCCGCCTCCGGCGATGCTGACGCATCCGCCTCAAACGCCTTAACCGTCGCATTCGTCGCCTTCGCCGCAACCGCCGTTTCCTCAATTGTGCAATCGTTTTCATTCGACACGATGACCGTCCCTCCCCCATGACGCTCCATGAAATCATTACGCTCGCAAAACCATATAAGAGAATAATAGGCATCTTGGGAACGGGGTGTCAATTTAAATCTTCCGACTTCTTCCTTCAAATTCCTGACAACAGCGCGGCCAGCGCCGCGAGCGCTCCCGCAAACAACGAAGAAAGCAGATTGACGAGATCGTTCGTCATCCAGCGCCGCCCCTGGGCATGCAGCGCCGGTTCGCCGCAATGGACGGCGCGCTCCGTAAGGGCGCCGCACGTCAGGCAGCGGTACATCGCCTGCTGCCACGCGCCGAGCACCGAGTCGGCCAACGCGCCGGCCAGCCCGGCGACCGCCGCTGCGCCAATCAGCGCGGCCGCCGGAAGCCCCGTCGCCTCCCCGCCTCCCAGCAGCGCGGCGGAAACGCCGATCAGCGCGGCTCCGGCCAGCGCGGCGGCCGTGCCCAGCGGCGTCACGCCGCCGCTCGTTCCCGCCGGCACGGCGCGGCCGGTCAGCACGGAACGCGGCTGTGTCCGGCTCAAAGCGCCGATCTCCGTCGCCCAGGTGTCGGCGTTCACGGACGCCATGACGCCGACGAAGGCGGCGGCGAGCGCCGGCTCCGGCCAGACCGCATGGGCCGCGCAAAGCGCAAGGCCGATGCCGCCGTTCGCCCACACCTGTCCCGCGTCGCGCCGGCCGGTCTTCGCGTAGTGCCGCTCCGCTTCTTGTTTGGCACGGACATGCCGCTTCCAGCGGGACCAGAAGACGGAGGTGCCGAAGAAGATAAGCAGCGTGCCGTACCAGAGCGGTCCGCCGAGCGCGAAATAGACGGCGCCCATCACCATGGCGGACCAGGCCCCCGACGTCGAAAGCGCCCGCTTGCGCCAGGCCGCCCAGGCGATCAGCGCGCTGCCCGCAATGCCCGCCGTCCATTGCAAAGGCCACGGGACGGCCAATTCAGCCAGCATGATGCGATCTTCCTTCCGGGGCTCTCCCCCTAAATCCGGACGGCCGGGATACGTCATTTTTTCGGCCTGCGGCGGCAGGAGAAGCGCGATTGATGTCGAAATTTTTGGAAACGGCTTTTCGTTACGGACTCA
>Ga0310834_101961_pt1 | contig 10760 bp, 6 predicted proteins | sample SM_ome_2_FD_201314 | JGI IMG/M metagenome (GOLD analysis project Ga0310834, IMG submission 201314) | Sorghum-adapted microbial communities enriched on stacked mutant (SM) sorghum from Joint BioEnergy Institute, Emeryville, California... ... | reverse complement strand
TACCGCATCGTGCGCCGCCTGGGCGAGGGCGGCATGGGGGTCGTGTACCTGGCCGAGGCGCCGTCGGGGGAGCAGGTCGCGGTCAAGCTGATCCACCGGCATCTCGCCGCCGACTCGGAGTTCCGGCGGCGGTTCCGGCGCGAGGTGGAGACGGCGCGGCGGGTCGCCCGGTTCTCCACCGCGGCGGTGCTCGACGCGGACGTGGACGGGCCCACCGCCTACCTCGTCACCGAGTACGTGCCGGGGCCGACGCTGCTGGAGGAGGTGCGCAGGCGGGGGCCGCTGCGCGGCTCCGCCCTGGAAGGGCTCGCGGTGAGCACGGCGACGGCGCTGCGCGCGATCCACGCCGCCGGGGTGGTGCACCGGGACCTCAAGCCGTCGAACGTGCTGCTGTCGCCGCTCGGCCCGAAGGTGATCGACTTCGGTCTGGCCCGGCTCGCGGACGGGTCCACCCAGTCGATGCTCGCGCTCGGCACCCCGGCGTACATGTCGCCGGAGCAGGCGCGGCGGGAGAAGGTGACGACCGCGTCCGACATCTTCTCCTGGGGCGGGGTGATGGTGTTCGCCGCGACCGGCTCCCCGCCGTTCGGCAGCGGCCCCGGGCAGGACGTGCTCTACCGGGTGGTGCACGACGAGCCGCAGCTGCCGCGGATCGACGGCGTGCTGGGCGAGCTGGTGGCACGGGCGCTGGCGAAGGACCCGGCCGCCCGCCCCACGGCCGAGCAGCTCGTCGACGCGCTGGCCGCCGGGCACACCCGGAACCTGACCGCTCCCCTGCCGTCCCCGCGTCCGGACGCGACGCCGTCCACCGGGCCGTCGACCGTGCCGTCGACGGTGCCGTCGGGCGCGGCGCGCAGGCGGTGGCCGGTGCGTGCCGCGGCGGCGGGCCTGGTGGTGGCCTGTCTCGTCGCGACCGGGGCACTGCTCGCCCTGTCGGGCACGGACGACGACGGCGCCCCGGCCATGCGGCGGCAGGGCGTCGCGGGCGGGAACCCGCTGCGGGAGGGCGCGCGGCTGTTCGCGCCGCCGGACGGCGACGCGGCGCGGCAGGCGCAGGTGTGGGAGGCGCAGGGCCGGGCCGCGGACGCCGCGCTGATGCGGGCGCTCGCCCGGGTGCCGCAGGCGATCCGGCTGGCCGGCGGCGGCCCCGAGCAGGTGCGGCGCACCGTGCAGGACACGATGGCACAGGCCGCGCGGCAGGACGCGGTACCGGTGTTCGTCACCGACTTCGTGCCGCAGCGCGACTGCCACAACGGCGGCGCGGCGAGCCCGGAGGCGTACCGGGCGTGGATCGACGCCGTGGCCCAGGGCATCGGGGACGGCCGGGCGGTGGTCGCGCTGGAGCCGGCCGGGCTGTCCCGGGCGCCGGGCACCCCCGAGTGCCCCGCGGGCGGGCCGCAGGCCCTGCGGCAGCGGTACGCCGACCTCGGCTACGCGGTGACCCGCCTGGGCGGGCTGCCCCGCACTGCCGTGTACCTCGACGGCGGGCTCGCCGACTGGCCCTCGCTGGAGGCGTCGGCGGAACGGCTCGCCGCCGCGGGCGTGGCGGGCGCCGACGGCTTCTACCTCAACGTGAACGGCCACCGCCCGACCCGGGACTCCGTGGCCTGGGGCGTACGCCTGGCCAAGTGCGTGCACCTGCGCCTGTCGGCGGGCGCGACCGCCTGCCCCGAGGACGCGCTGCGCCACGTGCCCGACGACACGGCCGAGCTGCCCCGCTTCGTGGTCGACACGAGCCGGAACGGCACCGGCGAGTGGCGGCCGCCGCCGGGGCGGTTCGCCGACCCGCAGGAGTGGTGCAACCCGCCCGGCCGCGGCGCGGGCGCCCGGCCCACCACCACCGACACCGGCCACGCCCTGGTCGACGCCCTGCTCTGGCTCAACGACCCCGGCCGCTCCACGATGCGCTGCACCCGCGGTACGGCGGGCCCGGAGGACCCGGTGTACGGGGTGGTCACCCCGGACGCGGGCCGGTGGTGGCCCGAGCTCGCCCTGGAGCGGGCGCGCAACGCCGTACCCCCGCTCACCGAGTGACCGTCCCGGACCCGGCTCCTCGGGGAGGTGGGTCACAACCGGCTGAACAGGAGGATCACCGCGGTCCCGAGCAGGAAGATGCCGAACACGACGAGCGCCGGCACCTTGAACTCGTGGAACCGGTTCGGCGCGAGGCGGATGGGGTGCGGGGAACCAGCCGAACGACCGGCTCCCGCCACCGGCTCGGCCACCTCGCGGCGCGGGCGGGGCACCGTCGCCGACAGCTCGGTGGGACCGTAGTGCGAGAGCCAGATCTCGGCACCGCCGTGGGCGGCCACCGCCTCCAGCAGCGCCACCCGCATCCCGTGCGTGGTGTCCTTCCGGCCGGCCAGCTCCACCGCCTTGCGCAGCGACCTCTCGTCACCGTCCGCGAACGCGCAGGCCACCAGGTCCCGCAGGGCTCGGTCGAGCTCGTCGGGGGTGAGCACCGTCTCCAGCCGCTCGCGGAAGAACCCGTTGCCGATGAGGATGTCCCGCAGCTGGGCCCGCGCCTTGCCGTCCCCCTCGACCACCCGCGCAAGGCCCTCGACGCCACGCCGTACGTCCTCCGGGATCTCCGCCGTACGCAGCTTCTGCACCAGGAAGGGGACGTTCTCGTGCGGCTGCCGCTCCGGCACGGGCGGCAGCGGCCGGGTCTCCGCCGCGCCCTCACCGCCGGACGCCTCCCCCTCAGGCCCGACAGGCGGAAGTGGTGCCGTCTCCGCCGTGCTCCCCTCGGTCTCCCCCGCCTCGCCCGGCGAGGACTCCGCCACCGGAGTCGAAACGGCCTCCTCCGCCACCTCGTCCGACGGCGACGGTACGGCACCGGCCTCGCTCGCCCCGGCGCCTTCGGCCGAATCCTCCACCGCCGACGGCGAATCAGCAGGCTCTTCGGCCTCAGGCGACGGCGATCCCGCAGAACCGGACGCACTCACCCCGGCGCCTGCGGGCGAACCCTCACCCCGAGGCGGCGAGTCCGTGCGCTCTCCGGCCCCGGACGACGGCGACTCCTCGGGGCCTGACGCGGCCGTCCCGGAATCCACCGGGCCACTCGCCACCACACGCTCCGCCCCATGAGACGGGCCGGTCCCCGCGCCACCCGTCTCGGGTCCGGGCAACGGTGACTCCGCCGAACGAGCCGTGCTCACCGCTCCGGCATCCGGTTCCTCGATCTGGAGGACGTCCCCCACCACAGGAACCGGGCCGGGCCGCTCGACGGTCCTCGGCGACGGCACGTCCGACTCGGCACCCGCGGTCGAATCCGGCACCGCTGATGGCGAACCGACGGGTTTTCCGGCCATAGGCGACGGCGACGCCTCGGAACCCGCCGTACCGGCACCGGCATCCGCCGGACCACTCGCCGCCACGCTCTCCGAGCCGTGAGCCGAACCGGCCCCGGCACCACTCGTCTCGGCGTCGAACGACTGCGGGTCGGCGGCCCCAGCGGAACCAGCGGCTGCCTCCGACGGCCCGCTCGGCGGCCCTTCAGAACCCGGCCCCAACGGGTCGACGGCTCGCGGCCACTGCGGCGCCGCGGCCCCGGCCGCGCTCACGGCGGCACCCGTCACGCCACTTGACGGCGGCCGCCCCATGTCCTGAGCCGAAGCGGCCACCGCGCCACTTGCCTCAGTGCCGGACGATGGCGAGCCCAAGGAGCCGAGCGCAGTCACCTCGGTACGCGCCGAGCCACCGTACGGCGGATCTCCCACCTCGGCGGTGGCATCGGTCCGCTCCTCGGGTGACGGCGAGACCGCCGCGCCGGCCGACCCCCGCCCGCTACCTGCCACCTCGCTCAGCGGCGGATTCGCGAACGCTTGTGCCGGCCGCGGGCCGCTCGACTCGGTCGGCGACACCGGGAAAGCGACCCCGCTTTCTCCGGATCCCGGTGCCCCACTCACCGGCGAGCCCACCGCCTCAGGCGTCGCACCGTCCCGCCCCGCGATCTCAGGCGACGGCGGTACACCGGGACCTGCCACCGCACCCGCCGGAGCATGCTCCATCCGTGGATGCGGACGAGCCCACCCCGCGGCCACGGGCGACGACACCTCGGAACCTGCCGCACCGGTTCCGGCACCCACGGTCCCGGTCGGCGACGGATCCTTCGGCCCCTCCGGCAGACCGGTCTCGGCGCCGCCCGCCTGGGCCTCGGACGGCGGCATCGCGGAACCGGCGAAACCCATCCCGGCGCCCGCCACCGGCTTCCCCACCGCGGGGGACGTGCCGGGGCGCTCAACGGCGTCGGGCGAGGGGGCAGGACCGGCCGCGCTCGCCGCCACCCCCGGCGGCCGATCCTCCCGATCCCGGGAAGGACCGATGCCCGCGTCCCTCCGCTCAGCCGGCGGCGGTGGCATCGCGGAACCGGCAAACCGCACTCCGGCATCGATCGGCGCACCCCCTGCAGCCCGAGGCGAACCGGCATGCCCAACGGTGCGGGGCGACGGCGAGGGCGCAAGCCCGCCCGCCGCCGCAGGGGTGCCTGCGGTTTGCGGCGATTCCGGATTCTCCTTCCGCGGGCCCCCCGCCGCACCACTCGCCTGGGCGTCCCGCGCCGCGGACGCGTCCGCGGATCCCGGCGCGTACGGGGTCGGCGCGAACGGGTACGGCTGCCGCCGGTGGGCGGGGACCCGCCGCTCCACGGTGGGGTCGCCGTCCCCCACGGTGGTGGCCTGGGGGGCGGGACCGGCCACCCGCACGCCCTTGACCTCGGCGTACTTGAGCACGATCGCGATGCGCTCGGCCTCGCCGTGCCGTTCGTGGCGGATGCCGATCCGCCGCAGCAGGCGGCGCACGCCCGCGGCCGAGCCGCCGCGGTAGGTCTCGAGGAGCGCGTCGGCGGCGTCCAGGTAGCGGTCACGGCCGGGCGGTGGCGCGGCGAGGTCGAGGCGGAAGTGGCCGGGTTGCAGGCCGCTGTGCCGCCAGTCGTCGAGGAAGACGAACCGCGGCAGGCCGGGCCGGGTGTCGTCGTTCTCCCTGGTGGAGAACGTCCAGTACCTCCCGGTGCCGTCACCGACGATCTCGCCGAGCAGATCGATCAGGCCCCACAGCAGGCGCCCGGGTTCCACGCCGGGCGGCAGCCGGCAGGAGAAGCCCTGGTCCGGGGCGCGCAGCACCTCGGCCGCGAGACGGCGCAGCGCGTCGTGCGGCCCTCGCCGGACCTCGTCGGTGCGCTCGTCCCGCAGGATCGGGGAGAGCCCGCCGATCCGGGTGGCGTCGATCGGCTCGTCCCCCTGCCCCGGCGCGGGGATCCAGTGGTGCCAGGTGTCCACCGTGGCGAGCACGGATCGCGGCTCGAACACCGGCCCCTCGCCGATGTAGGCGTAGGTGACGGTGCCCGCTTCGGGGTCCGGGGCGGGTGCGCGGTGCAGGGCGGCCACCCGGTCGTCCCACACCAGGCGGCACACGCTCGGCCCGGGTTCCACCCCCGGGATGCGGCGCGGCTCGGCCAGCGGCATGAGCCGCCGCTCCCACCGCTCCCGCTCGGCCCGGTCCACGAGCGAGGAACGGCGCAGCCCCGGCATCGCCGCCCCCTGCGCCCGGCCGAACACCAGCCAGTCGACGCGGCCGTTCATCGCCCCACCCCCGGAACCTGCGGACGGGCGGGCACGGCGATCTTGTCGGCGGACATCACGCCGGTGTGACGCACCACCCCGGCCGGCCGGTGCCCGCGCGCCTCACGGGCGGGCACGACCCCCGCCCACCACGGCACCGGTTCGAGACCTCCGGGCCATCCGGCTCCGTCCGCACCGACGGCACACTCCGCCACCCGCATCCGCCGAATACTGCCGGGGACATCGGCGACCTCCGGCATCGTCCCCCCTCACCGTCCACCCACGCTTCCCGGCTCCTTACCCCAGATTTACCGCCCCGCGACGGTTGGAGAGAACGATTTCCGGAAGCGGGCGGATACGGCGTGCCGCATTCTCCACGGCAGAGCCAGACTCACGGGACGACATCCGACATTTCGGACAGAGCTGACCCGGCATTTCGGACACCGCAGGCGGAGAAAAATACAACAGCGGAGAGATTACGCCTCCCCGCGAATGAACGCGCTGCGCGTTGCCGGGAAAAGCACTGGGCGGCCGGACCATCGTCACCGCACCCGTACCGTGCGCACGAGGCCACGCCGGCGGGAAGCCCGGGCCACGGCCCGGGGATCGCGGGTGGCGGCGATGACGCCGGCGGAAGCGGACCCACCGTGCGGATGCCGGAGCGGACCGCCCGCCGTGACAACCGGCACACGACAGCCGCGAGCGCGTGCACGACCGGCCGGCACGGGTGCGTGTGGCGAGCGACGGCGACGGTGGCGTCGCCCACCAGGCGCCGACCCGATCCGCCCGCGAGACCGCGTCCGGCGCGCACGCGACCCCATATCGGCGTGCCGCACGCGGCGGATCAGGGTGCACGGATCGGACGGCTAGACCGCGAGCAGCCGGTGGACCTCCTCGCCGCGCAGCTCGTCGGCCGAGCCGGAGTGGACCACGTGGCCCGCGTCGAGAATGAGGAAGCGATCGGCCATGCGCAGGGCCAGGTCCACGTACTGCTCCACCAGCAGCACCGCCAGGCCAGAGGCGTGCAGGCGTTCGATCGCTTCCTCGATTTCGAGGATAATCGACGGCTGGATGCCCTCGGTCGGCTCGTCGAGGATGAGCAGCTTGGGCCGGGTGACCAGGGCGCGGGCGATCGCGAGCTGCTGCTGCTGGCCGCCGGAGAGGAACCCGGCGCGGCGCTTGAGCAGCGGCTTGAGCCGGGGGAAGATCTCCAGCGCCTCGTCGATCGCGCTCTCGTCCCGGTGCGGCGAGGCCTCGAGCGTCACCAGCAGGTTGCCGAGCACGCTGAGCTGCGGGAAGGTCTCGTGGCCCTGGGGCACGTAGCCCATGCCGAGCCGTACCCGCTCGTGCGGCTTGAGCTTGGTGACGTCGCGCCCCTCGAAGGTGACCGTGCCCGCGGTGGCGGGGATCACCCCCATGATCGTGTTCAGCAGCGTGGTCTTGCCGACGCCGTTCCGGCCCATGACGCACACGAGCTGCCCGGGCTCGACGTCGAGCGAGACCCCGAACAGCACCCGCGCGCGGCCGTACCCCGACTCAAGACCGCGGACCGACAGCACCTATCCCACCTCCCCGGGCACCGGCTGGGCGGCCCGGCCGAGATAGACCTCGCGCACCTTCGGGTCGTTCCGCACCTGGTCCACCGAGCCTTCCATCAGCACCTTGCCCTCGTGCAACACCGTGACGACCGAGGCGTGACGGCGCAGGAAATCCATGTCGTGCTCGATCACGATCACCGTGTGCTCCTCGGCGATCCGGGTGAGCAGCTCTCCGGTGCGGGCACGCTCCTCCTTCGACATGCCGGCCACCGGCTCGTCGAGCAGCAGCAGCCGCGGTTCCTGCGCGATCAACATGCCGATCTCGAGCCATTGGCGCTGGCCGTGAGAGAGCGTGCCGGCGGCGCTGTCGGCGAGATCGGTGAGTCCTGTGACCTCCAGTGCCCGCGCCACCGCGTCCGAAACACCCTTTCTGCGCCGCAGCAGCGACCACAGCGGCCTGCGGAACGACGCGGCGAGGTCGAGGTTCTCCACGACGGTGAGCTCCTCGAACACCACCGACGTCTGGAAGGTACGGCCCACGCCCATGCGGACGATCTCGTGTTCCCTGCGGCCGACCAGCTCGGCCCCGGCGAACCGCACCGACCCGGTGGCGGGCCGGGTGAGGCCGGTGATCACGTCGACCAGGGTGGTCTTCCCCGCGCCGTTCGGGCCGATCAGGAAGCGCAGCTCGCCCTTTGCGACGGTGAGGTCGACGCCGTCGAGCGCGCGGAAGCCGTCGAAGACCACCGACAGGTCGCGGATCTCCAGCAGCGGCTCCGCGGCCGGGCCGCCTCCGTTGACGCTCATGCCGCCTCCTTCGCCTCACGCGCCGCCCATCCCGGCCGGGCCCGCCGCCACCGGGCGACCGCGTCCCGGGCCGAGGCGAGCAGCCCGGCCACGCCGCCGGGGGCGAGGGTCATGACGAGGATGAACAGCGCGCCCTGCAGGTAGAGCCAGCCGCCGGCGAACTCCTCGCTGAAGGCGGTCTTGGCGTAGTTCATCAGCACCGCGCCGAGCACCGCGCCGCCGAGCGCGTACCGGCCGCCGACCGCGACCATGACGACGAACTCGAGCGACGGCACCACGCCGAGCAGCGCGGGCGAGATGATGCCGACCACCGGGACGAACAGCGCGCCCGCGATGCCCGCCATGCCCGCCGCGACCGCGAAGGTGATCGTCTTGACCACGGCCGGGTCGTAGCCGAGGAACCGCACCCGGTCCTCGGCGTCCCGCACCGCCACCAGCAGCCTGCCGAAGCGGCTGCGGGCGAGCTGCCAGGCGAACAGGAACAGCACCCCGAGCGTGATCGCGACCACGAAGTAGAGCCCGCGCTGGGTGCCGTCGGCGGCGAGGTCCTGGCCGAACAGCTCGAAGAAGTTCGTCAGGCCGTTGGTGCCGCCGGTGAGCCCCTGCTGGCCGACGAGCAGGATCACCAGGGCGGCGGCGAGCGCCTGGGTGAGGATCGCGAAGTACGCGCCGCGCACCCGGCGGCGGAACACGAGCAGGCCGAGCACGGTGGCGATCGCGACCGGCAGCACCACGGCCGCGGCGAGCGCGAAGGCCGGGCTGCGGAACGGCGCCCACAGCGCGGGCAGCGTCTCGACCCCGCTCCACACCATGAAGTCGGGCAGCTCGCCTCCGGCGTCGTTGAGCTTGAGGTACATGCCCATCGAGTAGCCGCCGATGCCGAAGAACACCCCCTGCCCGAGGGTGAGCATGCCGCCCCGGCCCCAGGCGAGGCCGATGCCGAGGGCGACGATCGCGTAGCACAGGTACTTGGCGAGCAGGTTCAGCCGGAACGGCTCGAGCGCGAGCGGCGCCACGGCGAGCAGGAGCAGCGCGACCACGACGAACAGCCCGGGCCCGGACCGCGCCGCCTCGGTGACGCGGGCGAGCGCGGCGGGCCGCCGCCGCTGCACGGGCCGCTCCGGAACGGTCTTCAACGTGACGGTCATGTGAGCGCCCTCGATCGGAGAACGAACAGGCCCTGCGGCCGGATCTGCAGGAACGCGATGATCACCGCGAAGACGATCACCTTCGCGAGGCTCGCGTTCGTCCAGAACTCGGCGTAGGAGTTGAGCAGCCCGAGCCCGAACGCGGCGAGTACGGCGCCGCCGAGCCGGCCGAGGCCCCCGCACACGACCACGAGGAACGCGTCCACGATGTAGTACGTGCCGAGGGTCGGGCCGACGGGCCCGATCAGGGTGAGCGCGACGCCGGCGATGCCGGCGAGGCCCGAGCCGATGAAGAACGTGAGCTGGTCCACCCGGCCGGTGTTGATGCCGCCGATCGCGGCGAGCTGCCGGTTCTGCATCACCGCCTGCATCCGGCGGCCCTGGGAGGACCGGGCGAGGTAGGCCCAGATCGCCAGCACGCAGCCGACGGCGAGGGCGAGGATGAACAGCCGCGCGTACGGGATCTGCGTGCCGAACAGCGGCAGCCCGCCGCTGAGCCAGGTCGGGGCCACCACCTGGACGTTCGGCGCGCCGAACAGGTCCCGCGCGAGCTGCTGCAGCACCAGGCTCACGCCCCAGGTGAGCAGCAGCGTGTCGAGCGGGCGGCCGTAGAAGCGGCGGATCGCCAGCCGTTCCAGCAGCCAGCCCATCGCGCCCGCGACGATGAAGGCGACCGGCAGCGCCACCGGCACCGCCGCGGTGCCGACGACGGCCTGCAGCAGGTAGGCGGTGTAGGCCCCGGCCATGATGAACTCGCCGTGGGCCATGTTGATCACGCCCATCTGGCCGAACGTGAACGTGAGGCCGAGCGCGATGAGCAGCAGCACGGCCGCGATCGACAGGCCGACGGGCAACTGGTTGAGAAAGGCCTGCACTCCGGCTCCTTGGATGGTCGACGTCCGGAAGGTCGGTCCTGTGGGGCCGCCCGGCGGCCGCGGACCCGGGTACGGCCGGCCGGGGGAGCGCATCCCGGCCGGCCGCCGCGTGTCCCGCGGCCCGGGCGTGCCCTGCGATCAGCTCAGGCCGCCCGCCCAGGAGTAGGTCTTCAGGTACGGGTCGGGCTTGATCGGCTCGCCGGAGTTCCACACCTCCCGGATCAGGCCGTCCTTCTCGATGACGCCGATGCGCGCCGTCTTGTACAGGTGCTGGTTCTCACCGTCGATCGTGACCGTGCCCTCGGGGCGCTTCAGGGAGATGCCGGCCGCGGCCTTCTTGACCGCCTCCACCTCGGTGGTGCCGGCCTTCTTGACCGCCTCGGCCCACAGGTAGACCGCGTTGTAGCCGGCCTCCATCGGGTCGGAGGTCACCCGGTCCTCGCCGTACCGGGCCTTGAACGCCTTGACGAAGGCCTCGTTCTCCGGCAGGTCGGTGGTCTGGTAGTAGTTCCACGCCACCAGGTGGCCGGCGATGTTGTCGACGCCGATGCCCTTGACCTCCTCCTCGGCGATGCTCACCGACATCACCGGCGTGTCCTCGGCGGTCACCCCGGCGCTCTTGAGCTGCTTGAAGAACGCCACGTTGCTGTCGCCGTTGAGGGTGTTGAACACCGCGTCCGGCTTGGCGTCGACGATCTTGTTCACCAGGGTGCTGTACTCGGTGTGGCCGAGCGGCGTGTACTCCTCACCGAGGATCTCCATGCCGTTCGCCGCCGCGTACGCCTTGATGATCTTGTTGGCGGTGCGGGGGAAGACGTAGTCGCTGCCGAC